>Ga0209802_1000046_pt1 | contig 76936 bp, 58 predicted proteins | sample GraSoiAngelo_129_FD_185886 | JGI IMG/M metagenome (GOLD analysis project Ga0209802, IMG submission 185886) | Grasslands soil microbial communities from the Angelo Coastal Reserve, California, USA - 14_0927_12_40cm (SPAdes) (version 2) | ecosystem: Environmental > Terrestrial > Soil > Grasslands ...
CTCTTCGACGTACGACCGCGGTCGCTATTCCGTGAAGCGCGAGAATGGCGTCCACCATTTCCACATGCTGCTGAACGAATTTCTCGGGCGGCCGTGACCGGCTGAGCATGTTTCCGTGATCGTGCTCCTGATGGGCCCCGCTGGATCCGGTAAGACCACCATCGGAAAGCTGCTCGCGTCAGAGCTCTCTTGGGAATTTGCCGATGGCGATGATTTTCATCCGCCGGCCAACATCGAGAAGATGGCACGCGGCGTAGGTCTAACTGACGAAGACCGCGTTCCCTGGCTCCAGTCCATCCACGATGCAATGGTGCAATGGCAAGCGCAGGGACGCAACGTCGTTTTGGCGTCCTCCGCGTTGAAGCGCAGTTACCGCGACCTGTTGGGAGTTCATTCGAACGACCGAAACGTAAAGCTGGTCTATCTGAAAGGCTCTTACAATCTCTTGCTGGAACGGCTTCGCTCCCGAAAAGGCCACTACGCGAATGAACAACTCCTCGCCAGCCAACTCGCCGACCTGGAGGAGCCGACCGACGCCATCACGGTTGACGCGGCACTTTCCCCCAAAGAAACCGTCGCCAAAATCCGCAAGCGGTTGTGCTTGTAAACTCAAGCCCAGCACAGCGCTAAGGCTTCGCCGGTGCCGGAGCGGGTGCCGAGCTCGGCGCCCCGGGCGTGGTCCCGTAATTGAAATTCACCTTGGGGGCCTGCCGCGCGCCTTCTTCGGTTTTGAAATACGCGTCATTGCGCGCGAATCCGCTGATACTCGCCACTACGCTGTTCGGGAAGAGCGCGATAAACGTGTTGTAGTCCTGCACCGCTTCGTTATAACGGCGGCGCTCGACGGCGATGCGGTTTTCCGTGCCCGCGAGTTCGTCCTGCAGGCGCAGGAAATTTTCATTGGATTTGAGCTGCGGATAGTTCTCCACGACCACCAACAACCGCCCCAGTGCTGCATCCAATTGGCTGTTAGCGGTAATCTTTTCGGCCGGCGTATGCACACTCAATAGGGCGGAACGCGCCTTGGCAATGTCTCCGAAGACGATCTGTTCCTGCACCGCGATTCCCTTTACCGTTTCGACGAGATTAGGAATCAAGTCCGCGCGCCGTTGCAGGACCACGTCGACCTGCGCCCACGCTGCATTGACGGCTTCACGCTTGATGGCCATCTGATTTCTTCGGCTGATGAATGAGCTTCCCAGAATCAGAGCAATGACTGCCAATACGAGCAAAACCAGCAGAGCCTTTTTCATATGCACCTCGCGTCCGTCGAATTCAAGAACCAGCCTTCTTCACGCGCTGCCATTCTCGTTTCGGAAAATGATGGTCGAGCGCGTGCAACACTTTCTCCAATGCTTTTAGATACGCGCCATACACAGGAACAATTTCTCCGTGAAATTCGCCGGTTTCCCGCAGCTTCAGCAGGGCCTCGAAGGCCGATGCGTCTGCTCCTGTCAAGGATGCGGCCCGCGCCACGATTTCGTGTGCGTGCGCAGGCGGTGTTTCTCCAAAGGCAATCACTGTATGGCGAAGCAGAGTCAGCACGCCAGAGAAAGATTTGCGCAGCACCGGTTCCAGCTCTTTTGCGTTTCCCGGCGCGCGAAGATAATGCTGCCGCAATTTCAAAAGTACGGTCCGCAGGTCATGTTCAATCTGCAGGCGGTGAAGATTCATGGGCACTTCGATTCCGGCGATGACGTCTTCTCCGTAAAGCACTCGGCGTCCGTGTTTCATGTCGAGGATTTCGATGGCGAAAACGTCGGCGGCCTGCTGCAATTCCTCCCGCGTGAAAAAGAGCGGTGCAGGCTCCTTCTGGTCCACACACCACCATTTCACGACGTTTGCCAGTCGGCCGAGTTCTTCCACGGTCAAGGAACGCAGAATACAGACGACATTAAGATCCGAGTGTCCTTCGCGAAAATCGCCACGCGCCGCCGAGCCGAACAAAATGACGCACTCCAGATTGGTGGCTGCAAATTCTTTCAGTCTCTTCACCAATTCGTTTAGTTTTGCATCCGTGGAAAGCATTTCAGCCTCTTTTTTCCCGCTGTACTCTACCAACTTCCGGAGGCGCCTCCGCCTCCACTGCTCCCGCCTCCGAACCCGCCTCCGCCGGACCAGCCTCCGGATCCGCCGCCAAATCCGCCTCCGCCCCAGCCGCCTCTTGATCCCCTGCCAGAGTTACTTGCCATCATTCCGAGCAAAAACCATAGCAGGCCGCTGCCGCCCGACCCGCCTCCGCGCCCTACGGAGAAGCGCCCCATGGTCGAAAATAAAATTATCAATCCTAGGAAAAGCCAGAAGACCCAATTCCAGCCGCTATCATCGTCGTTCCTTATCCGTGGCATGGGCGGCTGGCCGCTTAAGGTGACGCCCGAATCATCCGCAACGTACTTTGCCAATTGCCACGCGCCGGTTTCAATTGCCCGGCTGTAGTCGCCCTGCCGCAGGAACGGCACCATCGCGTGGCCCGCGTCTCCCGCCCGCGCATCATTGATCACCGGTTCGAGTCCGTAGCCGACTTCAATGCGGTACTTGCGCTCATTGGGAGCCAGCAGCAGCAGCACGCCACGATTGTCCTTCTTGCTTCCGACTCCAAGCTGCTTAAACAGGTCGACGGCATAAGTCTCGACGCTTTCGCCTTCGAGCGAACGGACAGTCACAACGGCCATTTGCGCGCCGGTTTTCTGTTCGAGTTCGCCGCACAGCGCTTCGAGGCTGGCCTTCTTCTCTGCGTCGATGACCCCTGCCAGGTCCGTCACATAGCCGGTGGGGTGGATGCTTTTGATGTCTTCGGCGCGAGCGAGAGCCGCGGCAAGAAACGCGGCGCACAGCAGGACAGCAATTCGAAAAAAATAGGCAGAACGCATTTGGGGTTTTGGGGTCCGTCCGTTGGCTTCCATTATTTCTACGTTTGAGCCGTCAACAAAATATCATGTTTGTTCGTCGCTTCCCGGCAAATTGAAATCTTGCCCGACCAGCCGTGATGCCGGTCACCCAATTGCATGCGCACAACAGCGCGCCCGTCCTGTTTTCTTATTTTGCAATTCATCGTATCCTTGATTGAATACGGAATACCTCCCCGCACGTTCCCGACAAGGCCGTTTCGCGTTTCAGGGAATGACTCGTGCGGCCAAAGGTCAGCAAAAATGAGCGACGTGAAAACAGCCCGGCCCGTCTGGAAGCCTGCCGGCAAGGTGCACACCAGCGAGCAGCCCTTCAAGTACCCCCTGGAGCGGGAATTCCTCGAGCCGGACTGGCGCCGATTGCCGGGCTATAAGGACGTCACCGCCGCGGAGTGGGAAGCAGCTCTCTGGCAGCGCCGCCACACGGTGAAGAATCTGAAAGAACTCCAGGCCGTTTTCGGCCCGCTGCTGCCCGCAAGCCTTCTCGAAAGCATGGAGCGCGACGTCAAAGAGCGCGCCACTATGTCCATTCTCATATCCCCACAGATGCTCAATACCATGGACGAAAAGGATCTGTGGAACGATCCCGTCCGCCGCTACATGCTGCCCGCGTTTGACGATCGCAATCCGGATTGGCCGAGCCATCCCAAGTCCAGCCGCGACAGTCTGCACGAATCCGATATGTGGGCCGTCGAAGGACTCACGCATCGCTATCCCACAAAAGTCCTCGCGGAAATGCTCTCCACCTGCCCGCAGTACTGTGGTCACTGCACGCGCATGGACTTGGTGGGGAACGACGTGCCCCAGGTGGTCAAGCTGCGCTTCCAGCTTCCGCAAAAAGACCGTTACGAACAAATGCTCGACTATCTGCGGAAGACACCTTCGGTGCGCGACGTCGTGGTTTCCGGCGGCGACATTGCCAACATGCCCATCACTCAACTGGAGCCTTTCGTCTCGGCGCTTATGGACATTCCCAATATCAAAGACATTCGGCTGGCCACCAAAGGCCTCATGGGAATTCCGCAGCATTTTTTGCAGGACGAAGTCTTGAAGGGTTTCGAAAGGCTGGCAAAGAAAGCGCGCGAGCGCGAAGTGGATTTGGCGTTGCATACTCATGTGAACAACGCACGCCAGGTCACTCCACTGGTTGCGAAAGCGACCAAGAAAATTCTGGAAATCGGATTTCGCGACGTTCGCAATCAGGGTGTACTGTTGCGCGGCGTCAACACCAATGCGAAAGAGCTTCTGGATCTCTGCTTCACGCTGCTGGATCGCGCCAAAATCATGCCGTATTACTTCTACATGTGCGACATGATCCCCAATTCCGAGCACTGGCGCCTGGCGATCCGTGAAGCGCAGCAATTACAGCACGACATCATGGGTTACTTGCCGGGCTTCGCCACGCCTCGAATGATTTGCGACGTGCCCTTCGTCGGCAAGCGCTGGGTTCACCAGCTCAAGGAGTACGACCGGGAGAAGGGCATCTCCTACTGGACGAAGAACTACAAGACCGGCATCGAAGCTGACGATCCGGAAGCGCTGAAGCGCCTCTATGAGTATTACGATCCGGTTTACACCTTGCCTGCCTCGGGCCAGGAGTGGTGGCGCCGCCAATCCTCTGTCTTTGCAGAGCGTTAGAAGCATTGGGGTTGAGAAACGCCAACCCCCGTTCCGTGAGTTAGTGGATCAGTTTCCGATCGCGTAACTTACCAGGACATAGCCCGCCGCGCCAAAGCCAATTACTGGTGGTAAGGGGATTCATCAGCCCCTATCCACCCCAATCGAGCTCTGTGTCGAGCCCTCCTAGGCTTCACACCACAAAAGTGATGGAGTCTCAGTCAGTGCAGCTGGTGAAAGCCATGTGGGCGAAACCACATGGCTTCGAGATAGGGAGCCACTCGTCCGCCTAGTATAAGACTCGGACTCAGGCTTATCGTTTCGGTACATAAGACGTTTCAGAACTTGACAGCGCGAAGGCTGTCCGCCGATAGTTGCCATAGTGTTCTAGCAACGTGCCGACTTCCGGCAGATCACGTAGCAGCGTCACCGCTACCTCTCATGGCGAATGACCAGTCCAGCCTGCTCACCTGTCGGACCGGCAAAGTGGGGTCCAATGAGCGAAGAATCGCCTAAAGAGAGCCCGCTCCGCAAACGTCCGCTCGGGATCTTATTTCTTGAGGACAATGCTGCTGACTTGGAGCTCTGCCTCAGGGCACTAACAAACGCAAACCTGAAGTTCAAGTGCGACCCAGTCCCTACACTTGAGGAGGTCGCCGAAAAGCTGCGTACGCAAGCCTACGACGTCATTTTGGCGGACTACCAATTCGCGGGATGGACGGGGATGGATGCCTTGGAACTGGTGCGGCAGCAGGGCAAACACATACCATTTATCCTGGTATCCGGAGCGCTTGGAGAAGAAAAGGCAGTGGAGTGTATTAAGGGTGGAGTGGACGATTACATTTTGAAAGACAGCCTAGCTCGCCTCCCGGTGGCCATCTGCCGGGCTTTGGAAGAAAAATACCTTCGCGAAGAACGCGAACATGCGGATGCCGCTCTACGAGAGAGTGAGGATAAATTCCGTACTTTGGCAGAAACGGTAACCTCTGCGATCATCATCTATAAAGGGACAGAATGCTGCTACGCGAATCGGGCGGCCGAGAAAATTACCGGATACACGCGAAAAGAACTCTTTGCCATGAGTTCGTGGGAGCTCATTCATCCGGATTCCCGAGACATTCTCATTGAGCAAGGGTTGGCACGCTTGCAGGGAGAGCGTGGTCCCCGGCGGTTCGAAATCAAAATCCTCACAAAAGAGGACGGCGCAAGATGGCTCGACATCACAATGGGTCGGATTGAGCTTCATGGCAGGCCAGCCGGATTATTCACAGCCTTCGATATTACAGAGCGCAAGTCGGCGGAAGAGGAGATCCTTCATCTGGCAGCGTGTGATCCCTTAACGGGCCTGGCCAACTGCCGCAGCCTTTTCGATGTGTTCAAAACGGAGGCTAAGCGCTCGCAACGCACGGGCCGGTCTTTTGCCCTTCTTCTTCTTGATATAGATGGCTTAAAGAGAATCAACGACGCTTATGGCCATCTTACAGGGAGTCGTGCGCTGTGCAGGGTAGCCAGTCTTCTAGGCGACCAGTGTCGCAACATCGATGTCCCGGCTCGTTACGGCGGTGATGAATTCGCTGTCATTCTGCCAGAGACAGGGTTCGAAGGCGCTCAACAGTTTTCCTCCCGGATTCGTGAGCGACTTGCGAGTGACTGTCAGCAACCTCAGCTGTCAGTCAGCGTCGGCATCGCAGTTTACCCTCACGACGGTGAGACGATTGAAAAGCTGCTTCCCATCGCGGACCACACCCTGTACGAAATGAAGCGACGCGGTGAGGGCATGTTATCGCAGTCAGCATGAGGCTCACGTCAGGGACAAACCGCGGCGGTGCTCATCTGGCCGAAAATGCCATGAGGGGATTCCTGCCCTGCCCACTCGGCATGGATCTTCGACAAGCGCCTTATCTTATGACAAGCACAACACCATTACGGCGGTAAGGACAACGCAAGAATGACTGAGGGGCCTAGAAATCAAGCTGATACCTGGCGAGAGAATGCCGCTCTTCTGAATCTTACTCACGACAGTATCTTTGTCCGTGACATGAACGGCAGAATCCTGTTTTGGAACCGCGGCGCGGAAGAGACGTACGGCTGGTCAAGAGCGGAGGCCCTCGAAAAAGTCGTACAGGTGTTACTGTCAACCGAATTCCCCAAGCCGCTGGAGCAAATTGAAGCCGACGTGCTGGAGAACGGGCGTTGGGAGGGCGAGTTAGTTCATCGCAGGCGCGACGGCACGCACATTGTTGTAGCTAGCCGATGGGCCTTACAGCGCGACGCACGAGGCGCACCGGTCGAAATTCTGGAGACGAACAACGACATCACCTCGCGCAAGCAGGCTGAGGAGGTACTGCGAGAGAGCGAGGAACGAAATCGCGCGATTGTCGAGACTGCCCATGAAGCGTTCATTGCTATGGACGCCAGGGGCAGGATCACGGATTGGAACCACCAGGCCGAGGTCACTTTTGGATGGTCGCGCGCAGAAGCAATGGGTCGGCATTTGGTGGAGACGATTATCCCCCCGCAGTACCGCGAAGCGCACAGGAGAGGTCTTCAACACTTTCTGGCAACGGGTCAGGGCCCGGTCTTGGGCAAACGATTTGAGATCAAAGCGTTGGGCCGAGATGGACACGAATTTCCTGTCGAACTCACAATCACTCCCGTCCGCGTGGGATCGACTTACATATTCAACGCCTTCCTGCATAACATTACCGTACGTAAGCAGGCCGAGGAGGTGTTAGCAGGTCAGAAGGCAGCGCTAGCACGCACCAATGTTGAGCTCGCTGCCGCCAATAAAGAACTGGAAGCTTTCACCTACTCCGTCTCACACGACTTGCGCACGCCCTTGCGCCACATCGGTGGCTTTTCACAGATTCTGGAGGAAGAATTTGGCCCCCGAATGGACCCCGCTGCCCAGCAGAGCCTGCGATACATTCAGAAGGGTGTTCAGGAAATGGGACAACTGATAGATGATTTGTTGAACTTGGGTCGAATTGGGCGGCAAACCTTGAGAGAGCGACCCACGGAGCTCAATTTGTTGGTTGAGGCGGTTCTTGCTGACCTGAAACCGGAAACAGAAAGACGACAGATTGAATGGAAGATCGGGCAATTGCCTTCTGTGAAATGTGACCCTGGTTTGGTCAAATTGGTGTTTGTCAACCTGCTGTCGAACGCCATCAAGTTCACCCGCCACCAAGAACGCGCTATTATCGAGGTGGGCCAGATAAGGGTAAAGGGCGAACAAGTGTTCTTCGTCCGCGATAATGGTGTCGGCTTCAATATGAGATACGTAGACAAACTGTTCGGCATCTTCCAGCGCCTTCACCGTCAAGACGATTTCGAGGGCACAGGCGTGGGATTGGCTAATGTTCGGCGTATTATCCACAAACACGGCGGCCGTATCTGGGCGGAGGCGGAACCGTACAAGGGTGCCGCGTTCTATTTCACCCTGGGGATTTCGCAAGAAAACAGCCTCGAAAAATCAATGGTGGTAGGTGGAGAATGACAAAAAACGAAATAGAGATTCTTCTCGTCGAAGATAACGCGACTGACGTGGAATTGACCATGCGTGCCCTCCGCCATGACAAGCTGGATGGCTGCGTCCAGGTGGTGCGCGACGGCGAAGAAGCTTTGGATTGTCTTTTCTGCCGAGGAGCGTATAGCGCCCGCAGATTCGACCAGCCGCCCAGCTTGGTCCTCCTCGATTTGAAACTCCCCAAACTGGCTGGACAGGAAGTGCTGCGAGAGGTCAAGTCCGACCCCCGCACGAAAGCGATTCCCGTAGTCGTCATGACCTCCTCGGTCGAAGAAAAAGACTTGGCCCAGAGCTATCGGCTCGGAGTCAATAGCTACGTCCAGAAATCAGTGGACTTTCGCCTCTTCGAGGAGAGAGTTAAGCAACTGGAGCTCTACTGGCTGCATGTGAATGAGGCCCCGCCTCCCGGCGCCTTTCTCATGGAGTAGCAGAGTAAAGCGCAGCGAGTGACGCTGTTCTGCGCTTCGGGTTAGATCATGAACGAGTTATCGTCTTTGCCGCCGGATTGCGAAAACCATTTCTTTTCGGCCCAACCATGCCCTTGCTAGGTTAGGTCAAATTAATCACGCGAATTCCGCTTCGTTAAAACCCCCTGTAGCACCCATTCCACGGATCGCGAAAGCTGACAGGCTGTGAGCCTAGACTGAAACGCATGGACAACTGTTGGTAACAGAGCTTCCCACCAGCTATTGGACCCAACGCCCGATTAACGCCGCGAGCTCAACCGGTCGATGCAACACCATCTAATCAGTTGATCCGAGAATACTTCCCCATGGAGCACCGCTCTGTCCGGCTGTACTCAATCAGACCCTAGCCAGGATGGTGTTCCGTTTGAATCAAAGCTCGCGAACGACTTTTAGCTATTGAGGTCCCTGCAAGTGGGCGTCGACCTAGTGTTGCGTCGACCCATTGAGACCGCCGCGGTAATCGGAAACTGATCCACTACCCTCGGTAAGACCGCGTTGACAAGTGTGGAGGGGCACATTAGACTTGATGTTTGTCTCTGAAGGGAAAGGTGTGACTGAGCGCGATGAGGACGTACGTAGCCAAAGGAGAAGAGGCCGAAGCCCTAAAAGTGGGCGCGAATTGGTATGTGGTGGACGCGACGAACGCCGTGTTGGGACGGCTGGCGACCAAAGTCGCGCGGATTCTCATCGGCAAGGACAAGCCGAGTTTTACTCCCTATTTGGATTCCGGCGACCACGTGGTGGTGATTAATGCGGACAAGGTCCGCCTGACCGGCAATAAGCTCGAGCAGAAAGTTTATTACTCGCACAGCGGCTATCCTGGGGGGTTGAAGGCAGTGCCGGCCAGCCGCGTGCGCGGGACTCGGCCGGAGTGGATCGTGCGCGAAGCGGTTCTCGGGATGCTCCCGAAGAATAAGCTGCGCGCGCGCCGGGCGAGGAAATTGCGCGTGTACCGCGATGCGGCGGGTCTGGCGAGGCACGCCGGGCAGAAGCCGCAGCCGATTGCGCTGTAAAGATTCTCAGTTTTTCCGCACGTTGCTGTTCTTTTCTACGTTGGTCCGGTGCAGGCCTTCGCAGGGAATCAGCTGGACGTGGAGTTGAATGGGCCGAATAGCGGCTGTCGCATAAATTTGCCGCTCAACGGTGAGCCATCTAGACGGTGGGTCAGGATCACGGAAGGTCAGGAGGAAAGTTGAGTACAGCGGGTACGCCCATTGCGGGCAAACAAACCTGGTTTCTGGGGACTGGGCGGCGGAAAGTGTCGGTTGCGCGCGTATTCGTTCGCGCGGGTTCCGGCAAGTTCACGGTGAACAAACGCCCCGTCGAGCAGTATTTCCCCAATCATGCTTGGAGGCACGATGCCACCGAGCCACTGAAGTTTACCAGCCTGGCCGAACAGGTGGACGTGGTGGTGAGCGCGAATGGCGGCGGTGTTGGCGGGCAGGCGGGAGCGGTGCGCATGGGATTGTCGCGCGCGATTGCGCGGTTCAATCCGGAGCTGCGGCCGGCGCTGCGCAAAAATGGATTTTTGACACGCGATTCCCGTATGAAGGAACGCAAGAAGTACGGACAGAAGGGCGCGCGCAAACGCTTCCAGTTCACGAAGCGCTAAAGAATCAGGCAGAGGGCTCAGAGGACGCTGAGGTCACGAAGAAGAGCCCGATGCAAAGAATTCCAGGAGGATGGCGCGAGTCATCCTCTTGAGATCACGGCCGGCAAGCTGCCGGCAAAAGGCTGTTCTTCAACGCTCTCTTTGACGCGTAGAGGCGGGCAAGCCCGGCCCCTCCGTGAGGAAAGGGCGAAGATGCAAACAGCTATTCGATTAGGAGGAAACTTGGCAGTAGAAATTACGATGAAAGAGCTGCTGGAGGCCGGAGTCCACTTCGGTCACCAGACGCGCCGCTGGAATCCGAAAATGAAGGAATACATTTTCGGAGAACGCAACGGCATCCACATTATCGATCTCCAGAAAACCCTCAAGATGTTCCGCGAAGCGAGCCGCTTTGTGAGCGAACTTTCCGCGCAAGGCAGAAACGTTCTCTTTGTGGGTACTAAGCGCCAGGCCCAGGAAGCAGTCGCCGAAGAGGCCAAGCGCTGCGGTGCGTTTTTTGTGAACCACCGCTGGCTGGGCGGGACGCTGACAAATTGGGCGACGCTGCAGAAGTCCATCAAGCGACTCAAGCTGCTCAAGGCCATGACCGAAGACGGCCGCATGGAGCAGCTCTCCAAGAAAGAGCGCGCGCGCCTAGATCGTGAGATGAAGCACCTCCACCAGAACCTGGAAGGCATTGAAAACATGGCGCAGTTGCCGGATGCCATGTTTGTGATCGATTCCAACGCGGAAGAGATCGCCGTGAAGGAAGCACGCCGCATGGGCGTTCCGGTTGTCGCCGTTGTGGATACGAACTGCGACCCGGACGTAGTGGACTGGATCATTCCGGGGAATGACGACGCCTTGCGTGCGATCCGTTTGTTCACCGCGAAAATTTCGGATTCCGTGCTCGAAGGGCACAACACTTATCAGCAATCGCAGGTGGCGGAACAGAAGTCCGCGGCAGATCAGGCGCTGGTCGAAGGCGTGGAATACGTTGATACGAGCGCTTACGAGCAGTACGAAAAGCAGGAAGGCGACTTCGTGGAGGGCACGGTGGAGACTCCGGCCGATGCCGCCGAGGCCACCGTCCCACCGGACGAGGAAGCAAAGTAAGCAAGCCGCGCGGATGGGATTATCGACTGGCCCGTCCCGATGCGCTCGGGACGGGCCGTTTTGCAAGATGCCGATGGATGTAACACGATTTTAATAAGTGAGAGAAGAGGATGAGTTCACAACAAACAGCTATGGAAATCCCAGCCAAGCTTGTGAAAGAGCTTCGTGAGCGGACTGGCGCAGGTTTCAGCGACTGCCGAGCCGCACTCGTCGAAGCCAACGGAATTATCGAGAAGGCGATCGAGATACTTCGGAAAAAAGGCCAGGCTGCGGCGGCGAAGAAGGCGCAGCGCGAAGCCAGCGAGGGTTTGGTGGGCAGCTATATCCACGCCGGCGGGAAAATCGGCGTGTTGGTCGAGCTGAACTGCGAATCCGACTTCGTTGCGCGCACAGAAGCCTTTCAGCGCCTCTCGCACGACATCGCCATGCACATTGCCGCGCTTGACCCGCGCTACGTGCGCCGCGAAGAAGTGACGGCAGAGATGCTCGAGAAGGAGCGCGAAATCTACCGCGCGCAGGCACTGGCCACCGGCAAGCCCGAGCAAGTCGTCGAGAAAATCGTCGCCGGAAAAATGGAAAAGTTCTACGAGGAAAACTGCCTCTACGAACAGCACTATATCAAGGACGAGAGCCTCACGATCGGGGAGATGATCAACCAGGCGATCGCCAAGCTCGGCGAAAACATTTCCATCCGGCGCTTCTCGCGCTTCAAGGTTGGCGAAGTGAGCGGCGGAGCGTCGGCAGAATCAGAGGCACCGCCCGCGCCTGTCCCCGGCAAGGCATAACTTACACAAGCTGAGTAGACAGCATTGCGGAGCGCTTCGGAAGATCCGGAGCGCTCATTTTTTTGGGGCGTCCCGGATGGTTTTTTGTCGCCCTGGGCTGGTCCGCAAGGGAAAAAGCGGAACGGAGTTTGGTTCTCCCCGCGCGCAGCGTGCGGGGCCAAAGATTGTTTGTTACAATTCCGAGGATTTTAGAACCTGCGAATCGGAGGCTCATGGCCGCGACGAAAAACGCTAACAAGAAGCTCGCGAAGAAAACCAAGCCGGCGTACCGGCGCATCCTCCTGAAGCTTTCTGGTGAAGCGTTTCAGGGGCCTGAAGGATTTGGCATCCACGGCGAAACGATTCTGTCGATTGCGCGCGAACTGAAGGAAGTTCACGCTCTGGGCGTGGAAATCGCGATTATGGTCGGCGGCGGAAACATTTTCCGCGGCGCGCGGCAAAAGGGCTTTGAGATCGATCGCGCCACCGGCGACTATATGGGCATGCTTGCGACGGTCATCAACGCGATGGCGCTGCAGGATGCGCTGGAAAAAGAAGGCGTCTTCACGCGGGTCCTGAGCGCCATTGAAATGAAGGAGGTTTCCGAGCCGTTCATTCGCCGGCGCGCCATGCGCCATCTGGAAAAAGGGCGCATCGTGATTTTCGGCGCGGGCACGGGGAATCCTTATTTTTCCACGGACACGGCAGCAGCCCTTCGCGCCATGGAGATCAAAGCGGACGTCATCCTGAAGGCGACGCGCGTGGATGGCATTTATGATGCGGACCCCGAACAGGTGCCGGAGGCGAGGCTTTTCGCCGCCATTTCCTATCGAGAGGTTCTGAACCAGAACCTCAAAGTGATGGATTCGACGGCCATTTCCCTGTGCATGGACAACGGCATGCCCATCGTGGTGTTCAATATGAACCGGCCGGGCAACATCAAACGAGTGGTCTTGGGCGAGCGCGTAGGTTCGAAGGTGACCCCGGCGTGAAACAGTTTTCGGTTATCGGCAGTCAGTTGTCGGTTTAAGATAGGAACCTGCCTAAAATTAGATGAGCGGCTTCGGCCGGGGGTGATTGTTGATCACGAACCCGGCACAATCTCTTGCTTCCAAAATCTTTACCAAGACCTGAGCACTGGAGACTGAGGACCTGAAAAATGATGACAATTGCGACAACGAAAGATGCGATGGCGGCAGCCAGGACACGTATGGAGAAGGCTGTCGACGATTTCCGCAAGGAACTGGCAACGCTGCGCACCGGGCGCGCGAACGCGGCCATCCTGGATGCCATCCGCGTGGATTATCATGGCACGCCCATGCCGGTGAATCAATTGGGCACCGTGATGGTGCCGGAAGCCACGCTGCTGGTGATTTCACCATGGGACCCCAGCGTGGTGCCGCTGATCGATAAGGCCATTCGCTCGTCGGATCTGGGACTAAATCCCACGAACGACGGCAAGATTGTTCGCGTGCCCATGCCCGCTCCCACCGAGGAACGGCGCAAGGAGATCGTCAAGCACCTGCACAAAATCCTGGAGAACCACCGCACCGCGGTGCGCAATATCCGCCGCGACATCAAGGAAGCCATCGACAAACTCGAGAAAGACAAGAAAATCAGCCAGGACGAGCACAAGCGGGCCATCGAAGAAATGGAAAAGTTCACGCACTCTGAGACCAAGAAGATCGAAGATCTCTCTGCCGCCAAAGAGAAAGAGATTCTGGAAATCAAGTAACACTCACGGTTTGGGCTGGGTTGGTTTCGACGGCGCCGTGCTATGGGGAGCCGCCGAATTTGTTTTTGGCGCAGAGGTTTCAGGCCGCTCGAGCGAGAAGTCTTGGGCTTCGTCACTCTGGACAGCGTGGAGGAAGGCGTTGTAGTCCGCCGCGCGAGTGCCGGGAATTTGCCTCAAGAGAAAACGAATGTGTCGGGAGGCGGTGAGCGTAGTTCCCTTGGCGGAGTACTGAGATGCGTACGTGGCGTAGTCGCGCTCGACGGAAGTCCCGGTCGGCGTTTGGGCCGCCGTACCGGCTGGAAGATGCAGCGTCATTCGAGTTTCCACTTCCAGCGGCGTGCCGAGCTCGATGGCGGTAGTTGCAGTATCCGCGGCGGGCTTCGCCAGAGCGTCGGGCAAACCCAACTGCGGGAGCAGCGCCGGGATGCGCACAGTCTTCTTCGACCAGTCCACGAATTTTCGCTGCTCCAGTTCGTATTCCAGCGCAAAGGGTTCTTTCGTCGCGTACGGATCAGACGCATTGACACTGCTCACTTGCCCACGGAAGCCGTCGGTGATCGAGAGAAGCTGGGCGAGCTCCTTCCATTTTTCCTTGGGCGTTTGATGAAACGCGACGCGCAGAAGTAGTTCATTTTCGCCGCGCATGGAGTAGTGGACTTTCGCTGCGAGCTCGCCGTCCGCAGCGAGCGACGCATCGACGTTTACTGTTTGCTTTGCAGAAAACGGAAGCTCGCCTGCCACAATGGGCCACTGGTCAGATACGGCAGGGCCGACGAGCAGAGTACGTTTCTTTTGAAATTGAGGAAGGATCATGCGATAGGGCGCTACTTCCAGATTCAGGTCCATCCAGACATTGATGGAAGGATAGCCGGACATGGTGAGAAGGTGATCGAACACGCCAGGCTGAGGGAGGTCGTATTCCTGATTTGCGGGACGGGAAATGACCAGCCCGGCGCGCGCCGGGCCGCAGTAATTGTTTCCAATTGCGGCAAACAGGATGAATTTGTCCTCTGCGGTTGCATAACCCGAAGAAAGAATGTCGGAGGGTTTGCGCGTCTTATACTCCGTGGCGCCCAATGGAAGGTCAACGGTTTTGATCTTCTGGGAAACAAAGTCATAAAACGAGTTAATCCACTCATCGGCGCTCTTTTTGCCCTGGATTAGCTCCTTGGCCTTCGGGTAGAACTCCTTGACAACGTCTTCCCCTGGTTCCAGCGTGGCACGCAGGCGGTTTGCAAGCTCTTCCCATGAGCCGTAAGTTGTGATGGTGACGTGAAGCTCCTTTTTCTCGGCTTCGCTATCACTGGGCGCGCTGGTGGCACCGACCAGGTTCCATTTGTACCGCAAACGGTCTGAGTCTCTGGTCTCTTCTTCTTGCTTCTGCGCTTCAGGGAGGTCCTTGGAAACTTTCATTTGGACAGTTCGCGAGGCGGGCAGATCGAGTCCGAAGATCTCGTAGGAGACGATGCCGGTGCGGTCGAAGGTGTGGTCAAGCCAAAAATCCGGTGCCAGCGGATGATGCGAGACGGTTCGGATGACGCGGTATTCGAGAGTGTCGCCGGGCTGGAGGCCAAGGATCCGCACGGATTTCACGCGCACGTCTTGATACGCGGGAGCATTGACGACAGCGGGATTCGGTTGATCGGTGATAGCGCCCGGCAAAATGTCGGCCGTGCCCCCGCTCGCGTGGGTGATGTGAACCAGCGGGATATTCACCGATTCGAACGAGCGGTTGAAATCAAAATTCAGCCGCGCGAACTGGCGCACGCCCAGTTCGCTGTTGATCTTCACCAGCGCATGAACTTCCTTGCGGCTGTCCCCGGTGATTTCAAATCGCACCTTGGTTTCGAGCAGCTCGATTTGCGCGGGATTTTCTGCCTTTTTCGGGGAGCCTGTTTTCTCGGGACTCTTCGCAGCAGGCTTTTCCGCAGGTTTCTGCGGCGCCGCCTGCCCTAGAGCAACCTGCTGCCCAAGCGCCAACAAAAAGAAGATCGTAACCGCATACAGACAAGAGACCGGAGGTTTGCCGCGAAGCTTCATTTTGTTCTCGAAGGCAGTGTAAAAGGGAGAACGGCGCGCGGTAAAGCCGCCGATTCGAATGCGTTGCCGCAGCAACACTGTCGGCGACAGCAGGCCGAAACCGTTGGACAGCGGCTGCGTCTGAGTGCGTGATAGTCTTGATGTGCGCTGAGAGCGCGAGGAGAGAAGCGATGCAACGTGTCCTGGTGGGATTCATGATGGTAGCGGCGAGTTTGTGCGCGGGCGGATTGCCGCTTCGCGCGGATGATCGGCCTCCCAAAGGCCCGGACGAAGATGGCACCAAGCCGGCGCTGGTTCGAATTGCGGGCGAAGGGCTGCTGAATTCGCACGCTTTCGAATACCTGACGCAACTGAGCGACGACATCGGCGGCCGTGTCACCGGCACTCCCGCCGAGCGAAAGGCGGAAGACTGGGGCGCCGCGAAAATGAAGTCTATCGGCTTGGAAAACGTCCACACCGAAAAATATACGATCTGGCGCGGCTGGTCACGGGGCACGGCAGAAGCGGAACTTCTCACCCCCGTACGCCACAAACTGCACGTGGATGCCATGGGCTGGACGGGCTCGACGCCGGCGGGAGGTGCTGAAGGCGATGTCGTGACCGTCAACATGTTCGATATCGACAATGAGATAAAGAATGTCGCAAGGCTGAAGGGCAAAGTCGCGCTGGTCATCACAAAAGGAAAGCCCAGCAAAGATTTCATGATGCTCTTCGCGCAGTTCGGTGACTTTTTGAAAGCTGCTGGTCAGGCAGGAGCAATCGCGGTGATCGGCGGGCAAGGCGGCGGAAAGTCCTCAGGTATGAACCTGACGCACACGGGGATCCTCGGCTTCAACGCAGATTTCGCCGTTCCTGTCTTGTCGATGACTGCTGAGGACCACGGGCAGTTGGAACGTTTTCTTGAGCGCGGCATCACGCCGCGGGTTCGCTTCAACGTGCAAAACGCATTTACGAATGGCCCCGTGGAGACTGCTAACGTCGTCGGCGAGATTCGCGGACGGGAACATGCCGAAGAAATCTTGGTGGTTGGCGGGCATCTTGATTCCTGGGACCTAGCCGAAGGGACAACGGACAATGGCTCGGGAATCGCGACGACCTTGGGAGCGGCCGACGCGATCGTGCGTTCCGGGCAGCGGCCGCGGCGCACTATTCGCTTTGTATTATTCACCGGAGAAGAACAGGGACTCGACGGCTCGTTCGCGTATGTCCATCAGCACAAGTCAGAACTCGCGAATCATCTGGGCGATTTGGTGCTGGACTTTGGGCAGGGGCCGGTCAAAGGTTTTCAAATGGGCGGCCGCGACGACTTAGTGTCGGCATTTCAACTCTTTGCAGATTCCCTGTCCCATTTCCATCGTTTGGAGGTAGACGACAAAGTGGAATCCGGAACGGATACACTGCCGTTTTCCATAGTCGGTCTGCCCGGCATCAATATGCTGCAGGAGACCACCGATTATAAATACACCCATCATTCGGCCGCGGATGCGCTGGAGGCACAAAAACCAGACGTGCTCACTCACAATGCGACACTCATGGCGCTGGCGGCGTTCTGGATCGCGGATCGGCCCGAGCGTTTCGCCTCACCCTGGCCCGCCGAGCGCACCGCGAAAATGCTGCGCGACCAGCATGAATACGAAGAGCTGAAAGCTTTCAACCTCTGGCCCTACGGCGACCTCGGGGCAGAAAATAAGGACAAGAGGTAAATTCTCAGAATTTGGCGCGGGGATTTGCCGGTGAGTGCGGTTGCCGCGCTATGGATGGAATTCATCAGTTTGCGGATCGGCGGGGGCTGCACGGCCCAGCTCTCCCATTTTGCCGGCGACCGGCAATCCATTTCACGCGAGAATCTTCTGGCGCTATCCTATACGATGAGTTGAAACGGTTTACCGTAGTCGCGCGTCAAAACAGCAGGACGGGAGAATTTTCTTCACAGTGCCCTTTCATATGAACCCAAAGCCTGATTTCTGGCCAGAGAGGATAGGTTTCGTTCCAGCGCTGGCGCTTGTCATCCTGCTGGCAGCGGGGTGCTCGAAGTCGGAACCTGCAAGCGTGCTGGGTGACGCGTCGCATCCAACCCCCGTGCACTTCTACACCGTGGCCGAGGAGACGGCGAGGCGGCGCATACAGGCCGTCGGCTCGCTCTACGCGCTGGAGGAAAGCACGCTGAGTTCGGAAGTGGAAGGCCCGGTGGCTGAGGTGCTCGCCGATGTCGGGGACAATGTAAAAGAAGGACAGGCGCTCATTCGGCTGGATCCCCGGGAATTGCAATTTGAGGTGGACCGGCAGCGCGGGATCGTCACCCAGGTGCGAGCGCAATTGGGGATCGGACCCGCTGATCCGCCGCCCACCGACCCAAAGAAGATCGCTTCGGTACAGCGCGCGGAAGCGGATTTATTTGACGCGGACCAGAAATACACCCGCGCGCAGGAGATGTTCCGGGACAAGCTGATTTCGCAACAGCAATTGGACGAAGGCGCGAGCCGCTACCAGAGCACCAAGGCGACATATACGGTTGCGCTGCAAGAAGTGGACCGGTTGAAAGCGTTACTGGTCTCGAGCGAAGCCAGCGAAAAGCTGGCGGAGAAAAAATTGAACGATGCAACCATTCGCGCGCCTTACCGCGGCGCGATCAAGACTCGCAATGTGCATCCCGGCGAATACATGCGGGTGCAGAGTCCAGTGATGGTTCTGGTGCGGATGGACCGCTTACGCGCGCGGCTGGCGGTGCCGGAGCGCTGGGCGGGATGGGTGAAAGATGGGGCGACGATTGATCTGCACGTGGAAGCGTTTCCAGGAGAAACCTTCCATGGAAAAATCTCGCGCATCAATCCCGCAGTCGCACAGGATTCGCGGACATTTGAGACGGAGGCGCTGCTCGTGAATTTGGATGGGAGGCTGAAGCCGGGCTTTTTTGTGCAAGCTTCGATTCCGAGCGAGAAAGAAGAGAAGACGATTTTTCTGCCGGAACGGGCGGTGAATTACCGGTATGGCGTCTACAAGGTATTTCTGCTCAATGGAAACCGGGTTTCGGAGCAGCAGATCCATCCCGCCGGTCAGACCGAGGATGAGCGCGGGCGGCGATTTGAAGTCGCGGAAGGATTGAAGCCGGGCGACCGTGTCGCGGTGGCCGTTTCCGGGGAACTGCGCGATGGCGCGGTGGTGCGAGAGCAGACCGAAGGGAACGCGCCGGCGGCGAAGTAAGAGCGGCAGAAAGAACAGGCGCAACAAGCGTAAAAAGCGATGAAGCTCGCTGAAACCTGCGTCAAGTATCCTGTCTTCACGGTGATGTTGATTGCCTTCCTCGTGACGCTGGGCGCCTTTTCCTACCGTGGCTTGGCCGTCGACCTTTTTCCCAAAGCGGACCCTGCCACGGTAAACGTGGAAGTACGGCTGCCGGGAGCAACTCCGGAAGAAGTGGTGACCGGAGTCGTTTTGCCGCTCGAAGACGCGATTTCGTCGGTAAGCGGGATCGATGAGATCAACGTTTATTCCTTCGAGGGATTCGCCTACATCACGTGTACGTTTGTTTTGGAACGCGATATCGAGGGGGCGGCGCAAGACATCCGAGAGAAGGTAGCGGGAGCGATTGATCGGCTACCCCGCGACACGCTGCCCCCGATTATCACGAAGCAGGATCCGCAGTCCGACCCTATCATGACGCTGCTGGTGAGCGGTTCGATGAGCCGCCGGGAGCTGACGGAAATCGCGGACAAGCAGGTGCGGCGTGCGATTCAAACCGCGGACGGAGTCGGCAGCGTGGAGCTTAACGGCGGGCAAAGGCGCCAGATCCGGGTATTGCTCGATGCGCAGAAGCTTACCGCGCACAACTTCACGGTGCTGGACGTGCGCGAGGCATTACAGCGGGAAAATATCGAGGCGCCAGGCGGGCGCATGATTACCGGCCCGCAGGAGTTGGGGCTGCGCACGCTGGGAAGGGTGACGTCGGCGGAACAGTTTGGCGAAATCGTGATCGGCACACGCGGGGAGACGCCCGTGCGCGTGCGGGATGTCGCGCAGGTGGAAGACGGGGAGGAGGAACTGCGCACCTGGTCGGCGTTATTCCGGAAGCGCACGCCAGCGCAAGATGTCGTCTCGATCCAGGTGCTACGGCAATCGGGCGTGAACACGGTGCGGGTTGCAGACAACGTGAGAAGCAAGGTCGACAATCTGCGGTCCCAGATGCCTCCGGGAGTTCAGCTCCAAGTTGTTCACGACATTTCCGAATTCATCAAAGCTTCAGTGCATTCGCTCATTGAGCATCTGATTCTGGGAAGCATTCTCGCCAGCCTAATCGTGTGGGTGTTCATTCGAAACTGGCGCGCGGTGCTGATTGCCGCGGTGGCCATTCCTGCGTCCGTCATCGCCACATTCACGTTGATGCGCGGGATGGATTTTTCGCTAAACAACATGACGCTGCTAGCGCTGACGCTGTCCGTGGGGATTGTGATCGACGACGCGATCATCGTGCTCGAGAACATTTTCCGGTACATGGAAGACAAAGGAAGAGACCGCGTTCTTGCCGCGATAGAAGCCACTAAGGAGATCGGGCTGGCGGTCATGGCCACGACACTGTCGCTGGTGATTATTTTTCTGCCTATTGCGTTCATGACCGGCTACGCGCGGAAGTATGTGAATTCCTTCGGGTGGACGATGGCGATGGCGATTCTGGTGTCGCTGTTGGTGGCCTTCACGCTGACGCCGATGATGAGTTCGCGACTGTTGAAATTAGGCCAGCGCAAAAAAAAAGCGCACTCCGAAGGATTTCTCCATGCTGTCGAAGAGAATTATCTGAAAATGTTGCGCTGGTCGCTGGCACATCGACGCGTCATCGTTCTGATTTGTGTAGCGACGTTTCTCTCCACCTTTGGTTTTTATCATTTGGTGGGGCGCGACTGGATCCCGGCGGACGACCAGTCCGAACTGAACAGTTCCTATACCTTGCCCGAGGGCACGTCTTTGGAGAAAACGACGAAGCTCGCGGAGGAGATCTCGGAGCGTGTCGTCGCACTCCCGGAAGTAGCTCTGGTCCAGTCCTTCACGCACGGCCCGACGAATCACGCGCATTTGTTCATCGTGCTGGTGCCGCGAAGCGAGCGAAAACGGACGCACACGCAGATGGCGACGGAAGTGCGCGGAATCTTGGCGAACTATCGCAACATGACTTACAACGTGCGCCTGCCTTCCGTGCTCGGCGGTGAAATCTATTTTCCGATCGCGGCGGTGATACGTGGACCGGAACTCGCTCAACTAGCGGAACTCAGCAAAACGGTGGCCGGCCGGATGGCGAAATATCCCGAGTTGGTGGACGTCAATCCCAGCTTGAACCTGAATACGCCGGAGTTGCAGGTGAAAGTGGATCGCCAGCGCGCTGCGGACATCGGCGTGCGCATGACCGACGTGAGCGATGCCGTGCGGTTGTTTTATTCCGGGGAAGATGAAATTACTCGCTTCAAGGAAGGCTCGGAGCAGTATCCGGTGACGATGCAATTGCTGCCTCAGCAGCGGGATAACCCCGACGTCCTGGCGCGCATGATGGTGCCTTCGACGAAGCTGGGCCAGGTGCGGCTAGAGAATGTTGCGAGCATCGTGCGTGGCGCCGGGCCCGCCACGCTCCAGAGGTACAACCGCGAGTTTCAAGTGGGCGTCTACGCCAACGTCGCTGCCGGCTATCCTTTGGACCTTGCTGCTGCTCACACTGTGCAGGCCATCAAAAATGTCGGGCTGCCAGCGGGCTATTCGTATCTTTTTTCGGGGCAAGTGAAGGTCCTGGAGGAGACCACCTGGAATCTCCTCCTGGCCATGGTGCTGGCCTCCATTTTTATGTACATGGTGCTTGCGGCGCAGTTTGAAAGCTTCTCTTATCCCTTCATTATCATGCTGACGCTGCCGCTGAGCGTGCCGTTTGCGCTCTTTTCGCTGTGGATCACCGGGCGGGCCTTGAGCCTATGGAGCGCTTTGGGGATGTTTCTGCTGTTGGGCATTGTGAAGAAGAACGGCATATTGCAGGTGGACTACACCAATCGATTGCGTGCCGAGGGAATGCCGCTGCGGGATGCCATCCTCGAAGCCAATCGGGTGCGGCTGCGCCCCATCCTGATGACCACTCTCTCCATCATTGCGGGACTGATTCCGGTGGCGATTGGCATCGGGGCGGGCTCGGAGCAGCGCGCTTCCATCGCCGTGACCATTATTGGCGGCCAGACACTCTGTTTATTGTTGACGCTGCTGGTTGTGCCGGTGGCCTATTCGTATTTAGCGGAACTTGAGGCCGTCCCCTGGGTCGAATGGGCGAGCCGGATTGCCGGGCGCGCGCGCACCGCTCCACGCCCCTCCGACAACGACTGAGCAGCCGAGTTTTCGTGGCGAAGCAGCAAGAGCGATTCGGGCAGGCAGGGAAGTCAGGTTCGAGGTGAAGCCGCAAGGGCCGGCTTGGAGGACTCACCCAATGGCGTGGAATCGGCGAAGGTGATGCGTGGCGCACGCAGCAAGACGAATAGTTCGCCTGACCAAAGGAGAATATCCAGCAAACGTCCGCGCTCCAAATTGCTGAGATTTTCAGACTGTAGGCTGATCTCAAGAGCTTTCTGCGAGCATTCCTCAATGAAGGCACCCATGGAGGGCAGGTCCACGGGATCTTCATGGAACTTCTGGCTACGTGGATCCACCGCCTCCAGCTTGGCGTAACACCGGAGCAGAAAGTGGTTCAGGCAGAGAGCCTGCTGATCCAGCGAAGTGATCGCGGCGCCACCACAAGCATTTTCATTGCAGATCCGTTCCAAAAGCTTTGTATCCATCTGGCCCAGGTCCCCTGATTCACCTCGACAATCAAGCTCATTGGTCTTCATCTTTTACTCAATAAGATGCGCTGCGCGAGGCAAGCGTTTCTTCCTGGGCAGTGATCTCCCCGATCAGAAGAGCCGCGCCGACCGTACTTGTTTCCTTGTATACGGAGGGCAATGGCGGCACGTGCGCATACTCGCGTACTGCCCATTCTCCAAGTCCTGTCTTTTGAAATTAAGACAAACTGCTGGGAACCCCTCAAAGTCAACCGCCCCCCGCCGGCTTCCTCAGGTTCCTTCAGGTTGCGGAGGCTACGGCCATCGCACGGACATCATCGTCGGAGTAGCCCAGGCTGCGCAAAATCTCGGCGGTATGTTCGCCGAGGAGCGGCGGCGGCAAGCGATAGCTGACTGGCGTGCTGGAAAAGCGGATCGGATTGGCGATACTTTTCGCCGTGCCTATCGCCGGATGCTCGAGCTGCACGATCAACCTCCTAGCGCGGGTCTGAACATCATCCACGGCCTCGGAAACGGTATGGATGGGCGCAGCGGGAATTTCCGCCGCCGCGAAGTTTTCCAACCAGGATGCTGCGGTCTCTCGCTGAAAAGTGTCTCGCAACAGCGGTAACAGAGTCTCGCGGTTCTTGATGCGGTCGGCATTTGTCTTGTACCGATCGTCGTTGCCGATTTCGTCCTGTACGCCCATCACGACTACAAATTTCTTCCACAACGCGTCTGTCCCCACCCCGACCACAAAATACCGGTCGTCACACGCGCGAAAAACTTCGTACGGGACGATATTCGGGTGCGCATTGTCCCAGCGTTGCGGCGAGGCTCCAGCGTTCAAATAGCTGCTCCCCGCGTTGGCGAGCCACGTCAATTGCGAATCGAAAAGCGCCATGTCAATAAATTGGCCACAGCCGGTTTTCTCTCGCGCGAAGAGCGCTGCGAGAATTCCCATTGCTGCGTACATTCCGCAAGTCATGTCTGCAATCGCGATAGGGTAGCGCATCGGCCCGCCCGCTGGTTCGCCTGTGAAGCTCATTACGCCGGCTTCCGCTTGGGCAAGGATGTCGTAACCGGGCTTTCCTGCTTTCGGGCCAGTGAATCCATAGCCGGTGATACTGCAGTAGATGAGCCGAGGATTCTTGGCGCAAAGCGAGCCGGGATCGATCCCGCGCTTTTTGAGCGATGCCATCGAGGGCTGATTGTTGATAAAAACATCCGCGGTCGAGAGCAGCTTTTGGAGCGCTTCCTCCCCGCAAGGGGAATCGTAGTTGAGCGTGATGGAGCGTTTGTTGCGGTTGGTCGCCAGGTAATAAGCAGACTCGCCGCTGACAAACGGCGGGCCCCAAGTCCTCGATTGATCACCAACGCCCGGCCGCTCGACCTTGATGACATCGGCGCCAAAATCGCCCAGCAGCATGGCGCAATAGGGACCCGCCAGTGCCTCGGTGAGCTCCACTAGGCGAGTGGCATTTAGGATGGTATCCACGGTCGGCGATTATAACTGACATCTTCTTTGTGCAACCTTTCCGCAGGTAAATCCTTGGGAAGAGTAGGCGTTACGATTTTTGCTTCGCCGTCCCCTTGGACTTGTTGTGAGACGTAGGCATTCAAGGAAGCCAAATCGGCTCCATCCCAAATTTGGTGGAAGTCCACTAAAGTTTCCACAGATACTCCTCTTGTGTTTTGAAGGGAATTGGGCCTAAACTCCTACCCTGCAATGGTTTTCGCAAGCCGCCTCCTACCTGTGAGAGCTTCCTGGCTTCCGAAAACGGGGTGAAGTCTGAGGGAGAAAAACATGAACAAATTGTTGTGTGCCTGCTTCGTGCTGGCACTTGCGATGGGACTTGGCTCAACCGCGTGGGGGCAGTCGAAGATTACTGCGGGAACCGTCCAGGGGGACGTTCTCGATGAGAAGGGCGGAAGCGTGGCGGGCGCAACCGTGGTAGCAAGGAATCTGGACACCAATTTCACGCAGACGGAGACGACCAACACCGACGGACACTTTGCCTTTTTAAGTCTTGCTCCGGGCCGCTACACGCTCACCATCAGCAAGCAGGGATTTGCCAATCTTCTTCAGCAGAACGTGAACCTCACAGTCGGGCAGACCATCAACATCCCGGTTACCATGAAAGTTTCCTCGGTTGTACAGGAGATTACCGTTTCGGACGTCCCCCTCCTGGAGACCACAAAGACAGAGTCCGCCTCGACGATCAACGAGCTTACCGTCAGTTCCACGCCCGTGGTCGGCCGCAAGTTTGAAGACTTGCTCACCCTGACCCCCGGTGTGAGCATCACCCAGGGCCCGGATGGCGATGAGATCAACATTAACGGGCAGCGCGGAATTTTCAATAATATCAGCCTTGACGGTGGTGACTACAACAACGGGTTCTTCGGCGAGCAGATGGGCGGTCAGCGCGCGGCCATTGACATCACCCTCGAAGCCGTAAAGGAGTTCCAGGTCACGGCGAGCGGCGCCAATGCCGAATTCGGCCGCACCGCTGGCGGTGTTGTGAATGTCGTCACGAAATCTGGAACGAACGCTGTCCACGGCGCCCTGTTCGAATACTTTCGCACAGAATCTTTGACCGCTGCCACGTCGGATGGCAAGCCCCTCGATGGTTTCCGCCGCAATCAGTTCGGGGGTAGCCTCGGCGGCCATCTTATCAAAGACAAACTGTTCTTTTTCGGCGCTGGCGAGGGCATTCGCGAAAACCTGAACCGGAAAAACCTTGGTGCTTCGCTGGGAACTTGCCCGGTAGCAAGTCCAGTGTTCAACACCAACATCAGCGATGCGCAAATCGTCGCGAGTCCCGAATGCCAGCGCGAAGTGCTTCTGAATTTCTTTAAGACGGCTCCTTTTCCGTCGCCCTTCAAGAACACCGACGAGAGTCTTCCTGTCATCCACCAGGTGAGAAATGCCGCAATTTTCGGGCGCGTGGACTACAACCTGAATGCCAGGAATCAGATTTTCGGCTCCTACAACTACGACTGGTCCAAGAACCCCAACGAGACGTTTGACGTTCCAACCTACGGCACTACCGCGAACGGCGTCGAGGGCCCGTCAAAGATTCAGGCCATCAGCACCAACTGGTTCAGCACTCTTTCGAACACTATGCTGAACGAAGCACACTTTACCTACGCGAGAGAAAACCGCCCGCGCGGAACGATTAATCCCTCCAGCGTGCCGGATACCGCCATGGGTTTCGGCCCCAGTTTCCGCTTCGGCCAGCCTTTCTTCCTCGAGCCGACCATTGATGAGCTCTTCTATCGCACCGACATTCGCGACGATTTCTCGGTCGTTCGTGGGAAGCACACATGGAAAGTAGGTGGGGAGTGGATCCACAGCCGGAATTCGCAGATCTTCCGCGGCTTCTTCGCTGGTCGCTATATTTTCTCCAGCGTGACCGGTTTCCTACATTACGCCACGATCCCGCCAGGAAATCCGCCTGGCTTTGGTCCCACGGCCGTCGAGTGTGATGATGCGAATTTCAATCCGGTAGCCTATGTGGGCCCGCCCCCGAGCCAGTCCTGCCCCGCCGGGACCTCGCCCTCGGGTGGACCATTGTTCCTCTATCTTCAGCACGGACGAACATCGACCAATGAAACCCTCGACCAGTCCGGGCAGTCCAGCATTGCTAATGAAGACATCTCTTTGTTTGCTCAGGACACTTGGAAAATTTGGCGCAATTTTACTTTCAACTATGGTCTGCGCTGGGACGCACAGCGCTTTCCCAACCCCACTGTTCCACCATCAAGTACGTCTTACAGGAATGACCTCAGCAATCCTGCGTTTGATTCAACTGGATTCCTCCCGAACCAAAACAAAGAGTTCCAACCGCGGGTGGGATTTGCCTGGGATATTCGTGGAAATGGCAAGTCAGCGCTCCGCGCCAGTTATGGCATCTTTTATGCCCGCCAAAACATGTTGACCCAAGTGGGCGCCATCACCACGAACGGGGTGCAACAGCAGGAGATCGTTGCAGTCACCGGCTTCAACTCGGCCGGAGGCAATCCGCCGACTTATCCGGGAATAGTAACTGTGCCCACTAACGTCACATTGCCGATCGCGCAAGCTGGTGTCACTGTGTTCAGCAAAAGTTATGAAAACCCGCGGATTTACGCGACAAACGTGGGCTACGAACAGCAGCTTGCAGGCGACTACGCCGCTTACGCGGACTTTTCCATATCCCAAGGCGTTCACCTCACGCGCTTCACCAATCCAAATGCTGGCACAGGCTTCACCTTGCCCACCGTCGGCCAGGACACCGTCAACTACGTCGGTGTGCATGCTCCTTTCCCAGATCTCGGTGACATCACTGATACGGTCAGCTCCGCGAGATCACTCTACCGCGGCGTGACTTTTGGTATGCGCAAGAGAATGAGTCATCGTTTCCTCTTCGACGCGAACTATACGTACTCGGTCGATCGGGATGACGATTCGAATGAGCGTGATCCGTTCACGTTTCGCTATGCAAATCTTTTCAATCTCAAAGCGGAGTATAGCTACAGTGATCGGGATGAGCGCCACAAGTTTAACGCTTATACAGTTGCCGACCTGCCGTGGGGTTTCCATGGCAACGTGCGCATGCAAGCTCATTCCGCACAGCCCATCACTGACAATGTCAACGGCGACGGAACTGGTGCGCCGTGCAGCTTCCAGAACTCGAGGACCCGGTTTGTGATTCCGTCTGCTGGTGGCACAGCCATTGACTGCGGCCGTAACCATCTCCGCAAGGACAATGCTTTCTTCACCTTCGACTTCGGCGTCGATCGCCGCTTCCATCTTGGGGAGAGAATGTCCCTCATCCCGAGGCTCGAAATGTTCAACACCTTCAACAACACAAACAACGTGAATCCGTTGTCGTCGCCGCAGCTCTTTGACTTCAACGGCTTCCTGCGTGTCGGCGTCGGCGATCCGCGGCAAGCGCAGTTGTCTGTGCGCTTTGAGTTCTAACGACGGGCGGGGCTAACACGCCCGTTGTGGCAAGTTGTAGGACGGGTCGCTTCTGCTGACAGCTCGGACGAGCGCTCATCGCTTTTCAATTTGCGAGCGGCACGATGATCGTGCCCACAAGTTTCTGTGACACTGCGGAAGAGGCGGCAGTGCCATTGCGTCCCGTCCACCTTGCGCGAGCAGGCGGCTGACCCACTTCAATTGTCCCCGTGTCGTCTGTGGCAATTTGTGCGCTGCTTTTTGACACAAGCTGCCTTGGCGGCGCTTGCTTGGGCGATGCTAATCCCCGAGAATATAGGGTTTACAGAGACGCATTTTTTTCTGCGGAGTGCGTGGTCACTGCGCGCTTAAGAGAAAAGCGAGTGCAATGGCAAGTGCGATCAATTCAGCAAAACGATTTATTGCTTATTTTTCGATGGAGATTGCCCTGGAGAACTCCATGCCGAGCTACAGCGGCGGACTCGGCGTGCTTGCAGGTGACACCATTCGCGCCGCGGCCGACCTGCGCCTGCCGATGGTGGCGGTGTCCCTTCTTTACCGCAAGGGCTACTTCACGCAGCTGCTTGCCGAGGACGGCTCGCAGACCGAAGAACCCGTGGAATGGCGCGTTGAAGATTTTTTGACGGAAGAATCCGTCCGGACCAGCGTACCACTAGAAAACCGCCGCGTCGAGCTTCGCTGCTGGCGGTATTCCGTGAGTGGCGTGCACGGTTTCGATGTTCCCGTCTATTTCCTCGACGCTGACCTGCCGTCAAACGCGGACGCCGATCGCAACCTCACCGGATCCCTGTATGGGGGTGATTCGTTCTACCGCCTCTGTCAGGAGGTGGTGCTTGGTGTCGGCGGCGTGCGCATGCTGCGTGCGCTGGGCTACAAGGACCTCACGCGCTACCACATGAACGAAGGCCACGCGGCGCTCCTCGCTTTGGAATTGCTCGGCGAAGAAGCGGAGAAGGCAGGGCGCACATCCATCCGTGGCGAGGACATTGACAGAGTCCGCGGCAAGTGCGTTTTTACGACTCACACTCCCGTTCCCGCCGGGCATGATCGGTTCCCCATGGAGTACCTCACGCGTGTGTTCCCCGCCCAGACCAACTTTTTCGATTTGAGCGACGCCTCCTCGGCTGACCTGGTGAAGCGGATTCTGCGAGCAGAGCAAAATGTTCCCGGCTTGCAGGAAGCCGCGCGCAGCGGCGCTTCGGTGAACATGACTGAGCTCGCGCTGAGCCTCAGCACTTACGTGAACGGTGTCGCCAAGCAACACGGCGAAACTTCACGCCAGATGTTTCCCGAGGTGCCCATCGAGGCCATCACCAACGGCGTGCACGCGGGCACCTGGACTTGCCCGGCGTTTCAGCAGCTCTTTGATCGCTACATTCCATCCTGGCGCGAGGATAACTACAGTTTGCGAAGTGCTCTCGGGCTGCCTGCGGAGGAAGTCTGGGCGGCTCATCTGATGGCCAAGCACGAATTGCTCGAAGCGGCGCGTAAGAGAACGGGTCTCCACTTGGACCCTGAGGTCTTCACCATCGGTTTCGCACGTCGCGCCACCGGATACAAACGCGCGGACCTCATTTTGTCCGATCTCGATCGCCTGCGCCAAATTGCCAAAGACGCCGGCCAGTTTCAGATTGTTTTTGCCGGCAAGGCTCATCCCAATGACGCCGGTGGGAAAGACATTATTCGACGCATCTTCAAGGCGAAAAAAGCTTTGCGGAAAAATGTGCACGTCGTGTTCCTGGATGATTACAACCTGGAGTTGGGTGGAAAGATTACTTCCGGCGTGGATCTCTGGCTCAACACGCCGCAGTTTCCTCTCGAGGCTTCCGGCACGAGCGGGATGAAGGCTGCTCTGAACGGCGTGCCCAGCTTGAGTATTTTGGATGGCTGGTGGGTCGAGGGGCACATCGAAGGGGTGACCGGATGGTCGATTGGTGAGTCACGCCGCACCGCTGGGAGCAGCGCGCCGACCGACAACCAAGCTGAGGCCGAATCGCTTTATTCGAAACTGGAGAGCGTCATTCTTCCCCTGTATTACCGCGAGCGCCGCGAATTCTTGGAGGTCATGAAGCACGCCATCGCCATCAACGGCTCATTCTTCAATACGCAGCGCATGGTGCAGCAGTACATCACGGACGCATATCTCCGCTGACTTCGGTCTCGCGCTGATGGTCAAACTGGCCTTCTCCATTCTTTTCGTATGAACCTCAGAAGTCGTTGCATCTCGGAGGAAGTTCCAATCGTGATGCGCGCGAAGCCGGGCCCCATGTCCTTGCTGCGGTCGCGTAGCAGAATTCCTAGCTTTTCCAGTCTGCGAAACAGGCGTGATCCGAGCGATCCAAAATTTGCCAACAGAAAATTTCCTCCACTGGGGTAGGATTTCACCCCTAGTTTTTGCAATTGTGCCGCGAACCAGGCGCGCAAACGCTTCACTTCCGTAACATACACTCGCATCGCTGCGGGATTTCCTACGGCGGCTTCTGCCGCAACCAGCGCAGCAAGGTTGACCGGAAAGGGCGGCATCGCGCGGCGCACAAAAGCAAGGGATCTCTCGCAGGCGATCACGGCGCCCAGACGCAACCCGGCGAGCCCTGCCACCTTTGAGAATGTCCGCGTCACGAAGAGTTGAGGATACCCGTGAATCCAAGGAACAGCCGAAAAACCAGAAAACTCAGCGTAAGCTTCGTCCATCACGACAACCGTGTCCGTGGCGGCCTGCAGGATGCGCCGCAATTCTTTTTCATGGAGCAGCGTACCCGTTGGATTGTTCGGATTTGCGATGAACAGTACGCGTGGCTTCTTACGCAATGCGCCGATCACGTCTTCAAGTGGAAATCCCATCTCACTGTCATAGCGAAGCGCATCGGTCCGTGCTCCCGCGATCTCCGCATAGTAGCGGTACATGGGAAAAGTCGGCTCGCAAATCAGGATGCGGGTTCCCGAATCGACGAAGGTGTCGAAGAAAACGCGCAGCGCATCGTCGCCGCCATTTGTGAGCAGCAATTCCTCGGGCCGCACGCGGAAGTAGAGCGCCAGCTGCTTCGTGGGCTTTTGATACTCGGGGTACATTGCAACTTGCTTGGACGTGAGTTTTGCCAGCGCACGCAGTACCGTCGGCGAACAGCCGGAAGTATTTTCGTTGAAATCAAGACGCATCTTATCGGATCGCCCTTCGGCAGGCGCTTCATACGTGCGGCGATTCAGGATTGCCTTACGCACGGGAAGATTCACTTTCATCGGCGGACCCTCGCGGTGTTGTGGCGTGCCAACAAACCTTCGGATTCTGCCAGAGTTTCCCGGTCAGCGGCGAGATCTTCCAACCCGCGCGCTCGAACAGAGCCAGCGTGGATTTTTGCCTGCGAGCGGGAGTTGGCTGTAGCGCACGGAATCTGATATAGAACAGGAAGTATTGGACGGGAAGGATACCTGGGAGCTGCCATGGAAGAGAAGATTCGCAAGGACGAAGCGGCGTGGAAGAAACGACTTACGCCGAATCAATATTATGTGACCCGCCAGAAGGGCACGGAGCCACCCTTCACTGGCGAGTATGAAGATACGGAAACCCCAGGTACTTACAAATGTGTCTGCTGTGGGCAGCCTCTGTTTCGTTCCGACACGAAATACCATTCTGGCTCTGGATGGCCCAGTTTCTATGCCCCGGCTAACGAAGATGCCGTGGAGAGCGAAACCGACACCAGTCACGGGATGCGCAGGATCGAGGTAAAATGTAGCCGTTGCGATGCCCATCTGGGCCATGTCTTTGACGATGGTCCACAGCCGACCGGCTTGCGTTACTGCATTAACTCCGCCGCGCTGGAACTCGATGAGGATTAAAAGAAAACGCCCTGGGCTCTGACCAGGGCGCTTTCTCTCAGTTCTTGTTTCTCAAGGAACAGCAAACAGAAAATCAGGCGGCAGGGCAGGAACACGCGACCATTTCCGCGACCGGATCGCGCTCCCACACGCCGAGCAGCAGCACCTTTGTGCCCGTGGGATACTTGAACACATAATACGTGTGGGAGCGGCCCTCTACTTCATAGAAGCCGGGTCGGCGCGGATCGGGGCGCGACGGTGCGCCCGCCACAAGAAGCTGGCGCAATTCCCCGATCTGTTCCTGCGAATGGTTACGCAGGTCTTCTAAAAGGGGCGGCTGTTTTGTAACGGTGATCATGATTGGGTTTCTCCGCCACATTGAGCTTATCTTCTCCTCATCCCTAAAGACGAATGAAATTGGAAAATGTTTCACGGGATGCAACAATTTTTGGGGTCGTTTGTAGACAATTTGGTCGGGGGGCTGGCGGCGGTTTTTGACTGAATTCGGTTGGATCGTGGGCAGGCAGGGGATTGCGCTGTATTTTCCGGTTTGCCCGTCTCCCTTATTCTTCAGAGGGTATCGGCCTACGTTTTCTATCACCGCGGGGCAAGCTCGGAACGCATACGTGGAGAGACTCGTTCTTTGCGTTGGCTGGTCCGAATTTCGGGATTCCAGTTTTCGATTTTTTTGTTGTAATAGAATACGGGTTAGTATCTCGACTGGTACTTGCGTTGGGCTCGCTTCCCTGAGATAGTGTCGTGCTGATCCTTCACAGACAGGGATGGCTACCGTGACAAAAAATGCCCCGAACAGAGACAAGACCTCTTTTGGCAAAGACCGCCGCCGCAAACATCATCATTGGCTCGTGAGCATTTACTATGCCGATGGCGAGAAGTTCGGCCGCGTTTACACCGACAAGGACAAGGCGACTCGCTTCGCGGAGCGACAACGCCGCTCGCCAGTAGTGAAGACCGCCCGGGTTACTCAGGTTTCCTGATCAGTTTTTTGGTTCTCGGCACGGCGGCATTGACCGCCACTGGCAGCCCGGGCTTGTCGCTGCCCTTGGGGCATGCTATAAAAAGAAGGTCGTTGAGCGGCCTTAGTATAGTGGTAGTACGGAACCTTGCCAAGGTTCAGGTGTCGGTTCGATTCCGATAGGCCGCTCCAGATTCACTCCTGAGTTTTCCTCAGCCTTGAGAATTTTCCGTGAAATTCTCGCCCAAGTGCCGTTACAATCGGCCCTGTACTCTCGCTATCCAATGGCCAAAATCATCATCGCTGTTGGCAGCAAACGCGGACCTAAGCTCAACGCGGTTGCAGAAGCTCTCGAAGCCTTCTCGATGTCTCTTTCTCACAACGCCGAATTCGAGCTCGTCAGTATCGAAGTGAACAGTGGAGTCAGCCACACGCCCTTGTCCCAGGAAGAGTTGATGCGGGGCGCGCGTCAAAGAACCGAAGCGCTTGCGCAATTAGCGCACGAAAGCGGTGCCCCTTGGCGCTACTTCGTCGGCCTGGAAGGTGGCCTCCACGTGGTCCATGACAGCGCTTCGCCAAACCTAACGATCCATCATGCTGATGCGCCGCAAAGCAGGCGTCGCCGCGTTTTCCTCGAAAGCTGGGCGTACGTTTCTGACGGCGCGCAAGGCTATTACGGACGCTCGGGCGCCATCGAACTGCCACAGTCCCTCGTTCGCGAAGTTCTTGAAAACGGTACCGAGCTTGCCGTGGCCATCGATCGGTTTGCCGGGGCTGTGGGCATTCGCGACGCGCAAGGTGCCTGGGGCGTGCTTTCGGGCAATTTCATCACGCGCCAAGAAGCCTTTCGCGTCGCCGTGATTGCGGCCTTCGCGCCGTTCTATAATGGCAAGATGTACAGCGCCGCAATGTCCGCTTCCGGCTGACGGTTTATTGATACGGCCATCCGTAGTTTGACGTGGAATTTGCAGCGCGGCCTACAACAGAGTAAGGAGACGTCGTGGACATCGTCAAAGGCAATATGGGCTGGATCGAGGTCATCGTCGGCCCCATGTTTTCCGGCAAGAGTGAGGAGCTAATCCGCCGCCTGCGCCGCGCGGAGATCGCGCGCCAGCGCGTACAGATTTTCAAGCCCGCCATCGACGAACGCTATGCCGCCAATGAAATTGTTTCGCACTCCGGCCTCGGCATTCCCTCGGACAACATAAGCAAAGCCGCCGAAATCATGGACAAGTTGTCCCCGCGCACGGAAGTCGTCGGCATCGACGAAGCCCAATTCCTGGGCGACGAAGTCGTCGATGTCTGCACTAAGCTCGCCAACCTTGGTAAGCGCGTCATTGTCGCGGGCTTGGACACCGATTATCGCGGCCGCCCATTCGAACCTATGCCGCGCCTCCTCGCCATCGCCGAGGAGATTACCAAGCTGCTTGCCATCTGCGTGCGGTGCGGCAATCCTGCCGTTCACACGCAGCGCCTCGTCGAAAGCGAAGAACTGATCGTGGTTGGTGCGATGGGCGCTTACGAAGCCCGCTGCCGCCGCTGTTTCGAGCCTAATCCTGCCCTCGCCCTGGAGAAGAAGGACGGCCCCCAGCTCATCGCCCGCAACCGTACCGCTACCGCCGGTGGGAACTGAGTCCTTTCCACTGTTCTCCGCCTGCTGCCGCTGCGAGGACCGTTGCCTATCCGTCGACAGTCGTTCTTGTCCCTGCTTGAGCTAGGGAAGCCATTCCGTCAAACTGGCTCGACTGAAATTGCCCTGAATCGAGCTAGCGCGCACACATGATCATCGAATCCAAAGCACCGACCCGTGTGGACTTCGCTGGCAGCACGCTCGACATTTGGCCGCTCTATCTCTTTCATCCAGGCGCGGTCACTCTGAACGCCGCAATTTCGCTTTACGCTTCCTGCGTCATCGAAACGCTTCCGACCAGCGACAGCCGCATCAAACTGGTTTCTCGCGACATAAAGAGCGAAGAAAGTTTCCCCTCTTTCACCGCTTTGGTGAAGGCCAAACGCTATCGCCTCCCGCTCCTCGCAGAAATCACCAAGTTCTTCCACCCTCAGGGCGGCTTTACGCTCACAACGGATTCCGAAGCCCCCGCGGGCGCGGGCATCGGTGGCTCCAGCGCCATGGCTGTCGCGATATGTGCCGCGCTGGACCGCTTTACCGGAGCAGGGAAGAGCAAGGTCGATTGGATCCACATCAGTCGCGACGCCGAGGCCATTGTCATCAACGTTCCCACCGGCACCCAGGACCATTACCCCCCGGCCTTTGGCGGCGCTGCGGCGATCGAGCTGCCTCCCGGCGGCGAACATCGCGTGGAACTCCGCCTAAATCTTGATGAGCTCGAACGCCGCGTCGCGGTCTGCTACACCGGCAAGCCCCGCCAGCACGGCATCAACAACTGGGAAGTGTTCAAAGCACAGATCGGCAGCAACCGCGCCGTGCAGCACAGTCTCGGACGAATCTCCGAAGTCGCCCGGCAAATGCGTTTAGCTTTCGAAAAGCCCGACTGGCAGGAGGCCGGGCGCTTGATGCGTGAGGAATGGTCTTTCCGCAAACGAAATCTCCCCACGATTTCGACGAAAACCATTGATCGGGTTATCGAAAACGCGCGCCGCAACGGGGCGCTGGCCGGTAAAGTGTGTGGCGCTGGGGGTGGTGGCTGCGTGGTTCTCCTCATTGAGCCAGAAGCTCGGGAACGCGTGGAAAAGGCCATCGTAGAGTCTGGTGCTGAGGTCCTTCCCGTAAGCATCGATCGTCAGGGTGTCCAGGTCATTTCCCGCTAAGGCCTGCCAAGACGGTTTTGTTCTTGAATCAGGGGTCCGTCCCCCCGTTACAGTTCTGTCCCATTCGAGTATAGTTTAGCGGGATGGTTCTTTTTCCGAGCTTGGCACCTGTTCAGGCGCCTTGTGGCATCATAGAATAGGTGTAGCGGACCCCGTCGGGACGAGATCCGTGATGCTTATGTCGAACTGGACTGTTATTCCTTTGGCGTTTTTGCTCCTGGCTGATGCGGACATTCCGCGAGCGAATAGCCTTCGTCCGGCGGAGAAGCCTTCCATCAGCTTCCGGTCGGATGAGGAAATCCCTCTTTTCCCGAACACGGGAAACTCTTCTGACAACACCCAGTCTCAGGAGAAGTCGACCGGCACGTCGAGGAACGCCCCGCTCCAGGAAAGTTCGAAGCTGTCCCTGATTCGTTTTGTCTCCGGCGAGTTCGCCAAGGCCGTCAAGGCTCTGCCCGCCGGGAAACAAGGCATTATCGTATACGTTGGCAAGCCGCTCAATACGGAGCTCCTCGACCGTGCGGTTGCCACCCACGGTGCAGCCGTAAATACTGGCGACAATGTGCAGATCACCAAGCTGGAATTCCGCGATCACCAGATCGTCGTGGATTTGAATGGCGGCGGCCGCGGCAAGCACCACTGGCGCGATCATCTTCAGATTGGCATCGGAGGCGGCTATCCCACGATGCGGAGCACCTCGACCCAGGAGGGTGGCCCACCGGGACTACAGCCCGGTATGGGCAGCACCATCTTCCTGGAATGGAATAAATCCGTTCCCGACATGTCCCCAGCGGATTTAAAGCAGCTCCTTTCACCTTTCCTCAATTTCGAGAAAGAGCGCTCCGCGTCGGTGCACTGGGTTGATACCCTGCCGCCGGAAATGAAAAAGGCCATTCAAGAACGCAGGCCCGTGGTCGGCATGGACCGCGAGGAACTCATCGCCGCCATGGGCAAGCCCGACCACAAGGTCCGCGAGCGCGATGCCGAGGGCAACGACATCGAGGACTGGATTTACGGCCAGCCGCCGTCGAAAACGGTCTTCGTCCGCTTCACCGGCGACCACGTCACCAGCATCAAACAATTCCCGCAATAACGCCCATACTCAGCGCTTCATTCACGCGGTTCCACGGCACTTGGCCATTGCAACACCAAAATCCTTCCGTCTTCTTCCCGCTCCAGCGTCGGTGCGTATAGCCCCAGCAGTTCCCGCCGCCACCATAAACCTTGCGATCGTTTTTCCCCTGGCGTTGTGAACCAGTATTGCCACAGCACCGCGCGCACTTGCCGCGGCGGTGCGTGCGGAAAGGGATTTCCGGCAAACAGCAACAGCACATCCGTGCTGCCGCGCAACAAGGCTTGCTCCGTGCGCGGTACGATCGGCTCCTGGCGCCATGTGCTCAGCGACGCGAACCATAAATTCCAATCAAAGCGCGGCTGGTACGGCGCATAGATCCCCGGCGGCTTCGCTGGGTCCTGTGGTTTGAACCGGAACGGGTACACCAGCCACGTCTGCCCATCCTCCGAGCCTTGAAACTCAATCTCGTAGCGCCCGCGCGTCATCATCGCGAACAACCCGTACCGATTGGCAATGCGAAACGGTTCCAGCACGGAGACGGGCACCGTCGGCAGCCCCACTGGCTTCACCATCCATACCATCTCTGCCAGTGTCGCGTAGAAAATCCATGTGAGCATCACTGTGGTCACCGCCAGCTTCACCGCGGTCCACCGTGGGCGCAGCATGTCTCGCCAATCTTTTTGCGGATTTGCTTCGGCGATCGGTTTCGCTTCCTGCGACTCAACAAACTCCCTTCTCCATCGCTGCGGCAGGAGCCGCCGCAGGAACTTGTCATCCAGCAGGAGGAAGCCCAGCACCAGTACCAAATAATTCAGAAATGTATAATTCGCCGAGAGGATGATCCCGAACTGCCACGGCGTGAGGATGCAAAAGCATAGAATGCGAAAGCTCCGTGGCAGAAACATCATCCACGCCAGCCCCAATTCCAGCGCCAGCGTTCCAAACGCCGTCACCGCATGGAACCAGTGCGGCCAATGCTGCATGTACCATCCGATCCACGTGGGTAGCGGTCCGTTCTGGTAATACTCGTCCAGCGCCGTGAAGTTTCGCCACTCCGGATCGCCTCCCACGATTTTGGCCACGCCCGACTCGAAATAAATCCGGAAGCATTCCCAGACCAGCAAAAACCAACTCGCGCGCGAAGGTGGGCTCGTTTTCTCCCATCCCGGCCGCCATCCCCGTGGAGCGAAGAACATGGCAATGAATCCCGCTTCGAGCAGCATCCCGTCGGATTGGTACGCGGAAAAATCTTGCGCCGCGCTCACGAAAGAGAGAAAACACACGAAACAGATCGCCAGCATTCCTCGCGGCCAGAAATTCAACACCAGCAGCACCGACGCAATCATGCCCGCCCAGCAAATCCCGGTCAGCATATGCGAACTACGCGAAAACCACAGGAGCGTCGGCACGTACCAATGGCCGGTGCGCCCAAACTGTTCGGCCACTGCTTGCAAGTATTCGTTCGCGGGAAGAATTCCGTGCGGCCCGATCAATCCTTTGATTTGGAAAACGAGCGAAAAAAACGCGGAATAATAAATCAGACCGAGAGCACGCAGAAAAATCCAGCGGGGAAGCAGCCTGTCTGCCGCGCCCCGTTCTGAAGCAAACAGCCAGCACAGCGCTGACGCAGGTGAGCTATCCTTCATCAGCCGCCATTATAGCCCGCAGGCTGCACCTGGACTGGTGCTCGCCTAAATTGGCCCTGTACCAAATCTTTCTTGACCCGTTTTGCGCCCGCGCTATAATAAAGGTTGGGTAATACCGCGAACTGTTTCAGCGCTCTCCCTATCATTCTCAGGAACACGCATCAACCTTTTCGGAATCGGCGGTTCGCATTCTCCTGACATACGGGAAATTCGAGTTCTTTTAGAATCAATCGATTACGAATTGCAAAATCTATAAGTCCTTTGCTTTGACATTCATACAAAATGCCGGGTGTGTGGGGGGTACCTCGTGCTGCCATTTCATAAAGTATTACTTGAAGTTTGTAGCTAACCTCCAGATCGGCAAGGCTTTATCCCCCGCGAATGGCGAAACTAGTCTCTGAAGCAAACGGCCCACATTGAACCGCACTCGGTTGACTTACGTTGACTTTTCCTATCGCTGCCCCTACGATTTTACCTTCCACGCGCGGCTGCATCTCGCTCCATTCGGCCGCTACAATTCCAAGGTTACCGCACCGCGGCCAACGAACCAGCATCGGAGGAAGGTATGCCCATCAAGGTCGGCATCAACGGCTTCGGCCGCATCGGGCGTAACATCGTGCGCACGGCCCTCGACGACAAGGACATTCAATTTGTCGCCGTCAACGACATCACCGACGCGAAAACGCTCGCGCACCTGTTGAAGTACGACTCCGTTCTGGGCAACTTGCCGCACAACGTTACTCATACCGATGACACCATCGCCGTCGAAGGCCGCAGCTTCAAGGTTTTCAAGGTGAAGGATCCCGCCGAACTCGATTGGGCCTCGGTTGGCGCCGAAATCGTTGTGGAATCCACCGGCCTTTTCACCAAGGGGCCCGACGCGAAGAAGCATCTCCGTGCGCCGGTGAAAAAAGTGATCATCTCCGCGCCTGCCGATGGCCCTGACGCCACCTTCGTTCTCGGCGTGAACGACAAGACCTATGACCCCGCGAAGCATCACGTCATTTCTAACGCTTCTTGCACGACGAACTGCCTTGCGCCCGTCGCCAAGGTTCTCCAGGACACTTTCGGCATCAACAGCGGCACCATGACCACCATCCATTCCTACACCAACGACCAAAAGCTCCTCGATCTGCCTCACAAGGATCTGCGTCGGGCACGCGCCGCAGCAATCAACATGATTCCCAGCTCTACCGGCGCCGCCAAGGCGCTGCATCTCGTGATTCCCGAGCTCAAGGGTAAGCTCGACGGCTACGCCATGCGCGTACCTACTCCCAATGTCAGTGTCGTCGATCTCACCGTTTTCGTGGAAAAGCCGGCGACCGTCCAGTCGGTCAACGCCGCTCTAAAATCTGCCGCGAACGGCCCAATGAAGGGAATTCTCGCCTACACCGAAGAGGAACTCGTCTCCGCCGATTTCAAGGGCAATTCCAACTCTTCCATCGTGGACGCAGGCTATACCAAAGTCGTCGGCGACCGCTGCGTCAAAGTTTTGGCCTGGTATGACAATGAGTGGGGCTATTCCTGCCGTTGCCGCGACCTGATCAAGCTCTTAGCGTCCAAGTTCTAGTCAAATGTGTCATTCTGAGGTCCCAGCAGGTTCGGGCCCCGAACGATCTCAGACGCTGCGTCCTGGCGCGTAGTCGCATTTTGTAGATCACGAATTATGACATCATGACCAAGCTCACCATCAGCGACCTCGACCTCAAGGGCAAGCGCGTCTTCATCCGCGTGGACTTCAACGTCCCGTTGAAGGATGCCGCGGTGACGGACGACACCCGCATTCGCGAAACGCTTCCCACTCTGCGCCTGGCCATCGAAAAAGGTGGGCGTCTCGTCCTTGCATCGCATCTTGGCCGCCCCAAGGGTCCAGACGCAAAATATTCACTCAAGCCTGCGGCCAAGAAATTGGAAGAGCTTCTCGGCAAGCCGATCGCTTTTGGCCTCGATTGCATCGGCCCGGGAGTCGAGGGCCAAAGCAAAGCGTTGCGGGACGGCGAAGTCCTGGTGCTCGAGAATGTTCGTTTTCATCCCGAAGAAGAAAAAAACGACGAAGCCTTTTCAAAGCAGCTTGCCGCTCTCTGCGATGGCATCTTTGTTTGTGACGCTTTCGGCTCAGCGCACCGCGCCCATGCTTCCGTCGTTGGCATTACGCACTTTGTCCAGCAAGCCGCTGCCGGCCTGCTCATGGAAAAAGAGCTTTCCTACCTGGGGAGAGCGGTCACCGATCCTGCGCGACCTTTCGTAGCCATCCTCGGCGGCGCCAAGGTCAGTGACAAAATCGAAGTCGTCGAAAATTTGATGAAAATCGCCGACGCCATGCTCATCGGCGGTGGCATGGCCTACACTTTTCTGAAAGCCGACGGCCAGCCCATCGGCAAGTCTCTCGTTGAGGACGACAAAATCGATCTTGCCCGCCGTCTCCGTGAAGAAGCCCGCCAGAAGAAATTCGCGCTTCTCCTTCCCGTCGATCACGTCGTCGGCGCGGAATTCAAGGCCGACACCGCCACGCAAACCGTTTCCACATCCGCTACTCCCGACGGCTGGATGGGCCTCGACATCGGTCCAAAAACCATCGACACCTACAAGCAGAAAATCGCCGGCGCCAAAACCATCGTCTGGAACGGCCCCATGGGCGTGTTCGAGAATCCTGCCTTTGCCAGAGGCACTCTAGAAATTGCCAAAGCCGTCGCTGCAGCCACCACGAGCGGGGCCACTTCCATCGTCGGTGGAGGAGATTCCGTTGCCGCCGTTCACCAGTCTGGCGTCGCTGATAAAATCTCGCACATGTCCACGGGCGGTGGCGCTTCTCTGGAATTTCTTGCCGGTCGCAAACTCCCTGGCGTCGAAGCCTTGACCAACAAATGATTTCCGCCTCTTCTCTGCGAAATCTCAGCGTTCTCCGCGCCTCCGCGTTATCTTTTCGTTTCGTTCTATGGGAGGACTGAATGCGCCGTCGCGTCATTGCTGGTAACTGGAAAATGTTCAAGACTCAATCGGAAACGCGCGCCTTCTTCTCCGCGTTTGCTCCGTTGGTTGGTTCCTCAACGAACTGCGATATCGTGATCGCGCCGCCTTTCACTGCCATTCCTGCCGCCGTCGAAGTCGCAAAAGGCACCAACATCGCCATTTCCGGCCAGGATGTTTTCTGGGAAAAAGACGGCGCCTTCACCGGCGAAATTTCTGCCAACATGCTCGTCGAAGCCGGCTGCCGCTACGTCATCATTGGCCACTCCGAACGCCGCCAATTTTTTGGCGAAACCGACGAGACCGTCGCCAAAAAAACGAAAGCCGCCCTCGCCGCCGGCTTAACTCCCATCGTCTGCCTTGGCGAATTGCTTTCTCACCGCGAAGCCGGCCAAACCCATCACATCTGCAAGTCCCAATTTACTGGTGGCGTCGCCGCGTTGACCGCGGACGAGTTCTCCCGTATTCTGATAGCTTACGAACCGGTTTGGGCCATTGGAACGGGCCGCACCGCAACCCCGGAAATCGCCTCCGATGTGCATCGGTTTCTCCGCCAGTGTGCGGCTGAGAGATTCTCTGCCGCCCACGCCTCCGCCCTGCGGATTCTCTACGGCGGCAGCGTCAAGCCTGACAATATTCAGGGGTTGATGGCGCAGGAAGAGTTGGACGGCGCGCTTGTAGGGGGAGCGAGCCTGGATGCCAAATCGTTCGCCACGATCGTCAGTTTTGCATAGCGCCGGGCTTTAGCCTGGCATCAAGGTTTTCTTCGAATTTGTGTGAGGTCTTGCAATGACGCCAGCTTGGATGAAATGGGCCATCGCCATTTTGATTGGTTTCGGAGTCATCGCCGTCGGCTTCCGCTACGCCGGATGGCTCCTCAGTGGTTTTTTCATTTTAAACTGCTTTGTGCTGATCATCGTTGTGTTGCTGCAGAGCGGCAAGGCCGCCGATCTGGCCGGCGCTTTCGGCGGAGCGGGCAGTCAGACGGCTTTCGGTCCACGCGGTGCCGCCAACGTTCTCTCCAAGGCCACCACCTGGTGCGCGATCATGTTCATGCTCTGCGCCTTGGCCTTGGTCCTCCGCACCGATAAGGCCGTCGAGCAAGGTGGTTCTGTCCTGCAAAAAGTCTCCAAGCCCGCTCCGGCGCCGACTCCGGCTGTCCCGCAACCCAATACGCATAACGCTCTGCCGCCCGCCCAGCAACCCGGCACTCAACCGCCCGCTTCGCAAACTCCATCTGGTTCGCAGCCGGCGCCAGCAACGTCTCAGCCAACGCAACAGCCTCCGGCATCTTCGCAACCCGGGCAGTCAGCGCCGGCACAAAAACCTCCGGCAAGTACGCAGCCACCAGCGAGCTCCCAGCCCGCCCCAACACCAACGCCGACGAAGAAGCCCTAGCTCTAGCCCATTGAGTTGTCAGATCTGAACTGTCGACTGAAGACTAAAGACAAAAAACTAAGAACTAAGAACTAAGAACTCACGACTAAAAACTGGTTTATGGTTGCGGGTCTACTCGTCCGCAGCTAAAATGGTTTTGTCTCCCACGTGCGGTAGTGGCGGAACTGGCAGACGCACCAGCTTGAGGGGCTGGCGGTAGCAATACCGTGGAGGTTCGAGTCCTCTCTACCGCACCAAATTCTTCACAGGAACATCTGCACGAGCTGGGCCGACTTATCGGACAGGGGGGCGAGCGGAAGCTTTTCGTTTAGGCTGCAGCGTCCGTCTGACCTACGAATCCTTATTTCTTCGGCAAAGGCTCCCAGAGTTCGATCCGGTTTCCGTCGGGATCCTGGATCCAGCCAAACTTTCCGTAATCGTATTCCTCTACCTTCGGATCCACCCACATGCCTTCTTTTTGCAGAACGTCAAGCAAGGCATGCAAATCATCCACCACGTAATTCACCATCAGGCTTGCATTGCTCTTTCCGAAATACGTTGTAGACGCAGGAAAAATGCACCACGCGGTGAAGTTCTCTTTTGCGGGGCTGTCCGGCTGATGCCACTGGAACATGGTTCCATGCTCGCCTTCGCTCACAATGCCCAAATGTTTGGCATACCAGGCGCGCAGTGCTTCCGGATTCTCAGATTTGAAGAAAATTCCACCGATGCCGCGCACTCGCCTCATGGCACGCGCATCATACGCTTGCCTGGGGACCAGGGACAAGCCGGGCCCGTGATAAACTTGTCTGTTTTCCGCGGCGCATCTTTTCTTTTTGCGGCGCGGCGTCCAATGGGGCCGGCAATCGATTATGGTCACACCGTGCGCGATCTTCGTCTCCATCTTGACTTGCTTGGTGCTCGCGGCTTCTCCCGGCTGCTCTGCGCAAAGTTCCCCGTCTACGACACCTCAGACTGCACCCTCGGAAAAAGTCGTCATCGATACAGACATTGGCGATGACATCGACGACGCCTTCGCCGTGGCGCTGGCTTTGCGCAGCCCGGAGCTGCAAATCCTCGGCATCACCACGACTTTCGGCGACACCGAAACCCGTGCCAAGCTCCTCGACCGCTTTCTTGGCGAAGTAGGGCGCGCGGATATTCCCGTGGCCGCCGGGGTGCCCACGCCACCTAAGGCCGTACTTACGCAGCGCCGTTACGCCGAAGGCGGGCACTTCGCAAAATCGTCTCATCCGGACGCTATCACTTTTCTTCTCGACCTGATCCGCCGCAACCCGGGCGAAATCACGCTCATTGCCATCGGCCCGCTCATGAACGTTGGTGCCGCCGTCGACAAAGACCCAGACACCTTCCGCAAGCTCAAGCGCATTGTCATGATGGGCGGCTCGATCAAGCGCGGTTATGGCGATATGGGCTACGGCCCGCCCCACGGCCCCGAGCCCGAATGGAACATCGTCAATGACATTCCTTCCGCCCAAAAGCTCTTCGCCGCTGGCGTGCCCTTGTTTGTGATGCCCCTCGATTCCACCCAGTTGAAATTGGACGAGGTCAAGCGCGCCTTCCTTTTCCGCCAGGGCACTCCGATTACGGACGCGCTCACTTTGCTTTATCGCCAGTGGGGCCAAGAAACGCCTACGCTCTTCGATCCCATGACCATCGCCTTCCTCGTTAAGCCCAGTCTCTGCCCGGTCCAGCCGATGCACATCCGCGTGGACGAAAAGGGTTTTACGCGCTCCGACCCCGGCCCTCCCAACGCGAACTCCTTCAACGCGCAGGTTTGCCTCGACTCGAGCCCCGACGCGTTCTTTCGATTCTTTCTTAACCGCCTCGCCGCTCCGTAAGTTCCACTAGGCGTGAGAAATCCTCATCAAATGGGAACACCAATCAGGTCCTGCGCGCCGCAAACGAATGGCGGAAACTGAAACGGGCTGCATCAGCGTTGCGTTGCGGGCTGGGCGGCGCCGCAGGAATTGCAAAAACGCGCACCGGCCACGCAGGGCTTTCCGCAAGTGGTGCAGAAAAGGCCTCCGCCAGCCGCGGGTTGCGGAGGGGCAGCGACTTGCCGCTGCGGCTCCGAGGAGACTGCCCAAATCAGCGCGGCAATCCAGCCAATGAACGTCCATCCTGTGAGGAGGTTGAGCAGGAATATAGCCGTGAAGTTGGACTTGTGCCGCGCCAGATACGCGGGCAGAAAGTAAAGGAACAGCGACACCAACAGAAAAATCGGATGGAAATGGAAAAAGGGGAAGATCCACAAAGGAAGAGTCAGCATGAAGCACGCTCCAGTAGGACTGTGTTTTACCACGGATTCAGCCAGTTTGGGGCGTAACCCTCCAGGAGCACGATGAGCGGCCCAGCAAAGCACCCGATGATACCCGGCCGCTCACTGAGCACGCCTCTTGTTTTTTCCCATCCGATGTATTCTATTTATCCACCCCGAAGGGATTAGTTCGTTCGGAGGCGGAGGTCTCTACTTACAGCGGGCATGGTCACCTACGACAGCGGCGCAAATCAACCGAAGTCGCCACCCGCCGGCTTCCTCTCCCGCCATCTCTTCACCACGGACCACAAGACCATCGGCCTACAATATCTCTGGCTTGCGCTGTTCAGCGTTTTTCTTGGCATGGCCATATCGCTGCTCATGCGCATCCATCTGGTCTGGCCTGTCGCGCGCCTTCCATTCCTTTCCGCCCTCGGCAGCACACCAGAGAGCTTTGCCACACTGCCTTTGCTCCATGGCTCGCTCATGGTGTTTCTTGTCCTTACCGCCGCGCCCCAGGCGGGCTTCGGCAATTATTTTCTTCCGCTGCAAATCGGCGCGCGCGAAATGGCCTTTCCCACGCTCAACCTTTTTTCTTTCTGGGTCACGGTTGTTTCGCTCATCGGCATGACCGCTGCATTCCTGGTTGCCCCGCAGTCGGGAATCACGCTTTGGATCGTTTCCGTCTCTGTTTTCTGCGCCGCTTCGCTTTTCAGCGCGCTCAATTTTACCGTCACCACGATCGACCTGCGCGCGCAAGGCATGACTCTTCCGCGGCTTCCGCTGACAGTGTGGGCCTGGCTCATCAACGCCATACTCAGCCTGCTCATTTTCAGCATTCTCCTCGCCGCGTGTCTCTGTTTGCTCTCGGATCGTTTTTTCGGCACGCACTTTTTCTCAGCGGTGAATTTTCTCGCCTCTCAGCCCGCGAATATTGCCGCCGACGCTTTGCCCGCGCTGTGGCAGCGCCTCTTCTGGTTTTTCGCGCAGGCCGAGGTCTACGTGGCCATGCTCCCGTGCTTCGGTATCATTTCCCATCTCATTGCCACGTTTTCTCGCAAACCTGTTTGGAAGGAACGCCTGGTTGTTCTTGCGCTGTGTGGCGTGGGCCTGGTTGGCTTTTGTGTCTGGGGCCAGCACATGTTCTCCAGCGGCATGAATCCTTCTTCGCCTCTGGTTTTTTCGCTTCTCGCTGCCTCGCTCGGCTTGCCTGCTACCATTCTCATCATCAGTTGGTTCGGTACGCTCTGGGATGCGCGCATCCAGCTCAACACTTCCATGCTGTTTGCCCTCGGGTTCATTTCCCTTTTTCTCGCCGGCGGACTCTCCGGGATTTTTCTCGCGCGCCACGATCTTGCTTCTTCTGCTGTCAGCGAAGAGTTTGTTGCCGGGCATTTCCATCTCGTGATGGGTGTCGCGGCTACTTTCGCCATTCTCGGCGCCTTGTTTTTCTGGTTCCCGAAACTCTTTGGCCGCCGCCTCAACGAACCGCTGGGCAAAATCCACTTCTGGCTGACCTTCGCCGGTGTTTATTGCGTTTTTATGCCTATGCACTGGCTGGGACTCATTTCGCATGCGAACATTCGCTCCGACAGCGGCCTCACCGCCATCGCTGCGTTGATCGGCCCGGTTCGCTCGTTCATCACGTTCGCCATACTCATTACCGTTTTTGCGCAGGGGCTCTTTCTGTTCAATTTTTTGTGGAGCCTTTTTCGCGGCAAAAAAATCGAAGAGTGCAACCCTTGGCGTGCTACCACGCTCGAATGGAGTGTCTCTTCACCGCCACCGGCGGATGATTTTGGTGTGCGCGAACCCGTGGTTTATCGGGGTGCGTATGAATTCGGCGTGCCCGGTGTGGCCGAGGATTTTGTTCCGCAGCACCTTGCGCCGGGAGAAGTAGTCAGGACCTGCTCGTTGGAATAGAGGGAAGGAAGATATGCCGGGGACAACCGCAGTTCGAGATGTCGAACTCATCATCGAGGATTCGAGGGGCGGCGGAGGTGGCGGTCAGCCACCCGCAGGCGGCAACGGCGGAGATGATGGGGATGACGGCAAGCGCCGACGCAATGGGTCTCCATCATCCCGGCGCTTCTCTACAGCAATCACCATCGGCGTGATCTCCATCCTCATGTTCTTCATGGCTCTGGCCAGCGCCTTCCTTGTTCTTCGCCACACCAGTGAAGTGTGGGTAACCGTGCACCTGCCCCGGATTCTTTGGTTCAATACCCTCGTTCTTGTGGGAAGCAGCTTCACTCTGGAACGGGCGCGGTCGCGGCTTGCTCTCCGAGATATGCTCGGCTTTCGCAGGCTGTGGTTCGCAGGCACCTTGATGGGATTCGTATTTGTTGGTGGACAACTCGTGGCTTGGCGACAACTGGTGGCACAAGGCGTGTACATTGCGAGCAACCAGGCCAGCAGTTTTTTCTACATTTTTACAGGGGCGCACGCCGTCCATCTGCTGGGAGGAGTGGCGGCGCTGCTCTTTGTTGCGCTGCGCAATTTTGAAAAGTCGCAGATCTCGATTTCCACTGCCGCGGAAATCACTTCCTACTACTGGCATTTTATGGATGGACTTTGGGTCTTCCTGTTCGTGCTTCTGTTTCTTGGCGCGTAGATTCGAATCGGCCTGCTTAACATTTCAAAAACTCGCCGATGGCTTCCACCACCCACGCGATCTGATCCTTCCGCAATTCGGGATACATCGGGAGCGATAGAACTTCCTGCGCAGCACGCTCCGCGTGGGGAAAGTCAGCGCGTTTGTGGCCAAGAGATGCATATAAAGGTTGCAGATGCAGGGGATGGGGATAATAGACAGTGCTGCCAATCTTTCGAACGGCCAAGTGCTGCTGGAGGGCATCGCGCTGCTCCGTTCGAATCGTGTATTGATGATAGACGTGTTCGCAGCATTCCGGTTCGAGCGGGGGCATGACTCCAGGGATTTGTTGCAACAGGCGACTGTACGTCGCGGCGTTCGACCGCCGCGCGTGCTGCCATTCCGAAAGATGGCGCAGTTTGACACGCAGAATTGCTGCCTGGATCTCATCGAGACGGCTGTTCCAGCCAGGTTCGCTGCTGAGATATTTCTCGGTCTGGCCGTGGTCGCGCAGCGTTCGAATGCGTGCGGCGATCTCGGTAGAGTTCGAGACGACCATGCCCGCGTCACCATACGCGCCCAGGTTTTTTGTGGGGTAGAAGCTGAGGCAGGCCACATCGCCAAAGGAACCCGTCCGCCGTCCTTTGTATGACGCTCCGATGGTCTGTGCGCCGTCTTCGATGACCGGCAATTGGCGCGCTTTCGCAAACGCCAGAATCGGGTCCATGTCGGCGGCGAGTCCGTAAAGATGCACGACGATGATGGCACGCGTTCGCGGTGTCATGCGGCGTTCGAGTTCAGCGGGGTCGAGGTTGTAGGTTTCCGGGCGAATGTCTGCGAAAACCGGCCTCGCTCCCAGGGCGCTCACGGCGCTCCCGGTGGCAACAAAGGTGAATGTTGGCAGCAGCACTTCATCGCCAGCGTGCACGCCACACGCGCGCAAGGCCAGCATGAGCGCGTCCGTGCCGGAGGCTACCGCAACTCCGTGCGCGACGCCGCACAGCGTGGCGATCTCCCGTTCCAAAGCGGCGCCTTCGCGTCCCAGGACAAATTGCTGCGAGGAAAGCACGCGATCGATGGCCGTTCGAATCTCCGCGCCAATCGCCGCATATTGCGCGGTCAAATCAAACTGCGGCACAGGTTCGGGAACGGGATTGAGCTGTGGGGGCGTGCTCATAGGTGCATGCGACAATCAGTATACGCGACTGGGGGTCATGGGCGTTCTCCGGCGCGGTGGATATAATGCCTGCGGTACGGGTCGAGGCATCATGTTTGCAGAGCGCACTCATTGGAATCTTTCACCAAACCGCTTGAGCGAGGCGCTCGCGCGGCATCGCGCAGCAGGGAAGCCGCTGGTAGATTTAACCGTTTCGAATCCGACAGAATGCGGCTTTGTATACGACCAGCGTGCGATTTTAGATGCGCTGAGCAATCCCGCCGCGCTCAAATACGAGCCGGTGGCACGGGGCCTGGCCACGGCGCGGGAGGCCGTGGCGGAGTATTACGCCGGACACGGCGCCAGCGTGGGCATCGAAGACATCTTTCTCACCACGAGTACAAGCGAAGCATACTCGTACGTATTTAAGCTGCTGTGCAATCCCTGCGACGAAATTTTGATTCCCGCGCCAAGCTATCCCCTTTTCGATTTTCTCGCTGACCTTCAGGATGTGAAGCTGGTGCGCTATCCGCTGGTTTACGACCACGGATGGCAGATCGATTTTCATACGCTGGAGCAGGCCATTACCCCACACGCGCGCGGAGTCGTCGTTGTGAATCCCAATAATCCCACAGGACATTACATGAAGCGCGCGGAAATGGAGAAGCTGAACGCGCTTTGCACTTCGCGCGAGCTCGCTATCATCGCCGACGAGGTCTTCCTGGATTTCTCACTCGGTGCGGCGCGGCCGCCGAGTTTTGCAGGGAATCGAGACGCGCTGACCTTTACGATGAGCGGCCTATCCAAGATTTGCGGACTCCCGCAGATGAAGGCTGCCTGGCTGGTGGTCGGCGGACCGCAGAAGCTGAAAAGCGAAGCGCTCGCGCGGCTCGAAGTCATCGCGGACACCTACCTCTCGATGAATGCTCCTGTGCAACTGGCGATGCCATCCTTTCTCTTGCAACGCCGTGCCTTTCAGAACCAGTTGATGGATCGGGTCCGGCGGAATCTCGCGGAGCTGGACCGGCAACTCGCTTTGCAGAAAGTCTGCAGCCGCCTCGAGGTGGAAGGCGGCTGGTACGCAGTTCTGCGCGTCCCTGCAACACGGACGGACGAGGAACTCGCTCTTTCCCTGTTGAACGACGATGGTGTTTACATTCATCCCGGCCATTTTTACGACTTCCCATCGGAGGGATATCTCGTCGCGAGCCTGATTGCCAGGGAGGCGGACTTTAGTTCGGGTTTGGCTGGGTTGATAATGAGATCCCATTAGTTTCGTCCGGACTTCAGTCGATAAGAGCTGCTTTGATTCAGCATAAGTTCCACGAAATATGGGATTAACGTACGGTTTATGGTATGAAGGACAGCTAAATCCAAGAATCGAGTTCCAGTACTATAAACAAAATAAAGAAGTTACCTCGCATTCATCGAAATCCACATAACTTTCAGAATGGAAAGAGCATTGCACGCGCCTAAACCGCGGACTGTGTGTGTCGGCCCATTCAATCTATTCAAAGCCAGGGGGCAAATGATATGAAATCTGTCCTAAAGAGTGGCTATTTTCTGCCTCTACGTTTGTCCGTGATCGCAGTAATGGTTCTGTTCAGTTGCGTGCAAACGACGAGGGCAGACGTCTATGGCAAAATTCAAGGCACAGTGATCGATCCGGCGGGGGCCGTCTTGACCGGGGTGCAATTAACGGCTACGAACCTTGGTACCAGTATTTCGTATACCACAGCCAGTTCTGGAGACGGCACCTTCGTGTTTTTGAATCTGCCGATTGGAACCTACCGGGTTACAGCGACGAGTTCGGGCTTCCGGACCTTCACGGCGACCGGCATTACCCTCACAGTCGACCAAGTGTATGTGTTGAACATTAAGATGGAATTGGGCCAGATTTCCCAGCAGGTCTTGGTCGAAGCCGCAAGAATACAAGTGGAATCAACCAACACGCAGCTCGGGACGGTGATTACCGGCGACACCATTGTGGACATGCCCTTGAACGGCCGCAACTGGGTGCAGTTGCAATTGCTTGAGCCCGGGGTGATGAGTTCGAACGACCGGTTTGGCACCTTCTCGACCAATGGCAGCCAGACGCAGCAGAATAACTTTTTAATTAACGGCCAGGACTCCAACGACCTGCCCTTGAACACGCCCCTTATTATTCCCAGCCCGGATGCCATTGCGGAATTCAACATGGTGACCAACACAATCAATCCGGAGTACGGGCGTAACTCCGGCGCGATCATGAACGCCGTCATCAAGTCCGGAACGAACAGCTTCCATGGCAGCGGGTTCAACTTTTATCGTGATACTTCCTTGAATAACAAGGACTTCTTCACGCATAAAGCTGCGGTCTTCCATCAGAACCAGTTCGGCGGAACTCTTGGCGGTCCGGTGTGGAAGCATCACACTTTCTTCTTCTTCTCTTATCAAGGCGCGCGCTTCCGCCAGCCCCAAGCCTCGAGCCAGAACACGTTGTTCTCGGACGCGCAGCGCGGCGGTGATTTCAGTGATTTCAATTTCAACGGAACGCCCCCGCCTCTACCGGATCCAGTCACAGGAAAGTGCCCGACAAAAAATCCGGGTTGCGCGCCGAAGAATCCGCACGTTTCGCCGGTCGCCACGTTTGGCGATGACAGTTCGCCTTGCCCCGTGTCGGGCGGCGTGATGTGCCCAGCCGGCACGTATTATGGCAAAGCCTACGACAACAACGGCAATTTGCTCACCAACGGGTTGTTCAGTACCGGAGTGATTCCGAGCCAAGATCTTAACTCCATTGCCGTCAATTTGATGAACAAGTACGTACCCACATCGGCCCAAGTAGGCACGTTGCAATTCACGCCCGTTGCAGTCACTTCCGGGAAGGTGGATCAGTATCTCTGGCAAGTGGACCATACGTTTAATACGAAGGACTCGATCCGTTCATACGGTTTCATCCAGACCAATCCGACACAGGACACTTTGCCGTTTACAGGCTCAACACTCCCAGGATTCCCTGAGGAAGCGCAGCGGCACGCGAAGCAGTTTACTGCCTCTTGGATTCATGTCTTCAACGCGGATGTCCTGAACGAAATGCGATTTGGCTATACACGGTTCAATTTCGTCGCCGTCGAGCCGGTAACGGTGCAGCTTCCTTCTTCGGTGGGTTTCGACATCAATCCCCAGTTGCCCGGTGCTGCCGGCCTCCCGGTAATGAGTTTAACTGGTTTCTTCAACCTTGGATTCAGCAATAACGGGCCGCAGCCGCGCATCGACCAGGTCTATCAGGCTAACGACAACTTCAGCTATATCATAGGACGGCACACCTTGAAGTTCGGCTTCGATGGACGCCGCTTCCACGTGAGCAATCCGTTCGCCAATCGGAATAACGGTAGCTTCACCTTTAATGGTACCGGTTTCTTTTCTACGCACGATCCGGGGGCAGATTTCCTGTTGGGGATTCCAGACAGCTACGGCCAGGGCAGCGGCAGCTTCATCGATGCCGGCACGCAAGGCTTTTACTCGTATGCCCAGGATTCGTGGAAAGCGACTTCCAACTTCACTCTCAACTTCGGATTGGGCTGGCAAATCAACCAGCCAACCACGGATCATTTCAATCGTGACCGCGCGATCAACTGCTTCAGGCCGGGTCAACAGTCTGTCATCTACCCAACGGCGCCGACCGGCCTGGTGTTCCCGGGAGACGTGGATTGTACTCCGTCCGGATACAAGACCGGCTTTACTCACTTTGGACCGCGCCTCGGAATTGCCTGGGCGCCGAATGTAAGTGGTCCGCTGGGACACCTCACCGGCGACCAGGGGAAGTTCTCCCTCCGCGCTGGCGTAGGCGTGTATTTCAACCAAGTGGAAGAGGAGCAGACGCTCCAGAACCTGACGGCGCCGCCGTTTGCGCTCACAGACATTGGCGTGGGCGATGTGGGTGGCCACCCGAGCTTTGCTGTACCATTTACCAGCATTAATACGACCACGATCACGACAACGAACTTCCTCGGTAACCTCAATATGTGTGGCACCCCACCGGCGTCTTGCCCGACTTCGACCACAACGACCGATCCGGCGTCGATTGCCAACAAATACCCGTTCACTCCGCCACCCCCGGGGAGCCTTGTGGATTTTACGTTCTTCGAGCCGTTTTCATTGAGCACCATCGATCCGCGCTATTCCGTGCCGTATGCCGTAAATTACAATGTAACCATTCAAAGAGAGTTCCCGGGCCAGACGATTTTGTCGGTGGGTTATGTGGGTTCACAAGGGCGTCATCTGGAGCGGGTCATCGAACAGAATGTGGGAATCAATCCGGCAGCTTGCGCGGCCGATCCCGGTTGCGTCAGTGATGCAGACTTTTTAGGACAGGATTTCCCGCAGTTCTTCAAATATGGATTTGCGGGGACAAATTTTGCCGGCGCATTTGCTTCCATAGGACAGCAAAGCACGGACGGAAATTCCAGGTACAACTCCTTGCAGGTGAGCTTGAACAAGCGCATGTCTCAGGGGTTGCAGTTCTTGCTTTCCTACACCTACGCGCACTCGCAGGACAATGGGTCAGGCTTCGAAAGCTCATCGTTTGGCAACCGCGGCGTCAACCCATTGCTTCCAGGCCTGAACTGGGGTGATTCGGACTTCGACGCACGGCATAGGTTCGTGGCCAGCTACCAGTACGAACTACCGGTTCCCCACGCACTCGGTTCGGGGCCGGTCCTGAGCAGAATCTTCAAAGGGTGGAGAATCGCCGGCATCACCACATTCCAGTCGGGGTTCCCGCTAAACCTGAACGACACCAGCGAAACCTCACTGACCTGTCCCGGGTTCGGCGTCATTTTCTACACCTGTTGGGATAATCCCAATCAAGTAGGTCCGCTCGTGAGGATGGATCCCCGCGTGTCGCATGACGCTAAAGCGGGTACTGGCGTAGCAAATTGTGCCGGCACTCTACGGTCCGGGAACTTCTTTTTTGATCCATCGGCCTTCTGCCACGCGGACCCTGGAACGTTCGGCAATACCGGCAAAAACTCCTTCCATGGGCTGGGCTTGAACTTCACCAACCTTGCTCTGATGAAGGAAATTCCCGTTAGAGAGCAGATGCGCTTCGAGCTGCGCCTGGAAACGTTTAACACCTTTAATCATGTAAACTTCAATAATCCACAATCAACCTTCGGCTCCGGCGGCAGCAGCACCAACGTCAATTCCAGTTTTCTTGGCCGGGTCACCAGCGACAGCAACATCGGGCCGCGCATCGTACAGTTGGCGGCGAAGTTCTACTTCTAACCGTTCGCAAGTTTGAAAGGAAAAGGGCGCCTTTTACGCGAGGCGCCCTTTCTTTTTCCTAGCGAGTTTATAGTTTCGCCTTTTGGGGCGGTTCCTTCAGCGCAGGCGGCCGGGGGGATCGGCGGGGGCGGGCATCGGTGCGGCGCGCCGACTTCCTTCTGCATTCGGAGAGAGCTTGACGGGTGCGGGATTCGGGAGGCCCACGCCGGCGTTCAGCTCCAGGTGGTCCTTCGCGCAGGCAGGGCAGTAGCCCTTGCCGGTGTCTTCATCACGCAGGCTGGCCAGTTCGTAGCATCCGCAGATGCAATCACAGTAGCCGGTTTCGGAGGCGGTCTTGATGGGAACGAGAGCCATCGAAAGCAATAGTACGCATTCGGCGGACGGCATGCAAGACTGAGTGAACGGTCCAGCGTCGAAACTTGAGGGAAAGAAAAAAAGAAAATGCGAGCGCAGCCCCGATTGCCCGCACTGCAGCTGTACTATCTTGCGCCTACAAATTCTTGAGATGGGCGAGACGGAACGGAGAACCAAGATTTTCGCGCAGGTCCAACCAATGTTGTTCCGGAATGGACAAGAAGACTTTGACCACTTCGGGATCAAACTGGCTGCCGGAACATCGCTTGATCTCTTCGCATGCGTGGGCCATCGGGAGTTTGCGGCGGTAGGGCCTGTCGCTGACCATGGCGTCAAGGGAATCCGCGACCGCGAATATGCGCGCACCGAGAGGAATCTCCTCGCCTTTCAATCCACGTGGGTAACCAGAGCCATCGTAGAACTCCTGGTGCGCCAGCACGATTTCCGCGGCATCGCGAAGAAAAGGGATGCGAATTAGCATGTTGTAGCCAATTTCGCAGTGCGTACGCATGACCCTTTTTTCATCGTCGGTGAGAGGGCCAGGTTTGCGCAAGATGCCATCGGGTATGGCCATCTTGCCGATATCATGAAGGAATGCGGCACGTGCCATGATGGGCAGATAGCCATCGGGCACCGGCACCATTTTCGCAATGGAAATACAGAAAGCGGTTACGCGCTGGCAATGGCCTTCAGTCTCTTCGTCTTTCAAGTCCAGAGCGCCCCCCAGGGCCTCCAGAGTGTCGTCGTAAGATTGCTCGAGCTGGTCGAGAGCCTCTTGGAGGCGGGCGGTTCGATCTCTGACCTGCTGCTCGAGATCGCGCTGATATTTCCGGTTTTCGTTGACGAGCCGCCGATGTTGCAGAGCGCGGTTTACGCCGAGGAAGAGCTGGTCCTTTTCGAAGGGCTTGAGGATGTAATCGTAAGCGCCGCGGCGAATGGCCTCGAGCGCGGTCGAAATGTCATGGATGGCAGTGACCATGATGACCGGCACATCCGGGTCATACTGGCGCACCCATTCCAGCAGCTTGATGCCGTCCATCTCCGGCATGATCATGTCGCTCAGGACCAGGTCAGGGGTATCGCGTTTGATCTGCTCCTGCGCGGCGCGGCCATTGTGCGCGACCGCGCAACGATAGCCTTTGGATTCGAGCATCGTGGAAACGACCTCGCGAATGGCCTCTTCGTCGTCCACGACCAGTATGGTTTCGTCGTCCACTCTGTCCACTCCCAGTAACCATTATATGGGACAGCACACCGAAATGTGTGAACGCTTGCCCAGTCAGAAAATAGCGTGCTAGCTTGGATAGAAGCTCATCCTTCGGATTTTCTCGCCGTTCACATCAAGGTTCGCGGCAGCTCGAGCACCGCGGTGACGGCATTTACGGCCGGGAGGCGGCGCATCTTGCTGGAGAACCAAGGCCTGCTCGGGATTGCCTTCTTCGAAGCCAGCGCATTCGTCATTCTGCTGGTCCTGTTTTTCCTCTTCCGCCGCGATCATCACACAGGCTATTTCCGATTCTGGCTTGCCGGATGGTGCTGCTTCACGTTTTCGGCGCTGTGTGAAGTGACGCTGCTCGCCCGGCCGCTTGCAGGTCTAAATCTTGTTTATCTGGCAAGCCAGGCCGCCGCGCTGCTGTTCCTATTTGCGGCGGTAATGAACGGCGCAACGGGGTCAGATCGACGAATCTTCTCGGTACTTCCACTGATCAGCCTGATTCTGGGAGCGGTCTACTATGTGGAGCGAAGAGGGCCGCAGCAGTTTGCTTCCCTGCATTGGGAAACTGCCATATTTGAAAGCGCAATTTGCCTTTTTCCCGGTTTCTTGCTCCTGCGATCTCCCATGGCGCTCCGAGGGCACGGCGCGCAACTTCTTGCCGGGGTTTTTCTCCTGATTGGCTTGCATGGGCTGGACCGTCCCCTTTGGCTGCAGCATCCGTACTTTCTGTTGCGTATCGCGTTTGATCATCTTCTCGGAGTGGCCCTGGGAATCGCCATGGTGGTCGCCGTGCTGGAAGAAGCCCAAGCGCGAAGCGAGGAATTGAATGACAAGTTGCGCCGGTTGACTCTGTTGACTGCGGCCAGCACGCAGACTCTTTCCGTGCAGGAGGTGATTGACCAGGTCCTTTCGCATCTGGTGGAAAGCTTGGGGGCTACGCACGGAATCGTGCGGCTGAAAGAGGGCGAGGGCAATGCGTCGTACCTGGTGGCCCGGGCATCGGTGGGCTACACGCCTTCCTTCCTTGCGCAGCATGCCCGAGTATCCGCCATGGAACCGTGGGCGCAGCATGTTTTGAAAGAAGAATGCCAGTTTCTGGAATCGAAAGATGAATGGGACCCGGCCGCACGCAAGCGGCTGGACGAAGCAGGACTGAAATCGTTGGTAACGCTCGCCCTTCCGGGGAAGAACGGCGCCCTGGGAGTCATTGCGATAGGCTCGACGGCGCATACGCGCTTTCACACCGACGAAATCTCCTACCTTGTGAATATTGCCAACCTGCTGGGGATGACGCTGCAGAATGTTCGTTTGTTTGAGCAGGTCACAACCACTCAGCAACAATGGGAATACACTTTCGATTCCATTGGCGACCCCATCTTGGTTCACGATCCCCAGGGGCGCATACTGCGCAGCAACCAGCGTCTCAAGCAGCTTCTGGGCCGCGGGAGCGGCACTCTGGTCGGCAGGAATGTTAAGGAACTTCTTTCCGCCAAGAACGCAGCCTACAGTAATTGCCCCTATTGCGAAGGAGTCGCCGGTGAAGGCGACGCTCCCGATCCCTGGCTTTCGGGGTACTTCCTCGTGTCCAACTCGACGTTCGCGGACCCTGGCGGGCGGCAACTCGGCACCGTTCACGTGCTTAAGGACATTACGGAACGCAAGAGGGCGGAGGAAAAGTATCGCACGCTTGTCTCCAACGTACAGGAAGGCGTGTTTATCTCCACGCCGCAGGGAAGGTTTCTCGATTTTAACGAAGCCCTGCTGCGCATGACCGGCTATGAGACCCGCGAGGAGTTGATGACCATTGATATTCCGACGGCGTTCTACAAGAACACCGCCGATCGCGAGCGGCTTAAGAGACTGCTGGAGCAACACGGTGCGGTTGCGGATTTCGAGTTCGAAATGCGGCGCAAGGATGGCGAGTTCCGCACCATGCTGGAATCTTCCATAGCCGTACGGGATTCCGCGAGAAACGTGACCGCCTATCAGGGTTTCCTCCTGGACATCACCGAACGTAAACAGGCGGAGCAGGAAATCCGGCGCCGCAATCGGGAACTCATGGTGCTGAACTCGATCGCCAAGACGCTGACGGAATCGCTGGACCTGGGCGACTCGCTGCACCGCACCCTGCGGCAGATGGCCGAACTCTTCAGTCTGGACGCCACCTCGCTCTATCTCTTCGATGAAAAGGTCACGAAGTTGCGTCGCATTGCCGCAGCCGGCCATCGCTCAGAATACTCGCGGCATTTTCCGGCCGTCTCCGTGAAGCCGGAGTTGGTGCAGCACATCAAGGCGGTTCATGCGACCTTTCTCTCCGCGCAGGGCTTGCCGCTGCCACCCGTATTCCGCGATGCGCAAATAAAAGAAGGGATAGCCACGGCCTACGTGGTAATCCTTTGGTCGAAAGACCGCGTGATTGGCGGCCTCGTTGTTGGAAGCCGCACACCACGCGAATTTTCGCCGGCGGATGTGAATCTGCTCATCGCCGTTGGCAGCCAGATCTCCAGCGCGATCGAGCGCTCGAACCTCTACGAAGAAACACGCCAGGCTTATGAAAACCTGCGTCGCACACAGGAGCAACTGCTTCACAGTGAAAAACTGGCCGCGGTCGGCCAGCTCATCTCCGGCGTTGCGCACGAACTAAATAACCCGCTTACGGCCATCCTTGGCTACAGCCAGTTACTGACGTCCAGCGGTCAATTAAATCAGCAGGGAATCGAATACGCGGACAAACTTTATAAGCAAGCACAGCGCACCCACCGCATCGTGCAGAACCTTTTGAGCTTTGCCCGTCAGCACAAGCCGGAGCGGGTGTCGGTTCAAATCAATCAGGCTCTGGAGGAGACCTTGGCGCTTCGTGACTACGATTTGCGTATGAGCAACATTCGCATCCATCTCGATCTTGCTCCGGATCTTCCCGTGACGGCCGCCGATCCTCATCAGTTGCAGCAGGTCTTTCTGAATCTGGTAAACAACGCAGTGGACGCTATACTGGAGCGCTCCAGCGAAGGTGACCTTTGGGTTCGTACCGGGATCAACGGCGACCTTATTTTCATTGAGTTTACCGACAGCGGCCCGGGGGTAAAGGACGCTTCCCGCGTTTTCGATCCTTTCTACACGACAAAACCGGTTGGCAAAGGAACTGGCCTCGGATTGAGCATCTGTTATGGGATCATTACCGAGCACGGCGGAACAATTCGCGTCACGAACCTTCCGCCGCGTGGCGCTTCTTTCACCATCGAGTTGCCATTCCAACGGGCAGCCTCTCCCAACTTATCGGTGGACAGAACAAAGGCAGACTCCGGCAAGACGGGGAATATTCTCCTGGTGGATCACGACGACTCAGTATTGGAAGCGGTTGGGACTTTACTTCGGGCTCGCGATCATCGTGTGGAGGTGGCCAGGAGCTTGTCTGCAGCTCACAGACTGCTTGAGAAACAAGACTTCGACGTGATTGTGGCTGATCTGCAAATTGCCTCAGGTCCGAACGGAACAGGCCTCGGAGATTGGCTGGCCCAGCATAGGCCGGCTCTTTCCCGCAAATTGGTCTGGATGTCTGCCGTCGCGCCGTCCGGAAGCGCAGGGGGGAAACTGCCCGGAAGCCCTCGCCAGGTATTGCAAAAGCCTTTCAAAGTAAGTGATTTGCTTGCGGCCGTCGATGACCTGCTGCTAAACAGGATGGATGCGGCGCCGATCGGGTGATGACACCATCTCCGCCACAAGGGCGGCGCGCTCACCCAGTTCTTTCATGGCCGCCTCCAGTCGAACACTGAATCCGCTGATCAAGTTGCTCAGACCATCCATTTGCGGCAGCGGCGCGTAACCTGCCCATACGCTCATCCGGATGATCCGGTACCGCCACAGGAAGTTTACCGTCAGACGAAGCCTTTCGAACTCCTGCACCGCAGCCACTCCCGGAGACAGCACAGCGATAACCCTTGCCATTCCGAGGAGTCCATCGAAATCTCCGCGCAAAGCAAGAAGATAGGCAAGGGCCACTCGCCGACGTTCTCGCCGCATTCGCCGCACGACCTCCCGCGGAGCTTGATTCGCCACGAATTCATGGTCCGTCTTGGCCAGCGCCTGCCGGATTTGCGCCCAGTGCGATATATGACTTCGGCCAAAATCTTCCGGAATGCTCCTGCCGGAGGACCGGGAGGCGCGTGCCTTCGAGTTTCGGATGGCCCATAGAAATAAGAAAAGGAGAAATCCGATTAGTCCAAAGAATAGATAGAGGTGAAGGTTCAAGTTCTCTTCCCTTCGGCATGCCCAAAATGCCTTAACTGTTCGTTGAGCTCTCTCAGCCGAGCATTGATTTCCGGTGCTAGCGTGCGATAGAGATCCTCTGGCAGCAGTCCGGTCTCGAATGTCGTCGCAGGTTGCGTCCGGCGGAAAGCCCAGCTCCACAGCAGCATGCTTGCCAGGAAGGACAGCGTTCCCAACAGATTCCACAGCGTCGCGTAACGGTGCAACCAGCCTTCTAGAATTGTGTCGTTCAGAACGCGGAAGCAAGAATACAGGAAGAAGCCGATTGCCACCGTTCGGACGGCTGGCTCTACGCCCACTTCGTAGTACCGGGCAAACGCAAAAAGGAGGACGATCACCGTGGCCATCGCCAGCTCTAGGCCGCGATCCAGATTCAAGATCGCAAACGGCCAGCTTCCTCGGGAAACCGTCCAGGCGTAGAACGAAATGAAGGCGGCTGCCGCAAACAGCAGTCGCCAAGCGAGCCCCCAGATACCACGAAACTTCGCCAGGATCCGATGGCAAATCTCAGCGACCGCCACTGCTCGCGCAAAGGTCACCAAACCCTGCACACTCCAAGCGACTCGCATAGATACGGTGGACCGAAATCCCCAAATCCTGTAGCTCTCGAAGAGGACAATACCCTGGAAAAGGTTCAGCAGGGCGTAGATGAAGAAGAAGGGAAAGACTCGATGATTCTTTCGGTAGACGAGCAAAACGACAAGCTCTGTGTTGAGAAGAAAGGTGATGCTCCAGAGTAAGCGGTCAAAAGTAAAGTTCCCAACCATTCCGGGCGCATATTAGCATCAGCATTAGAGTACTGCAAATAGCCTATATGCGCCCGGTCGATAGTCTGAAAGTACTGGTGCCTTTGGCGGCCGTTCGCGCCTGTTTCTGTTAGAAAATTCTTAGACAGAGTACGGATAAGCTACTGTATTCATGTTCGGAGGGATCGGTGGCGGTAGTGGCCAGCCGTCCGCGACAAGGGTTTCGGTCTGCTGAGGCGGGATCGGTGGCGGCAGCGGCCAGCCGTCCGCAACAAGGGTTTCGGTCTGCTGAGGCGGGATCGGTGGCGGGAGTGGCCAGCCGTCCACCATTAGGGTTGTATTACTGCGCGTGTATCGTACCCGGTCGGTTAGCGGTGTACCGCTGTTTGAAGTATTGACGGGAGAAACTGCGGGAAGTAGGATCAACAGAGTCAAGGCGCAAATCGCCAAGACCAATGCGGTTTTTTTCAAGGGCGTAACCCTCCTCAGCCGCATGCTGAGGGGCTACGTCCGAAGCGAAATTTCGAGTTGGAAAATGTTCTGTTTGCGGAACACAGGTTGATATGGGAACGCTCACACAACTCCAGCAGAATCGCAGGGTCATTCAGGATTTCACGGTGACGACCTTGGCGGGAATTCCCGGAGAATTCGCGAGACTGGTCTATGTGTCTTCGCTGCGGGACTTATCCAGCGGACGGTATGAGCATCAAGGCCTCGCGGCGCTTTACCCGGAGGAAGCTGTCCAGCAGGCCCTCCAGGTATGTCACGAGCAGATTTTCGAGCGCATTCTCGAGAGGCCGCTTTCCAAGCAGTTGGAGGATTTGAAAAGCTGTCTCGCGGCAATGGAAGGAGGTCTGGCCGCGGTTGTTTCGCACTGGCGTCAACTCGAGCCGTACCGCGTTTTGATTCCTGAGCAGGCTCCGGATTATCTCAAGGAGCTGTTCATCTCTAATCTTCGGGCATTGCTCGAGATTCTCCACGAGCAATGCAGCACGGCTCGCTCAGACGCGTGACGATCCCTGCAACGCGGCCGACGATCTCCGCTTCCTCCGGCATGCGCCACGCTTCCGGCAAACAATGCGATAACGGGTGCGGTTGCATGACCAGTTTCGGCCCATCCTCGTGAAACCAGCCGCAGCGATAGCCATCGCGAACGTCAACAAAATACATCGGCCGGTCGTGTTCGCTGCTCCAATCACCATCCTCAACCCTGTGCCGGGAGGCATCGACAAGCACGATGCTCCCCGGACGCAACAAAGGCACCATCCGCCGGTCACTCATTCCGATATACCCATAGACGTGGTCGCTGTGACCGTTGGTTAACACCCCCTCAAAATGGCCCCACTTTTCCACCATCCGCGATAATAGTTCCGTCCGCCGCGGATCAAATGCCGGATCAAACCTCATCGGTATGCGCAACGACGTGGGTGCTGCCATCAAGTGGGTCTGCGGCACCCCGAACGAGGTTCCATCATGGAAGCACTCCTCGATGGGGATGTCGAACCAGCGAAGAATTTCCAGTGGATTCAGCCGGTAAATGGCTGCGAGGGTGTACAGCTTGTGCAGGCCCGGCACAACTCCCCGGTTTTCGATGTCTGCCAGCCGGCTAATGTGGAGGATAAAATCGGGACGGCCACGGCGGGCTGCCAGTTCATAGCTGGCCCTTTCCACATCTCGATAAGTTAGTCCCAGTCGTTCTCGCGCCTGCCTTAACCGAAGACCTGGCTGCATCGAATCCTCGGGAGCCGAGCGGCTCCCCTCCCTGAAGGGTACATTAGAATTACCATACTGTTAAGATTTCGGAACAGCGAAACGGGTTTTCCTTAGTTTACCATTGTTGCCCGACAAGCGTTTGCCAAACGGTGTGGGAGTTCGGAAGATGGCCGGCCATCGGGAACAGCAGGGAAATTCTGATTCTGTTATTCTGCTCAAGACATGGCTTTCATCCTAAAACGGGTCCAATCCAGGCTAACCGCACTGTTTGCGTGCCTTGCCTTTCTTTTCGGTGCGGCAGGAGCCCCTGCGCAAGAAGCTTCCGTGGCGGCTCCGCGCGCGGATTCCAAGGCCCTCAACAATGCCGAGTTCATCGCCGCCGCCGACGAAGTGCTCCGCCAAATGAGCGAGATCACCGGTTTGAAGCTGCTCACTCCTTTGAAGAAATCGTTGCGCTCGCGCGAGGAGATTCGCGCCTACGTCATCAAGCAGATGAACGAAGAAAAGAATCCCGCCGAGCGGTATGCTGACGCGCGCACGGCCGAAGCTCTCGGCTTGCTTCCCAAAGGATTCGACCTTGATGCTTTTATGGTGAACGTGCTCACGGAGCAGGTCGAGGGTCTGTACGACCCCAAGACACAGGAATTTTACATCGCAGACTGGAGCCCGCTTAGCGATCAGCGCATGGTCATGGCCCATGAACTGACGCATGCGCTCGAAGACCAGCATTTTCACATTGAGGCGTGGAGCCGGGCGGCACGGCCCAATGAAGACGCGGAACTGGCGCGTGATGCTGTGCTTGAGGGCAGCGCCATGGCCGCTATGATGGATTACTTAATGCTGGGGACTGGCCGTTCACTCAAGGACCTGCCAGAATTCGATCCCTCCATGCTGATTGGTGAACTGGAAAGCACCCCGACGCTCAAGACCGCGCCCCCCTTTCTCAAGGACGCGCTGATCTTTCCTTATATCAGCGGACTCAATTTCTCGGCAGCAGTGCTCAAAAGCAGCGGCTGGGCCACTCTAGCCGGAGTATTTGAAAAACCTCCTGTCTCCACGCAGCAGATTCTGCATCCCGAACTGTACAAATCCGCGAAAACTCCTTCGAGCGTCACGCTCCCGCCACTCGAGAAAATGCTTGGGAAAGATTGGGCGAAGCTCGATGAGAACATTTTGGGCGAATTCGGCTGGAAGGAGGTCGTGAAGCAATTTCTCGATGACGACCGCGCCAAATCTCTGGCGGCCACCTGGGACGGTGATCGCTACGCGCTTTACGAACAAAAACAGACGAAAAAGCTGATCCTCGTCACGCGCTTGCATCTCGACAGCGAAGAGCATGCCGCTCGTTTCTTTGGGCAATATTCCGAAGCGCTCGAGAAGAAACATTCGGAGCGCGTCAATCTTTTGCGCCGCCCAAGCTTTTTTTCCTTTGAAACTCCCGATGGCGCCGTTTTCCTCTATTGTCTCGGCCGCGAGTGCGTGACGATGGAAGGCTCTACGCGGGACGTGTTCGATGACTTTACCAAAGCGCTCGACTGGCCTTTGGCGCCGCAGCCTCCGGAGCGCCCCCGCACCGTGCCGGAGAAGACCGCGCAGTTTTTTTCTCCAGCCGTGCAATCCGATGACGGAATCTCTGCTCCAGTCGCGCACGTCGAGCCCCCGCATACGGATCGCGCAACAGTCGTTGCAAGAGACCGCGTTCCCGCCTGAGCTTGCCCAGTGCCAATTGCGCGAATTCCATAGCACGGCGAAAGTCTTTAGCGTGCCGTTCGTAGTAGATGGCCAGTTGTTCGCAGGCGCGCACTCCGTCCTGAGAATCCGCAACCATCTCCTGCCAGATCACTGCGGCGCGTTCGTGTTCACCGCGGCGTTTGGCCATCAGCGCCAGTTCCCGTTGCGCCTTCGGCCGTACATCGGCGGGCAGTCCGATCGCCAGCGCTTGCGCGCACGCGGTATGCGCACGGCCCGCATCCCCGCGGCGTTGCAAGAATCGCGAAAGGCCAAAAAGATCGAGGCTTTCCACTTCGCCTGCGTTGCACGACAAATCAGAAAGCAGCGTATTGATTCTGCAGAAAAGAGCGGCCAGGCCGCGCAAGTCCATCTGATTGTGCTTCACGATTCCCGCAAGCGGGCGCGCGCTTCCGCCTCGCAAATAATCGAAGTAATACTGCGGGATCAAAGCCGACTCCACATCGTCCTCGCGGCGCCAGCCGAGCCGAGGGGCGTCGAGGACGTGGCGTTCGAGTTCCACCAGCCGAACCGTACCCAGGCGCAGCTTCCACAGCGCGCGCGCGGGATGCAACAGATCCAGATGTGCGGCCAGCTTTGGCGCGGCGATCGCGCGCGTCATCGTAAAACGGTTCTCGAGCAGCGGCCAGTCGAACGATTTCCCGTTAAACGTGAGAAGGACAGGCCGCTCCGCAACGCGCGCCGCCAATTCCTGGAGCATTGAATATTCCTCCGTGAAATCGCGCATGAAGAATTGTTCGACTTGCAATCCTCCGGCATCCCACCACGCCACGCCAACGAGAAACGCGTACGTGCCGGTTCCTCCTGCGAGGCCCGTCGTTTCCGTATCGAGAAACAGCCATTTGGATGGATTCTCGAGAGCAGCGCGGGTTTTTCGGGAAAGGGATTCGTCGCGCATGCGAGAGAGTAGTTCAACGGCGATTGTGGACGGCTCAATGTATTCCGGAGTGGAATACCAGTTTCGAATGGCCAAGTGCTCGCCGAAATGGTTTTTCGCCACGCCTGCTCCCAGCAGTTGGCCGAGGGCGTCTTCTTGGTCGGGCGCGCGGAGCACAGCCTTCTCTGCGCGCGTGGCGGACGGTCGCGCAGGCCTCAGAGCGGCAAGCCGCGAAAATTTGTCAGCCATTCCCGCCATTTAGGCACACAGCCCGTCAAGAATCGCGAGCGCCGCCTCCTTGGCGCGCGGGGCAAGATCCCCCGCGGGACCGACACAGGAAGGGCAGCCTTGCTCGCATTCGCAGAAGGAAATCAGTTCGCGCGTCTTTTGCATCAGCAGATCGTGCGCACAAAAGAGCGGCTCGGAAAAGCCGATGCCGCCCGGATATGCGTCGTACAGGTAAAGATTCGGCTCGAAAAATTCTGCATTCGCGGAGACCGCGTCTTCCATGCGCAGTGAAACAATCGGATCGCTTTCTTGGCCTGCATCCGGAGGGCGCTCGCCGATGGCGGTGCCTAGATCGCGCCGGTCGCACATCAAAAGGAGCGTGGCGACGGATTCGAGCGCATGGAGCAGGCCAAACATGCCAGACTGGCGTTCGCTGACAGAAAAGGGAAGCGATTCAAGCAGAGGCCGCTCCAGCGTGATCCAGTAGGCCGTCGTGTGCATTTCGTTTTCGGGCAATTCCAGCTTTCCGTCGCCAATATTCTCGTTGGTGAAAAATTTGATTTTCTTGAAGCCCACCACCTGTGAGCGCACCTGAACATCGCCGTGAGAATAAGAAGAGGCAAAGGAAGTAGTGGAGATTAAGGAGGTAAAGGATGAAGAGGCGTCCGGTAGGGCGGAGGAGGTTTTCCGGAGCTTAGCGGTGGCAGCGGCAGGATTACGCAGAGTGGAAGCGATTTCGAGGACGCGGACCTGTGTATAACGGATAGCGTCGGTGTAGTAATCCACGTCGACGCGCTTGACGTACGCTTTGCGTTCTTTGAAGTCGAGGTGCTCGACATGATATTGCTGCCCTCCGTGGAGGTAGATCGCTTTTTCGTGCACGAAAACCAGCGCGCTCGGAAAGTCAATTTCGCCGACGACATTCGGTTCGCCCGTAATGTCAATAATCACGAAATTGTCGCTGGTAACCGACCGCAGGCTAATGGTGTCGGCCGGGTAAGCTTCGTGAGTCCAGTGATAGTTTTCTCCCGCGAGGTGGAGAAATCCGGCCGCCGCAAGCCGCGCGCACAGATCGGCGACATCCACATCGCCGAATTTTTCGTTTGGTTTAATGGGTAATTCAAACGCCGCGCATTTCAGGTGATTGACGAGAATTTCCAGATTGTCCGGCTGGATGAAGGCATGCTCCGGCGTGTTGCCGAAAAAATAGTCCGGATGCCGCACCATGAATTGATCCAGCGGCGAGGAGGAAGCCACCAACACGGCGCAGGAACTTCCACTGCGGCGTCCGGCGCGTCCGGCTCGTTGCCAGGTGGCAGCAATCGTGCCGGGATAGCCGGCCATCACCACGGTGTCCAGCGAGCCGACGTCGATGCCTAATTCGAGGGCGCTGGTGGAAACCACGCCGCGGATTTTTCCGTCGCGCAAGCCGCGCTCGATTTCCCTCCGTTCATTGGGCAAGTATCCGCCGCGGTAGCCGCGAATGGTTTCCGGCTTTCCGGGGAGACGGGGATTCGCCTGCTGCAAATAGGTGAGAAGAATCTCGGTGTGCAAACGGGAATTCGCGAAGACCATCGTCTGCAAATCGTGTTTCAGGAATTCCTGCGACACGCGCGCGGATTCGTTGATGTAGCTGCGGCGGATGCCGAGAGCGCGATTGACCACCGGCGGATTGTAAAAGACAAAAGTTTTCTCCGCGGCAGGGGCGCCGTTGGAATCGAGCACCTCGACTTCGGATTCGACCAGACGCGAGGCCAACTCGCCGGGGTTGGCGATGGTCGCGGAGCAGCAAATGAATTGCAGATCGCGGCCATAGAATCGCGCGATGCGGCGCAGCCGGCGAAGAACGTTGCACAAGTGGCTGCCGAAAACGCCGCGGTAGGTGTGCAGCTCGTCGAGCACGATATAGCGCAAATTTTCGAAGAGCCGCGTCCATCGCGTGTGGTGCGGCAAAATTCCGCTGTGCAGCATGTCCGGATTGGTGAGAATGATGTGGCCCTTTTCGCGGATCGATTTGCGCGCGTCGGCCGGCGTGTCGCCGTCATACGTGAAAACGCCGAAGCGGTTCTCCAGGCGCTGGTTCAAGTCGTAAAGTTCGGCGAGCTGGTCCTGCGCGAGAGCTTTCGTCGGAAAAAGATAGAGTGCGCGGGCATCGGAATTTTCGAGAACCGCGTTCAGAACGGGCAGGTTGTAGCAGAGCGTTTTTCCGGAAGCCGTGGGCGTGACGATCACAATATTTTTCCCTGCGTGGACAGCTTCGGCAGCCGCAGCTTGATGTGTGTACAGTCGGCGAATGCCTTTGGCTGCGTAGGCGGAAACGAGATTCGCGTTCACCCACTCCGGGAAATCGGCCACCTGCGCTTCGCGGGCCGGGAAATGGCGGATCGCGGTGAGGATTTCACCACTATGATCGCGCGAGGCGAAAGCATCCAGCACTTCGTGGACGCGGGTGATGGCGTTCGATACGTCAGCCCTGCGAACGGCGAGCGATTCCGGCATGAAGAGCCCCTCGGAAAGGCGCCAGGCCTGAAAGGAGTCAGCGCAGCCTATTCGCCTTTTGTTCGCCAACGCTAACACGCGGCTTGCCGCAACGCAAGAGCAAATCAGGGATGGGTGCGGAGACGGAGAATCAGGGCAGCGCCGCTAAAGAAGAGGATGGCCGAGGCGGCGAAGGCGATTTGCACGTTGAAGGCGCTCCAGAGAAAGCCCACAAGAAGACTGGAGACAAAGTCGCCGGCGGCGTTGACAGCAGCAAGTGTGCCGAAAGCCATGCCGTGCTGCTCGTGCGGAACGAGTTCGGCGGAGAGTGAGTCTTCCAACGGCTCTTCGGTGCCGATGTAGAGACCTGCCAGAGCGAAAATCAGAGCCAGCAACCACAACGAATGCGTTCCCGTGCAAAGAAGAATTGCGGTGATACCCGCGAGCGCGTAGCCTGCCGCGAGGACGAATTTGCGTTGAGGAACGTGATCGCCGAGCCAGCCACTAAGGTACGCCGAGCCGGCGTAGAAGATGTTGTGAAGTGTGTAGAGACCGACGGCCAGGCTGGCAGCGCGCGCGAGACCGTGACTCGGCGCCAGCATCCGGGAAGCATAAAGAATCAGCAGCGAATGAGAAAAATCGCCTGCGCCGAAAATGCCAACGCCCAGAAGCAAGCGCCGAAAGGGAATGGGAAGCGCCTTCAATCCAAGAAAGAAAGAACGATGGGAGCGCGCCGTGACCGGGCGCTCGCGCACCAGCAGCCAGAAGGATGCTACAGCCACGAGGCCGGGAAGAAGCGTCCAGAAAAAAACTTTGCGGTAAGAATGCCCGGTCGCTTCGAGGAGCCAAAGGGCACAAAGCGGGCCGGCGATGGCGCCGAGGGTGTCCATGAGGCGTTCGAGACCGAACGCACGGCCATAAGCATTTGGAGGAACGTCCGCAGCGAGAAGCGCTTTCCTCGCCGGGGAACGGACGCCGCGCCCAAGCCAGGCCCCGGCGCGTCCCAAGAGCACCTGATAGGCGTGGCTTGCCAGTGCGAACGATGCGGTGCACAGCGCGGTGAAAGCGTAGCCGAACACGGCGAGGGGTTTGCGGCGCTTTAGCTGGTCCGTGTAATAACCCGCGGCGAGCTTTGCGAAACTGGAGAGGCCGTCGGCGATGCCTTCGATGGCGCCGAGCCACGCTGGACCCGCGCCAATGGCTGCGAGGAATGCAGGCAGGACTGCGGTCGCCGTTTCGTGGCTCCAGTCGCTGAAGAGACTGGTGAGGCCAACGCCAAGGACGGTGCGATTGAGCCAGGATTGTTTGGGTTCGGGCATAAGGATGCAGTTTACAGTCGGCAGCTAAAAAAACTCCAGCAGCGTAGGCCGCACCCCTCACCCTAGGTTTTTCGTAAGTGTTGATTCTAAAGGGTTTTAAGTTCTTTAGAATGAACATTTGTAGAAGTGCTGATTCTAAAGGATTTAGATTGCACTAAAATTGTGCAGGTCTTGCGGGTTTTGAAGCGTGCGCTCCGCGGGATTTTGCCAACGCAAGCCCGGTCCGTGGGGCAAAAGAAAAAACGGCGGATGACCGCCGCTTCTCCAAACAGTTTCACCTGGAATGATGCTAGCTAAAAATGTGAAGAAGGTCAAGGAGAAAGCATCAGTAGTGGAAGCGATAGCGCACTTGGACAAAGATTTCGCGCGGTTTGAGGAAGTGTGTGCCGCCAAAAGTGAAGCTATTGTCGAGCAGCACACGGCGGTTGGCGACATTGACCGCCTGAACGTTGATCGAGAAGCGCTCGCCGAAATGTTTGCCAAGCGAAAGATCAAAAGTAGTGTGCGGCTGGAGATGGTCTCGAGGATTCGCGGCAGTTAGAGTTCCGTTGGCAAAGCCGGAGGCGTAGGAGATGTCCGTGGACGCGTGGGCATGCCACGGCAGAGCATACTCGCCCCCAATATGAAGCGTGTTGCGCTGATCATGATCGAGGAAGCCGCAACCGCCGCCGAAGGAGAAATCGGTGAGGCCGCCATTGATGCCGCCACAACCGAGCGCGAGCTGATTGGAATAAGTCAGATAAATTTGGCCGCGGTTACGGATGCGCGGGGAGCGCAGAGTGAGTTCCCAGCCGTTGATGCGCGCACCCTCGATGGTGATGGGGAAAAAGAGATCGGAATTGTTGAAATTGTTGTGATCGAAGAAGTTCCTGGCGCGCGTGAGGAAGTTGGTGGCGTCGAGCGTCCAGCCGTGAAAGGAAATAGTGACGCCGAACTGATGCTCTTCGTCGCGCTCCCCATGGAGCGGGATAAAACTGAGGTTTTGAGCGCTGGCGGCTTGCAAGAGGGGGCCGGAAACGGTCAACAAGGGCGGAGGCTGATAAAAGTGGCCATAGAAACCGCGGAAAACCCAGTTGAGTTTTGGGATGCGCACCGAGGCGCCAACGCGAGGGCTGCTGGCGTTCTCAAGCACGCCACCGGAAAAATGAGTTTGGCGAAGGCCGGCGTTGAACGTGAGCCAGGAAGTGGCTTTCAACTGGTCCTCAGCGTAAACCGCCACAAGGCTCCCCGTGGAATTGTCGATTTCCGGCGAACTGAGCCCAACGCACTGTTGCGGATCGTGGCAGAGCAACCCAAAGAGTTCATTATCCTGCTGCGCGAAGCCGAACAGGCCGGCGCGCAGATTGTTGCGCTTCACCACCCAAGAGAGCGAGGCCTGGCCGCCTTCGTACTGGGAAGCGCGGTCTTGGGTCGTGGAAGCGGGAAAATCCTGCGGGCTGCTGCCATAGCTCGCGGAGTTGTAGTGATAGAAGGGCGAGGCCGTGAGCACCAAGCCCGGATTGATGGTGCGAACCCAGGAAAACGTGAGGAAGGAATCTTTTTCGACGTTGGCATCGCGCAGGGATTGGCCGGGCGCGTTGTTCGGGTCCTTGGGATCGAAGGGAACCTGATAGAAATCGCGGCGGGACTGCGCAACCAGGCGAAGCTGGTCCTGCGGATCCGCATTGTAAATCAGCGAAGTGAATCCGCCGAAGCCGTTGGCAGCGTCGTGGAGAACGGCCGCTGTTGGCGGGTCCAGGCCCAGGTTCGTGCGATTGCCGCTGAGGCTGGCGTAGTAGGCGAGGCGGCTGGAGTGGCCGCCGAAATTGAGCTGATCGTCGGTTTGAAAAAAATTGCCGGTGGAAAGAATCAGCTCGGCCTCGTTGTTGCGCTCGAAGCCGGTGCGCGGCGCGACGTTGAAGATTCCGTAGGTGCGATCGCCATAGTCGGCGGAGTAACTGCCCCGCTGGATTTCGAGGACGTCGATATCTTTCGGGTCGATTTGCGGCCCGAGATTGCTGGCGATGTTGGTGTTGGGGATGGGCACGCCGTCAATGAGCCAACTGACCTGGTGCCCGCCACGAATGTGAAGCTGGTCGTGCGAGAGGTAGGCGCCGGGGACGAAGTCAGCGACCATGGCGAGACTGTTGGAACGCGAAGCCCCGGGCGCTTCCTGGATTTGCAGGCGATCCACGAGGCTGGTGGGCGTGACGGTTTCAGTTTGCGCTGCGTCAGCAGAAACCGTGACCGTCTGGCTCTGTGATGGAAGACGCAGTTCAAGGTGCAGAACGGGAGAGGTGCCGGAGAGGACCGTCACGCTCTGCTGACCGGCCATGAAGGTGGAATCGGAGATCGTGACGGTGTATTCGCCCAGAGGGACCGCATCGAATTGGAATTGCCCGGCGGAGTCGGTCAGGGAGGATTGCGTGTAGTCCGAAGCGCGCGCTTTGAGAATCACTTTTATGTCAGGAACCGGGCGGTGCTGTGGATCATGAACGATGCCGCGGACGCCGCCAAAGACCGTGGCGAAGGCCCCCGTAGCCGCCAAAAGAAAAACTGCGAACAACAAGATGCGTCGCATAGAAACTCTTTCTCCCTAAAATGGTTGAGTCGCGGCAGGTTGCCGCGGAGCGCGTGGATCAGCGGATGGAAAGAGCGGGCGGCGCTTTAAGCGGCCGCTGCAGAGAGGCGAGGAGGAGGTGAAAGCGGCTCGATTGAGCGCAGATCATTCGATGGCTTAGAGAAAGTGATGGATGACTTGAAACTGGAAGGCGCAGAAACGTTGAGCGCGGGAGGGAGCACAAACAAAACAGGTGCGATTGCGGGATGGTCCGAATTATGACAACACGACATGGTGCATTTGGACAAGCCGGGCATTTCATGACCGCAGTCCATCGACTTCCGAGAGGAAGCGGGTGAGTGCTGGTGATGGTGTCCCTGGATCGGGCATTGCCCCGACGTGCAGCAGGCTACGGAGTAGAGAGTCCATGCGGTTCCGGCCAGCGGCGCATAAAGAAGGACGACCGCAACCAGGCAAAGCGTTGCGAAAAACGAGCGCCAGCGGTCTTGATGTGGAATCTTCATCTCCGATCCAAGCTTCCTTCAATCATACGCTAAATGGAGTCGACCTTCAGCAGACCTGTCGAAAGGCTCCGATATGCCCGCGTATTAGAGGATCGACGGGCGGTTTCTCGGAGTCTTGACTTGGCGTGCGGCGCGCCGCAGACTCGAAGCATGGCGCACACGTATATTCGTTTTGATTTTGGCACCGACGAAGAAAAGGCTCAGCAAGCGCGGCATAAACTAGATGGTTGGAGGCAGGCGTTCCGGCTGGACAAGAGAGTGCAGTACAAAATGGACCGTCCGGAGAGCGCTGTGGTGGAAACCGTTTCGAAACCCGAGGCTGTGGAAAAGCCTGCGCCCGCGACGAAGTCAAAGGCAAAGCCGGCAGCAAAAACCACAGCAAAAGCTGCGGAAAAATCCAGCGAGCCCGCCGCGGAAAAGCCTGCGGCAGCTATGGACGGCAAAGTTGGGTTGCTCGTGAGGCTGTATTTTTCCTCCTACGAAAAACTCTCCGAACAGCGCTGGCTGGAGCGAATTCCCTCCGAGGAGCCGTTCAAGAGCGCCGCTCCGAAGATCATCCACCAGCACGATCCGGAATTCGAAGCCACAGACACGCAATTCGAATCGCTCTCGTGATTTGAGAATATGGAGCGTTTTTGGATTCAGGGATTTGAGGCCAAATTGGCCCGATGACGGTGCCCCAAAGGCATTGTCGAAGAAACCAATTTGGGCGGATCGAGCGGGAAATCCGCTATAATTGAATTCCGCAGAAGCGCAAGCCCCCGATTCCAACACGAGGGAGAACGAATGGCGCTCCAAACGCGCGTCAAACTGGCAAAGCTTGACGCCCCCAAAGTTCAGGGCCTGGATCACGACACCCTCCTTCGCATTTACCGCACGATGTACCTTTCGCGACGGCTCGACGACCGCGAAATTCAACTGAAGCGCCAGAATAAGATTTATTTCCAGATCTCCAGCGCTGGACATGAAGCGGTTTGCGCCACGATGGGACTTTTGTTGCGTCCCGGCGTGGACTGGCTGTTTCCTTACTACCGCGATCGCGCGCTCTGTCTGATGGTGGGCGTCACCCCGCTGGAAACTCTTCTGGCAGCGGTGGGTGCGAAGGACGATCCCAGCTCCGGTGGCCGGCAGATGCCGTCCCATTGGGGCCAGCCGCGGCTGAATATCGTCAGCAAGTCTTCCTGCACGGGAACCCAGTTTTTGCACGCGGTGGGGGCGGCTGAGGCCACGCTCTATTACGAGGGGCGGCCGAAAGCCCTTGAGCAAGCTAAGAAGGCCCCTCTTGGCCAGTATGTAAGCCAACAGAGTGACGAGATTGTGTACGTCTCTGGCGGTGATGGCGCCACCAGCGAAGGCGAGTTTTGGGAGTCGCTCAACGCCGCCTGTGCGAAGAAGCTTCCTTTGGTTTATCTGATCGAAGACAACGGCTACGCCATCTCCGTCCCCATCGAGGTACAGACGGCGGGCGGCAACATTTCGAAGTTGGTGCGCGGTTTCCCGGGGCTGCACGTCGCCGAATGTGACGGCACGGACCCATTCGAAAGCTACTCTGCCTGCAAAGAAGCCGTGCAGCACTGCCGGGAGCGCCGCGGCCCAGCGCTGGTTCACGCCCACGTGACGCGCCCGTACTCCCATTCGTTGTCCGACGACGAAAAGCTTTACAAATCCCCCGCGGAACGCGAAGAAGAGGCGCGGCGCGATCCGATTTCCAAAATGGCGCTCCTTCTGGTGCGCGAAGGGATCCTCGATCAGAAACAAATTGAGAACCTGGAAGCGGAAATCGACGAGGAAGTTCGCGCGGCCGCGGATCAGGCTCTTGCCGCGGAACAGCCGTCCGTGGATTCCATTTACGAGAACGTTTATTCGCTGGAAATTGATCCGACGTCCGCGACATTCGAAACGCAGCCTCACTTTCACGGCGCGCCAAAAACGATGGTGGAGATGGTCGCGTTGACTCTCTCTGACGAGATGGCGCGCGACGAACGCATCACGGTTTTCGGCGAAGACGTGGCCGACGCAAGCCGCGAAGAAAATCTCAAGCAGGTGAAGGGGAAGGGTGGGGTTTTCAAAGCGACTTCGGGATTGCAACGGAAATACGGGCACGACCGCGTGTTCAACACGCCGCTGGCGGAAGCAGGTATCGTCGGGCGGGCCATTGGCATGGCCGTGCGCGGACTGAAGCCGGTCGCGGAGATCCAGTTTTTTGACTACATCTGGCCGGCGATGATGCAGATTCGCGATGAATTGTGCGTGATGCGCTGGCGTTCGAATGGCGCATTCAAGGCGCCCGTGGTGTTGCGCGTACCGATCGGCGGCTATCTGACCGGCGGCGGCGTGTACCACAGCCAGAGCGGCGAATCGATTTTCACGCACTGCCCGGGACTACGTGTGGTGATGCCATCCACTGCACTAGATATCGCAGGGCTGCTGCGCACGGCGATCCGCTGCGACGATCCGGTGATGTTCCTCGAGCACAAACATCTTTACCGCCAGCCGTACAACCGCTCAGAGTTCCCCGGGCCCGATTTCACGATTCCGTTTGGCAAAGCGCGGGTGGTGAAGGAAGGCACCGACCTGAGCATCATCACTTATGGCGCGGTGGTGCATCGTGCGGAAATTGCCGCGGCACAACTGCAGCGCGATGGCGTCAACGTTGAAATCCTCGATCTCCGTTCGCTCTCGCCGTATGACTGGGAAGCCATCGCGGCGACGGTTCGAAAGACGCACCGCGCGATCGTGGCCTACGAAGACATGCTGAGCTGGGGGTATGGCGCGGAGATTACGGCGCGGATTGCCGACGAGTTGTTCGAGGAACTCGATGCCCCGGTCAAGCGCGTTGCCGCCGTGGACACGTTTTGCGCCTACGCACCAAAACTCGAGGAAGTGATTTTGCCGCAGACGAACGACATCACCGCCGCGGTGAAACAACTTTTGGAGTACTGAGCCTGCCTGGTATAAACTGCCTCGCAGGGAAACTTTTCTGGCTCAATTTGCGTATTTATAGGTGGAAGGGCCAGAAACTTCGCTCTGTGGGGGTAAGTCTATGATCTGCCCTAATTGCCAAAAAGACATCGCCATCGGTTCGAAGTTTTGCTACAACTGCGGCGCGAAGCAGCCGGAAACGCCCGCGCCGGGCTTCTCGCCACAAACTGGCGACAAGAAAAAGCTGATGCGTTCGTCCACGGACAAGAAAATTGCCGGCGTATGCGCTGGCCTTGCCGACTATTTTGACATGGATCCCACGGTCATCCGAGTGCTCTGGCTGCTGGCTGTCCTTTGCTTTGGCACCGGCTTGTTCGCTTACATCATTCTGTGGATTGTTCTGCCTTTGGCGCCAGCAGGGGTAATTCCAACCTCAGCGACGGCCGCCTCCTAGCAGCCGTCAGTTCTGGATCCCCATCTGCGTCAGGAAGAACGCGTAATCAAACGCGTTATCCTTCAGCCGGTCATACCGTCCGGAGGCGCCCCCATGGCCACCGGGGTCCATTTTTGTTTTCAGGATGAGCAGATTGTGATCCTTGCGTAGCGCGCGCATTTTCGCCACGTACTTGGCCGGCTCCCAGTACATCACCTGGCTGTCATTAAAAGAAGTTCTGACCAGAATGTTGGGATAAGTTTTGGTCGCGATGTTGTCGTACGGTGAGTAGGTCAGCATGTAGTCGAACGCCGGCTTTTCCTTGGGATTGCCCCATTCCTCGAACTCGCCCACGGTCAACGGCAAGGACTCGTCCAGCATGGTGTTCATCACGTCGACAAACGGAACGCCGACAAGCGCCGCATGGAACAAATCCGGCCGCAGATTCAGGACCGCGCCCATCAGCAGACCGCCCGCGCTTCGGCCTTCGATGACCAGGTGGTCTTTGGAGCCATATCCCTGAGCCACTAGATATTCGGCGCTGGCGATGAAATCCGTAAAGGTGTTTTTCTTGTGCATCATGCGCCCGTCGTCGTGCCAGGCTTTGCCCATTTCACCGCCGCCGCGGATATGCGCCACCGCCGCGACCACTCCGCGATCCACGAGGCTGAACAAGTTGGAGTTGAAGCCGATGTCATAAGGGATCCCGTAAGAACCATACCCGGTGAGATAAATCGGGCCTTTGCCATCCAACTTCGCGCCTTTCAAGTGCAAAACGGAAATAGGAATCTTCACGCCGTCAGTGGCCGTTGCGAAAACTCGTTCGACCTGATACCGCGTGCGGTCATAGCCGCCCGGCACTTCTTTTTGTTTCAGGAGAGTCGAGCCGCCGCCGCCCATGTCGTACTCGAACACCGATTGCGGCGTGATGAACGACTGATAGCCGTAGCGGAACTTGGCGGTGTCAAACTCCCGATTGACGTAGGAATAGCTCACATACGCGGGCTCTGGGAAGTCGATATGCTTGCACTCGCCGTTGCGTAAGTCGCACACGCGAATCTGCGGCAAGCCTTTTTCCCGTTCAGACAGCACATAGTAGCCTTTGAAAAAGTCGATGTCGTCAAGCATGACATCCGCGCGCTGCGGAATGACTTCCTGCCAGTTCTTTTTTCCGGGATCGGAGATAGGTGCTTTCACAAGGCGAAAGTTGCGGCCGGTGTCGTTTACGCGGATGTAGATGAAATCGCCGCTGTGATCGGGATAGTATTCGACGTCTTGTTTACGCGGTTCGAGAACTTTCCATTCGGCCAGTGGTTGGTCCGCGGGAATGTAACGAACTTCCGTGGTGGTATGGCTGGCGCTGAAAAGGAAGACGTACGCCTTGCTGCGTGTTTTGCCCGCAAAGACGTCAAAGCGCTCATCTTTCTCCTCATAGACTAGAGGGTCGTTTCCTGTAGTGCCTACCGTGTGGCGGTACATGCGGTATTGGCGCTTGGTCGTTTCATCTTCGATGGTATAGAAGATGGTCTTGTTGTCGTTGGCCCAAGCGACAGAGCCAACTCTCTCCGCATGGTCGGGCAGGACTTTTCCTGTACGCAAATCCTTCACCGCCAGCGTGAATTGCCGGAATCCAGTGTTGTCCGTGGCGTAAGCCAGCAGATTCCCGTCATCGCTCACGCTGAAGGCCCCCAGAGACATGAAGGTCTGGCCTTTGGCGAGTTCGTTCACGTCTAGAACCACTTCTTCCGGGGCGTCCATGCTGCCCTTCTTGCGGCAGCGAATCGGGTACTGCTTGCCCGCTTCGGTGCGCACATAATAGAAATAGCCGCCTTCCTTGTACGGAACCTCCACGTCCGTTTCCTTGATGCGGCTCAGCATTTCGTCATAGAGTTTTTTCTGCAAGGGCTCGGTGGGTTTCATGACCGCGTCGGTGTAGGTGTTCTCGGCCTCCAGATACGCTTTCACTTCCGGATTCTTTTTGTCTCGCAGCCAGAAGTAGTTATCGACCATCTTTTGGCCATTGATTTCCGTGACTTTCGGCGCCTTCTTGGCCACCGGGGGTGCGGGCAGGGGAGAAGAATCATCCGTGGCTGGCAGCCGCAGGACCGAAGCGAGCAGCAGTG
>Ga0209802_1000048_pt1 | contig 76869 bp, 76 predicted proteins | sample GraSoiAngelo_129_FD_185886 | JGI IMG/M metagenome (GOLD analysis project Ga0209802, IMG submission 185886) | Grasslands soil microbial communities from the Angelo Coastal Reserve, California, USA - 14_0927_12_40cm (SPAdes) (version 2) | ecosystem: Environmental > Terrestrial > Soil > Grasslands ...
GGCCGGTCTTCTGATCCTCCGGCGCCTCGACTCGCAGCGCGTGATAGATCTCCGGCAGTTCTCCTTTGGAGAATTCCGCATCCACGACCGGTCCGATCACCTGGACGACTCTTCCCTTCGCCACTGTGCCCTCCGTTACTTCAGCGCCTCGGCCCCGCCGACGATGTCCATCAATTCCTTGGTGATGGCCGCTTGCCGGGTTTTGTTGTAGTAGAGTGTCAATTTCTGGATCAATTCGCCCGCGTTGCGGGTCGCCCCGTCCATCGCGGCCATCCGCGCGCCCAGCTCGGCCGCCGCCGATTCCATCAGGGCGTGGAATGTCTGGACCTCGATGTGCTTGGGCAGCAGGGCTTTGAGCAGCTCCTCCTCGTCCGGCTCGAAGAGATACCCGCCGCCGAGCTTCTCCGCCTGCTGGTCGAGCGATTCGATGGGCAGCAGTTTCTCGACAACGACCCGCTGCTGGATCACGGACTTGAACTCGTTGTACACGATGTGCAGCTCGTCGAACGTCCCTCCCGTGAACTGCTGCACGATGTCGCCGCCGATGTCCAGGGCATGCTCGTAGGAGAGGCGGTCGAAGACGCCGACCCACTCCTGACGTCTAGCCCACGGGCGGCGGCGGAAGAAGTCCCGTCCCTTGCGCCCCACCACGCTGACCGTGACGGTGCAGCCAGCCTCCTGTTTCTGCCGGAGGAACTCGACCGCCTTGCGCAGGATGTTCGTGTTGAACGCCCCGCAGAGCCCGCGGTCGGACGTGACCACCAGCAGCTCGATCCGGTTTCCGGTAGACTTGCGCAGCAGCGGGTGGGCCTGCCGGTTCGCGCGGCTGGCCAGGCTGCCGAGCACCACCGCCATCTTCTTCGCGTAGGGCCGCGCGGCGAGAATGCGCTCCTGCGCGCGCTTGAGCTTCGCCGCGGCCACCATCTTCATGGCCTTGGTGATCTTCTGCGTGTTCTTGATGGAGCCGATCTTGCGCCGCAGGCCCTGTAAGCTCGGCATCGGGATTACGCCTTGATCAGATAACCCAGTTTGCTCTTGAACTTCGTCAGCATGTTGCGGAGGTCGGTCGTGAGCTCGTCGTCCAGCTTGCCCTTGGCAGCGATGTCGCGCTGGATCTTCGGGTGCTCGCGTGTGACGTAGTCCAGGAGCTCCTCCTCGAACTGGCGGACGCGGTTCACCGGCACATCATCCAAGTAGCCGTTGGTCCCGGCGAAGATGCTGATCACCTGGTTCTCCACCGGCATCGGCTGGTACTGCCCCTGCTTGAGCAATTCCACCATGCGCTGGCCGCGGGCCAACTGGGCCTGCGTCGCCTTGTCGAGCTCGCTGCCGAACTGGGCGAACGCGGCCATCTCGCGGTACTGCGCGAGGTCCAAGCGGAGCGAGCCGGCCACGGCCTTCATCGCCTTGATCTGTGCGGACCCGCCGACACGGGAGACGGACAGGCCCACGTTGATGGCCGGCCGGATGCCAGAGTAGAAGAGGTCGCTCCCCAGGTAGATCTGTCCGTCGGTGATCGAGATGACGTTCGTGGAAATGTACGCCGACACGTCGCCGGCCTGGGTCTCGATGATCGGCAGGGCCGTGAGGCTGCCGCCGCCCTTCTCCTTGCTGAACTTCGCCGCCCGCTCTAGGAGCCGGGAATGCAGGTAGAACACGTCGCCCGGGTACGCCTCGCGACCCGGCGGGCGCCGCAGCAGCAGCGAGAGCTGCCGGTACGCCGTGGCATGCTTCGACAGGTCATCGTAGATGATCAGGGCGTGCCGGCCCGTGTCGCGGAAATACTCGCCCATCGACACGCCGGCGTAGGGAGCGAGGTACTGCAACGAGGCCGGGTCGCTGGCCGTGGCGGAGACGATGATGCTGTACGCCATAGCCCCGGACTCTTCGAGTATCTTGATGACGCGTGCCACCGTGGAGCGCTTCTGGCCGATGGCGACGTAGATGCAGATGACGTTCTGGCCCTTCTGGTTGATGATGGTGTCCACTGCGATGGCAGTCTTGCCTGTCTGCCGGTCACCGATGATCAGCTCCCGCTGGCCACGCCCGATTGGGATCATCGCATCGATGGCCTTGATCCCGGTCTGCAGCGGCTCGCGCACGGGCTGGCGTTCGATCACCCCGGGAGCCCTGACCTCCACCCGGCGGAACTCCTTGGCCTCGATCGGCCCCTTCCCGTCCAGCGGGGTGCCGATCGGGTCCACGACCCGCCCGACGACGGCCTCCCCGACAGGGACTTCCGCAATCCGGCCCGTCCTCTTGACGAGATCCCCCTCCTTGATATGCTCGTCGGAACCCAGAAGCACCGCGCCGACGTTGTCCTCTTCCAGGTTCAGCGCGATCCCCTTGAGGCCGCCCGGGAACTCCAGCAGCTCGCCGGCCATCGCCCCGTCCAGCCCGTAGACCTTGGCGATGCTGTCCCCGACTTGGAGCACGGAGCCGACTTCGGCCACGTCCACCTGCTTCTCGAAGGACTTCACCTGATCGCGGATGATTGAACTGATCTCTTCCGCTTTGATCTGCATGCGTGCTGCTCCTTGGGCTATCGCGTGCGGTTATGCTCGTGTGAGGATGGACCGCAGACGTTCCAGTTGCCCGCGGACCGTTCCGTCGTACACCCGGCTGCCGAAGCGAATCTCCAGCCCGCTGATCACGCCGGGATCGACCTGGACCGCCAAGTCGACCTGGCCGCGCGTCGCCTGCTCGAGCCGTTTCCGGATCGCGGCTCGTTGCGCGTTGGAAAGCGGCCGGGCGGCTACGACCTCGACCGCCTTGCGATTAGAGGCCTGGTCGGCGAGCTTGCCGAAGGCGTCGCTGATCTCCCGGATGAAGGCGATCCGGTTCTTGCGGACGACGTGGGCGAGGAACCGGCTGGTGATCGGCGGGCACCCGGCCTTAGCCGCCACCTGATTGACGACAGCGGCCTTCTCCTCCTTGGTAAAGACCGGACTCAACAGTAGGGCGCGGAACTCGCGGGAGGTGGCGAAGGCTTCGGCCAACAGACGGAGTACCTCGGCGGTCGGGCCGATCCCAGACGGATCCTGCAAGTCGAACAGAGCCTTCGCGTACCGCCGTGCAACCGCCGTCTGGACCACTGGTCAGCAACCGCCTTGCTGGTGTTGGTTCGTGCTGGCAGGCTCACTCAAGGGAGGCGCACCGTAACACGAAAGCCCAATGCTGTCAAGCAGTTCGCCCTGTTTCAATCCGCGCGACGCCCGGCTTCGATGATCCCGCCGCCCAGCACCCGGTCTCCCTGGTAAAAGACCGCAGACTGCCCCGGGCTGAGGGCCCGCTGAGGCGAATCAAACTCGACGCGCAGGCGCCCGTCCGGCAGCGGCCAGACCGTGGCCGGAGCCGCCGGGCTCGCGTAGCGGACCTTGGCCTCGGCGCGAACCGGTTCAGCCAGCCCATCCACGCTCAGGAGGTTGAGATCGCCGACGAGGCAGGCGGCCTCCAGCAGATCTCCCTCCGGACCTACCACGACGGTATTACTCGCTGCGTTCACGCGCACGACGTAGAGGCGCTGTGCCGCCGCGAGCCCAAGCCCGCGTCGCTGGCCCGGAGTGTAGAACGACACTCCGCGATGCATGCCCAACACCGTGCCATCCGTGCCGACGAACGGCCCAGGCCGTGCGGCCTGCGGGGCCTGCTCCTCGAGGAAACTGCGATAGTCACCCTTCGTCACGAAGCAGATCTCCTGGCTCTCCTTGACCTCGTCCGCCGGCAGCCCGATCGCTTCCGCCTTGGGCCATACGTCCTCCTTGCGCATGCCGCCGACGGGAAAGAGGATGCGGGGCAGCCATGCCCGGTTCAGGCGGTACAGGAAATAGCTCTGGTCCTTCCGGGGATCCCCTCCCTTATGCAAGTGCGGTCGCCCCGTGTCGTCCGGCAGGAGCCGCGCGTAGTGGCCGGTGGCAACGTAGTCCGCCCCCATGTCCCACGCGGCCTCCATGAGGCATCCAAACTTCACCCGCTCGTTGCACCGCACGCAGGGGTTCGGCGTCAGGCCCGCCACGTAGCCGTCGATGAAGTCCTGCACGACCGCCGAGCGGAAGCGATCACGGATGTCGCGAACCTGATGCGGAATTCCCAACTGCTGGGCCACAAAGCGGGCGACGCCGATCTTGCAACAGCCCCGCTCCTGCCACTTCTTGGAGGTCGTCGCATCGTCCTCGGGCTCCCAGGTCTGCAGCGTGACGCCTTGGACTTGATAGCCCTGCTCCACAAGGATCGCCGCGGCGACAGCGCTGTCCACCCCGCCCGACATACCGACCACGACCGTCTTCTTCATCGTTGCAAAGCCTCGCCCCGTTGTGAGACGCGGATCTTCGCCGCGTGCGGCGCGGCCTCTCGCGGCTCTTCCACGCCTTTACTCTTGACTCCCCCCTCCGCCTCGCAGTTCCCGTGCACCTGCACCCCCTCTTCTACTTTCAGCAGGGGCGTCTTCAGTTCCCCGTTCATTGCAGCGGACGGAAGAAGGTGTACCCGTTCCGTCGCCGTCACGTTCCCGTTGATCCTCCCGCTGCTGACAATCGTTCCGGCGCTTATGTCGCCCTCAATCATCGCATGCTCGCCGAGGATCACAGTGCCCTTCGAATAGATGGCGCCGGACACCATGCCATCGATGCGGACCGTGCCCTCGAAGGTCAGGGTTCCCTTGAACTCAAACCCGCGCGCCAGAAAGGTGAACGTCTCCTCTCCGGCCATTGCTAGCTCTTTGTGCTTGCTGGTCGATCCGAACATGCTGTCCAAAAGCCCGTTTCAGGCCCCGCGCACCCGCGCGACGCCGGTCAGTTGCTGTTGCTGGGCCGCCTCGCGCGCCCCGTCCAGGGCCCTGACCTCTCCCCGCCCTTCCGCATCGCACATCCCGTGCAAGCGGACTCCTTCCTCGACGGAGAGCAAGGGGGTCTTGATGGTGCCCGTCACGACCCCGGTGGACAGGAGTTGGACCTTCTCGGCGGCGACGATGTTCCCGCTGATCTGGCCCCCGCAGACCACGATATCGGCGTTGATGTCCCCTTCGATGACCGCATGCTCGCCGACCATCAGCGTGCCTTTCGTATGGATCTCCCCTTCCAACCGGCCATCAATGCGGATCGTCCCCTCGAAGTGGATGATCCCCTTGAACTGCGCCCCCTTGCCGAGGAAAGTGAACGACTCGTCGCCGTCCATTGTGTACAGGTTGTCCTTGTCGTGTTTTGACCACATAAGTGTTCCCGCTCCTCCCTAGCCCACCGTCTTCATCGTGGCGCTGACGCGGATAGGCGTGACAGACCCGCCCGCGGGCGCTCTGCTCACCTCAGGCTGCTCCACTTTCTTGGCCATCTCGAGGCCCCCGTTAAAGAGCACACCTTCTTCGATCGAGAGCAACGGCGTCTTGACCGACCCATTCAAGACGGCCGGCGCCAGCAGCCTGACCTTGCCGGACGCGACGACGTCCCCGGTGATCTTGCCGCGGCTGATCACTGTGCCAGCGGTCACCTGGGCTGTGATGACCGCAGCCTCCCCGACGACCAGCACCCCCTCCGTGTGGATTTCCCCTTCCAGCCGGCCATCGATGCGGACCGTCCCATCGTACGTGATCACGCCTTTGAACTCCACCCCGTGCCCCACAAAGGCGATGACTTCGTCTTCTCCGGCTCCGGAGGACTGCTCCTCCATCTCCTCATCCAGCTTCTCCGTCATCTCACCCTTTCTCCACATTGTAGGATCTCCTTAAATTATAATACTTGTTTAGTATACCTTATGTTTCTATCCCATGATCAGATCGATGACTCGCTCCAGATCAGCCGGCGAATAATATTCGATGACGATCCGCCCTCCTGTTTTCCCCTCGATCAGCCGCACCTTGGTGCCCAGCCGCCGCGTCATCCGCTCCTCGATCTCGCTGGGACGGCGGCCCTTGCGCGCTTGGGCCGAGCGGCCTGCGCGGTGGTTGGACCGCACCAACCGTTCGAGGTCCCGCACTGACAGTCGTTCCGTCACGGCGCGCCGTCCCAGGCGAACCTGCTGGTCCGGATCGGAAACCGCCAGCAGAACCTTCGCATGCCCCAGGGACAACTGGTCGTTCTCGACCCACACCTGCACCTCCGACTGGAGCGACAGGAGCCGCACGGTGTTGGCGATCGACGAACGCTCCTTACCGAGTTGCTTGGCGACCGCCTCCTGCGTGAGCCCGAACTCCTTGATGAGGCGCTGGTAGGCCCGGGCAGCCTCCAGCGGATTGAGATCCTTGCGCTGGAGGTTTTCGATCAGCGCCATCTCCATCGCCTCGGCATCCGTGGCCAGACGAACGATGGCCGGAATTTTTTTCAGGCCCGCGAGCTTGGCCGCGCGCCAGCGGCGCTCGCCAGCGATCAACTCGTAGCCGCCGTCCCCCAAACGCCGCACCAGGACCGGCTGCAGCACCCCTTTCACCTTGACCGAGTTGGCCAGCTCTTCGAGCTCGGCCGCGTTGATGGCCCGGCGCGGCTGAAACGGGTTGGGCGAAACGAGGGAGAGCGGGATCTCCTCGATTTCATCCCGTCCCCCAGTGGCGACGGGAATCAGCGTTTGCAGGCCTCTACCGAGCGCCTTTTTTTGCATGTGCCAGGACTTCCTTGGCCAGGCTCAGGTACGCCTGCGCCCCGGAGGATGCGACGTCGTACATGAGCACCGGCGCTCCGTGACTGGGCGCCTCCGCCAGCCTGACGTTGCGGGGGATGACGGTCTTGAACATCGTATCAGAAAAATGCTTACGTATCTCCTCGGCTACCTGCCAGTGGAGGTTGTTCCGCCCGTCGAACAGGGTCATGAGGATGCCTTCGATGACCAGCGCCTTATTCAAGGACCGACGCACCATCTCGACGGTCCGCATCAACCGCCCGAGTCCCTCCATTGCGTAGAACTCGCACTGGACAGGGACCAGCACGCTATGTGCTGCGACCAGAGCGTTCACGGTGAGGAGCCCCAGCGCCGGCGGGCAATCCACCAGCACGAATTCATATTGGCTGGCCGCATCCCCCAGGGCGTGTCGGAGAATTAACTCCCGGTTTTCCACCGGAGTCAGCTCGACTTCCGCCGCAGCCAGGTCCGCCTCGGAGGGGACCACGTCAAGCCGGGGAACGGCTGCCTTCACGAGCACTTCCGAGACCTTCCGACCTCGGACCATAACGTCGTACGTCGAAAGCGAGATGCCCTCCAAGTCGACCCCCATGCCGCTCGTGGCATTGGCCTGCGGGTCCAGGTCCACCAGGAGGACGGTCCGTTCCGCCACCGCCAAGGACGCCGCCAAGTTGATGGCGGTCGTGGTCTTGCCGACCCCGCCCTTTTGATTGGCAATGGCGATAATCCGCCCCATCGAGGAAGCCCATGCTAGCAATTGGGCGAGAAGGTGTCAACGAAACGACACTGTTCTACGTGGAACAATGAGGGCAGAACAAACGCGGCCACCAAGAGCGGGTCCTGTCGCTGATCGGCCGCTGCCGTGCTGCGCTCCGCCAAGGGCAAGCAAGTCGCGGCGCGCGTCGCGGCCTGGATCAGCGCCACCCGCAAGAAGGAAACGATACGTCTCGTCTGATTAGCTTCCTGGGGAGAGCTGGAGGAGGGTGAGGGTGCGGGGATCGTTCGTGAAGGGAAGCGTGAAGGATTCTTGCCGGATGAGCCGGTACCCAGGCGGGACGGCCTCCAGGGGGCTGGCTCGAAACAGCAGCACCGTGCCATTGGGGGCCAGCAACCGGGGCGATTCGGCTAACAGCAGTCCCGGTTTCAAAGCCCGGGTCGTCACGAGGTCAAACGGCCCAGTCTGGCCCGCTGTGAGGTCCTCGATCCGGATGATCAAGACCGATACGCCGGTCACCCCCAACAGGCCGATCATATGGTGGAGAAAGGCCGCTTTCTTCTGGGAGGGTTCGAGCAGCGTGATCGCCAACTCTGGATCGTGAAGTTTCAGCACCAACCCGGGAAACCCCGCGCCTGTGCCCACATCCAAGACGCGGAGCCCTGGACCCGGCCGGATCAGCCCAGGACCAACCTTGAGGACCTTGAAGGCGGCGAGCGAGTCGAGGAAGTGCTTGGTAATGATGTCGGCTTCCTCGGTCAGGCCGGAGAGGTTAACCTTGGCATTCCAGCGCACCAGTTCCTGGAGATAGAGGACCAGTCTGGCGACGGTATGGGGGGACAGGGGGACGCCCAGTTGGAGTCCGCCTTCCATCAGGACTGAAGCCGGCGAGGGCGACTGCTCTGGAGCCGGTAGGCTAGGGGGCATGTTCCACGTGGAACATTGAGGCTACTAGGCAGCGTTGCGGCGGGACCGCTCCAGTGAGACCTGGAGGAGAGAGATGGCGGCAGGGGTCACCCCCTCGATCCGCGAGGCCTGCCCGAGAGAATGTGGGCGGACTCTCTGGAGCTTCTCTAGGACCTCCCGCGAGAACCCTTTGACGGAAGTGTAGTCAAAATCAGGAGGGATTCTGCGTGACTCCAGTCGCTTGAAGTTATCCACATCATGGGATTGACGGTGGATATATCCCTCGTACTTGGCCTGAATCTCGACCTGCTCACGGACAGCGGCGTCGGGGTGGCCTTCCACCGCGGCCAGCCCGATCACGGCCTCGTAGTCCAGCTCGGGCCGCCGCAGGAGGCCCTCCAGGGTGATGGCGGCCCCTAGGCTTTGCAGCCCCAGTGCCTCGGCGCGAGCCAGGAACTCGGAGGTCTGCTTGGGGCGGATCGTTCGGAACCGCTCCCGCTCCCGAGCGATGGCATCCCGCTTCTCGCAGAACATCCGGTATCCGCTCTCCGGGATCAGCCCCAACCGGTAGCCGGTGTCTGTCAAGCGGAGGTCGGCATTATCCTGGCGCAAGAGCAGACGGTATTCGGCCCGCGAGGTAAACATGCGGTACGGTTCACGCGCGTCCTTGGTGATGAGATCGTCGATCAGCACCCCGATGTAGGCCTCCGAGCGGTCCAGGATGCAGGGGGCCTGGCCCCGGATCTTGAGAACGGCGTTGATGCCGGCCATGAGCCCCTGCGCGGCCGCCTCTTCATATCCCGACGTGCCGTTGATCTGCCCCGCGTGGAAGAGCCCTTCGACCCGCTTCGTCTCCATCGTGGGATGAAGCTGGCGCGGCGGGATGTAGTCATACTCCACGGCGTACCCCGGCTTGAGCATCCTGGCTCGCTCAAGGCCGGGGATGGTCTTCAGGAAAGCGGCTTGGACGTCCACCGGCAGGCTCGTCGAGATGCCGTTCGGGTAAAACTCATGCGTGTCGAGTCCCTCCGGTTCGATGAAGATCTGGTGGCGGGGCTTGTCGGCGAACCGCACCACCTTGTCCTCGATCGACGGGCAGTAGCGCGGGCCGGTGCCCTCGATCACGCCGGTGAACATCGGCGAGCGGTCCAAGTTGTCCTGGATGATACGGTGCGTCTCGGCATTCGTGTACGTGAGGTGGCAGCAGACCTGCGGCATCGGGATCCGTTCCGTACGGAAAGAGAACGGAGACGGCGGGTCGTCGCCCGGCTGCGGCGTCAGGACCGAGAAGGCGATGGTGTCCCGGTCCAGGCGGGGCGGGGTGCCGGTCTTGAGCCGCCCCACCTCGAAGCCGAACTCGCGCATGCAGTCGGAGAGGTGCTCGGCCGCATCCTCACCGGCCCGTCCGGCAGGGAAGTGGTTTAACCCTACGTGAATTAAACCCTTAAGGAAAGTACCTGTAGTCAGGATGACGGCCGTGGCAGCGAGCCGGGCACCCGCGCCGGTGACGACCCCGCTGACCCGCCCGCCGACCGTCTCGATCCGATCCACGGTCCCGCGGTAGATCGTGAGGTCCGGCTGCTCCCGCAGCGTGGCCTGCATCGCCAGCCGGTACTGCTTCTTGTCGCACTGCGCCCGCAGCGAGCGCACAGCGGGCCCGTTCCGCGTGTTGAGCATGCGGAACTGGATGCCCGTCTTGTCCGTGTTACGGCCCATCTCACCGCCCAGCGCGTCGATCTCCTTCACGAGGTGGCCCTTGGCGATGCCGCCGATCGCGGGATTGCAGGACATCTGCGCGATCTTGTCCTCCTCCATCGTGAGCAGGGCCGTGCGCGCGCCCATGCGGGCCGCGGCCAGCGCGGCCTCGCAGCCGGCGTGGCCGCCACCGACTACGATCACGTCGAAACGGTCGTCGTGCGCCCGGATGATCATTTCCCTATGCAGAACTCCTTGAAGATGCGGTCGAGGATGTCATCCGTCGTCGTCTCGCCGATGATTTCGCCGATCGCGTTGATGGCCACCCGCAGGTCCGCCGCGATGCACTCGGCCGCCATGTGTTGCTGGATCGACACAAGGGCCTGATCGAGCGAGGTCTTGGCCCGCTCCAGGGCCGAGCGGTGCCGCAAGTGGGTGATCAGCACACCCTCGCTCGGCTCCAATCCCTGCCTGAGCACGGTGTCGCGGATCGCGTCCCGCAGTTCGTCCAGGCCGGCCCCCGTGGTCGCCGAAGTCCAGACGATCCGACGTGGCTCGACGAAACCCTTGAGGTCCGCGGGCTCCACGCGTGGTGGAAGGTCCGCCTTGTTCACGACCAGCACCGCCGACTTCTCCTGGAGCAGCTCCAGCGTACGACGATCTTCGGGGTCGAGCGGCGCGCTCCCGTCGAGGACCGCCAAGACCAGCTCGGCGCGGGCCAGCGCGTCGTGCGTGCGGCGCACCCCTTCGCGCTCGACGACATCCTGGGCCTCCCGCAGGCCAGCCGTGTCCTGCAGGCGCACAGGGATGCCGCGCACATTGACGAACTCCTCCAGGACATCCCGCGTCGTGCCGGGGATCGGTGTCACGATCGCGCGGTCCGCCCTTGCCAGCGCGTTCAGCAGGCTGGACTTGCCCACGTTGGGCCGCCCGACCAGCGCGACCGTCACGCCTTCCCGCACGATGCGCCCGTCCTCGGCAGTCCTGATGAGCCGATCGACGCGTTCGGCAACCTTTCCAACGCCAGCGGCCAAGGCCTTTGGCGAGATGAACGTGATGCCCTCGTCGGAAAAATCGATGCCGGCCTCAATCTCCACCAGCAGGCGCGTCAGGCCTTCACGAATCCGGCCGAGCTCGTCGGACAGAGCCCCCCGGAGTTGTTCCAGCGCGACCCGCAGGCCGGTCTGCGACCGGGCCTGGATCAGGTCTATGACCGCCTCGGCCTGCGCGAGGTCCAGCCGGCCGTTGAGGAAGGCGCGCTTCGTGAACTCGCCCGGCTCGGCCAGCCGCGCGCCGCTGCGGATCAGCACCTCGAGCCCCAGACGGAGCACCAGGGGCCCGCCGTGGCAATGGAACTCCACCACGTCCTCGCACGTGTAGCTGCGGGGCGCCTTCATGACAGCGACCAGGACCTCGTCGATGCGCTCGCCGGTGTCGGGCGCGCGCAGCTCGCCGTGGTGCAGCGTGTGGGTCTTGTAGTCGCGGACGGTCCGGCCTCCGGAGCCGACGAAGACCGCCGAGGCAATGTCGATGGACTTTTCGCCGGACAGCCGGATGATGCCGATCCCGCCCTCACCAGGCGGAGTGGCAACCGCGCAGATCGTGTCACCGGCATTCATGGGAGGTCATTTGATAGCCGGAACCGCAGTCCTGGGCAGGAGGTACCGGTCCGTGATGACTTGCTGGGCGATCGTGAGCAAGTTGTTCGTCAACCAGTAGAGCACGAGCCCGGCCGGGAAAGTGATGAACAGGAACGTGAGGAACACCGGCAGCAGCAGCATGATCTGCGCCTGCTTGGGGTCCATGGTGGTCGGCTGGATCTTCTGCTGGATGAACATGGTGACCCCCATGAGGATCGGCAGGACGTAGTAGGGGTCCTGCACTGAGAGATCCTTCACCCACAGGATGAACGGCGCCTGCCTGAGCTCGATAGTCATGTACAGGATATTGAAGAGCGAGACGAACACGGGGATCTGGAAGAACATCGGCAGGCAGCCACCGACCGGGTTCACCTTCCGCTCCTTGTAGAACTTCATGAGCTCCTTGTTGAGCCGCTCACGGTCGTCGGCGTACTTCTTCTGCAGCGCCATCATCTCGGGCTGCACGGCCGCCATGTCCTTCATGGACTTGTAGCTCTTGTACGCGAGGGGGGCGAGCAGCAGCTTGATGAAGACCGTGATCAAGATGATCGCGACGCCGTAGTTGTGCGTGATCTCGTGGAGGTAGCGGATCGCGTAGAACAGGGGCTTGGCCACCGCCCGCACGATGGACCAGCTCCCGTAGATGAACCAGCCGAAGTCGATCGTCTCCTCCAGTTCGAGCTTGAGGGCTGCCAGCGTGTCGTATTCCTTAGGGCCGACAAAGAGGCGGTACTTGCTGAGCAGTGTCCCGGCGGTGGCCGGGGTGCGCAGGCCCACCGACACCAGCTTCTCGCCTTCCTTGCGCACGATGGCGATGCGGGTCCCGGAATCGGCCGGGATCATGGCCACCAGGAAGTACTTGTCCTGCAATGCGGCCCAGGTCACCTGCCCCGCCCGGAGATCTTCCTTCTCCGGCGTGTCCTTGGCGAGCTTGCCGCTGATGTAGGTGGCCGGGCCGATAAAGCCGACGAAGCCTTCCTGCCACTCATGGATCCCGAAGTTCGTGCCAAGCGACAGGGTGGTCGAGCTGCTCACGCCGGTCGTCTCAAGGGTAAGATCCACCAGATAGCTGCTCTGGTGGAAGGTGAGGCGCTTGCTGACCCGCACGCCAGTCTCCGGATCCGTGTAGGAGAATCCGATGTCGGCGGCCGGCTGGGTCGCGCTGAGGGCGACGTCTTTGCCGGACACTGCATAGAGCCCTCGAGAGAGCCGCTCCTGCAGCTTGGCGTCCGGGACCTCCACGGTCAACGGGAGCGTGAGCGGCACGTCCTTCGCCATGGCGGGCACGAGCTGGATGGGCTTAGGATCCCTGGGGTCGCTCGTCAGATACCGTTTGAGCTCCCAGCGCTTGATCACTCCGCCGCGGTTCGAGAGCACGACCTTGACAAGGTCGGTCTCGACCGTCGCCTCCTGTTCGCGCCCCTCAGTGGCCGGTGTCGGCACCCTGGCAGACGGGGCGGGGGTCGGCAGGATCTGCGGGGAAGGCGTGGCGGGCGCCGTCACCGTGGCAGGGGCGGCGGTGTCCTTCTTCGGGGCAACGGCCCGGGGCGCCGCCGGAGCCGGCCGTTTGGCGAGGCCCAGCTTCTCCAACAAATACGGATAGAGCACGATGACGGCCATCGAGAGGACGAGGAAGAGGATGATGCGCTTTTCCATGATGACTCTTCCTCAGCGGACTGGGTCGTAGCCCCCCGGATGAAACGGATGGCACTTGAGCAGGCGCCACGCCGCCAGGATGAGGCCCCATGCCAGACCATGGCGCACCAGCGACTCGCGCGCGTAAGTCGAGCACGTGGGCACGAATCGGCAGCAGGGCGGACCGAGCGGCGAGAGCCACCGCTGATAGAAGGCGATCAGAGCCACGACGAGTCGGGTCATTGGATATCCCCTGGGACTAGTAGCTTCGCCCGCGCCAAGAGCGCCTGCCAGCTTTCGCGCAGGTACTGAGCGGGCTCGGTCACGGATTCCCGTCTCGGCAAGATCAACAGGTCCAGTCCGGCCGGCAGCTGGGGCAGGCTCAGGCGGGCCAGCTCCCGGAACCGTCGCTTGGAGCGGTTGCGCCACACTGCACCGCCCAGTTTCTTGCCCACCACCACCCCGACACGCGTGCGGTCCAAGGCGTTCCGGCGGTAGAGCAAGGTGAATAGCGGGCACGACACCCGCCTGCCTTCCTTGAGGACCAACCGGATCGCGGCGCTGTTACGAAGGAGATACTGGGAGCGGGCGGAGCGGGGCGAAATCACCGATCTCCAAGTCAGACGGTCAGCTTGTGCCGTCCCTTGGCCCGACGGCGTGCCAGAACCTTGCGGCCGCCTTTGGTCTTCATCCTTTCGAGAAACCCGTGCGTGCGTTTCCGCGCCAAATTCGAGGGCTGCCGCATCGTGCCAGACATGCGAAACCTCCCAGCCGACCTTGTTGGACCGGCACTTCATGGACCCGCTGCATTTTGAAGAGCAACGAGTACCCCCTGTGCCGGACAGTCAAGAACCCTTCCCGTGCATCTATCCGATGCCGAAGGCGCATTATAAGAAGCGTTCCGGTGGGTGTCAATCGCGTGGCCGAGCTAATCCGGAGCCAGTTCCCGGATCGCCTGCAGCAATTCCACCGGATCGATCGGCTTGTGAAACGTGCGCTTGGCTCCCAGGATCCTTGAGACGTCGAAGAAGAACTCTCGCCGCGCCTCCCGATCCGAACCGGAGATGGCGATGATCTTCGCCTGGGGAAAGTCCCGTTTCAATTCATTGATGACTTCCATGCCGTCTTTCACCGGCATCATGATGTCGGTGATGATCAGGTCGGTGGGGTCTTTCCGGTAAAGCGCGATCCCTGTGACCCCATCCCGGGCGATGATGACCTCGTGGCCCGCCCCTTCGAGAATCTGCCCGAAGAGGTCCACGGTCTGCTCGTCATCATCAATGAACAGAATCCTGGCCATTCTTCCATCCGCGCTACGCCAGTCAGCCTCCCTCATCCGGCGCGCCGCCGGATCGGGCCAGGTCGTCAATCCTGATCGTGTCGGGGTTCAGCTTGCCCGCCGCTTTGGTCATGCGGTCGAAGGTCTCATCGAATGAGAGCGGTTCGGCCTCCTTGGGCCGGAAGCGAATCGGATTGACCCGCGCGACGACGAAGCTCTTGAGGTACGGGCTGGTGAGGCCCCGGGCCTTCAACGCCTCGACCTTCTGGGCGACCAGATCGTCCAGCGCCAGCACGGTTTTGGCCCGCGCCTGGCGGGCCTCCAACGCAGTGCGCAAGGAGCCCTTCATGAACTGATCCACGCGCTTGAGCACCGGATGGTAGGCGCCGCCGCTGAATCGCGGCCGCTCCTCGTAGCAGAGGCCCAGCGTGATGAAGGCTGGCTCCTCGAACTCCAGCGCGTAAGTCTCCTCCGTGGCGCTGTCGAGCCTCGCCAGCTCCTTGTACATGCGGATGACCTCCAGCGCCTTCTCCCGCAAATTGTGTGCCTTCTCAGTGTTCAGCGCGAGGATCTGATAGGCCGCAGCGGCCTCCGGCACCACAATCGCCGTGATGCTCTTCGCCCCCAGGGTTTTCATGGCTGAGAGGCGATGGTGGCCGTTCGGCGTCCAGTATCTGGCCGTGCCTGCCTGCGGCGCGCGCACCGCGATGATCGGATCAAGGAAGCGCCCGAGCTTGCCGATCACGGCCTCGAGCCTGCGGACGTGCGTCTCCGACAGGTTGCGTTGGTAGGGGGTGGGCTCCACCTTCTCAATCGGGAGCGCGGCCATGAGGAGCCAGCGTCCGCCGAAGGGCTCACGGTATACGGCGAGCACCTTCCCGCCGTCGTCCTCGATCGCGCGATGGAGTTCGGCGACCTCTCCCGGCGGCGCCGCCGCCAGCAGTTCCACAGCCGCCAGCCCAGTCGAGACCCCGGCGGGCTTCCGCCGCCGCACGGTGCCCGGTTCCTTTGCTTTCCGTGGTCTTCTTTCCGCCATAGGGAGCACCTATAGTAGAGGAGCCGGTCGTAAAAGAAAAGCGCGCGGCACCACCCGTGCTTGCTATCGTCTCCTGCTTTCTGTAGCCTACGCTCTGCTTTGCTGTCCTGCCAGGGGAACTCATCCGTGAAACGCCCCGTGCTCGCCCGTTCGGTGATAGTGGCTCTTACCGTCTTGCTCACCGCGCCGGTCGCGCCGGCAGAGATCCAGAACCTGGCGCTCCCCCCACAGCCCGCCGGCGGGCCGGCCACGGGCGAATACTGGGCGTTGATCATCGGCATCGACAACTACCAACACGGGCTTCCGTTGCAGACCGCAGTCAGGGACGCGATGGAGGTGCGCGACGACCTCGCGCAGCGCTACGGAGTCCGGCCCGAGCGGCTCATCGAACTGTTCAACGAGCAGGCCACGCTACAGAACATTGCTTATGCCCTCTTTCGCCTGAGCAGCGAAGCCAAATCTGACGATATTGTCCTGATCTACTTCGCCGGCCACGCGCAATACGACAAGGACGGCCGTATGCAGTGGTGGTTGCCGGTTGAGGGGGCGCCCATGGAGCCGGAGACGTTGCTGACGGACGCCGCAATCCGCCAAGAGCTGCAGGGCATGAAGGCCAAGCAGGTGCATCTGTTTCACGTGACGGCCGGGGTCGCGAGGGAGCTCCGTCTCGCTCAACCAATTCTCCAGGCTGAACGCGAGGCCCTAGAACAAGAACGACGGCAGGCGGAAGAACGCATCCGTCTCTCCGCAGAAGAAGCCCAGCGCGCTGCGGAAGTACAGGCCCGGTTGGATGCCGAACGGCTGGCCGGCGAGAAGGAAGAACGCGCCAACCTGGGAGCCGAGCGCCGAAAGCTGGAGGCAGAGCGTCAGCGTCTTGAGGAAGCGCGCGCCAAGCTGGAGGCAGAGAGACAAGAGTTACAAGAGGCGCAACGGCTGGCCCGCGAGCGGGAAGAACAGGCCAAGCAGGAAGTCGAGCAAAGACGATTAGAGGAGGAGCGCAAACGCCTTGCGGAAGAAAAAGCCCGGCAAGACGCCGAGGAGCAAGCCCGTCGAGAAGCGGAGGAGAATGCTCGACGGGACGCCGAACGGCTGGCCCGCGAGCAGGAAGAACTCGCCAGACGACAAGCCGAACAAAAACGGCTGGAAGAGGAGCGCCTGCGCCTAGCGGAGGAGCAAACCCGGGAGGAAGACGAGAGGCACGCCAAGCGGGAGCGCCTGGCCCGCGAGCGGGAAGAGCAGGCCAAGCAACAGGCCGAGCAACAGCGGTTGGCAGAAGAGCGCAAACGCGCGGCCGCGGAACAAGCCGTCCGCGAAGAGGCGCAGCGCAAGCTTGCGGAAGAGCGCCGCCGCGCGGAGGAGCAGGCCAAAGCCCGCGCGGAGCAGCGTTCGAAGCCGATTGAAGAGGCTCGCGTCCGTCCCTTTACGCCTCCGCCTGCAGGCCGGGAGCTGATCGGTAAGGACGGCGCACCGATGGTGCTGGTGTCCGCCGGCGAGTTCACGATGGGAGGCGACAGTATTGATAACCCCAGGCACCCGGTCTATCTCGACGCTTTCCATATGGATAAGTACGAAGTGACCGCCTCGCGCTACGCCAAATTCCTGCAGGCGACCGGGCGACAGCTGCCGTTTAAATGGAGCGAAATGAGCCTGGTGAGCCACGGGGACCGGCCCGTGATCGGCGTGACCTGGGAGGATGCTGACGCCTACTGCCGATGGGCCAGCAAGCGACTGCCAACCGAAGCCGAATGGGAGAAGGCCGCCCGGGGCACGGATGGCCGGGAATACCCCTGGGGCAACGAAGCGCCGACACCCCGACACGCGAACTTCAACAAGTGCTGCGAGTGGAAAGGCTACGGCGTGCTTGCCATCGTCGGGAGTCTAGAGGCCGGTCGGAGCCCCTATGGGATCTACGAACTGGCGGGAAACGTCTCGGAATGGGTGGCGGACTGGTACGACAATACCTCCTACAAGTATGAGCTGGAGCGGAATCCGAAAGGGCCTCGAGACGGCGAGGAGAAAGTTGTGCGCGGCGGGTCGTGGTACGATTCAGCGCTGCTCCAACGCTCCGCGCTCCGGTCGCGGAGTTACCCCTCGGCCCCCAGCACCGACCGCGGGTTCCGCTGCGCCAAAGACGCCAAGTAAAGATGGTGGAGGCGAGGGGAGTTGAACCCCTGTCCGAAGACCGTCAGCGAAGGGCTTCTACATGCATAGCCGGCGATTTGGGGTTTCGCTTCCGTCCACGCCCTCCGGCAGGCTTAGAACGGTTGCTAGTTCAGTATTTCTCGCCCGTCGCCGCTGAGCACCAGCGCCGGACCAGCCCGCTATCGTCGTCTCTTCCCCCTCGCGGGCGGCGAGAGAGAGACGTCACCGCTTAATTAAGCAGCGAGTGCCAGTTGTTCGTTGGCAGTTGTTGTTTCCGGACTTTTACGAGTTCCCGGAGCTCGGCATGCCACCCTGGCGTCATGATCCCCGTCGAAGCCGGTCGCCCCCTTCTCTATGTTTTTAGGTCGTTCCTTCTAGTTGCAAAAGAATAGCATCTGCCGTGCTCGCATTCAAGGCGGTGAGTTTTTGCGGGTGGCACCGTCAATGTCGCCGAAGGCGGAGGGGTGACGCCGAGCGGGCGACACCGCATGGGCGCCCTGTTACATTCATTTAGGGGCACCTCTGCGTGGGTGCCCTCTCTGGGCGGCCACATAGGGCCGCCCCTACATTGAACCTAGATTCGTCCCTTCGTCCGCTCCCCCTTGCGATGCCCCCTCCCCAGCAGGAACACCGCAAACTCCCGCGCGCCCCTCATGCGCTGCTCCAGCGGATTCTGCTTGATCCCTTCGTTCTTCAGGTGCAGCTCGAATTTCTCCAGGGCTTGCCCCATGAATTCCTCGAAGAGCGAGTTGTCGAAGAGGGTCTTCATCTTCATGGCGGGCTCCTCCGTCTTGACGGGCATGCAGCAGCGGGCTACGATGGCTTCATGGCCAGGCGTCCCGGCTTGATCGCGATCCCGGATGTCCTCGGCCAGCTTCTCAAAAATCACGGTATGGAGTCCCGCATGCTGGAGTGCACGCTCCAGCAGCACTGGCCCAAGATCGTCGGCGCGCACATCGGACACCATACCTGGCCCGAATCCATCCGCCACCGAAAACTCTACCTGATCGCCGAGAACTCGGTCTGGCTGCAGCAGCTCCGGTTCCTGAAACCGGAGCTCCTGGCAAAGCTCTCAGCGTGCGCCGGCGGTGACGCCATCACCGACATCGTCTTACGCATAGGAACGCCGCCTGCTCCGGAAGTCGAAGCAAGCGCTTCAGCCCAACTTCCTCCTGCCACGGCGGAGACAAGGGCCGCCGTGCCTGATGACGTGCAGGCTTCGATCGAGGCCGCCGTCCAACCAGTCCACGATCCGGCCCTCCAAGCGCGTCTCCGCGCCCTGTTAGAGAAATCGGCCTCCTCCTAACCTTTTCCCGCCGTGCCTTGAAAGAGGATGCGCGAGCCCACGGATGGTCTCTCGCCCTTTGCGCCCGATTCCGGCACGAACCCCATGGCGCCAAGTTCCTTGTCGGCCGTGAGACGATACAGACCTCGTACGGCACGTTCGAAGCCGGCGCGGGCCAGCGGATCTCTGCCGCTCAGATACTCTTTCAGCGAAGCTTCTTCCGACAGGCCCGGATTGTCGAACACGTAGATCGTCACGCGCTGGTACAGGCCGGACGGGTCGCCGGGCGTAGTGGGCTTGATCTTGAGACGCGCGAACTGGTTGCGGTCGCCGTGGCCCACGGTCTGGAACCGCACGAGGAGCGCTTCGATTTCAGGGTCCGTCGTGCTGGGCGGCACGTCGACGGTCACGATCTCTCCCTGCTGCGCCATCACGCTATAGGGGGGGATGGAACGGTCCGGCGCGGTCAGGATCATGCCGCCCACCGTGATGACGATCAGGCCGATGCAGAGCGTGAGCGCGGTCTTGACAAGGGGGTCGAGGGGTTTCTTGGGCTGCTCACCCTCCATTGTTCCCGGTGGCGGGGCCGGGCTCATCCCCGTTCGAACCCGCGCCGCTGCCCTCGCCGGCCCCCTCGACCGACGACTCGGCCAGCTTGGCCACGCCCACGACACGGTCGGTCTCCGTCATGTCGATCAGCCGCACCCCCTGCGCGTTGCGGCCGATCTCGCGCACGTCGTCCACCCGGGTGCGGAGGATCTTGCCCTCGGCCGTCATGACCATGATCTCGTCCCCGTCGCGAACCTGATGGAACGAGACCGCGGGCCCGTTCTTCTCGGTCACCTTGACGCTGATGATGCCCTTGCCGGCCCGGCCCTGGAGCCGATACTCGCTCACGAGCGTGCGCTTGCCGTAGCCGCGCTCCGTGACCGTGAGGATGGACGTGGTGGAGTCGGGGGTGATCGTCTCCATACCGATCACGTAGTTCCCCTCATCCAGGGTGATGCCGCGCACGCCGTGGGCGGTGCGGCCCATCGGCCGGACGTCCTCTTCCTTGAAGCGGATGACGATCCCGTCGCGGGTGCCGAGCAAAATCTCACGCTGGCCGTCCGTGATCTCAACGCCGATCAGCTTATCGCCCTCGTCCAACGTCAGCGCGATGATCCCGCCCTGGCGCGGATTCCCGTACGCCGACAGCTCCGTCTTCTTGATGGTGCCCATCCGCGTCGCCATGACCACGTAACGGTCCTCGCGGAACGCCTGGACGGGCAGGGTGGCCGTCACCTTCTCGTCCCCGGAGAGGGCGAGAAGATTGACCATCGCCTTGCCCTTGGCGGCCCGGCCGGCCTCGGGAATCTCGTGCACCTTCAGCCAGTACACCTTCCCGGCATCCGTGAAGAACAGGAGATAGTCGTGTGTCGAGGCCGTGAAGAGGGTTGCGACGAAGTCCTCCTCCTTGGTCCCCATCCCAATCTTCCCCTTGCCGCCGCGCCGCTGCGCCCGGTAGAGGGAGACGGGATTGCGCTTGATGTAGCCGGCGTGGGATATAGTCACCACCACCTCTTCCTGCGCGATCAGGTCCTCGATGTTGATCTCGGCCTCTTCCGGCACGATGAGGGTCCGCCGCTCGTCCTTGTACTCCTCCTTGAGGGCCAGGAGCTCGTCCTTGATGAGCTGCCGGACCAGGGCCTCGGAGGCCAGCACGGACTTGAGGTAGGCGATCTTCTTGATGGTCTCCTCGTACTCCTGGATGAGCTTCTCGCGTTCGAGCCGTGTGAGGCGTTGCAGTTTCATGTCCAGGATGGCGTTGGCCTGGATCTCCGTCAGGCGGAACTGCCGCGAGAGGCCGGCGCGGGCCTCCTCCGGCGAGTGCGACCGCTTGATCAGGGCGATCACGGCGTCCAGGTTGTCCAACGCGATCTTGAGGCCTTCGAGGATGTGGGCCCGCTCTTCGGCTTTGCGCAGGTCATAGGCGGTCCGGCGAAGCACGACCTCGCGCCGGTGCTCGATGAAGGCCTCCAGGATCTGCTTGAGGTTCAGCACCTCGGGGCGGTTGTTGACCAGCGCCAGCATGATCACTCCGAACGTGCTCTGCATCGGCGTGTGCTTATAGAGGTTGTTCAGCAGCACGAGGGGGATCTCGCTCTTCTTGAGCTCGATGACGATCCGCATGCCGTCCCGGTCCGACTCGTCCCGGAGATCTGCCACGCCGTCGATGCGCTTCTCCTGGATCAACTCCGCAATCTTCTCGATCAGCTTCGCCTTGTTGACCTGGTAGGGGATCTCTGTCACGACGATCCGGTCGCGGTCCGTGCGCTCGTCGGTCTCGATGACGGCCTTCGCCCGCAGCGTGAGGAGCCCCCGCCCGGTCGTGTAGGCGTCCCTGATCCCCTGGGTGCCGTAGATGTAGCCGGCAGTGGGGAAGTCTGGCCCCGGGATGACTTCCATAAGCTCCTCGACCGTCATGCCCGGGTTCTCGATCAGCTTGATGAGGCCTGCCACGACCTCGCCCAGGTTGTGGGTCGGGATGTTCGTCGCGTACCCGACTGCGATCCCGCCGGCGCCGTTGACGAGGAGGTTCGGCGCCTTGGCCGGCAGGACCAGCGGTTCCATGCGCGACTCGTCGTAGTTGGGGCGAAAGTCGACGGTCTCCTTGTCGATGTCGGCGAGCATCTCCTCGGCAAGCTTCGTGAGGCGCGCCTCGGTGTACCGCATCGCGGCCGGGGGGTCGCCGTCCACCGAGCCGAAGTTGCCCTGGCCATCCGCCAAGGGATAGCGCATGTTGAAGTCCTGCGCCATCCGCACGAGGGTGTCGTAGATCGCCGCGTCGCCATGTGGGTGGTAGTTCCCCATGATCTCGCCGACGATCTTGGCGGACTTGCGGTAGGCCCGGTTGTGGACCAGGCCCATCTCGTGCATGCCGTAAAGGATCCGGCGGTGAACCGGCTTGAGTCCGTCCCGGACGTCCGGAAGCGCGCGTCCCACGATCACGCTCATCGCGTAATCGAGATAGGACGAGCGCATCTCGTCTTCTATCGCGACCTGCGTCAGGCGTTCATCTACCGGCATGCGCTATCTCCTTATGCAGGATGCTGACATCTTGCGGGTGGTGCCGCATGGGACCCGGGCGGAGCGGAGTGCGCCTGCAGCCGAGTCCGCGGGGCCGCGATGGCGAACGGCGCATGAGCACGTCCGGGTAATGCGGCGACAGGACCCGCTCTTCGATTTCGTTACACATCCAAATTCCTCACTTCGAGCGCGTGCTGCTGGATGAAGTCGCGCCGCGGCCCCACCTCATCGCCCATGAGGATCGAGAAGATGTCCTCCACGCCGGTGAAGTCCTCGAGCTTGACCTGCAGCAGGATGCGGGTTTCCGGGTTCATCGTGGTCTCCCAGAGCTGCTCGGGGTTCATTTCGCCGAGACCCTTGTACCGCTGCAGCCCGATCCCTTGCTTGCCGATCTCCAGGATCGTGCGGACCAGTTCGGCTGTCCCGGGGCACCCCTTCTCCTCCCCCTTCGCCTTGAGCTTGTACGGGGGCCGCCCCAACCCGATGGCGGAGGGGGCGAGCTTCTGCAGCTCGCGGAAGTTGGCCGATCCGACCAGCTCATGGGTGATCTCCATGGTGTGCGCCATACCGTTCGACTGGATCTGGCAGATGACCTTGTTGGACTCGTGCTCCTCGTCTTCGGCGATGTCGAGCGCGATCTGTGCCTTGGGATAGGCAGCCGTCAGCGCCTTCTTGGCGGTGGCCACCACTTTCTTGAGCGCCGCCGCGTTCTTGAGGAGGTCCCGATCGAGGCCCGGCTCGTCCACGAAGGCGCGCAGGATGCTCGCCTCGTGCTGCTTCTTCCCGAAACGGGTCAAGAGCCCTTCGAAGGCGATGAGCTTCTTGAGGATCGGCAGCAGGCGCCGCCCGGTGACGAAGGCCTGACCGCTCTCGACGTAGACCTCCACTTCTTCGACCGCCAGGTCCGCCAGGTACTCGTTGAGGGCGTTCTCGTCCTTGAGGTACTTCTCGGTCTTGCCCTTCTTGACTTTGAAGAGCGGCGGCTGCGCGATGTAGATGTACCCGCGATCGATGAGCTCGGTCATCTGCCGGAAGAAGAACGTCAGCAGCAGCGTCCTGATGTGGCTCCCGTCCACGTCAGCGTCGGTCATCAGGATGATCTTGTGGTAGCGGGCGCGGGCGATGTCGAAGACTTCCTTGTCGTCCTTGCCGGAGTCGCCGTCTTCCCGTTGGCGCCCAATGCCGGTGCCGAGCGCCATGATCAACACCCGGATCTCTTCGTTGGAGAGCATCTTGTCGAACCGCGCCTTCTCCACGTTGAGAATCTTGCCCTTGAGGGGCAGGATGGCCTGGAAGCGACGGTCGCGGCCCTGCTTCGCGGAGCCGCCGGCCGAATCGCCCTCCACGATGAACAGCTCGCTGTGGGCCGGATCCTTCTCCGAGCAATCGGCGAGCTTGCCGGGCAACGAGCCGCTGTCCAGGGCGCTCTTGCGGCGGATCAACTCCTTGGCTTTGCGGGCCGCCTCGCGCGCCCGCGCGGCGTCGACGGCCTTGCCGACGATCCGGCGGGCGATCGGAGGGTTCTCCTCGAAGTATGCTCCGAGGGCCTCGTTGACGGCCGCCTCGACGATCCCCTTCACCTCGCTGTTCCCCAGCTTGGCCTTGGTCTGGCCCTCGAACTGGGGGTTCCGCAGCTTCACGCTGATGACGGCGGTGAACCCCTCGCGGACGTCATCGCCGGTCAGCGACTCTGCGTCCTTCTTCAGAAGGTCGTTCGCGTTCGCGTAGTTGTTGATCGTGCGGGTAAGCGCCGCTTTGAAGCCGACCAGGTGGGTGCCGCCCTCACGTGTGTTGATGTTGTTGGCGAAGGAGAAGATGTTCTCCGCGTAGCCGTCGTTGTACTGGAGGGCGACCTCCAGGAGCATGTCGCTCTTCTCGACGCTGATGTAGATGGGCTTGTGCAGCGGGGTCTTCGCCTCATTGAGGTGCTCGACGAACGACACGATCCCGCCCTTGTAGCGGAAGACCTCCTCCTTGGCCGGCTCCTTGCGCTCGTCCTTGAGCGAGATCTCCAGGCCCTTGTTCAGGAAGGCCAGCTCGCGCAGGCGTTGGGCCAGGATGTCGAAGCTGAACTCCGTGCTTTCGAAGACCTCGGGGTCCGCCTTAAACGTGATCATCGTGCCGCGCCGTTTGGTCTTGCCGGTGACCTTCAGGGGGGCGGTGGGCTTGCCGCGCTCGTAGCGCTGCTCGAAGACTTGGCCCTCCTGCCAGATCTCCATCTCCAGCCACTCGGAGAGCGCGTTCACGACCGAGACGCCCACGCCGTGGAGGCCGCCCGACACAGTGTAGGCGCCCTGCTCGAACTTCCCGCCGGCATGGAGCATGGTGAGCGCGACCTCGGCGGCGGACTTCTTCTGCGTGGGGTGCATGCCCGTCGGGATGCCCCGGCCGTTGTCCACCACCGTGACGCTGCCGTCGATATGGATCGTGACCTCGATCGTCTCGCCGAACCCGGCCATGTGCTCGTCAACGCTGTTGTCCACCACTTCGTACACGAGGTGGTGGAGGCCCTCGGAGCCGGTGCTCCCGATGTACATGGCGGGGCGCTTGCGGACGGCGTCGAGTCCCTCCAGCACCTTGATCTGCTCGGCGCCGTAGGAATCGCGTGGCCCGCTCTCGATCTTGGTCTCGTCCGTGGCCATAGACCTCCTCGCTATGCCCTCCCTAGATCTTCATCGGCATGACGACACACAGGAAGCCTGGGTCGCCGTCCGATTTCATCAGGCAGGGGCTCAAGGGGTTGTTGATCTCCAGGGTGACTGACTCGCCGTCCATCACGGCCAGCGCATCGAGGACGTAGCGGGCGTTGAAGCCGGTGGTCAGGCTTTCCCCGCGGTACTGCGCCGGCACCTCTTCGGTGGCCTCTCCAAGGTCGGGGTTGCTCGTGTGCAGGGTGAGCGTGCCCGCCTGCAGCATCAGCTTGACTGCGTTCGTCTTGTCTTTGGAGAGCACGGCGACCCGCCGGAGTGCGCCCTCCATCGCTGCCCGCTCGATCACCGCCTTCTTGGCGCTCTCCTTCGGAATGACCTGCTGGTAGTTGGGATAGGTCCCCTCCATGACCCGCGAGGTCAGGTACAGCCCGCTCTTCTGGAAGGTGACCAGATTCTTGGTGAAGCCCAGCAGCGGCTCGCCCTCCTCTTCCTCCAGCAGCCGCCGCATCTCCTGGGCCGCCTTGCGCGGAATGATGGCCTTGACCTCTTTGGGAAGGTCCGTCCCGGCATTCGCCAGTTCACTCTCGGCAATCGCCAGGCGATGCCCGTCGGTGCCGACCAGTTTCATCGTGACCTTCTTTTCGGAGGAGAGCAGCGTAATCAACAAGCCGTTGAGGATGTAACGCGCGTCGTTGTCGCCGACCGCGAAGAGAGTCTTGCGAAGCAGCGACGAAAGCCCGCTCCCGGGAATGGCCACCCGCCCTTCGCGCTCGATCGTGGGCAGCGCCGGGAACTCCGACGCCGCCATCCCGACGATCTTGAACTGGCTCCGGCCGGCTTGGATCTGGACCCAGTTGTTCTCCTGAGTCGTGAACGTCACCTCGCCGTCCGCTACCTCCTTGAGGATCTCGTAGAGCTTGCGCGCGGAGAGGGTGACGCTCCCGGCCTGGCAGACCTCGGCTTTGTAGTGTCCCCGGATGCCGATCTCAAGGTCCGTCGCCACCAGTTCGACCCCGTCCTGCTTCGTCTCCAGCAAGATGTTGGAGAGCACCGGCATGGTGTTGCGCTTCTCCACTATTCCCTGGACGCGCTGCAGCCCGGTCAGCAACTCGTCCCTGGCAATCTTGATCTTCATCAGCCTGCCTCCTTCTGGGCTTAGGCGCCGGTGACCTGGCGCTTCAACTCTTCGAGTGTTTCGAGCAGGCCGCGATCGTTCTGTTTCCCTTTCTCGACCTGCTTGCACGCGTGCATGACGGTGGTGTGGTCCTTGCCGCCGAAGTGCCGCGCGATCTCTGGATAGGACTGCTGCGTGATCTCCCGGCACAGGTACATCGCGATCTGACGCGGGTACACGAGCACCCTCGTCCGCCGTTTGGACTTCAGGTCCGCCACCTTGACGTGGAACTTCGCCGCGACGGCCTCCTGCACCGCGTCGAGCGTGATCACACGTTTCTTCTCGTTGACCAGTTCCCTGAGCACGTTTTGCGCCATCTCGAGCGTGATGGCTTGGCCGGTCAGCGACGCGTAGGCCCCGAGTCTGATCAGCGAGCCTTCCAGTTCCCGGATGTTCGCCTTGATGTTCGTGGCCACGAACATCGCGACGTCGTCCGGGATCCTGATGCCCTCACGCTCGGCCTTATCCCGAAGGATGGCGATCCGCCCTTCGAGGGGGTAGGGCTGAATATCCGCCACGAGGCCCCAGTCGAGACGGGAGCGCAATCGCTCCTCCATCTCAGGGATGTCCTTGGGATATCGGTCGCTCGACAGGACGATCTGTTTGCGGGCCTCGAAGAGGCTGTTAAAGGTGTGGAAGAACTCCTCCTGGGTCGCCTGCTTGCCGGCGATGAACTGGATGTCGTCCACCAGCAACATGTCGATGTTGCGGTACCGGCGGCGAACATCAATCATCTTGTCGTACCGAATGCCGTTGATGACCTCGTTGGTGAACTGTTCGGACGTCACGTACGCGATCCGGAGATCCGTATGCTCGAGAACATAATTGCCTATTGCATGCATGAGGTGTGTCTTCCCGAGTCCCACGCCTCCATAGATCAGCAATGGGTTATAGGCGACAGCTGGAGACTCGGCGACCTTCATGCTTGCCGCTCTGGCCAGTTGGTTGTTTGGAGAGGCAACGAAATTTTCAAATGAGTACCTAAAGTTTATCTGCCCCGTTCTCCTTGCACGCAGCCCTCCAGCGATCACGGGTCGCTCAAAGCTTTCGCGGGGCGCGGCTTTCTCCTGTGGTTCTGCTTCAGACACCACAAATCCAATGCGTAAGTTATACTTCCCCGTCGTATCCCTCAAAATTTGTTCTAACAAGCCTTTGTAATGATCCCGTATCCAGTCGCGATAAAATCTGTTGGGAACCCTGACCTTAGCGTCACTGTCATTGAGTTCTTCTAGGGATATGCCTTGGAACCAGGTATCGAAGATTTCTTTCGACACCTGTTCTCGCAGCCTACCGACGCTTGTTTCCCAAATGGCGGCTACGTCCACAGTAAACCCTTACTTTTCATGAACTCCACAGCTCGTTCCACTCCTGTGGATAATGTCCCCGTGTCCGCGGACACCTCCTCCTTGCGCTTCGGGTAGAGGCCACTGCCTTCACACCGCAAGCTCAATCTTTCCCCAGCGCAAGATCCCACCATCCCCACGTTACTCAGACACATACCAAACTCATTTAGTTGATTGGCTGGTGTATTTTTATTCTGTCCACACTGTGCACACTCCTTACTCCCACTACCGGCTCCTCCTCTTGTCTTCTCAAACAATGTCGGAAGAGAAGAACACTAGGGCTACCATGTGACGACCCGGTCTGCCTTGAAGATCATCCCAACGAGTTGCTCATACGTGAGATCACCTTGTTCTTGTGATGAAAGGGTGTCCGTGAGACGGTACACAGTGCACTGCGGCAACACAGGCGGTGTATTTGGTGGCGACAGGAAAACGACGACAGGGGACATAGAGGAAGAAGGCTGAGAGCGAAGCGTCTGGATTGCAAGAGGATTCGGAGCGGCTTTAAGGAGATGGAGCGTCATCAACACATTCCTATGAGAAGACAAGAACCCGGTCTGCTGATTCCAATGCACTGGGAATTTCAGCCGCGCTGATAGGCTTTGTCACAACGTCAGGGATATAGCGATGTGGTGTTTCCGCATCCGTTGCGATGAAGAAAGGAGTTCCCCACTCAATGAAGACAGGGATATGCTTTTCCAATATCTCCCCATCAACGATATCGCCCGCATCTTCAGACAAGAGATAAGGAGCACGGCCGCACAAGACGACACTAATGTCCCGTCCTTCGTTGTGCGAACCTAACCCCAATGCGATGCGAAGAGCTTCGACAGCTCGATGGTTCTTCATAGGGTCTGTCTGGATCACAACCAGCGTTTTAGGAGAGGGACGGTCCATACCACACACTCAATTCAGTGCAACAAAGCGATCACAGGTAGAAACTATGTTGGAGAGAACAACGAGACCACAATATGTGGCCTTGTCATCCTTCCTCGGCACACCATGATGTTGAGCACCATAGGCGCAGGCGAATAATTTCAATCCGGAATCGCGCAACGGTTGAAAACGAGGATCATCTACGGCCAACACGCCCTCGTCGATAAGATAGAGATAGACATCAACACCTGCTTTCAAGGCAGCGCCGGAGAGCCCGATGGCGGTACTGAGATTGGGGTTATCAGGCCCTGTGGATAGAAGAATACCTAGGGCTCTTTTTTTCATCTTGAATTCACAGGACGGAGATGATCGTAACTAAGCAGAATACAAAAGGATTCTGTGACACTAGCCACGTGTTAAAATGTACCATAAACGCTAGCCATGAGTCAACGGAAAAAACAGGCTCATGCCTAAAATCTAAGGCACAGAGACTTACGTAGGGTATTACGCTGGTTTTTTGACGCCGAGGCGGGCCTTAAACTCGGACAGGGGCAGGGCGAGATCCTTGCGTTCCGGGAGATAGCGAACGGTAACCGACGAGGAAGCCGCGTCAAAGCGCTTAATGGCCCAGGTTATCCCAGCCGCTTCCGCGTACTTGAACTGCTTGCCGACATCGTCGTAATCGAGGTAGGTTTCGACGCAGAGCCCTTCGTTTCGTAGTTGTTCAGCCTGTCGCTGGAGGAGGCCTATATCTCCTTCGTCGCAGATAAGCAGGGCCCTAGGCGATGCAGCTACGGCTTGCCCTGCCGTGCGTTCTTGCAGGATAGCAAGAATCCGCTCAAAACCGATCGAGCAACCGACGGCCGGTATTTTCCTCCCGGCAAACTGGCCGATCAGGTCGTCATAGCGGCCACCGCCAAGGATAGAAGCCTTGCTATCTCTGTGCATCACTGCTTCGTACACAGTACCAGTGTAGTAATCCAGCCCCCTGACAACGAGTGGATGGAAAATAATTCGCGACTCCGCGTTAATCCCGCGGAGAGAGTTTATGATCTGGTCCAAGCCCGCGCGTACTTTATTTATCCTTGAAAGGATTGACTGATTGGTGATTTTTTTGAACTGGTCTTCATAGTACGCCGTGGTCTCGCTGAGAAGGATATTATGATCTACGCCGCCCCAAGATGAACGAATCGCCAAATCCCTGACTTTGTGCCAAACATCCGAACCTTTTCCAAGTATATTGCTTAGCTCGAAATCGAATTCTATCGGAGAAATTTTGTCGAATTTATCAAGCAAGACGCAAACGGGATATATTTTTTCGGCGGGTACGTCAAACCCCAGAAGAAGGTCCCTCAAGAGACGTTTATCATTAATGCGGAACCAGTATTGCCCGAGTTTAAGCTCTTTGAGCACCCGTTCCGTGGCCGTAATGATTTCGACCTCATAAGCGGAAGAGGCCCCGCCCACCACATCGATGTCGCATTGGTAGAACTCGCGGAATCGCCCTTTTTGCGGGCGATCGGCGCGCCAGACCGGCCCGATGTGGTAGCGCCGGAATACCTTGGGGATTTTTCCTTGGTGAGTCGCAACAAAACGGGCGAGAGGCACCGTGAGATCGTAGCGAAGGCCGTAGTCTGCCAGTTCGTGGTCTTTCGCCTGGGCCAGCTTCTCGCCCCGCTTCAGGATTTTGAACAGCAGCTTCTCATTCTCTCCGCCCCCCTTGCCTAGCAGGACCGCGAGGTCTTCCATGACCGGGGTGTCGATCGGAAGGTAACCGTAGAGCCGGTAGGTCGAGCTGATGGTTTCCATCAACTGCTGGCGGAGGAGCGCATCCTGGGGCAGCCAGTCGCGCATGCCGGTGGGCGGACCGATCGCCATGGCGGCCTATCCTAGTCGCAAGATGGCGACATATCAAGCCGACAGATGGAAGGCTTCCTTGATGCCGGTGAGGACGAACTGTACGGCGATCGCCGCCAGGATCAAGCCCATGACGCGGGTGAAGATACGCATCCCGGTCTCTTTCAACAGGCGGGTGACTGCGGTCGCGCTGCGAAGCACGACGAAGGCGATCACGACGTTGAGGGCAATGGCCAGCATCAACAGCGCGAATGCCGGCAGGACTTTCGGGGATTTGGCCACCTGGCCGGTGAGGGCGATTACGCTGGAGATAGTGCCGGGGCCGCTCAACAAGGGGATGGCCAGCGGGATGATGGCGATATCCTCGCGCTGGGCCCCTTCGGCGTCTTCTTCAGGCGTGTGGCGGACCCGCGCCGGCCTAGCCTCCATCATGTCGAAGGCGATCTTCAGCAGGAGGAGCCCTGCCACGATGCGAAACGCCTCGATGGTGACGCCGAAGAACTTGAAAATGAGGTTCCCGAACGCGGCGAAGAGCACCAGCACTGCGAAGACGACCAGGACGGCGCGGCTGACCATCGCCGCTCGCTCGGCCTCGGAGCTGTGCGGCGTGATGGACAGGAAGATAGGGACGTTGCCCACCGCGTCCAGCGTGACGAAGAGAGACACGAACGCGGTGACGAAGAACGTCAGCAACGCGTCCATCAGCGGCCAGCCGCCTTGGCCTTGCTGAGCTCGCTGCGCGGATCTTCCGTGGACAACTTGGCGAGATCCTTGTACAACTCACGCTCGCGGGGGCCAATGGACTTCGGGGTTACCAGGACGAAGCGGACGTACTGATCGCCGCGCGTGCCGTCGCGACGGGGAAGCCCCTTGCCTCGTAAGCGCAGGCGCTGGCCTGCTTGGCACCCTGGCGGGATGCGCATCGAGACAGGGCCATCCAGAGTGGGTACCATGACTTCCGCGCCTAGGACGGCCTCCCAGGGCAGCAAAGGAAGATCAAGCTGCAGGTCATCGGGGGACTCCGCGAGGAGCATGAAGAACGGGTGGGACCGGAGACGAATCTTCAGGTAGAGATCGCCGGGGCGAGCCGCTCGCCCGTTCGTGGCGCCCTGACCCTTGAGCCGAATGCGGTCGCCCGGGCGCACCCCCTTCGGCAAAGTGACATCGAGTTGCTTGGGTCGGAGGTGACCTGACGCGTCCCTGGCCGTGAGCGTGACGCGCCTAGTGCCTCCCTGGGCCAACTCCTCCAGAGACAGTTCCAGTTCCGCTTCCAGGTCGGCACCCTGGTTCCTGCTGCCGGCATGTTCGTCCCGATCCCAGCCCCAGGGCGATTGCTCTCTGGAGAACGGACCGCCGCGCCCGCCGAACAGGGCTTCGAAAAAGTCGCTGAAACCGCCAAGGTCTCCGCCGACACCCTCACTCGTCTTCCATGTCCATTCGCTGCTCCGTCCGCTGCCGGGCGGCGGCGTGAAATCCATCCCGTCTTTCCAACGCGATCCGAGTTGGTCGTACTTCTTCCGCTTGGCGGGATCGCCGAGCACCTCGTGGGCCTCGTTGATCTCCTTAAATTTTTCCTCAGCCACTTTCTTCTTCGCCGGCGTGTCTTGCAAATCAGGGTGATACTGGCGCGCGAGCTTGCGGTAGGCATCCCGGATCGCCTTCGCGGTTGCATCACGAGGAACGCCCAGGACCTCGTAGTAATCTCTATATTTGACGCTCATGGGTGCAAGAGTAACCACACCTGCGGCGTTTGTCCAGCCTTGCCTCAGCGTTGTGCGCCTCGCGGACCTTTGCTATAGTGCCGCCTCATGCTTGCGGTGATCACCGGAGCTTCGCGTGGCATCGGAGAGAGCTATGCGCGCCAGCTTGCCGCGCGGGGGTATGCGCTGCTCCTGGCGTCGCGTGACGCCGAGCGGCTCGCTCGCGTCGCGGGAGAGATCCGGGCGGCGCACGCCGTAGCGGTCGAGGAGATCGTCCTCGACCTGGCCCAGGCGGACGGAGCCGAGCGCTTGTACGCCGACGTGCGCCGTCGGCGCACGGAGCCCGTGACCCTCCTGGTCAACAATGCCGGGTTTGGCCTGTACGGGGAATTCGTGGACATGCCGATGCCGCGCATTCAGGAGATGCTTGTTCTGCATCTGCTCACGGTCACCAAGCTGGTCCGCCTGTTCCTCCCGGAGATGCGGGAGCGCCGCAAGGGCGCCATCATCAACGTCGCGTCGGTCGCCGGCTTGCTGCCGCTACCCTATCTCTCCCTGTATGCCGCGACGAAGGCCTTCATGGTGAGCTTGGGGGCCGGCCTGTCCCTGGAGGCGCGAAAGTACGGGGTGGTGATCCAGACCTGCTGCCCTGGCCGGACCGCCACCGACTTTCATGCGACAGCCGGCGTCAAATCCTATTGGGCGCCAGGCGACCAGCAAACGGCGGATGAGGTGGTGTCCGAGTCGCTCGCGGCGTTGGATCGAGGGAGAGACTTCATCGTGACCGGATGGCGCAACCGCCTGCTGACTCGTGTGCAGAAGCTCGTGCCCCTGCGTGTGCTGCTGCGAACCACCGAACGACTGTTGAGGCCAAACAAGCTTCTTACGGGCGGCACGATCGCTCTTGCGGGACTTGCGTGGGCGGCGACAATAGCGGTGGCCGCCGATCATCCCAATCCTTTGACGCATGACGGCCCTCCAGCCGTAACTGGCAATCCCGCAGCAGACACCACGCTGCCTCCGAGGCTTGGCCGCCCGGGCCGGCTTCTCCTCGGATGCAGCACCCGGCCCGCGCGCGGGCCGGAGAAGGCGGAGGTCTACGCCTCCGCGCGCGACTTCGACGAAGGGCGGCAGAGCTTTTTCCTCAGGCGGCTGGACTCGGCAGGCAAGGAGAGCTTCTATCCACTCCACGGGCACTTTCTGGACGGAGGCCGTTCCGGCGTCTTCATGGTCCACGACGGGAAGGGCGTCAAGGACGGAGACGCCTACCGGATTGACCAGAGCGTCAATATGGGGGTGCTGTTCCTCCGCACGGCAGGCAGTGAGCTACGGGCCGTCCTGGACGTCTTCGCCGAGGAGAGCGGGAACAGGCCAGCCGAGGGAGCAGGGCAACCGCTCGCCGAGTATTCCTGCCGCTGGGCGGAGGAGGGCCGCCGCCTCTCCTCGCAGCGCGAGCACGTGCGGGCACAACCCAACAGCGGAGCAACGCCTCCCAGCCATTGGTACCGCGAATCGGACAGGGTTCTCTTTGCTTGCCGAGCTGAGTCGCGGGCGGGTGAGTATCGTTTGGAATTGCGGGGCTCGAAAATCTGGCCTGGCCACCTCGGATTCCTCGTCGTCCGAGTTCCAGGGATGGACCAACCCGTCGGCTACAACGTCCACATGCTGGAGGGTCCGGGGCGGCTGCTGATCCACGCGCATAGCTTCCCGCATCGCACGAAGGCCAGCATGCTCGACACGCTAGAGGAGACCGAAACCGTGATCGGCGGGCTCTTACTGGTCCCGTCGGAGGCGGGGTACACGGGCTGGATCGGCCTTGCGGGAGCGAGCGCCGACCCTTACAACATCTCGTTTTCGCAGGACGCGACAGTCGGAGATTACGCCGCCCAAGGTCGGATTGTGGTGCCTCCGCTGCCGGTCACTTGCCGATAGGCGGGATGTCGCGGCCGGTGGCGTCGCGACTTTGCTCCCAGGGGACAAGGTGATAGGTGATCTCGTCATACCCGACATTGATGCCTTCCGCATCGGACGCGACGACCCGTAGCGTCAGCCGGTCCTTGCCCTTCAGCCACTTCGGAATCGTGTAGTCGCCCTGGAATATGCCCTTAGGGCCCTGGTGGAAGAATTCCATGCGTCCGATCACCTTGTCGTCGACCCGTACTTCTCCGTAGAGTTCCATCTTGCGAGAATCCCAGTTTCCGAAGGGCTCGACGATGCAGTCGCACATCATATTGACCGTTGTGCGGATCGTGACGCCGTCGCCGATCCCTAGGGGCCGGTCTGGGGTTGGCGAGACGATCTGGACTATCAATCCATTGATGTCTAGCACGATCCCGTCGCCGTTGACGTGCTTGCCGGGATAGAGCAAGACGGTTTTGCTGGCGCGCCGCTTGGCACGGGGAAACTTCAGGGGCCCTTCTCCGGCGATCTCAACCAAGGTGGGCTTCGTCAAGTTGAGGGTGGCCGTGAAGGACGCGGACCCTTTCGAGCTGTAAATCTGCTCGACCTGCTGGCGGGGAGTCATCATGATGGATCGAAGATCGCCGCCTAAGCCCGTCTGGACTCCTGAGGCAAGAACGGCACCGGTCTCCAAGTCCTTGATCGTGACGGCCGCCCCGCCAACGGCGTCGCCCAACGCCATCGCGCGGTTCCCCACCACACGGACCATCACCGTGGTGGGAATCCCTGGAGACGGCGCGTCTGCTGCCCAGGCGCCCACAAGGCCTAATACAAGACTGATTGCCCCTGAGCAGAGGATGACGGTGTGTTTCGCCATAATCGACATGTGACCGTTGGGCTACCGGTATCTTACCAAATCGGTCGAAAGGCCAAAGGGGCGAGGGTCAGGACTTGTGGACGGCGTGCTCCTCGATCAGCAGGGGCGGCCGATCGAACCGCTGCCGGACGCGATTGATGGCCTGTAGGATCAAGGGCCGGCTGACAAGCTTGCGCTCGATCGCCCGCTTTCCCGGGAAGTCCATCAGCGACACGCCGATCAGCATCGTTAGCAGCCCCTGTCCAGGCAGGACCAGCATGGCGATCCCGCCCAGCAGCAGGATCCCCCCGACGAGATTCTTCAACACGAGGACGAAGAGTCGGAGGACCAGATGATGGCCCTTCAGCCAGGTCCTCGGATAGCTCTCGCAGAAATAGTCCTGGGGGAGGCGAATCAAGATCCATGGGATGGCGATCACACTGGCCACGAAGCCGACAATGGATAGCAGGAACAGGAATTCAAGGGCTACCGGAGAGACGAGCGAGGTGAAGTCAGGCACTCAGCTACCAAGCGCCCGGTCAAGCTCGTAAATGACCCCGTTCACCGCCTGCTCCAGGGCCACGGCGTGGACCTCGCCAGGAGGGAAGGTCGCGCGGTCGGGATAGATAAAGGCGCTGGTCCGCCCCGGAGAGATGCGCGGGAAGAAGGGCCGCGCGTCCTCGTAGTCGGTTGCCAGGAGCCTGGCCTCTCCGTTGGCCACGACCGAGTACAGGCTCTTGCCGCTGTTCAGGTCTAGGCCGACCAGGGACACCGTGACATAACTGTCCGTTCGGGTCCCGACGGCTCTGCCGTCGCGACCGTAGTGGAGCCACACAGGGCTGATCACCTCGGTCCCTGTCGGCATGATGACCAACACTTGATTGACGTTGAACGAAGCGCTGGCCTTGCGGACCTCGGCCAGCATGTCGCCTTGCGGGGCCGCGATCATCGTGGCGCCAACGATTTCCAGTCGCTTCCCTGCCGCGAACCGGGCCTTGAGTTTATTGACCAGGTTCTGCTGTGACGCTTGGGAGGGAATGGCAGGGCCGGCCGGCGCCAGCCAGACGAGCCCCACTTTGGTCGGTTGAGCGAGCGTCGTGCTTGCTAGCGGGCTTGCTCCAGCCAGGAAGGGATTTGCGGGCGGGGGGTACGCTTCCGGCAGGCCGGCGCAGCCCGTGAAGAGTAATGCGAGGCCGATTACTGAGAAAGCACGGGCGAGTCGAATGGTGCTCATGGCCAAGCCTCCTTAGTACACGACGGCGAATCGTGACTCTATCGTAGCACAACTCAATCCTTACGGTTCTCCTCCAGTTCGCGCAGGCGCCGATCGAGCCCGCGCAGCCGCCAGACCACCCACGTCAAAGCCAAGATGGTCAGCAACAGAATCGCGGCGAGCCCGACCAAGCCAGCCACCAGCACGTGCGGCATGACGCCGGGGGTGTCCATTTCGCCGGCGTGCCCGGCAAGCACGATGTAGGTTAAGAGCATGGACGTTCTAGTCAGAACGGCATGTCATCGTCGGCAAGCCCGAAGTGGTGGCCGATCTCGTGGACCACGGTTTCCCGCACCTCGTGGATGACCTCTTCTTCCGTCTCACACAGACGCAGGATCGGGCCGCGATAGATGTAAATGCGATCCGGCAGTTGTCCGCCGGTATCAAAGAAGGAGCTGCCCTGGATGGAGCGTCCCCAGTACAACCCAAGCAACTCGTCCGCATCTTCGGGCTCAAGGCCGACCGCTTCGAGCGCCTCCATGTTGGGTTCTTCCTGGACTTCGATCGCCACGTTGTCGAGGTAGCGGCGGAAATCCTTGGGCAGGTCCTTCACCGCCCGGGCCACGAGGGCCTCAAAATCCTTATGCGAAAGCCAACTGCGAGACATGGCAATTGAGTCGGGAAGACCAGGTTAATTGACAGACTCACTCTCCCGGCGGGCGAGTTGCAGCTCATGCTCGGTCATGCGTTCATTCTAGCAGAGGGGCCCGGATAAAAAAGGGGAGAGCTCTCGACGAACCCTCCCCGCATTTCTCGATCGGGACGGTTACTTCTTCCGCACCTGAATGCCGTGGGGGTCGGCCTTCTCGACCGTCACATCCTTGCCCTCCTTGTCTTTCTCTTGCACCATCTTGCTGATCGGGGCGATCCCTACGAGCGCGCCACCCCTGCCGTTCCCCTCGACCTTGATGACGCCTACGCCCGGCGTGCTACCCACGGCATTGTTGACCTCTTTGTTATTGCCGGTGAGCGGACTGGGACCGCGCAGCGCGGCGAACACGTAGCTGCCGTCCGGCGCGGCATCCATCAGGTCAGGAGCGGGATCCTTGCTGAGATCCCCCGAGAGCAGGATCGTTCCGATTTTGATGTTCCCGTTGGCGGTGTCGTACGTGTCGATCAGGTTGAGATGCCGGTCGCCCGACCAGAGGTACTTGTTGTTGAGACTGACCATCCCGTGCGAGTCGCCGCCGTCGCGGCCGCCAATCAGCTCCGGCACGCTGCCCTCAGGGAGGGAACCGAGCCCGAAGGCATATACATCATGATTCAGGGGCGTGGCTGGCCATCCCCCACCCGAGTTGAGGTACATATTGGATCCGATCTGGACGCCCCCGCATCCTGCCGGTCTTACGGCGTCTCTCGGAAGTGATCCAGTGTTGGACATGGGGGTCGTCGTGATGTCGAAGATGACCAGCCCGCCACCGCGCGGGGTGACGAAGACGAACTGGCTCTTTTTCTCGATAATCGGACAGATCGGCGCCATGTCCGAAAGCCCCGAGCCCGTTTCCAAGGACGCCAAGGCCACGACGTCGGTGGACGGATTCACTGTGAATTTCTTGTTGGCATAGTCGGTCCAGATGCGGACGAGCTTCTTCTCGGCGATGTTCGCACCGATCGCCAGCTTCATGTCGGCCGCGGGAAACGTCGCGTGGGCGTTCTTGCCCAGGCTCACGCACCCGATCGGCGCACGGTCGGCCGCGTCCAGGAACACGACGTGGCCGCTGGCCACGTAAGAGAGGATGGCGTATTTCCCGTCCTTGGTGAAGAAGATCATGTGGGGCCGTTTCGGGTAGCCCCCGGCTTCCTTGCAAGCCTCGGCGAATTTGTCGCCCAGGTCCACCTTTTCGGCCTTGGCTGACTTCGCGTCCTTCGCGAGGCTCTCGCCGTCATAGATGTAGAGGGTCCCTCCTCCATCTTTCGAGCTATCCGACTGATCAATCACCCACACCTCGTAGGGAGCAGCCGCGGCGGCCGGCGCAGCGGGGGGAGCGGCTGCGGGAGGCGCTGCAGGGGGAGGTGCCGCCGGGGGAGGTGCGGCTTTTTGGGCAAGGGCCGAACCCGAGGAGAGCCCGAGGAGGGCCAGTAGTGGAATAATCCAGATCACAATACGGCGACCGTTTATCATTGTGGCGACCTCCTTGCGCTGACCTCAACCCTAAAGTGTTAAGAGTAATCCGATAAGCTCGGCTCTGCATAGGTTCGCGCAGCTCCGGACCTTGGGCGGGCTGTATGGTAGTCGGGTGGACAGGTTCTGTCAACGGCGAAATGGCTGGTCTATTTCACGACAATTTGGGCCCGCATGCTATGGCCCGGCAGGTCACAGATGTAGTGGAACGTGCCGGCGGCCTTAGGGGTGAACCTTAACTCGACCCTCCCATGGGGAGGAATCAGGACGCGGACAAACCCGGTCTCATTGAATTCGGGGGCGCCGTTCCCGCTTACTTGGACGTTGGTGCGCTGCAGGAGCAGCAGGGGGACGAAGGAGTGCAGATCCTCATCGTCGTTACGGATGACCAGCGTGGCCGGCTCTCCCTGCGGCAAGGTCAGCGTCTCCGGGGTGAATGCCCGTTTGCTGGCGACAATCTCAACCGGGGCTGATGGCGCTGCCGCCCCCGCGATGAAGGATCCCAGGAGGCCGAACAGCAGCACGAAAGGGACGAGGGCGCGGAGCCGCCTCATTTGGCTTTCGCGAAGATGCGGATCGGGGTGCCGGCGAAGTCGAACTGCTCCCGCAGATAGTTCTCGAGATACCGCAAGTAGGGCGCTCCGATCTCCTCCGGGTGCTTGCAGAAGAGGACGAACGTGGGCGGTTTGGCGGCGACCTGGGTGATATATGCCGATTTGACGGGCTTCCCCTTGCGGATCGGCAAAGGATTCGCCGCGATCGCGTCCTGGAAGATCCGATTGAGCTGCGCCGTCGGCACGCGGTGCGCGAAGGCCTTGAGGGCCCGGTTGATGACCGGAAAGACTCCCGCAACGGTCTTGAACTCGAGGGCTGAGCCGTAGAGCACCGATGCCCACGTGAGGAAGGCGAAGCGGCGGCGCAGCTCGGCCTCGTACTTCGCCTTGGCGTCCCGGTCGTCGGCGCGCAGGTCCCACTTGTTCACCAGGAGCACGCAGGCCCGGCCTCCACGCAGGGCCAGGCCGGCGATCTTGGTGTCCTGCTCCGTCACCCCTTCAATCCCGTCCAAGATCAGGACGGCCAGGTCGGCCCGGCCCAGTGCCCGCATGGCGCGTGCGACGCTGTAGCGCTCCACCCCCGGATCGATCTTCCCGCGCCGGCGGATGCCGGCCGTGTCAATGAAGAGGTATGCAGCATTCTTGTAACGAACCAGCGTGTCGATGGCGTCGCGGGTCGTGCCCGGCACCTCGCTGACCACCAGGCGCGGTTCTCCCAGCAGGGTGTTGATGAAGGTGGACTTGCCTACGTTGGGGCGCCCCACGACGGCGACCTTGGGAATTTCCTCGGTCGCCGCGCCCTCTGTGGCTGCCGGGAGCAGGGGATAGAGGGCGTCCAGCAATTCCGCGACGCCGGTGCCGTGCTCGGCGGAGAGCGGGTAGAGCGGCGCCATCCCTAGCACGTAGAAGTCGCTGATGAGTGGATCGGATTTGGGTGTGTCGATCTTGTTGATCGCGACGAAGACGGGCTTCTTCACGCCCCGCAGCAGGTCGGCGATCTCCTGGTCGAGTGGAGTCAAGCCTTCGCGCCCGTCCATCAGGAAGATCAGGGCGTCCGCTTCCGCGATGGCGCGGCGGGACTGCTCGCGGATCAAGCTGAACATCTGCTCGTCGGCGGACGGGACCAGCCCGCCGGTGTCCACCAACTGGAACCGCCTCCCTCGGTACTCGCTCTCGGCGTAGTGGCGGTCGCGTGTCACGCCAGGGAAGTCCTTGACGATGGCCTGGCGTCGGCCCAGGACACGGTTGAACAGTGTGGACTTGCCCACGTTCGGGCGGCCGATGATGGCGACGGTGAACATGCGGGCCACGCTATCACGCTGTCCGAGGTCTTGACAACATCTTGTCGCCTACATCTCCGGGGTCCTGCCGCTGCGGACCTCCGCCGTGCTCCGAAAAACTGCGCGCGTCGGAGGGCCTCCCCTCCGCGTCACCCCTGCGCTTCCGGCGACATCGAATCAAGCGGGTGGCGCCGCATGGGACCCTGGCGGAGCGGAAGAGCCTACAGCCGAGTCTGCGGGGCTGCGACGGCGAAAGGATCTGAGCTGGTGACCCGTTGTATTGAAAGAGCAACAGGTGCCCCGGTGATGCGGCGACAGGACCCGCTTTCTCTGTGTATAATGCCGGCATGTGCACTGTTGTCCACCCCGCGCCAGACTGGGCCACGATCCGGACCGTCCTGCTGGATATGGATGGGACGCTGCTCGACAGGTCCTTTGACGACCATTTCTACCTGGAGGCGCTGCCGGCGCACTACGCGGCGGCGAACCGGATGCCAGTGGAGGCGGCGCGCGAGCGGCTGGTGGCGCTCTACCGCGCCGTGGAGGGTGAGCTGGATTGGACTGACGTAGACTACTGGACCCGCACGCTGGAACTTGACGTGCCGGCCATCAAGGACTCGCTGCGGCACCTGATCGCGCCGCACCCCGACAGCCTGGCCTTTCTCACGTTCCTGCGCCAGCGGATGATCCCCGTCCATCTGGTCACGAACGCGCATCCCAAGACGTTGGCCATCAAGATGGCCCAGACCGGCCTGGAGGCGTACCTCGACCGTGCCATCACTGCGTTCGACGTCGGCTGCCTCAAATCCAAGGTGGACTACTGGGTCAAGTCGGAGGTGATTCTGGGATTCGATCCAGCCGCCACGCTCTATGTAGATGACGATGAGGCCGCGCTGCTGTCGGCCGAGACGCACGGGATTCGGCACCTCTATCATCGCGCAAAGTCCAGCTCCACCGCGCCGCCCCAAGCATCATCGAAGTACCGCTCGATCGAGACCTTCCACGTCCTGATGAAATAAAACCGGTAGGGGCACGGCATGCCGTGCCCCTACACATGATTCGTCCATCGTCTTCGTAGGGGCGCACCTACGTGTGCGCCCAAATTTTGGATGGTCACGCGGGCCATGGGCGGACACACAGGTCCGCCCCTACGTCGGATTCACGGCAAATCCACGCCGCGTTCTTCTCCCTCCACGTGCACGCCGTAGGGGGGGAGCGTCGTGAGGCGAGGGTCGTCCACCGGGCCGCCGACGGTGAAGTGGTAGAGTGACTGGAAGGCGAGGTCCTTGAAGCCAAAGACCTGGTGCACCGGGTCGTCGAAGAAGCAGCCGATGCCCGTCGCCCGCACCCCTGCCGCTTCGGCCTCTAGATACAGAACCTGCCCGATCACGCCCGTTTCCCAGAACAGCCGCCGATAGAACCATGGCCCGTGGTTGAACAGGGCCTCCTGATACTCGGCGATCATCCCCAGGGAAAAGGCGCCGTCTCCGGCGATGTCCTGAAAACAACTCACCTGGGAAGCCAGCCGCTTCGCGTCGCCGTGCTCCAGCAGGTACAGCGGCAGACCAGGAGGGCACCCAGGCGGCGTGGTCCAGGCGAATTGCTCGTGCATGGCGCGCTTGAGCTTGTCCGCCTTCCCTGGGTCGCGGGCCAGCACGTACAGGCCGGGGTCAAGGCCGTTCACTCGATGGACGAACAGGCCCAGGTGGATGATCGGGTCCCACGGCAAAGCGTCCCAGGGCATGGGACGCCGGATCACTTCAAGCTCGGGGCGGGGCATGACCCGCGCGAGCATCTTGTAGAACGTGTCCGCCGGGATCGAGGTCTTCCCGTCGCAAGCTAGGAGGCTTCGGCGCTGATGGATGATGCGGCCAGCGGAGGGATCGGCGGTAGAGGAGATGGGCTCACGAGGCGCCTCTGGCGGGTCAAACCAATCGAGGCCGTGCCATTCAATGCTGTGTTTCCGCGACGCGGCCGCCACGTCATCGATGATCTCCCAGAGCACGGGGTCGTCAGGGCTCAGCCGGTTCGCCTTCCCGTACCACCGTTGTTTCGTCATCTCGAACGCTAGGGCCGGATCGAGGAAGAGCGGGAGCGCACGGTCGTCGCCAGCGCGCCATCCCTTGGCAAGGTCCGTTGGCCAGACAACCATGACGAGATCTGGATGTTCACGTTCGGCCCCTGCGAAGGACTCAGTCCGGTTCAGCCCCAGCAAGTTCTCGACGGTCTCATCCGAAAGGCAGTGCAGCACAACGGCAGACCAGCCTAGTGTCGCGGCAGCGATCCGGACGGTCCCGATCGCGTGGCCCGCGTCGTGCTGGCAGTAGCGAAAGGCGCGCTCGCCGTACTTCCACGCCTCCCGCCAGTGAATGGACGAGAGTCCAACCAGGAAGGCCTGCGGCGGAAACGCGTGCAGCAATTCCGCGAACAATTCGGCGGGGCAATCCGCTCGACGCTCCAGCCCGTGCTCCTTGGGGGCGTAGTGGTACAGCCCAGGTGTGGATGCGAGGCCGGACACCGCACCGATCAGCAGGTATCCCTCGGTGGGATGCAGGTTCCCGCTGGAAGGATTGCTGCGCAGCGCCCAGCGCGTGCCGCCGGCTTGCTTCCAGGCGGACAGGGCGAGTGCGTATTCGAACAGGCGCGAAAGCGTGCGGATCGTGACCGGCGCGCTCGGCACGGCCACCGGGCGGTACAGGTCCTCATACGGCGGCGCGAGCGGCTCTCCGTCCAGGCCGAGGATTGGCAGGCGCACGAGGGTGGCGCCCTCGTATCGCCGGAACGGGTTCGGCTGGTTCGCCCAGTCCAGGTGGCCGAGCGCACGTGCGTAGCGGTTGAAGTGATGCTTGGTCTCCTCGTGATACCGCATCACTATTTCGAGCTGCTTGACGTCGTGCATGCTGGAGGTGGAGCTTACCATGAATCGGGATTCACTTGACTCGCTGCGGCAGGGATGGTACGGACTCGCCAGCTATGGGCAAGCTCGACCTCGCCAAGGCCATCCTCGAGACTGGCTCCTTTCACTGGAAGACGACTCCGCAGTTTACGCTGGCGTCCGGCCGCGTCAGCGAGTACTACGTCAACTGCAAACAACTGCTCTCGCACCCGAAGTACCGGCGGATCTTCGCCGAGCTGATCGCCGACCATCTCAAGGGCTGGGAGGTCCAGGCTGTGGGCGGCATGGAGATCGGCGCAATCCCGATCGCCACCGCGGTGTCCGACTATGTGTACGACCGCACGGGCCGTGAGCTGCGGACCTTCGTGGTCCGCAAGAAGGCCAAGGACCACGGGATGAAGCACGCGGTGGAAGGCGCCTTCCAGCCGGGGGACCGTGTGCTGGTCGTGGACGATGTGCTCACCACCGGCCAGGCGACGATCGATGCTATCACGCAGGCCCGCGCGGCCGGTCTCGACGTGCGCCACGCGCTGGTGCTCGTGGACCGGCAGGAGGACGGCGGCCGCCAGCGTGTCGAGGCCCTCGGCGTCCCGCTCACCAGCCTCCTCACCCTCCAGGACCTTAAAGACCTCAAGGGCAAACCCGACGCGTAGCATCCGCCCGAGACTGAGGGGGGCCTTACCGGGGGCCGAGCTTCAGGCTGGGCTGAGCACCGTTTGCGTAGCAAGCCACTGGATCGCTACCGGAAGGATGAGCTGGCAATTTTCTGAGCCAGAGAGCCTGGGATCAGTTCATGTTCGGGGTGGGTGTACGCCGCCATCGTCATAGGCCGGAGGCTTTTGCCGCTCATGCGATAGGTGATATGGATCGAGCAGGGGATGTTGTTGATCCTCACCGGCCCGTCGCTTGTAGAGGTGGAGACGATAAGCTTGCGATTGGGAGATAAGTTTAAACCACACGGAGCCAACCGCAGTATTCACTTTGACGGGTGCACCCATCGTTCAGTCCCCCTTAGCCAACCCTGGGATTACAGGCCGGCGAATATTCTCGAAGTAGCTGCTGCTCGCGTTTAATGGAATCGTCGGTGACTTCAGCTCGAAAGTGAGTCGGAGAGTTTGCGTTAAGGGAAGGGATGTCGCCGTTCAGATGATCGAGTAAACGCTGTCGGATATCTCCGCGCCCGATATAAATCCATGTCCGGGCATTGTAGATCGCATACACGCCAGTTTGGCCTGCCTGGAAGGATTCAATGGCTTGTCGATCGAACGACCATGGCCTATCATTGTTAAACGGCATTGTAGACTCCTTTCGCATCACCGACTTAAAATCTAGAACCAACCGCTGGTTTCCATTTTTCGTAATACTCGACATACGACCCGCTCCACCTTGCATACCACAGATCCGCCCACTTGCTGACCTCTTCCTTCATCTCCCCGTAACGCTTTTCAATGGCGCCATTGAACTTGTCCCAATTGCCATCAATCTGCAGGAGATCATCATCGGTGAGTTTTCCCCAGTGCTTCTTAAGATGTCCCTCGAGTTGGTTCCAACTCTGTTTGAATTGCTCGTGGTTCATGACGCCCTCCTTTGTTTTCTCAAGCTATACAATCCTGTCTCGACGTTAGTCATTCTTTCCTCACCGCGGTGGAGACTGGGGAGAGTGCTGGGGCGGAAGCCGCAAGAGGGGATGCCGGATTAGCGGCCTCTTTGTCCGAACCGTCTTTCTTTGGACTGGTGATGCTCTCTGGGTCTCTCTCCGCAGTCGTCTGCTTGAGTTTGTCCGAATAGTCCGTGATGTACCAACCGGACCCCTTGAACATGATCGCCGGCGCCGAAATCAGCTTAGAGACCGGCTGGGCGCAGGTTTGACACGCAGTGATGGGGCGATCGCTGAATTTTTGGGTCACTTCAAAGCGGTGGCCTGCCCCACACTCGTATTCATAGACCGGCATTGTTCCTACTCCTCGTATTCCGGCAGGTAGAGCCCGGAGTGCACTATCCGCAAAACTGCGAGACAAAACTAGGCTGACGGCCTCTGCTTCAGGATCTCTCTTTCCGCCTTAAGCCAATTATCCATGTCATTTCCGTTCACGCAGCCCCCTTCTTCATAGAGTTGGTAAGCCCGCCAGGCAATCTTCTCCTGTAGATGATTGGGGGATGACACTGATTGCGTCAGAACTTGCTGCTTTTTCTCTCTCCCTAACCGCAACATAATTTGCCTCCTTACAAGTGAATCAGCTGACCCGATCCTTCTTAATGGCGTCTTTGCCCGCCGGGGGTGTGCTGAAAGTCATCGTGAAGTTCTCAACATCGCAGCAGCGGTGACCGTTCGGGGAGCAGTCACCACTGGAATGGGTTGTTTCTTGCCGTTTGCATCTCCGAGTCCCAGAAGCAGTTTCGTTTGCACCTCTGCTCGACTCTTTCGGCCCCGTATCGTCCTCCACCCCTCATCCAGCAACCATATGGCTCCGTCAGCCAGTCCCATGATCACGGTGATGACAACATACCAAGTTCCGACCACGAGCACCGGCACTAAGACGATAAACCCTAAAACCGCGACAATCCCTATAACGATCCACATCACCAGTTCCACGTTCACCTCCGTTGTACAGAAGACAGCGTCTCCGAAAACGAAACCCCCGAGGTAGCGTCACTGTCCTACAGGAGCCTTTTGCGTTGCTCAATCTCCGCGACCATGACGCGCTGAAGTTTCGCGATGGAAGCCGCCTTCTCCGGCTCCATCTTGTGTCTCGACATAAACTGACCAACCTTCTCTATAGACAACCGGCCGACACGCTGGCGATAGGCGTAGAGCGCATGGAGTAGGCTGCAAATGGTTTCCTTGTCCTTTCCCGATAAAGCAGCCACCTTCTCCACATGCGCACGAACAGCCGGGATCGGCTGCGTGGTCTCTCCCCCAGTCAGCGTGGCCTCGTAGGCTGCAAGCTGAGACTCCTTCTCCTTTGTGTCCATGTCGAGCAACGGCTGCAGTGCGGCAAGATACGTGAACACATCGACGCCAGCCTCGGCAGTTTCATAACTTAAGTCCAGGTCAGGGGGCCACAGCCCCCATGGTGTACCGAGCCGGTAGATCCGCTTCACTTCCTCAGGGTCCAGCTTCACCTCTTGGGCCAGGAACCGGAAAAAGCCTGGTGCGGTCATTAAATCGCTCAATTCAGTCTCGTTCATGGCAGGTCCTCATTAAATGAGACAGGCCCTTCAGCACCCTTGTGTTGCGATTTTCTTGGGAGCAGCCTCCATGTAGAGGCGAATCAGGTGATGCTTTGCGTCACGCAACGTCTTGAAGTACGTCTCCGCCCTTGTGGCCAGTTCGATAAGGACCCACCCCTTACGCTTCTTATAGTATCCTCCGCCATAGACCGGGTTAATATAGACCGGATTAATGCAGAAGCACTTGGCGAAGGTCACGAAGCCGAGAGAGTTCGCGACCGATTGTGAGGGTTCTTGAGCCATTCTTGCCTCAAGGTGCTCTACTAATGATCTCACCCATCGCCTCCCTATCGAGACCTGCGGGGAAGCCACCGGAACACCGGAGTTGTACCCGTGCACCTTATGAACCGATAAGTTCTCATGGCACTTACCTCCTTCGGCTGGACAAAGAGGGAGGGTGGCCAAGTCCACCTTCCCTCTCGACCCGTCGGCTTTAGGCTGCTACGGGAACAGCGATCTTGTGGACGGTCGAGTTACAAACGTCCCAGTTTTGAACCTGAGGAGTTCCGTCAAGCACTTTCGCCAGGGCCTTCAGCACTTCTTGATAACCGCCGCGGCTATAGGCGTCCGCGTTCTCTTGCGTATCCCAGAAACTAATTCCAACCGTTTCCTTGGCGCCTGGAACGGTGAACGTGATTTCGTCCTGGAAGCCTTTCTGTTTCCGAAGCAGGGGAATGATTTCCTTCTCGAGCGTCTGGGTAAACTCAGCCACGCTATTGGCCTTCAGACGCATGGTAACGTTTCTTGCAATCATGGCAACCTCCTTGGTTTGGGCGAATAAGGTGTGAGTTCAGATAACCTGTCTTGGTTCAGACAACCTGAAGAGTTGAGTGTATACTTCCATCTCGTTAACCATAATAAGTTAATTAACTTGTTTTTGTCAAGTCCATTATGATATACTTCTCAACAGGCGGAAAGAATTAACCAATCCTAGTTCATCATGGGAGGGAGTCCAGTGGACGTTTCGTTAGTAATCAGGCAGCGGCTGGAAGAATTGGGGCTTGAGCAGAGAGATCTCGCACGTGCCGCCCAAGTGACAGAATCCTACATTTCACAGCTGATGACTCAGAAGAAACTGCCCCCTGCGCCGGAGCGGACCGATATGTACGACAAGATGGGCAAATTGTTGAAGCTCCCGGGCGGGGAACTTGCGAAGCTCGCGCACCTCCAGCGTCGAGAACAATTGAGGAAGAAATTGGGGGACCCTCCCAGTCCCTTGTTTAAGGAGGTTCGCGAGTTGATTCTCGGCAAATGCAACCCCGACAAACAAACCGAAGTACGCGCCATTTTTGAGAAGCAGCCCTTCGGCGAACTCGAACGCCTCGTCACTCAGAAACTGCTGGATGTCGTCAAGGGCCTTGCCAAACAAGAACTGGAAAATGAACCTTGGCTCCGCCGGGTCGCTCGACTCAGCCACCAAAGCTATGAACAGATACGGGTCATCGTGCTCGAGTTCCTGGATACGAATATCTTTAACCTGTCGAGCGAAAACTGCGTCTCTTTCTTTAATCCGCTCATTGAATCCTGGGACATCGACCTCGCGACTTTTGAGATGGAAATTGTCTTAAACCGCAGAGTGGCCCCGGGGCATTTGAAGAAATTCGAGTTCGTCGAGAGGGAACCCGGGAAACCGTTGGACGAAGAGCCGGGGTTCAAGGAATTTCTTCGGGATACGTCCCTCAGCGGCGGGGCGACTGGCGAGGAAATCGAGTTTCTACGAAAGCTGCGCTTCAAGAAAAAACGGCCTACCCCACTCTATTATTATCGGGCATTACAGAACCTTAGAGACCCCCTTCATTTTCGGTAGAGGGGAGTTCGAATCAATTTACCAGTACCGTCCGCCCGCGTTTCTTGCCCGCCTCAGGCCAGTGTGTTAGATTCGCTGCGGGTATTCTCGCATATGGACCGTGCCTACAATCCCCAGCAGATCGAAGCGAAATGGCAGCGGGTGTGGGCTGAGCAGCAGACCTTCCGTGTGACCGAAAACTCCTCCCGCCCCAAATTCTACTGTCTCGAAATGTTTCCCTACCCCTCCGGCCGCATCCACATGGGCCACGTGCGTAACTACGCCATCGGGGACGTGCTGGCCCGGTTCAAGATCATGCGGGGCTACAACGTCCTGCATCCGATGGGCTGGGACGCCTTCGGGCTGCCGGCCGAGAACGCGGCGATCGAACAGGGCGTGCACCCCGCCGCTTGGACGACCGAGAACATCCGGTACATGCGGAACCAGTTGGAGCGCCTGGGCATCTCGTACGACTGGAGCCGCGAAATCAACACGTGCGAGCCGGACTATTACAAGTGGAACCAGTGGTTCTTTCTCAAGTTTTACGAGAAGGGTCTCGCGTACAGGAAACGCTCCGCGGTGAACTGGTGCCCGAGCTGCGAGACCGTGCTCGCCAATGAGCAGGTGGAGGAAGGTCGCTGCTGGCGGTGCGAGAGCGTGGTGGTCCAGAAGGAACTGGAGCAGTGGTTCTTCCGCATCACGGCCTACGCCGAGGAGTTGCTGACTGGCTGCGACCGGCTTCCCGCCTGGCCGGCGCGCGTGCTAACCATGCAGCGCAACTGGATCGGCAAGAGTATCGGCGTGGAGGTGGACTTCCCGCTCGCCGAGCCGCTGTCCGACCTGCCGGCGATCCGGATCTTCACCACCCGCCAGGATACGATCTTCGGCGCGACCTTTATGAGTCTCGCGCCGGAGTCGCCGCTGGTCGAGCGGCTGGTAGAGGGCCGCCCGGAGGCAAAGGCCGTGCGGGAGTTCGTCGCGCGGGTCTCCCGACAGGAGAAGGCGCTGCGGATCGCTCCCGACCGGGTGAAAGAAGGAGTCTTCACAGGCGCCTGCGCCGTGAACCCCTTCACGCTGGAGCCGATTCCGATCTGGGTGGCGAACTTCGTCCTGTACGAGTACGGGACCGGCGCGATTATGGCGGTGCCGGCGCACGACCAGCGCGACTTCGAGTTCGCCAACACGTACGGAATCCCGGTCCGGCTGGTCATTCAGAACCCCGAAGGCACGCTCCGTGAGCCGCTGACGGCGGCCTACGAGGAGCAGACAGGCACGCTGGTCAACAGCGGCCAGTTCTCCGGCCTCCCGGTGGCGGAGGGGAAGGAACGCATCGCCGACTTCATCGAGACCTGTGGCACGGGCGCCCGCACGGTGAACTACCGGCTCCGCGACTGGGGTATCTCGCGCCAGCGCTACTGGGGTACGCCGATCCCGATCATCTACTGTCAGAAGTGCGGCACGGTGCCGGTCCCGGAAGCCGATCTACCGGTGATGCTTCCCAAGGACGTGCCGTTCACCGGCAAGGGCGCCTCGCCGCTGGCCCAAGCGGAAGCATTCGTGAAGACCACGTGTCCGAAGTGCAAAGGCCCAGCCCGGCGCGAGACCGACACGATGGACACTTTCGTGGATTCCTCCTGGTACTTCCTCCGGTACTGCTCGCCCCACGAAACGACGCGGCCGGTGGATCCCGCGAAGGTGGATCGGTGGATGGCGGTGGACCAGTACATCGGCGGGATCGAGCATGCGGTCCTGCATCTGCTTTACGCCCGTTTCTTCACCAAAGCCGTGCACGACCTGGGACTGGTGAAAGTGGACGAGCCGTTTACGAGCCTGCTGACGCAAGGCATGGTTTGCATGGAAACCTACCGTTGCGAAGAGCACGGCTGGCTGTTGCCGACAGAAGTCAACAAGGACGGGTGGCGTTGCAAACAGTGCGGGAAACCGGTCGAGCGCGGCCGCGTCGAGAAGATGTCGAAGTCCAGGAAGAACATCGTGGACCCGGAACATTTGATCGTGGCGTACGGCGCGGACACGGCGCGCCTCTTCTCCCTCTTTGCGGCGCCGCCGGAGAAGGACCTGGAGTGGAGCAACGCGGGCGTGGAGGGCGCGTACCGCTTCCTGGGGCGGGTGTGGAGGCTAGTGCACGACTTGGCCCCGCTGCTCAAGCAATCGAATGGCGACCACGTCGTCGCCGCCAGCCCGATGGCTAGCGACCTCAGAAGGCTCACGCATAAAACCATCAAAAAGGTCACTGACGATATCGAGCAGGAGTTCCAGTTCAACACAGCCATCGCGGCGCTGATGGAGTTTGTGAACGGGCTCTATAAGGTCGACGCCAGGCAGGTGAAAGCAAAAACAGATCTTTCGGCGATCCGCGAGGCGATTGAGACCTTGCTCATCCTGCTCACGCCATTCGCCCCACACATCGCGGAAGAGCTCTGGGCGGCGACCGGCCACGCGAAAAGTCTTGCCCATGAGCGCTGGCCTGTTTTCGATGATGCCCTCCTGCAGGAGGAAGTGCTGACAATCCCCGTGCAAGTGAACGGCAAGCTTCGCAGCAAGGTGACCGTCCCCGCCGACTGGAGCAAAGAGCGGGTGATCGCGGCGTCGAAGAGCGATGCGAAGGTCGGGGAGTGGATCAAGGGCAAGACGATCAAGAAGGTCGTGTATGTGGAGAAGCGGCTGGTGAACATCGTGGTGGGGGACGAGTGATCCGCAACGCGAAGTGCCTGGTACTCACCCTTGTCGCCCTGGTTGTGGCCGGCTGCGGGTACGAGTTCGGCACGACCGTCAAGCCGGGGTCCGCGCGGGGGCTGCAGCTGGCGGTGCCGGTCTTCCACAACGACACCTTCGAGCCTGTCTTGGATAAGCGTGTCACTGAGTTTGTGCGACGGCAGTTCCTGCAGGCCGACGGCCTGACCCTGGTCAACGATGTCGGCGCCGCGCCTTTCGTGCTCAAAGGCCGCATCCGGAGCTACGGGCTCCAGACCCTCTCGTTCCGGCAGGGATTCGTCAACGAGCAGCGCGTCATTCTCCTAGTGGAAGTAAGCTTCGAAGATGCGGCCGGCCGCAAGGTGCTCTGGCAGGAGTCCTACCGGACCTCCGCCGAATTCTTCCAGACCACGGACCTCGCCACGAACCGCGCGCGACAGGACCGGGCGACCGAAGAAGCCTGCCAGTCGATGGCGGAGCAGATCGTGTCACGGGTCCTGGAGACCTACCCGCGATGAAGGCCAAACGGGAGGGCATCGGCCTCCACGAGCTGAAGCGGCAGCTTGCAGCCGGCGACCTCTCTCCGCTGTATTTTGTCGTCGGGGAGGAGGCCCCCCTTCGGGACGACGCGGTGGCGGCGATCCGGGCTGCGGTCCTCGGACCCGATGACGCCAACGTCGGGGTGTTCAACTCCGATGTAGTGTACGGGGATGAGACCGAGGCGGCGGAGATCCTGACCCTCTGCGGGAACCTTCCCATGTTCGCGACGCGGCGCCTGGTAGTGGTCAAGGAAGTCGGCGCCCTGGGCGCCCACGAAGCCGAGCGGTTGCTGCCCTACCTGGAGGCGCCGGTCGAGACCACGTGCCTCGTGTTGACTGGCGGGAAAGTAGACGGCCGTGTGAAATTTTTCCAGGCGCTCAAGCAGGCGGCCGTGAGCGTGGACTGCGCGCCGCTCGATGCGCAGGCGCTGCCAGCCTGGGTGCAGGAGCAGGCCGGCGCGCTGGGGCTTCGCCTCGACCAGGCGGCGCGGGAGTCGCTGATCGAGGCCAGCGGCGGCGCCCTCGGCGTGTTGTGCCGTGAGATGGAGAAGCTAGCGGCCTACGTAGCGCCCAACACGCGGGTGACGGCGGCGGACGTCGAGGCCGTCCAGGGCGCAGACACCGGCGGCTCGGTGCATGACCTCATAGATGCCCTACAGCGCAGAGATCGCGTGAGCTCATTACGGTCTTTGGGCAAGGTCCTCGACGCGGGTGAGCCTCCGCTTAAAGTGCTTGGCTTCCTGGCGGCCTGCTGGCGGAATATGTGGAGAGCGCGGAAATTCTCGCAGGAAATGCTCCGCGACTTCGAGCTGTTCCGCGAAATCGACTCTCGCTTGAAAGGCGGAGGGGGAGGGCGCCGGAAGGAACGGCTTGAGATGGAGCGCCTGGTTCTGAATCTCTGCCGGGGCGCCGGCCGTGCTACGCCGTCGCGCCCCTTCGCATCTGCGCGGTGAGACGGGACAGTTTGCGGGACGCGGCATTGCGATGGAGGACGCCCTTGGACGCGGCACGCTGCAAGGCTCGCGAGGCTTCGCGGAGCAGTTCCGTCGCTTGGCTGGTCTGTTTCTGCTGGATGGCGGTCTGCAGCTTCTTGATCACGCCCTTGACACCGGACAGCACCGCACGGTTCCGGGCCCGCCGTTTCAGGGCCTGGCGGGCGGCCTTCAGGGTGTTCTTATGGACAACCGGCATGGTATGGCTCCCTCGTGAGACAGGGCATGAGTGCTACCACGGCGTTTGTTCCGAAGTCAAGGAACGTTCATGGCGATTGAGCCTCGCGAGCGGCTGATCCTCGCGCTGGACGTTCCGTCGGCCGATGAGGCCAAGCGCCTGCTCGACCGCGTGAGGGACTCGGTGGCGTTCGTGAAGATCGGCCTGGAGCTCTTCACGGCAGCCGGGCCCGACATCGTGCGCTGGGCCCTCGCGCAGCGCAAGCGGGTCTTCCTCGACCTCAAGCTGCTCGACATTGGAGAAACGGTGAAGCGGGCCACGGCCGCGGCTGCCGATCTCGGCGTGACGTTTCTCAGCGTCCACGCCACCGGCCAGACCGTGCGGGCTGCCGTCGAGGGCCGCGGCCGGAGCGCGGTGAAGATCCTGGCCGTGACGGTGCTGACGAGCTTTGATGAAGCGGACCTGGTGGAGATGGGCATCGTGGAATCCGTCCGCGACACAGTCCTGAAGAGGGCACGCTTGGCTATCTCGTTGGGCGCCGACGGCGTCGTGGCGTCCGGCGTCGAGGCGTCGATGATCCGGAGGGAACTGGGCAAGAATCCGATCGTCGTGATCCCCGGGATCCGTCCTGTCGGCTCCTCGCATGACGACCAGGTCCGCGTCACCACGCCGGCCGGTGCCATCGCCGCCGGCGGGGATTATCTCGTCGTTGGGCGGGCCATACGCGACGCCGCAGACCCGGCTGAAGCCGCCCGGGCCATTCAGGCCGAAATCGAAGTGGCCCTGACGTCCTGAGGATTAGGCTGGATCACCGCAAGCTTCCCGCCGCAGCCTTGCGGCGCGCCTATCGCGTTTGATAGGATTCCTCGCGGTTCCCACGTTCATCTGCAACGACTCTCCGACTGGTGGTGGGTGTAGCTCAATGGTTAGAGCGCCGGACTGTGGCTCCGGAGGTTGGGGGTTCGAGACCCCTCATCCACCCCATACTGTTCTTCACAGAAACGCATGACGATCGATGACGCGCGGCAACGGATTCAATCCGCGATCACTCAGTTCGGCGATCATGCCGCGCCCATGATCGATCTGGTGATCGGCGAGGTGCGGTCGGCGCTCGGGCATGAGACCGCCAATGACCTCATCGCCGAATTCGACCTGGAGCTGCGCTACGGCATCGCGCCGACCGAGTTCGAGTAGTGCCCGGCAGGCCTGATTCAGAGCTGACCGTCCGGCAGCAGATCGTCCAAGCGATTACTGGCATGCGGCGTTCCGCCAGGGACCTCGCGCACAGCCTAGGCATTCCCGAACGGCAGGTTGAAGAACATCTCGCGCACATCGTCAAATCGGTGGCCGGGTCTCGACAGGGCCGGTTCCGCATGGAACCGGCAAGTTGCCAGGACTGCGGGTTCGTCTTTCGCGGGCGCACCCGCCTGACCAGGCCCAGCCGGTGCCCGAAATGTCGGAGCGAAGCCATCCTTGAGCCGCGGTTCGGCATAGACCCCTAGCCCGCATTCGTATATGATTGGCCTGCTCGGACGTTCACGGAGGGACTCGATGCGAAAGGCGGCGCCACAGAAATTACGGCACAAGAGCAATAGCGCGCACCCATTGGTCGGCGTGATCATGGGCTCCAAATCCGATTGGGAGACGATGGCCAACACCACCGGGACCCTGGAGAGGCTGGGCATCCCGTTCGAGGTGCGCGTGGTCTCGGCCCACCGCACGCCGGATCACCTCTTCGCGTACGCCGAATCGGCCGAGCGGCGAGGGCTGGAAGTGATCATCGCCGGGGCAGGCGGCGCGGCCCACCTCCCGGGCGTGACGGCGGCGAAGACAACCCTGCCGGTGCTCGGCGTGCCGGTGGAGTCCAAGGCGCTGAAAGGGTTGGATTCCTTGCTCTCGATGGTGCAGATGCCGGCCGGGATCCCCGTGGGGACGCTGGCGGTCGGGAGGTCCGGAGCGGTGAACGCCGCGCTCCTGGCGGCGGCGATCCTGGCGAATAAATATCCGAAGGTCCGCGAGGCGCTGTTCCGCTATCGCAAGGCCCAGGCTGAAGCGGTACTGGCCCGTCCCGACCCGCGAGCGACCGTCTGATCGTCGCCGTTTCTCCGTGAGCACCCTACCGACCGCCCCCTCATGGCGTCACGGCGTCACGCCCTACCAGTGGCGGGTCCTGCTCGTCGCCTGGCTCGGCTGGGTCTTCGATTCCATGGATGCGACGATCTACGCCATCGTCCTCCATCCGGCGTTACACGATCTGCTCCAGACGGCGTCGGGCAGCTCGCCGGTCAGCGACAGCGACATCGGCTGGTACGGCGGCATTATCTTCTCCATCTTCCTCGTCGGCTGGGCGATCGGTGGCGTCCTGTTCGGGGTCCTGGCCGATTATATAGGCAGGACCAAAACGCTGATCCTCACGATCCTCATCTACGCTGTATTCACCGGTCTCGCGGCGCTGTCGGACACGTGGTGGCACCTCGCACTCTATCGGTTCCTGACGGCGCTGGGTGTCGGTGGGGAATGGGCCTCCGGAGCCGTGATCGTCGCAGAGGTCTGGCCGGAAGAGAAGCGCGCCAAGGCGGCTGGGATCTTGCAGTCCGCTTGGGCGGCGGGCTTCTTCCTGGCCGCGGCTGTCAACCTGCTCTTACGTGGATACGGCTGGCGCGTGCTGTTCCTGGTGGGCATCCTGCCGGCCTTTGTGACCATCTTGATTTTCTTATGGGTGAAGGAGCCGGAACGATGGGCCAAGGCCCGTTCGAAGGAACTCATGACAGGGGCGGCACAGCCGGTGAAGTTGCTGGAACTGTTTCGGGGCGAGCTCCGCCGCCCAACGCTGGTCGGATCCGTGCTGGCTTTTGTGGCGGTGTTCGGGCTCTGGGGCGCCACGAACTGGACGCCCACCCTGATCGGGGCTCTTCCGGACATGCGGGGCTTGGACGCCAGGGCGCTGGAGCCGTACAAGAGCTACGCCATCATGGCGCTCAATGCGGGTGCGCTGATCGGCTATCTCAGTTTCGGGGCTCTCGCAGATCGCTTCGGGCGGCGACCCGTCTTCGCGCTGATGTGTGCGGGCAGCCTCGTGATGCTACCAATCACCTTCCTGACACCGCACGCCTACGTGCACGTGCTGCTGCTGCTGCCCTTGCTCGGCTTCTTCAACAACGGGATCTTCAGCGGGTTCCCCATCTATCTTCCGGAACTTTACCCGACCCGCCTCCGGGCCACCGGTGCGGGCTTTTGCTTCAACGCCGGGCGCGTGCTCGCCTCGGGCGGTCCGTTCCTCACAGGCTATTTTGTAACGGCGCTGGGCAGCTTCGGCCGCGCGGCCAGTGCCGTCGCCCTGATCTATCTGGTGGGTCTGCTGATCTTGCCGTTTGCGCCGGAAACGAAGGGGCAGCCCCTGCCGGAGTGAAGGTCCGGGGCTATCCCCGCGCGGTGCGCTCGTACACCTTGGCGTCGATGAAGAGATGAAGCAAGGCGGAGTCCAACTTGCCCTCCTTCGCCTCGGACCCGAGGATGTCGAGGGCCTTCGAGGCCGGGACGGCCTTTTTGTACGGACGGTCGGAAGCGGTCAGCGCGTCGTAGATGTCGCTGATGGTCATCATCCGGGTTTGAATCGGGAGCTCCGGCGCGGCGATCTGCCGCGGATAGCCTTTCCCGTCCAGCTTCTCGTGGTGGCCGTAAGCGATCTCCGGAATGCGCCGCAGCTTGCTGGTCCACGGGATGGTCGCCAGGAACCGGTAGGTATGCGTGACGTGGCTCTCGATCTCCAGGCGGTCCTCGTTAGTCAGACTCCCCTTGGGGATGGCGAGGCTCACGAGCTCGGGGGCCGCGAGATACGGTTTGGGGCCGTCGAACGAGCTGTACGTCCTTGCGGCGATCTCATTGAGCCGCTCGAATCCGCCCTTCTCCAGCACCGTCGGGATATTGCACTCCAGCAGGAAGCGCAGGATCTCGTCGGTGTCGTCGAGCTGGTGGCCGAGCTTCTCGTCGAGCTTCGCCAGCAGCGCGACGGTCTCGCCGGGATTGGAGAACTGGTACACGGAGATCTTGCGTTCCAGCGCCTCCTTCTCCAGCGTCCGCTTGATGAACGCGAAGCGGGCCTTCAGGAGCGCGACCTCGTTGGGGTAGAGCTTCTCGGCCTTGACCAGCACGTGCTCGCGCACGCCCACCTTCCCGAAGTCGTGCAGGAGTGAGGCGTAGCGGATCACCTTCATCTGGTCGTAGTCGAAGGTGACCTTGGCATAGGGACCGGTGTCGACCCGGTCCACGACTTCGGCGAGGCCACACGTAAGGGTGGCGACGCGGCCAGAGTGGCCGGAGGTCGTGGGATCGCGGGATTCGATGGCCACCACGCTGGCCGCGATGAAGCCTTCGAACAGTTTGTTGATCTCGTCGTAGAGGATCGCGTTCTCGATGGCGGAGGCGGCTTGGCCTCCCAGGGCCAACAGCATCTCCTCGTCTTCTGCATCGAATGGAGGTCCAGGGGCGCCCTTCTCGACTTCGGCCCTGTGGTCCCCAGGATTCTTATTGAGCACCTGGAGCACCCCGACCACCTCATCCTTGGTGGAGAGCATCGGAACGGTGAGCATATTCCGGGTGTGGAATCCTGTCGCCTTGTCCACGGCGGGGTTGAACCGGGGGTCCGCATAGGCGTCGGGGATGTTCAGGGGTTTTTTCGTTTGGGCGACGTGGCCCGCGATGCCCTTGTCGGCGGGGAAGCGGATTTCCCGGACGCCCTGGGCCACCTTGCTCCAGAGTTCGTTCTTGTCCTTATCGAGAAGGAAGATGCTGCCGCGCGCGGCGTCGACCACCGAGCGGGCGTGCTCCACGATCTCCTCGAGCAGGGTGCCGAGGTCCCGCTCCGTGGACATGGCCTTGGCCACGTTCAGGATAATCTCGAGCTTTTGAATGCGCCGCTCTTTTGGATCGAGTTGTGCCACGCCGCGACCTCATTGAGCGTCCTTTAGGGTACACCTTCCGGTCGGTGGGATCAACGAAGTACGCTATAATGCAGGTCGCCATGCGGATATGCCCCAAGTGCCGTCTCATTGCCTCGGATGATCCAGTCTGCCCGGAATGCGGATGGAACATCGCAGCGGGCGGAGTCACCGGGCCGGCCTCCGCCCTCGCGCTGCGGTACGCGGAAAACTTGCAGTCCATGGCCCTCTTCACCGCCCTGATGTTTGGCGCCTCGCTGATCGTCTCTTTCGCAACGACGCGCGGCAACCAGTTCCTGCCCACCGTCTCGATGAGCCTGCTCGTCACCGGGCTCATCGCCGACGCCTTCCTGTTGCTGCTCATCTACAAGACGGCGACCATCTTCGCCGAGGCTAACCGCTGGATGGTGGGCGCGGTCTTGACCTTCCCGTTCGGCACCCTGGTCTTCGCCTGGCTATTGGCCCGGCGGGCCCGCCTGGGCGGCCCCGTCGGCCGCCCCACGCCTGATGATGAAGAATAAGCGCACCAACACACCTTCCGGTTCGCGGCGGAGCTTCTTGACGTGGCTGATCGTCGCGGCGGCCGGCCTGATCGGCATCAGCCTGGCGGTGCCGTTGGCCGGCTACGTGGCCTCACCCGCGCTCAAGCGGCGCGAGCTCAGGTGGGTGGACGCCGGCCCGATGGACGACCTTCCCGTCGGCGAGCCGACCCAGCGCGACCTGGTCATGACGATCACCGACGGCTACATGGAAGTGGCGGCCGTGAAGGGCATCTGGGCGCTGCGCCTGGCGACGAACGAGGTCACGGTCTACTCCCCCATCTGCACGCATCTCGGCTGCGGCTATCGGTGGGATGCTGGTGAGAAAGAGTTCAAATGTCCGTGCCATGGGAGCGTGTTCGACCTTAATGGGAAGGTCGTCGGGGGGCCGGCGCCCCGGTCGCTGGACCGCCTACCGGTCAAGATCGAAAACGGACATCTGCTGGTGCAGTACAAGGAATTTAAGTCCGGCACCAAGCAGCAGATTGAAATCTAGCCATGCTCTCCCGCCTCTACGCCTGGCTGGATAGCCGGCTCAAACTGGAGCCCGTCAAGGAGACTTTGCTCGACGAGCCGATCCCCGGGGGCGCCTCCTGGATCTACGTCTTCGGCTCGGCCACGCTCTTCCTCTTCTTCCTCCAGGCGATCACGGGGATGTTTCTGGCGGTCTACTACGCGCCGACGCCCGACCACGCGTACGACAGCATCCGCTACATCGAAACGCAGGTGCTGTTCGGCCCGTTCGTGCGGGGCCTCCATCACTGGGGCGCCTCCGCGATGGTGGTGGCCATCGGCCTGCACATGCTCCAGGTCTTCCTGTACGGCGCGTACAAGCCGCCCCGCGAGCTGATGTGGATGGTCGGCGTCCTGCTGCTCCTGCTCACGATGGGGTTCGCCTTCACCGGCTACCTGCTCCCCTGGGACCAGAACGCGTACTGGGCTACCCAGGTGGGGATCAACATGGTCGGCAGTGTCCCGTTCGTCGGCACCTTCCTGGTCAAGGTCATGCGCGGGGGCGACACGCTGGGCGCCCTGACCCTGTCGCGCTTCTTCGCGGTCCACATCCTGTTTTTGCCGGCCGCCATCATGATGCTGATCGCGCTGCACATGTTCATCCTGCGGCGCGTGGGTCCGGCCGGGCCCTGGAGCAAGGAACGTGCGGCCCAGCGCCGCGAAGCGTTCTATCCCCGCCAGGTCTTCATGGACGCGGTGGTCATGCTCGGCGTCTTCCTGGTGGTCGTCCTACTGGCGCTGCTCGTGCCCTTTCCCCTGGCGGACAAGGTGAATCCGTCGGACCATAATTTCATCCCCGTGCCGGAATGGTACTTTCTGTTCTACTACCAATTCCTCAAGTACATGGAGGGGCCTGTCTTGGGGCCGATCGCCACGTGGGTGCTCCCCGGCGCCTTCATCGCCCTGCTGCTGGCGCTGCCGTTCCTGGACCCTCATCACGAGCGGGAGCCCGCGTCCCGGCCGCTCGTGATCGGCGTGGGGACGGTGTTCCTGGTCGGTGTCTTTGTCCTGATCGGGCTGTCCGTGCGCGATCTGCAGGCGATGAAGCGGACCGATCCCGCAGTCGTATCGGGGAGGGCCCTCTATGAGCGGTTCGGGTGCATGGGATGCCATCGGATCCACGGCGAGGGTGGTGCGGTGGGGCCTGACCTCTCCTACGTCGGGGACCAGCGCGACCGTGACTGGCTGATCAAGCACTTCCGCGATCCTCAGTCCACCTCACCAGGATCGATCATGCCCAAGTTCCCACTGAACGAGCAGGAACTCAACGACCTCACGGCGTACATGCTGAGCCTCAAAAAGCGGGTCTAAGTTTCCATTCCTGTGCTTGCGCGGCTCTTTCTTGATCGGCTAAGCTCGACCCATCGGTCGAACTGTTTGCATGCATGAATCTCAGGGGAAGGAGGCAGGACAGTGAAACACATTGCGTGGTCGGTGGTGGCGACGATGCTGGCGCTTGTAGTAGGGGGGTGCGGGGGCCCCGGTCAGACAATTCCGCTCGCGGTCAACCTGGATGCCGCGCCCGCTCCCGAAAAGGTGACCGCTCCGTTGCGGGTGGCGGTGATCCCGTTTGAGGACGTGCGGAGCGACAAGACCAAGGTCGGACGCTACCAGCATTACGTGGAATCGACAGTGGACACGTTGGTGCCGGCCGGCGGGTCGGCGGCCGATCAGGTCACGAACTTCGTGCTGGCGTACCTGAAGCGCGCGGGCTTTCAGGTCACGCGCCTGGAGCCGGGGCAGGCGGTCGCCCCCGGCTCGGCCGATGTGGTGTTGTCCGGCCAGATCGAGTCGTACTGGAGCGAGGCCGTGACTCGGTTTGCCAGGACCGAACTGGCAGCCAAGAACCGGCTGGTGCTCAAGGCCGCCAACGTGGGCGACGGCAGCATAGTCCGCACAACAGTGGTCGGCGAGGGGACCCTGACGGTGGTCTTCTTCGATCTCAAAGATCTGGAAAAGCTCAACAGCGAGGCGTTGGGCCAGACCCTCTCGCGGTTCCTGGCCGACGTGGTCGTGGCGGACCGGGCGCTCAAGCCGAAGAAGTAAGGGCCTGTAGGAAGGGCAGCGACGATGGCCACATCTCCGGTTCCTGAGGACCGTCTGCGCCAACAGCTCGAGGAGCTGCTGGCGTTGCCAGCGACGGACCCGCAGGCGGCACTTCTCAAAGACCTGCTGGGTTCTGTCATTCGGCTGCAGGGGCAGCGTCTGGACATGTTGGACCTCAAGATTCTTCACCGCAGCCTTCGGGAGATGCGCTATGCCTTCCGGCTCTTCAGACAGTACCGGCATCGGCGGAAGGTCGCCATCTTCGGATCCGCGCGGATGCCGTCGGAGAACCCCCTTTATGGCCTGGCCCGGCGCTTCTCCCGCCTCCTGGCCGAACGCGAGTTCATGGTCATCACGGGGGCGGGAGAGGGGATCATGCGGGCGGCGAACGAGGGGGCCGGGCGGGAGAACAGCTTCGGCGTGAACATCCTCCTCCCGTTCGAGCAGGAGCCCAACCCGGCGATCGTGGACGACCCCAAGCTCATCCACTTCAAGTATTTCTTCACCCGCAAGCTGTTCTTTGCGCGGGAGTCCCACGCGTGCGCGGTGTTCCCCGGCGGGTACGGCACACAGGACGAAACGTTCGAGTTCCTCACACTCTTGCAGACGGGCAAGAACAACCCGCATCCGATCGTGCTGGTGGATCTACCGGGAGGGACCTACTGGCAGCGATGGGAACAGTTCGTGCGGGAAAACATGCTGGCGGCCCGGCTGATCGCCCCGGAGGATCTCGGGCTCTTCCGAGTGGTCCACTCGGCCGAGGACGCTGTGGCCGAGATCGAGGGCTTCTATCGGAACTACCATTCCAGCCGGTTCGTGAAAGGGCGGCTGGCGCTGCGGCTGCAGCGTCCTTTGACAGCCGGGCAAGTGGACGACCTCAACGTGCGGTTTGCCCACCTGTGCCAGGAAGGCAAGATCGAGCAGCGGGCAGCCCTCCCGGAGGAAGCCGATGAACCGGAGGTCCTGTCGCTTCCGCGGCTGGTCGTGCCCTATAACTGGCGAAGCGCGGGAGGCCTCCGCCAGCTGATTGATGTCGTGAATTCGCTGCCAACCTGACGGGCTCGAGCCGGCCCCGGCTCGGTCCCGGCCAGTTGCGCTCAGTAGCGCACGGTGACGGCAGCGGCGCTGTTGCGCGCTCCGAAGAACTTCCGGGAGAACTCCTCCACCACCACCGGGTCGTAGCCCTTGCAGCTGAAGATGTCGAGGTACGCCCGATTCGTGTCGTTGGCGAAGTGCCCGCTGATCAGGGACGTCTCGATGAGCTGGAGCATCGAGTAGCCTGCCACCCGTCCCTTACCGAAATGGACGATCTGGCACTCCCCGAAACGTTTCATCCCGATCAGTTTACAAAGCGCGATGACGTAGGCCTTGATGTGGTCTCGGTCCCGGATGGCTTCAGGCCTACAGTCGAGAAGATCAACTGCAGTGGAGAGGCCCCAAGCTTTCCCCTCCCTGATCAACTCCTCCGGTGATTCTACGGGAGCGGAGGTTGGGGCCATCGTTGGTAAGACGGCACCTTCAGCGTTGTCTAATGCGTTCATCGATACGGAGCACCTCCTGGTTGCTGTGATGGTTGTGAGGGTATCTGGCTACGCTGAACTCGCATCATGGTGTCGCACTATAGCACAGTATTTTCCACACGCAATATTTTTTTTCGCCCCACTCGAAATTTTTTCGCTCCCGGTCAGTGCTCTTTGGAGGGCGTGTAATCCCGGATCCGTGCGTGGGCTTCCTCGACGTTCAGCCGCTTCAGTTCCACCTGCCGGCGCACCCACAGTTCGTGCTGCGTCCGCAGCTGATACTCCTGCCGGCGTCGCAGCGCGCCGCCGCCCAGCGTCCAGATCGACGTGAAAAGAGCGTCCTGCTGCGACGACAGCAGGCCGGCCTGCCCCAGGACCGCCTGCTCGTCGAACACCGGCGAGTCCCAGGTCCAGCTCTCGTCGTAGGCCGGCGCGGTCGCGCAGGATGCCAGCACGAGGCAGGCCAGCAGGAGCGCCATGGACCTCATGGCGGCAGCATAGCGAGCGGACTGGACTGAAGCAAGATCGCAACTGAGGAAAAGGTCAGGACAACTCCGGGCTAAAGCCGCGTCTCAGCGTGTTCTCCGAGAGGACAGAGCCCGAGACGAACTGGAGGAGGTAGTCCGGTCCTCCCGCCTTGGCTCCGATGCCGGAGAGGCGGCCTCCGCCGAATGGCTGGCGGCCCACCAGCGCGCCCGTGATCCCCCGGTTGATGTACAGGTTGCCGACCAGGAACTCCTCCCGGGCCCGCGCGATGTTGCGGGGGCTACGGGAGAAGAGCCCGCCGGTGAGCGCGTACTCGGTCGCGTTGGCGACGGCCAGGGCCTCGTCGAAGTCCCGCGCCCGCAACACCGCCAAGACGGGCCCGAAGATCTCTTCGCGGGCCAGGCGGTGCTCCGGGCGGATGTTCGTGACGATCGTCGGTCCGACGAAGTTCGGCCCCGGCCATCGCGCGAGGTCTGGCAGCAGCACGGGCGTCCCCTCCTGTTTCGCGACAACCAGATAGTCTTGCATCTTCTGCACTGCGCGTTGATCGATCAAGGGGCCGAGCCCCGCGCCCGGCTCTTCGGGTGGACCCATGCGCACGCTGCGCGCGGCCTCCACCAGCCGCTCGACGAACGCGTCGTGGATGGTGTCCAGGACGATCGCGCGCGAGCAGGCGGAACACTTCTGCCCCTGGTAGCCCAGGAAGGAGGCGATCACGCCTGCCACAGCTTCATCCAGATCGGCGGTGTCGTCCACGATGATCGCGTTCTTGCCTCCCATCTCTGCGATGACCTTCTTCACCTCCCGCTGCCCCGACGCGACTCGCGCCGCATCGGCAATGATCTGGAGGCCGACGGCCTTGGAGCCGGTGAAGGCGATGACGGGGACGTCGGGGTGCGCGACCAGGCGGCGGCCCGCCTCCGGCTCGCCGGGCAGAAATTGCAGTACGCCCTCCGGGAGCCCGGCCTCGCGGAAGGCCGCCACCAGCGCGTGCCCGGTGACCGGGGACCTTTCCGAGGGCTTGAACACGACGGCGTTGCCGGTGACCAGCGCCGCGGCCACCATGCCGGTCGGGATCGCGAGCGGAAAGTTCCACGGGGAGAGGATCGCCACGACGCCACGCGGCCGGTACACCAGGTGGTTGAGCTCCCCCGGCAGCGTCCCGAGACGGGTCGGCTCCGCCAGGCGGCGCATCTGTCGGCGGTAGTATTCGAGGAAATCGATGGCCTCGGCCACGTCGGCATCGGCATCGCGCCAGCCCTTGCCCACTTCGAAGACTTCCAGCGCGGCCATCTCGAACCGGCGCCGGCGCAGCAGGTCGGCGGACTTCGCCAAGACCGCCATCCGGTCCGGCGCGGGCGTCGCTGCCCAAGACCGGCCGCCCGCCACCGCGCGGGCGACAGCCTCGTCCACGTCCTCGGGGACCGCCGCGCTCACGACACCGACCACCTCTTCGGGCCTGGCCGGGTTGCGTGCTGTCAGAGTCGGTCTCGTGAGGCCCTTGGGCGGGGGGAAGGCCAACTCAATGCGCCGTCCGAGCGTGGCGCGCACGGTGACGAGCGCGGCGCGCATGCGCTCGCGGGCCTCGGCGCGGGAGAAATCCGTGTGGGGCTCGTTCGTGAAGTCGGGTTCGGAGCCCCCCCCACCCGTGCTGACCTCCTTGAGGGGGAGGGAGGGAGGCGTCTTCTCGATGGCTGGCGGCTTCAGCAGCTCGTCGAGACTCTGGTTGCCCAGGAACTGTCGCCGCAGGATGGACTCGTTGGCGGTGTTCTCCAACAGGCGCCGGACGAGATAGGCCATGCCGGGGATCAAATCGCCGACCGGTGCGTAGACCCGCAGGCGATAGCCGGCGTCCACGACGGCAGCCTGCAGCGGCTCGGCCATCCCGTACAGCATCTGGAGCTCCATGACCTTCGCTGCGAGCCCGCGCCCTTCGGCTTCGGCCATCACCATCGCGACGTGGCGCAGGTTGTGCGTGCCAAATGCCGGCCGGATCACCGCGTGGTGCTCCAGCAGGAGCGGGATCAGCCGTTCGTAGCAGGCGTCGGTATTGTCCTTGCGGGCGAAGACTGGCACGGGCCACCCGCGCTGGCGGTGCATGATCGTCTCGTAGTCCCAGTAGGCGCCCTTGACCAGGCGGACGCCCATCGGCGTCCCGCGGGCCTCGGCCCAGGCGAGCAGCTCGCGGACGTCGCGTTCGGTGTCCTTGAGGTACGCCTGCAGCGCCAGACTGGCGAGGGGATAAGAGCGAAACTCGTCTTCCAAAAGGAGGCGTCGGACGATCCAGAGCGTCAGGTCTTTCCACTCGTAGTGCTCCATGTCGAAGGTGACGGCCACCCCGTGCTGCATGGCCGCTCTGAGCAGCGGGCGCAACCGGGCTGCAACGGCCGTGTAGCAGCCCTCCGGATCGATCGGATCGAACTGCGAGTCGAGCGCCGACAGCTTGATTGACACCTGGGCCCGTGGCAGCGGGCCCAGATGGTCGGCTTCGAGAAGGGGCCAGGGCCGCCATTCGCGCATGGCCTCTGCCAGGGCCGTGATGGCCTCGTGGTAGCGGGCGGCATAGGCCTCGGCTTCCGGCTCGCAGACCGTTGCCTCGCCGAGGAGGTCCACCGAGTGCGCGATGCCGCGCTTCCAGAGGTCGGAGACGGCCGGGAGCGCCTCCTTCATGCCGGCGCCCACGATGAACTGGTTGGCCATCTGGATCGCCTGGTTGTAGATCGTGTCGGCGGTCACGCCGGCTCCGAAGCCGACGGACGAGAGGGCCCGCATGCCCCAGCGCATGAGCGAGCGCCAGCCCGGCGCGTCCCGCAGGTCGGAGTCCTGGCCAAAATACTCGTCCACGAGACGCTTGATCTGGGACGGGGTCTTCAGGGTGGGCAGGACGTCGATGAAGCGGAAGAGCTGGACCTTGAAGGCTTCGTCGCGGACGGCCCACTCGAGGAGCCGGCCGGTCCACCATTTGCGGTCGAGGAGGCGGGGCATGGTCGCGGTCGCGGCCTCGTACAGCCGCGCCGCGCGGCGGCGGATGTCGGCCTCTGTGGCGACGCCCATGGCCTCGGATCCTTTCAATCTCCATTATACACCGCGCCTTGGCGCCGCCCCGTCCTTGAATTCCCTGGAGATGCTGGGCTAGACTGCACACATGGCCGAAATTCCCGTCATTACCATCACCGGCGCCCAGCAGAAGGAACCGAAGGAGTTTTTCACGCGCGTCTTCTGCCTGCGCAAGGAGCCGCCCCCGCTGAGCCTGCTGGTCGACTATCTGAAGGCGCGGGGCGCCACCCCGATCATCACGGCGGACGTCAACGAGAAGCTGTTGAACAGCTGGAACTGGGTCGGGATCGAGGTCGGGTACGCGAAGGACCGCAAACCGATCCTCGTCACCTGTGTGCGCAAGGGAAGCGCCCAGGACGACATCTTCAAGCAGGACACCGAGGGCCTGCTCAACTACGTGGAGGCCCACCGCGAGATCGATAACTGGCGCGTCGTGGACCAGTTGCGGGGCTGCCGGTTCTACATTGCGAACATCCTGGACAAGAACGACATCACGGAGGAAGGCTACGACTTCAACAGCTGGATCCTCCAGTTCTTCGAGGAGAACTGTGACGGCATGGTCCAGATCGACGGCCAGGGCTTCTACGATCCGGAGACCGGCGAGCTGATCTTCGAACTGCCGCCGATCGACGACGAGCCCCAACCCGAACCCGCCAAACCAAGCCAGCAGCCCAGCTAGACACATCCCGAAGCAGTGTGCTAAGGTGCCTCTTCGCTGGGCCGGTGCGCCTGTAGCTCAGTGGATAGAGCACAAGCCTCCGGAGCTTGGGGCCACAGGTTCAAATCCTGTCAGGCGCGCCAACCCCGGCTTCTCGTCGATCCTTCCTGGTGGGCCGTTAGCTCAGTTGGTAGAGCAGCTGACTCTTAATCAGCGGGCCGCAGGTTCGATCCCTGCACGGCCCACCACCCCATGCTAAATTTTCTTGACAAAATCCCGTCAAGGTCGTGTAATTAAGGAAATTTTGCTCTTCAGTCAGCCTTAGCGGGCAGGCTTCGAGGCCTGTAAGTTGAAGGCGCAATCGATTCGCTCCCAGCGCTAAGCAGGAGCATGCGATTGCGCCTTTATCTTTTGGGGGCAGATCTCACATGAGCGACGCAGACGAACAAGCCGCCTTGAGCAAGTCTTCTCCAACGGAAGAGGGGCCAGTCGGCCCACGGCGTCGTGGTCGCCCGAAGGGGCAGAGTTACATGGAACCGGCCCTCCTTGTGACCATCCGGCGTCGGCTCAAACTTTCCCAGGCGATTCTCGCCAAGATCGTGGGGGTATCGCGCACCACTGTCAGCATGTGGGAGAACGGACACGTACCGATTCCGAAGGCAGCGGTTGAGTTGATCAAAAGGCTGTTTCCCTGGCTCGATAGGCAAGAAAGACAGTATTCGCAGCATCACGCTGAGAGCCACGCGCATGGCTCCTCCTGACGGCGACTCGATGTTTTCCCTCTAGCTGGCGCTCGTCCTCATCGCTCTCAGCTACCCTCAGATCGCGTGCTTGGGTGTCGGCCTTGCCCTGACCAGGAACGAGGGGCTCGCCTTGACAAGCCCTAAGCTATGGGATAGGGTGACCTTCCCCCAAGAACAACGAGGCCTCGGGTACTAGGTGTATGGCCCCATCCGATTCGACAACGCCGCAGAAATCCAGCACTCCTGAGCCGCAGGTTGCGAGACCGCCTGCTTCGCCCACCCCGCCTGGCGGACCCCATGCCGTCGCTCCGAGAGCGTTCCGCGATGTCTCTCTGGAAGGGCTTAAAGCCTACCTGCTCAAGAATTTCGAGCAGGCGTTTGTCTTGCTCACGCTCGTCGCGACCGTCCTGATCAACTACTTCGTCGAGCAGAAGATCGCCTTCCTGAACTTCTACTTTCTGCCGATCATCCTGGCCGGCTACTACCTGGGCCGAACGAAGGCCGTGCTGGGTGCCGTCTTCTCCTTCCTGGTGATGCTGCTGTACGTGTACGTGCGGCCCGAAGCGTTTTCGACGTCGCAAGGCAATCTGGCGGCAGACCCGCAGATCGCGCTGTATCTTCAAGTCTTAACCTGGGGGTCCTTCCTCGTCCTGGCCGGCGCGGTCGTCGGAGGGTTGCATGAGAAGCTGGCCCGGGAGTTTGAAACCACACGGCGGCAGAACGAGGTGCTCCAGAAACAGCAGGATGAACTCAACGTGGTCAACGTGGCGCTGAAGGCCAGCGCCGATAACCTGGCGTTCCTGAATCAGGAGCTTCAGCGCCGGCAGGAGGAGCTTAACCACGCCCACGTGGCGCTAAAAGACTACAGCGAAAACCTGGAGGTCAAGGTGCGGGAGCGCACCGAGGAGCTCAACCGCGCCAACGCGACGCTGAAGGACTACGCCGAAAACCTGGAATACAAGGTCAAGGAACGGACCGAGGAGCTGGAGAAGTCCAAGCAATCCATCGAGTCCCTCAAGGCCAAGGTGGAGGAGGCGCTGTACTCCACCATGGACTCCTCTGTGGTCAAATTGATCATCGAGGGGCGGCTGCGCAACGAGAAGCGCAACGTCAGCGTCCTGTTCTCCGACCTCGTCGGCTTCACCACCCACTCCGAGCAGAATCCCCCCGAGGTCGTGATCCGCGATCTCAACCGCTACATCGGCGACATGGAGCCCATCCTGCTGACCTATCGCGGCCACATCGATCGATACATGGGCGACGCCATCATGTGCGAGTTCGGGGCGCCGCTGGATATCGAGACCTACCGGATCCTGTCCGTGCTGGCGGCGATCAAGATGCAGGAGAAGACGGCCAAGATGAACTATCCCTGGGAGATGCGCATCGGGGTGTGCTCAGGGTCCACCATCACGGGCCTGGTCGGAAGCAAGCGCCAGTCGTATACCGCTATCGGGGACGTGGTCAACATCGCCGCGCGGCTGCAGAAAGCCTGCGTGCCGGGCAAGGTGCTGATCGACCGGTACACGTACGAGTCCGTCAACCTCTTCATTGATGCCCGCAAGAAGCGCGACCTGCCCGCCAAGGAAGTGCTGGAGACGGACAAGGAGCGACAGCTGGAGGCGCTCCACGAAAAGGTCACGGAGGAACCGAACAACGCCTTGCACCATTTCCAGATCGGGCAAATCCATCTCGAACTCAACGAGCCGGTCGAGGCCCTGCAGTATTTCGAGCGCGCCCTGCACCTGGATCCGAAGGAGATGAAGTTCAAGCTGGCGTACGCCGAGGCCGGCCTGAAGCTTCGCGCGAGCGAGAAGCTCAACATCAAAGGCCGGCGGCAGCGCATCGAGGCCTACGAGGTCATCGGCGTCAAGGATCCCTTCGAGGACCGAAAGAAGGTCTCGCAGGGCTTCGCGCACGAGTACCAGTACGTGCAGAATCTCATCCAGATCCCGTCCGATGTGATCCTGCCCGTGGAGGCCTTGGACGGCAGCATCGGCCATTCCAAGATGGTCGCCATCTTCGCCTACACCCTCGCCACCTATTTCAACCTGCCAGATAAGGATAAGCTCGACATCCTCCACGCCGGCTTTCTGGCGGACATCGGCAAGGAGATCGTACCCCATCATCTACTCAACCGCATGGGGAGCCTCAGTTCCTGGGAGCTGGACATGGTGAAGATGCACCCGGTGGAAGGGGCCAGAACCCTGCGGAAGATGGGCTACGATAACGAAGAGCTCATCAAGATCGTGTATCACAGCCACGAGAACTACAACGGCACGGGCTATCCGGACGGGCTCAAGGGCGAGGACATCCCGCTCGGTTCCCGGATCGTGGCGGTGGCCGACGCGTACGACGCGCTGATCTCCTGGCGTCCGTACCGGGACCCCTGGGAGCGCCACGTCGCCCTGGACGAAATCGCCCGCGGTGTCGGCAAAGGCATCTACGACCCCAAGGTCGCGGATGGCCTGATCAAGATCATGTCGCGCTGACACGCGCTTACATCCTCTTGGCTGCGGTCAGCGGCAAGGTCTCCCAGGTTTCCCCGCCGTCGCGACTCCGATAGAGCCCGCTGCCGTTCGTTCCGAGATAGATGGTCTTCGGATCCTCGGGGCTGAGCGCCAGCGAGCGGACGTTGAGGCTTGCCAGCCCCGCGTTCTTGCCCTGCCAGGTCCGTCCCCCGTCGATGCTCTTGAAGACCCCTTGGCGTCCCGCGACGTACAGCGTGCCCGGCCATGACGGATCGAGCGCCAGCGCGCTGATCATCTGGTCGGGCAGGTCCTGCCCGGTGCGCGTCCAGGACCGCGCGCCGTCCTCAGTCTTGTAGAGCCCGTTCAGCGTCGCGGCGTACACGGTGTCCGGCCGTTGCGGATCGATGAGGACGGTGTTGACCATCAGGGCGCGGCCCGATGACAGGACATCTGAAGAGATCATACCTTGGTGGACCTTCGTCCAAGTTCTGGCACGGTCCGACGATTTGTACACGCCGCCGCTCGTCCCCGCATACATGATGTCGGGGCGCGCCCGGTCAATGGCCAGCGTGACGACCATCAGCACTTCCTTCATCCCGTTCATGCGCTTCGTCCACGTCTCGCCGCCGTCTTCCGACTCGAAGACGCCCATCGTCGTCGCAGCGAACAGCCGGGTCACGGGAAGGGGCGCGTCTTGGCGCGCCGGGGGTGGGCGGGTGTCAATGTCGCGCGGATCGAACACGATCTGGTTCACGACCGACGTGACAGTGACGTCATCCAGGCCCGTCCTCTGTGAGACCCACCGCTGGCCGCCGTCATAGCTCTTGTAGACCGCGTCGCCCTTCGTCCCGGCATAGACGGTGGCCGGGTAGGCTGGATCAATAGCCATCGTGATCACGCGCGAGTGAGACATACTGTGCGAGATCGCCTCCCAGGACCTCCCCTCGTCGCGGGACTTGTAGATGTAGTCGTTCGTCGCGATGTAGAGGATGTTGGGATTCTTGGGATGCAGCGCGATCACCACGATCGCGTCGCTCTGCAGGCCGCAGGCGGGCAGGCCGGTCCACGGCGTGCCCAGGAAGACGAGCAGCCAGAGCAGACGAGCCGCGCGCATGGCTGGATTCTACCATGCAGGGCGCGAGCCCGGATTATTCATGGAGGCCGTAGTTGCGTGTGAGGGAAGAAGCTTAGTAGTATGATCCCCAGAGGCCTTCCATGAAGACTTATCACATCATCGGCTGGGGACTCCTGACGGCGGCGGCCTGTCTCCTGCCCTCTCCGGCCCGGGCCGATTCGTCGGTCGTGGCGACCGTGGGCGGCACGCCGATCACGGCGGCGGAGATCGAGCAGGCGCTCCGGCTCCCGCTCTACGATCTGGAGGTGGAGAAGTATCGCCTGACGCGACGGAAGCTGGACCAGACGATCGTCGAGCGGCTGCTCGCGCGGGCGGCGGGCGAACGCGGGCAGACGGTGTCGGCCTACGTCACGGCGGAGGTCCAGGCCCAGATCGCGACGATCACGCCAGAGGAGATCGCCGCGCGCGTGCGGGCGGACCGAGCCAAGCTGCCGCCGGACCCGGAGCAGGCCCACAAAGAGGCGCGGAGCGCCCTGGTCCGCGAACGCGCGGGGCGAGCGCTCCAGGAACTGGTCGAGCGGTTGTCCCGCGAGGCCCAGGTGACGGTGACGCTGCGTTCCCCTGAGCCTCCCGTCCTGACCGTTCCCTTGGGAGACGGCCCCACGTGGGGGTCGCCGGCGGCGCCGGTCACGATCGTCGAGTTCGCGGATTTCGAGTGTCCAGTCTGCAAGGAGAGCCTCCCGGTCTTGCAGGAGGTGCGCAGCCTCTATCGGGAGCAGATCCGGATCGTCTACCGGAACTTTCCCCTCGCGTCGCACCCGCAGGCGCGCCCGGCGGCCGAAGCGGCCCACTGTGCGCACGAGCAGGGCCAGTTCTGGGCTTATCACGACGCCCTCTTTGCCAAAGCGCCCGATCTCCAACCGTCGGATTACGTGCAGTTGGCCGAGCGTCTGAAGTTGAACACTGCGGACTTCGCCGCCTGCCTGAGCAGCAATCGGCCGAAGGTCGCCGTAACCAGGGACCTCGCGGACGCCCAGGCCTTGGGGCTCAGCGGGACCCCGACCTTCTTCATCAACGGGCGCTACCTGTCCGGGTTCCAATCATTGGACGCGCTCCGGCAGTACATCGACCGCGAGCTGGTGGCCGCCCGTCACGGTGCACATCCGGGAGACACGGGCCAAGCGACAGGTCCCCGATGATCGTACGCGCGGGCACGGGTCTGGCGCTCGCCCTGGCCGCGACGGTGACCGGACTGGCGCTGCCGCCGGCGTCGCCCGCGAATGAGGCGAAGCCGGCGCCCGTCATCGTCCCGCTGGTCAATCCGGTCGGGGAAGGAAAAGGGAGTTTCCGCGGAGGCCTGTTCCGCAATATTGTGACCGCGCGCGGCTTCGAGATTGACGACAGCAAGGCCGGGCTCCACGCCGTGAAGGCCGTCGGGATCACCAATACGTTCACGCCGGATACGCCGGCGATCTACGTCGTCGTCGAGTTTCTACAATCGGCTTTTGATATCTTCCGGCTCGTCGGGCGCTTCATCCTGGAGGACCCCGAAGGGAAACCTGTCGGGACCCTCCTCCACGTGGACCGGGCGCAGTTCGAGAACGAGGATACGGGGGGCTACCTGATGATGAAGCAGCCGACCGGCGGTTTTCCCCTCGGCAACTACCGCGTCGAGATCCATTACGAGGCGATCACCGACATGAGCCTGCTGACCCTCGCCCGCTTCAAAGTCGTTCCGGCGGCCGGCGCCGCTGGCCAGAAGCCTTAAGGGTGATTGATGTTTGAGGTGAAGGTCCGCCACGCTGCAATAGGCGATCTTGATGTGCTGGTGCGGTTCAACGCCGCCATAGCGAAGGAGACCGAAGGCCGCAATCTCGATATGGAGCGGCTACGGAAGGGGACCCGTGCGGTCCTGGAATCGAGCGAGCGCGGGTATTATCTGGTGGCCGAAACAGAATCGGTCATCGTCGGCCAATTATTCGTCACCTATGAATGGAGCGATTGGCGAAACGGCATGTTCTGGTGGATCCAGAGCGTGTACGTCGAGCCTTCAGTGCGGGGACGCGGCGTGTACCGCGCCCTCCACGCGCGTGTCCTGCAAGACGCCCGCGCGCGCGGTGACGTGTGCGGCCTGCGCCTCTATGTAGAGAAGGAGAATGAGGCGGCGCAGGAGGCGTACACCCGGTTAGGGATGACGATGACCCCCTACCGCGTCTACGAACAGGACTTCGTGCTCTGAGCTAACTTGACTGGGAGCGGGATCATACAGTACAACACTGGTGGGTCTCTCCTGATTCCCTGCGAGAGTGGCGGAACTGGCAGACGCGCGAGACTTAGGATCTCGTGGGCATAACCGTGGGGGTTCGAGTCCCCCCTCTCGCACCAAAAAGAAAGCCGTCAGCCATCAGCAATCAGTCTTGCCGCTTTAGTCCCAGGATAAAAAGCTGAACGCTGATAGCTGGGAGCTATAGAGCTTGAAACTTGAAGTGACTGAATTGGGCCCGGTGAAACGGGCCGTCCGGATCGAGGTGCCGGCGGAGGACGTCGCCAAGCGGTTCCGGGACGTCTACGCGGACCTCCGGAGCCAAGTGCATATCCCCGGCTTTCGCCCGGGCAAGGCGCCGCTCGCCCTGCTGGAAAAGCGCTACGCGAAGACCGTCGAGGACGACGTCGTCCGCTCGCTCGTCCCCGAGTATTACCAGAAGGCCATGAAGCAGGCGGGGTTCACCCCGGTCGCCGTGGACCTGCCGCCGATCGAACGGATCAAGATCAAGGACGGCGCCCCACTGGTCTTCACGACCACCGTGGAAATCAAACCCGTCTTCGAGCTCCGGGAATACAAGGGCATCACGCTCAAGCAGGACAAGCGGGCCATCACAGAGGAGGAGCTCGACAAGGCGATGCAGGTTCTTCGGCAGCAGCATGCCCAGATCGAAGTCGTCAAGGAGGATCGGGGCGTCGTCGAGGGCGATTACGTGCAGGTCCGCATCGAGCAGGTTGAGGGGCCCAACCAGCCGGCCGGATTCAAACCCGAATCTCACCTGGTCCGCGTTGGCGACAAGACCCAGGTCTACGGATTGACGCTGGACGAGGCGGTCCTCGGCAAGAAGAAGGGCGAGGCGATCGAAGTCAGCCAGGAAGGAACCGGCGCGGTCCGGGGGACGGTGCAGACAATCAAGCAGAAGGTCCTGCCCGAGCTGGACGATGAGTTCGCCAAGGACCTGGGCGACTACAGGACCCTGGCGGAGCTACGCGAGAAGGTCCGCACGCAGCTCGAGCAGAGCTTGAAGCGGGACATCGAAGAGACGTACAAGGACCAGATCATGAAGCGACTGGTGGACCTGCACCACTTTGACATTCCGGAGTCGCTGGTCCAGCGTGAGCTGGATGCCATGGTCCAGAGCGAGCGCACGCGGCGGCACCGGATCCGGCATATGATCTCGCACGGGGCGGCGGGCTCTCAGGAGGACGAGAAGTTCAATGTCCAGAAGTTCCGGGAGGAGAGCCTCCCCACGGCCCAGCAACGCGTCAAACTCGGCTTGCTCCTGGAGGCGATTGCGCAGAAGGAAGGCATCGCGGTGACCGACGCGGACCTCGAATACGAGTGCCGGCAGATGGCGCGCGCGCTGCAGGTGGACGTGGCGGAGGTGGTGAAGATGCTGAGGGACGGGGGCGAGGACGCGGTCGAAGACCTCAAGTCCCGCATCCTGGCGGAGAAGGCCTTGCAGTTCGTCTATGAAAAGGCCATCATCCAGGTCTGATGAACGCCTAACCTGAGAGTGTGAGATAATGAAACATATGAGAGAGACTTCCCAGATGCTCATCCCGATGGTCATCGAGCAAACTAACCGGGGCGAGCGCGCCTACGACATCTATTCGCGCCTCTTAAAGGATCGTATTATCTTCATCGGCACGCCGATCGACGATGTGGTCTCGAACGTCATCATCGCCCAGCTCCTGTTTCTCGAAGCCGAGGACCCCGAGAAGGACATCAACGTGTACGTCAACACGCCGGGCGGATTGGTGACGGCCGGGCTGGCCATCTACGATACGATGCAGTACGTCAAGCCCGCCATTGCCACCATCTGCGTCGGCCAGGCCGCCAGCATGGGGGCGCTCCTGCTGACTGCCGGGACGAAGGGCAAGCGCTACGCGCTGCCGAACTCCCGGATCATGATCCATCAGCCGCGCGGCGGGTTCGAGGGCCAGGCCACCGACATCGGCATCCAGGCCGAGGAGATCATCAAGATCCGCAAGCGGCTCGATGAGATCATGGCGAAGCACACCAGCCAGCCGGTCGAGAAGGTCCACAGGGACTCGGAGCGCGACTACTTCATGTCTGCGGAGGAGGCGAAAGCCTACGGCCTCATCGACGAGGTGATCGTGCGGCCGCCGAAGAGCTTGAAGCCGAGCAAGGGCGACAAGGACGGCGACGGCAAGACCCCCGAAGTGAAGTAGAGAAGAAGAAAGCGAGGCTCCGGCTACGCCGGGCCGAGCGCGGGGCGCGGGGGCATCGGAGCACCTCTCAGGAGCGCACGGACCCCCGATAGAAAGGGCGGGCGATGGCGAAACAAGAGAAGACCGAAGCCCAGTTGCGGTGCTCGTTCTGCGGCAAAGGACGCGAGGAGGTCCGAAAGCTGATCGCCGGGCCCACGGTCTACATCTGCGACGAGTGCGTGGACCTCTGCAACGACATCATTGCGGAGGATCTTGAGGAGAAACAGGAAGCCGTCTCCTCCAAGCTGCCCAAGCCCAAAGAGATCATGCGCACCCTGGACCAGTACGTCATAGGGCAGGAGCGGGCCAAGAAGGTGCTAGCGGTCGCCGTCCACAATCACTACAAGCGCATTTCCTCCAACACGCTGGACGATGTCGAGCTCCAGAAGGGCAACATCCTCCTCATCGGTCCCACCGGCACGGGCAAGACCCTGCTGGCCCAGACGCTGGCCCGCATCCTCGACGTGCCGTTCACCATCGCCGACGCGACGACGCTGACCGAGGCGGGCTACGTCGGCGAGGACGTGGAGAACATCATCCTCAAGCTGGTGCAGGCCGCCGATTATGACGTGGAGCGGGCGGAGCGCGGCATCGTCTACATCGACGAGATCGACAAGATCAGCCGCAAGAGCGACAGTCCCTCCATCACGCGGGATGTCTCGGGCGAGGGCGTGCAGCAGGCTCTGCTCAAGCTCATCGAGGGGACCGTGGCCAACGTCCCGCCCCAGGGCGGGCGCAAGCACCCGCACCAGGAGTTCATCCAGGTAGACACGGCGAACATCCTATTCGTCTGCGGGGGCGCCTTCGTCGGGCTGGAGACCATCGTCGAGCAGCGGCTTAACCAGAAGGTGATCGGCTTCGGCGCCGAGATCAAGGGCAAGTACGAGCGGCGCACAAGCCACCTGCTGTCGCAGGTGCAGCCGGAAGACCTGCTCAAGTATGGGCTGATCCCTGAGTTCGTGGGACGGCTGCCGGTCGCCGCCACGCTGGAGGAGCTCGACGAGAAGTCGCTCATCCGCATCCTCACGGAGCCCAAGAACGCGCTCCTCAAGCAATATGAGAAGCTCCTGGCCTTCGAGAAGGTGAAGTTGAAGTTCACCGAGAGCGCCATCGTCGCGGTGGCGCGTAAGGCGTTCAAACAGAAGACTGGCGCGCGGGGCCTCCGCTCCATCCTTGAAGAGGTGATGCTCGACGTGATGTACGAGATCCCCTCCCAGCGCGAGATCCGCGAGTGCGTGATCACGGAGGACGTGATCGAGGGCAAGGCCGCGCCGTTGCTGATCAAAGACCATGAGAAGGGCGTCAAGTCGGCTTAGCTTGGCCTAACCTCCGACGCGCCTCATCCGCTAATGCGCTACCTGCTTCTCGTCCCGGTTCTGGCCACCGCTAGCCTCTTGTCGTCCTGGCTCGTCACGCTGCCGGACGTCGCATACCTCGCCGCGGTGAATCCGAACACCACCGTGCTGATCGAGGCGCGTCAGGCCGAGGCCGCCGAGAAGGGCCGGCCCATCGCGCTGTCATGGACCTGGGTGCCGCTGGCGCGCATCTCGCCCCATCTACAAAAGGCTGTCATCGTGTCGGAAGACGCGTCGTTCTACCAGCACCACGGGTTTGATTGGGAAGGCCTCCTGGAGGCACTGATGCACAACTGGGAGCAGGGCAAGCTGCGCCGGGGCGGGAGCACGATCACGCAGCAACTGGCGAAGAACCTCTACCTCTCCTCCGAGAAGAACCTCCTGCGGAAAGCCCGCGAGGCACTAATCGCGTGGGAGATCGAGCGGCGTCTTCCCAAGAAGCGCATCCTGGAACTCTACCTGAACGTCGCGGAATGGGGCGACGGGGTCTTCGGCGCCGAGGCGGCGGCGCGCCATCACTTTGACAAGTCGGCCGCCGAACTGACAGAGGACGAGGCGGCCCTGCTCGCTGCGCTGCTCCCCTCGCCCCGGCGGAACGATCCGATCCAGTACACCCCCTTCCTCGCCAGGCGCCAGGAGGCGATCCTGTACTGGATGCACCGCGAGAATGGGGACCAGCGGCCCTCAGCAGCGTACTGACCGATCTCGCCGCCCTACTCGTGCAAGAACCGCTCTGTCTCTTCGAGGTGTTTTTTGAGGTACGCCATGAACGGCGTCCCGCCGGTTCCCACGCCCGTCGGATTGCTGGCACTCCGCTGATGCTGCTGGTGGATGTAGCGGTCGGCGTAGTCCAAATGCGTCTCCCGGAAACGGGCCAGCAGGCGGACGCAGTCGCGGAAGGCCTCCCAGAGTTTCGGATGGCGCTCCCGGCGAGCGCTTTCCCGGCTTTGGCCTCGATGTCCACGTGAACCAGCACGAACCACTCTTCGTCCAACCCGCCGAGGAAGTTTTGCAGCAAGGTGATGTTGCCGAGCTCGATCGGGCTCGTTGG
>Ga0209802_1000052_pt1 | contig 74314 bp, 59 predicted proteins | sample GraSoiAngelo_129_FD_185886 | JGI IMG/M metagenome (GOLD analysis project Ga0209802, IMG submission 185886) | Grasslands soil microbial communities from the Angelo Coastal Reserve, California, USA - 14_0927_12_40cm (SPAdes) (version 2) | ecosystem: Environmental > Terrestrial > Soil > Grasslands ...
AGCTATCTCACGATGCACGGCCACAACGTGCTCTACATCAACAACGGTGACGGCACCTTCACCGACCGGACCAAAGAGTACGGGCTCGATTTCGCCGGCTATTCCACCCAGGCCGTCTTCTTCGACTACGACGGCGACGGCGACTTGGACATGTACCTCCTCAATTACTCCGCCCACTCCGAGCGCGGGCCCAGCACGCACCCGCAGCGCGAGCCGCGCCATCCCCGGGCCGGCGACCGCCTCTACCGTAACGAGGGGGGGGGCCATTTCGTGGACGTGAGCGACCAGGCCCACATCTACGGGGGCGTCGAGGGATACGGCCTGGGCGTGGTCGCGAGCGACGTGAACCTCGATGGCTGCCCCGACCTGTACGTCGCCAACGACTTTCAGGAGAACGACTTTCTCTACATCAACAACTGCGACGGCACGTTCACCGAGTCCATCGCCACGGCGGCGGGGCACACCAGCCATGCCTCCATGGGTGTCGATGCCGCGGACTTCAACAACGACGGGCGACCCGACCTGATGGTGCTCGACATGCTGCCCGAGCGGGAGGACATCCTCAAGACCTCCGCCAACGCCGACGACTTCTCGATCGAACAGTTGAAGCTGCGGGCCGGCTACCACCCGCAGTATTCCCGCAACACCCTGCAGCTCAACCGCGGTCTCCTGGGAGGGGCGGTACGCTTCAGCGAGATCGGCTATCTGGCCGGCGTGTACGCGACCGACTGGAGCTGGGCCCCGCTGTTCGCGGACCTGGACAACGACGGGCACAAGGACCTGTTCGTCACCAACGGCATCTATCGCCGGCCCAACGACCTCGACTACCTCGCGTACGTGCGCGACCCCGCGATCCAGGCCGCCCTCGCCACCGGCATCAGCCCGGGCATCCTGCGGCGCCTGACGAGCATGATGCCCCACGTCCCCATTGCGAACTATGCCTTCCGCAACAACGGCGACCTGACATTCACGAACATGGCGCAGGCCTGGGGCCTGGCGCAGCCGGGATTCTCGAACGGCGCGGCCTACGCGGACCTGAACAACAGCGGTGCGCTCGACCTGGTGGTCAACAACCTCAACGCGCCCGCCGCGATTTACCGTAACCACGCGCGCGAGATCAACGGCAACGCGTATCTGACGGTCGTGCTGCGCGGGTCCGGAGCAAACACCGCGGGGATCGGCGCGAAGGTCGTCATCAAGCACCAGGGCACGACACAGCTGCTGGAGCAGATGCCGACCCGTGGTTTCGAGTCCTCGGTCGATCCCCGGCTGCACTTCGGGCTGGGGCGGGCTCAGCAGATCGACTCGCTGACCGTCATCTGGCCGGATCGACGCTATCAGGTGCTGACGCATGTGGCCGTCAACCGCACCCTCACGCTCTCCCAGCGCGATGCCGCCGGCCGGTACGTCTACCCGCACGACTCAACGCGGCCGCTGTTCGCTGACGTGACCGCCCGGCTCGCCATCGATTTCACGCATCAGGAGAACTCTTTCTACGACTACAACCGCGAGCCGCTGTTGCCGCATCTGCTCTCGACCGAAGGGCCGGCGCTAGCCGTCGGCGACGTCAACGGCGACGGGCTGGACGACATCTACGTCGGCGGCGCCAAATGGCAGGCCGGGCGGCTCTTCATCCAGCAGCGGGACGGGACGTTCCGGGTCAGCCAGCAGCCCGCGTTCCAGGCGGACAGCCTATCGGAGGACGTCGACGCGGTGTTCTTCGATGCCGACGGCGACGGGCATCCGGATTTGTACGTCGTGAGCGGTGGCGACGAGTTCTGGGGAGATCACGATGCGCTCCAGGACCGGCTGTACATCAACGACGGCCACGGAAACTTCCAGCGCGATGCGCGTGCCCTCCCTCGGTTCTCGGAGAGCGGCGGGTGCGTGGCCGTAGGCGACTTCAACGGAGACGGCCATCTCGATCTGTTTGTCGGGCGGCGGGTGGTCGCCGGCCGGTACGGCGTCACGCCGCGAAGCTATCTGCTCGAGAACGACGGTACGGGACACTTTCGGGACGTCACGCTCGAGCGGGCCCCGGGGCTCGCCGAAGCCGGGATGGTGACGTCGGCTAGCTGGACCGATTACGACAACGACGGCCAGCTCGACCTCATCGTGGTGGGCGAATGGATGCCCGTCCGGGTGTTCAAGCAGGAGCACGGCCGGTTCGTGGATCGGACGGCCGCGGCCGGGCTCGCGGGCACGGAGGGCTGGTGGAACAGCGTCACGGCGGTCGACCTGAACGGCGACGGCCGCCAGGATCTCGTGCTGGGCAACCTCGGGCTCAATTCTTACTTGCGGGCCTCCGCGACGGAGCCCGCCCGGATGTACCTGCACGACTTCGCTCACAACGGTACACAGGAGCAGATCATCACCTTCTACAAACACGGGGTGAGCTACCCGCTGGCCGGTCGGGACGAGCTGGTCCGCCTGATCGCGCCGCTGGGCAACCGTTATTCCTCCTATGCCGCGTTCGGCGCCAGCCGTGTCGAGGACATCTTTGCCGCGTCGGACTTGAGAGAGGCCAAGCTGCTCGAAGCCCATCTGTTCGCGAGCGCCGTGGCCCTGAACAACGGCGACGGCACTTTCAAGCTCCAGCCGCTGCCCGTGGAAGCACAGGTCGCCCGCGTCAACGCCGCGCTGGCTGAAGACTTCGACGGGGATGGGCACGTCGATCTCCTGCTGGCGGGCAACTTCTACGGCGTACCGCCCGTGCTGGGGCGCTACGATGCGAGCTATGGCTTGCTGCTGCGCGGAACGGGGGGGGCGGGGGGGGGCGACGGTCGCTTCGCTGCGGTCGACCTGGAGCGGAGCGGTCTCATGATAGACGGGCAGGTGCGGCGTCTAGGGCTCGTCAAGCGGGCAGACGGGGGCCGTCTGATCGTCGTGGCGCGGAACAACGACAAGCTGCAGATTCTGCGCCCACTTCACCACCGGCCGCTCGCCCAGACCTCGAAGCGGTAGAGGGGAGCATCTACGTGCCCATGGACCGACCTCGCCTGACGTTCTGGCAGATGTACAACATGAGCTTCGGATTCCTCGGCATCCAGTTCGGGTGGGGCCTACAGCTGGCCAACATGTCGGCGGTGTACGAGCGGCTGGGCGCCCGACCGGACCAAGTGCCGCTGCTGTGGCTCGCGGCGCCGCTCACCGGGCTGCTGGTGCAGCCGATCGTGGGCGCGCTGAGCGACCGCACCTGGGGACGGCTGGGGCGCCGGCGACCCTATTTCCTCACGGGCGCCATCCTCGCCTCGATCGCGCTCTTCCTGATGCCGACGTCGAGCGCGCTGTGGATGGCCGCGGGCCTGCTCTGGATACTCGATGCCTCGATCAACATTTCGATGGAGCCGTTCCGGGCTTTCGTCGCCGACAAGCTGGACGTATCCCAGCGCACCGCCGGGTTCGTGATGCAGTCATTCTTCATCGGCGTGGGTGCCAGCCTGGCAAACGCCCTGCCGCTGCTGTTCAGCTGGATGGGCGTGCGGGGGAGCACCGCGAGCGGTGTCCCGCTTTCGGTGAAGTATTCCTTCCAGGTCGGCGCGGTGGTGTTTCTGCTCGCCGTGCTGTGGACGATCGTCACGACCAGTGAGTTCCCGCCGGAGGACCCGGCCGCGTGGGACCGCGCACGACGCGGGCGGCGCGGGCTGGGACCGCTCCTCAGCGAAATCGTCGCCGCTATTCGGGAGATGCCCGCCACGATGCGGCAGCTCGCCGTGGTACAGCTGTTCACCTGGCTCGGCCTCTTCTGTATGTGGCTGTTCTTCGTGCCCGCCACGGCACGGCACGTCTTCGGGGCCACGGATCCGCAGTCGGCGCTGTACACGCAGGGGATCGAGTGGGGCGGCTTCAGCTTCGCCTTCTACTCGATCACTTGCTTCCTGGTCGCGCTCGCGCTGCCGAGGCTGGCTGCCTTGACCAGCCGCAAGACGGTGCACGCCGCTGCGCTCACCTGCGGGGCGGTGGGGCTGCTCGCGGTTTACTTTATTCAGGACAAGCACCTGCTGCTGCTCAGTATGGTGGGCGTCGGGGTCGCGTGGGCGTCCATCCTTTCCATGCCGTACGCCATCCTGTCCACCGCGTTACCGCCCAGCCGGATGGGCGTCTACATGGGCGTGTTCAACTTTTTCATCGTCATCCCCGAGATCGTCGCCGCGATCGGGTTCGGCCCGTTGATCCGGCTGGTCTTCGGGGAGAGCAATCCCAGCGCGCCGCTGTACGTCGTGATGCTGGGCGGCGCCTGTCTGCTGACGGCGGCCGCTTGCGTGGGGCTGGTGCGCGACGTCGGCGCAATCACACCCACTACTACATGAACATGACGGGCCGACAGCTGCTCGCGCTTGCTATCGCTCTTCTTTCGCTAGCTGGATGCGGTCATGAAGAGAAGCGGCCCCCCCTATTCACGCTGCTGCCCCCAGGTCGCACCGGCGTCACGTTCGCCAATACCATCACCACCAACGACTCAGTGAATGTTCAGAGCGACCCCTACGTGTACAACGGCGCGGGGGTGGCCGTCGGGGACATCGATAACGACGGATTACCGGACCTGTTCTTCACCGGCAACATGGTCTCGAGCCGCCTGTACCTGAACAAAGGCAACATGCGGTTCGAAGACATCACGGAACGAGCAGGCGTCAAGACGAACCGGTGGGCCACCGGCGCCACCATGGTGGACATCAATAACGACGGGTATCTGGACATCTACGTCTCCGTCTCCGGATCGGAGCGGTCCAAAGGGGCCGATAGGGCCAACCTGTTGTTCATCAATAACGGGGATCACACCTTCACGGAGGCCGCGGCACAGTACGGCATCGCCGACACCGGCTTCACCACGCACGCCGTCTTCTTCGATTACAACGGAGACGGATACCTCGACCTCTTCTTGCTCAACAATTCACCGCAGGACTTCGCCCGTGGTGCGGCGGACACGCACCCGCTCGGCGTGCGGACGGAAAGCCCCGCCAGCTACAATACGCTGTATCGCAACAACGGCGACGGGACCTTTACCGATGTATCCCGCGAAGCGGGGATACTGCGACAGATCGGGTACGGACTCGGCGTGGTGGTGGCCGACGTGAACGGAGATGGGTGGCCCGACCTCTACATCTCCAACGACGTCGCACCCAATGATGTCCTCTACATCAACAACGGCGATGGCACGTTCACCGATAAGGCCGGCGCGTGGCTCAAGCATACGAGCTTTGCGGGCATGGGTGTCGATATCGCTGATTTCAATAACGACGGCTGGCCCGACATTGTGCAGATGGACATGATGCCGGCCGCCTTGCAGGGACGCAAGCGGATGAGCGGGTATCTCACGCATGGCGGTCGCATGGACCTGCGCCGCAGAGGGTTTCGCGACGATTACGACGTCAACTCGCTGCAATTGAGCAACGGCGTGACGCAGAGCGGGGACATCATATTCAGTGAAATCGCCGGCCTGGCGGGCGTCGCATACACCGACTGGAGCTGGGGTCCCCTGTTTGGCGACTTCGACAACGACGGATACAAGGACATCTTCGTCACCAACGGCTATCCCAAAGCGGCCAATGATCTCGATTACCAGACGGCGGCATTCGGAGCGCGCCGAGCCGGAGACCATCAGCGGGCGCTGAGACTCCTCAAGGACCTGCGCAGCTACCGGCTGTCCAACTATGTCTTTCGGAACAACGGTGATCTGACGTTCACCGATAAGACCAAAGAATGGGGAATAGACCAGCCGGGCTTTTCGTACGGCGCGGCATATGCCGATCTCGATAACGACGGCAGGCTCGACATCGTGGTCAACAACATCGATGCGCCCGCGTCCATCTACGAAAACATCCAACCTCAAGACGACGCCCATCATTATCTGCAAATCACGCTGCAAGGGGAGTCTCCCAATAGACGGGGGATCGGATCGACACTGATCCTCACCGCCGGTGGTCAGAAGCAGTACCTGTACCATTCCCCGTACCGCGGCTACATGTCCACGATGGATGACCGCGACCACTTCGGACTCGGCAACGCGCGGCGGGTGGACAGCCTCGAAGTCACGTGGCCCGATGGGCGGTATCAACTACTGACTAATCTGGCCGTCGATCGGATGGTGACGCTGAAACAGGAAGATGCAATGCGCGCGGTGCCGGGGCGGTGTCGGGTGGCAGGTTGTCTCCCCCGACCCCTGACCCCCGACCCCCGACCACGCATGTTCCAGCCGATGGATTCGCGCCGGGCATTGAAGTACAAGCACACCATAGGGACGTTCGTCGATTACAACGTGCAACCGCTGTTGCCGTACGAGCTGTCCCGGCAGGGCCCTCCCATCGCCGTGGCGGACGTGAACGGCGACGGCCTGGATGACGTCTTCATCGGCGGTGCGGCCGGTGTCCCGGGCAAGCTGTTCATTCAGCGACGGGATGGCGGTTTCGTCGAATCCGCCGGCGGGCAACCGTGGGCAGCCGACAAGTCTTACGAAGACTGGGGGGCGGTGTTCTTCGATGCCAACGGGGACGGGCGTCCCGACCTGTATGTGGCGAGCTGCGGGTATCGCCTGTCACCGGTTTCGCCGCTCTTGCAGGACCGCCTCTACATCAACCGGGGAGGCGGCCGGTTTGTGAGAGACACCAAAGCGTTGCCGGACATGCCGACCTGCACGGCCAGTGTGGCGGCGGGGGATTTCACGGGCGATGGCAAGGTCGATCTGTTCGTCGGGGGTCGCCTGACACCCGGAAAGTACCCCTATCCCGCCCGCAGCTATCTGTTACGCAACGACGGCGGCAAGTTCACGGACGTTACCGAGGAGGTAGCCCCGGAGCTGGCCCGACCAGGCGGCATGATCACCGCCGCTGTCTGGATCGATTTTGACGGCGATGGGCGGTTGGATCTGGTCACGGCGGGAGAATGGATGCCGCTCCAGTTTTACAAGAACATCGATGGGAAACAACTGCGCAATGTAACCGCATCGATGGGCCTGCCACCCACGCGCGGGTGGTGGTACAGTCTCGCGACGGGCGACTTCAATCACGACGGGCATCCCGATCTGGTGGCGGGCAATCTGGGGCTGAACGCGTCGTACACGACGTCGCCGCACAGCCGGTTCGGCGTTTATGCGGATGATTTCACCGGGAATCGAACCACCGACATCGTCCTGACCCAGGAAATCGGCGGAACGGAGTACCCATTGTTCGGGCGGGCGAGATTGGGACCGAGCATCTATACCGCGGCGCTGCGATTCGCGAGCTACGGGTCGTTTGCCGCAGCTTCCGTCGAACAGCTGTTCGGCACCGCCGCATCGCGGCACGCCCTCCATTACCAGACGGATACGTTTGCCAGCCTCTATCTGCAGAACAACGGCGATGGCACGTTCACGGCGGCGCCGCTGCCCAATCTGGCGCAGATCTCACCGATTCGCGGTATCATCGCGCATGACGTGGACGGTGACGGCAACCTCGACCTGATCGTGGCCGGCAACCTCGATGATACGGAGCCGAACACGACCCCCGCTGACGCCGGCAACGGCCTCTGGCTGAAGGGGGACGGGCGCGGCCACTTCACTCCGGTTCCCCCCGTGGAAAGCGGCTTCCTGGCGCCCCGAGACGTCACGGGGCTGGCGCTCATCCGAACGCCTGCAGGGAACGCCGTGCTCGTCGCGAACAACGGCGATTCCCTGCAGGCGTTCGCAATCCGGAAACATTAGGCAGGTGCGACTTGCGATCGCTCTTCTCCCCCTCCGCACGTTGGCTCGTCACGATCGCCGGACTCTCGCTGCTCGCCGGCGGCGCGATCGCCGTGGCACTATTCGCGCTACGGGTTCGGACTGAGCCGGTCCGTGCTGACAACGCCGTGGGTGACGCCACCTGCCTCTCATGTCACCAGCAAAAGGCGAGCTTTGAACAGACCGCCCACCGCCTGACCTCGAGGCCTCCGACTCGCGACGCAATTGCGGGGAGCTTTACGCCGGGTGCGAACGTGCTTCGCACCTCGAATCCGTACCTGCACTTCCGAATGGACTCGACCGCGACGGGCTTCTTCCAGACGGCGGTGATGGGCCGCGCGCCCGACACCTCCACGCGTTCCGAGCGCATCGACTTCGTGACCGGGTCGCGGAAAGGGCAGTCATACCTGTATTGGCACGCCGGGGATCTGCTGTACCAGCTCCCCGTCTCGTATTGGACCGGTGTGGGGTGGGTGAACAGCCCCGGGTACCCAGACGGAACGCAAAACTTCGAGCGGCCGATCCCCCCACGTTGCCTCGAGTGCCATGCGTCCGGCTTCCGGACGGTGGCCGCTAGCCCTAGCGTGATCAATCGGTATGGACGCACCGGTGTAATCCTGGGCATCACGTGCGAAACGTGTCATGGCGCTGGTCAGGAACATGTGCGACGCGAACGCTCTCCGCTGCACGCGGTGCTACCGCCCGCAATCGTCAACCCGGCACGGCTGGCGCGCCCGCGACAGCTGGATGGATGCGCGCTCTGTCACGGTGGCGTGGCGGCGCCACGCACACCCGCTTTCTCCTATGTACCGGGGCAGCCGCTCGAGCGGCAGGTTGAGTGGTGGGCACGACGCGATACGGGCGCCGTGGATGTACACGGCAACCAGGTGGCGCTGCTGGAACGGAGCAGATGCTTCCGTTCCTCGCTGATGACCTGCGCCACCTGCCACGACGTCCACCGACAGCAGCGCGATCTCGTGGGATTCTCGGATCGCTGCCTCACCTGCCATGCGGCGCAGAGCTGTGGCCTTTTTCCCCGACTCGGACACGGCTTGGTGGGCCGGTGCGTCGATTGTCACATGCCGGCGTTGACGTCGACTACGATCGTGTCAACCTCGCTCGGCCGTCAAATGCGGGTGCAGGTGCGCACGCACTGGATCAAGGTCTACCCGCAGTTCCGTGTGCCATGACGGGGAAGGCTTGATCGGTGGCGTGGCCCTGATCGAAAACGCCCGCAGGGAAGGCCGTGCTCGCGGCGAACCACGGCGATTCCCTGCAGGCGTGTACGATCCGAAACGGTTAGCTCGAGCTCACCACCCCGGATTCTGTACCAGCAGGGGGGCCAAGTCGAGCTGGTTAGACGGGATCGGATACAGTGAATCCCGCGCGGTGTACGCTACGCCGGCGAGGTATGGGATGTGCCTTCCCTCGACCGTGACGTAGTTGTTGATCTCCGTGTTCGCGGTGCGCCAGCGCCGCAGGTCGAAGAAGCGCTGGCCTTCCATCGCCAGCTCAAGCCGCCGCTCATACTGAACGGCCTGGTCTGCTTGCGCCACGGTAGTAAACGGCAAAGTATACAGGCCGATGCGGTATTTCGCCCAGGGCGTTGTCAAGGAGTCGATCGAATTCGCGCCCTGGTACATCGGTACGGCCATGGGCTTGATCGTGTCGTTCGTGACGCAGGCGGGCCACGCTTTGGTCACCAGCGTATCGGCCGTGCCGCACCCCTGCGCAACCTTGCCGGCCCGCGCCCTGATCTGATTGACGATCGTTCTGGCGTTGTCGAGGATGCCCGTAGTGGCATGGATCTCCGCCTCTGCCAGGAGCAGCAGCATGTCGGCGTAGCGGAAGATGTGGATGTTCACATCGTTCGTCTGGGTCGCCTGCCACCCCACGTTGTTCTCGGCGTTGGCCCCTTTCTCGTGGACGTTCCTCTTGGGGCTGAACGGGCCGCTGTAGGAGGCGTCGCGGATCCACCCGCGATTGTGGAGTCCCCAATCTTTGTAGGGCACGCTATCCCGGCCGACGGTCCAATCGAGCCGCGGGTCCACCGGCGCCAAGCTGCCCGCCCTGCCGGCCGCGAAGTTCGTATCGCCCTGGGCCAAGGTCAAGGCGCTGGTCGTATTCCAGTTCGGGTCGGTCAACGCCAACGGCAAGCCGTTCGCGTCCACGGCGTAGAAATTGACCAGGTTGTACGATGGTTGGTGGAACCCGCAACAGCCGAAGTGGCTCCCCGAATGCGGGAAATTCAGGCGTTCGCCCCAGTTCGAGTTCCAGCCGCTCGGCTCCCCGTCTCTGACGGAAGCCTGAAACGCGAGGATCGTCTCCGAACCATTGCGATACTGCGTAAAGCCGGTCCAGACGTGATCGAAGCTCGTTTCCAGTTTGTACACATTGGATGCTTGAACCGCGCGCAACGTCACTAACGCCGAGTCCCAGAGGGCGGGGTTCCGGGCGGCGCCGTACACCTGCACACGGCCCTTGTAGGCCTTGGCGGCCCACGACGTCGCCCGTCCCAGGTCGCCGTTCCGCGGCGTCGCCGGGAGCAGGGCGATGGCGGAGTTCAAGTCGGCGACGATGAGCTTCACGATCGAATCGAGCGGAAGGTCGTTCGCCTTGCGGAACCCGCCCTGCGCCACCGGGGTCGTATCGGCTTCGAAGTAGTACGGAATATGCCCCCACATGCGATACGCTTCGAAGTGATAATGCGCCCGCAGGAACAGCGCCTCGCCCTTGATGCTGTTCGCGTCGGCGGTGGGGATCTCGAGCGGCTTCGAGGCCTGCACCCGGTTCAGCAGGTTGAGGGTGGCATTGGCGCGGAACACGCCCTCGTAGGCCTGGCTCCACTTTTGGTTCAAGTACCCTTCGGCTTCCCCCACCGCCCAGGAGAACGTCTCGATGTCATTGATCGGTTGCTGGTCGCCCGCGTTGGACCCCTTGTGGGCGTCGCCGCTCGGCACACTCCCCCACACCCAGTTGCTGGCCGCGCATCCCCACGAACCGGCGGAGCTCGAGCTGCAGTCCAGTGACCGGTAGGCGGCAATGAGGGTGCCCTCGACGCCGGCCTTGGTCTCGAGCGACGCCTCCACCACGGTCCCCTGGGGCGGGATGTTCAGAAAATCCTTGCAGGCGTACGCGCCCCCGGCGGCGAGCATCACGACCGCCATTCCGTAAAGCAATCGGTTACGATCTTGCTGTTTCATCGTCTTCCGTCCTTGAATAAAGACGAGTCGCTAGAACGTGGTCGAAATGCCGATAGTGAACGTTCGGTTGCTGGGATACGAGCCTTCATCGACACCGCGGAACTGGTCCCGGATGTCGCCGGCCGCCCCGAAGGTGCTCCAGGCCGGGAGCGCTGGATCGAGCCCCGAGTACCCGGTGATGGTGAACAGGTTTTCCGCCTGCACATACACGCGCGCGGCGGGGATCCAGCGGACAAAGGCCGGCGGCAGGTTATACCCGATCTGCAGGTTGCGCAGCCGGACGTACGTGCCGTCCTCGATCCAATAGCTCGAGAACTGTCGGCTGAACGCGGCATCGCTGTTGTCCAGTCTCGGGTACAGGGCGCCCGGGTTCGTCACCTTGCCTGTGCAGATATAGTCCTTCCGCGGTGCCGGCGCCGGGGCGCACGGTCCATCCAGCACCACGGAGTTCGCCAGCAGGTCGCTCCGCACGTTGGTATCGAAATAGCGGAACACGTACCAGTACTTTTGCGCGTTGAAGATCTTATTCCCGAACGTCCCGAACACCGTGGCGCTGACTTCCCAGTTGCCGCGGCGCAGGTTGAGATCCAATCCGCCGGTGAAGTCCGGGTGGGGGCTCCCGATGATCGCCCGGTCGGCGCCGGTGATGGTGCCGTCCCCGTTCAGGTCTTTGAACTTGATCCGGCCGGGGCGCGCGCCGTCTGTCCAGAACGGGGCGGCGTCGAGCGAGTCCTTGTAGTAGCCGTCCGCCACCAGGCCGTAGAACGCCCCGATGGGCTGACCAACCATGTTGATCACGGGATTCTGTTCCCGCAGCGAAATCGGCCCGGTGAAGGACTGCGTCCCGAGGGCGTCGATCTGGAGGATCTTGTTCCGATAGTGGCTGCCGTTGAAGGTCACGCTCCACAGGGTTCCCTGGCCGATGCTGCTCCGGTAGCCGATGGAAAAATCGATGCCGTTGTTTCTCATCTTCCCGATATTGACGATCGGGGGAGCGGCGGAGCCCGCCGCGCCCGGGGTCCGCGGGTCGAACAACAGGTTGTTCGTGTTGCGCTGGTACACGTCCGCGCTGAACGTGCCGCGACCATCGAGAAACTCGAGGTCCAGTCCGACATTGGTGGAGCGTTGCTCTTCCCACTTCAGCTCCACGTTCCCGATGGCCGTTTGCTTGAATCCCGGCCGAATCGCCGTGGGGTTCGTTCCCCCGATGTCATAGAAGACGTCGCCCCGGTCCCCGCCGAACTGGCTGACGATCCGTCCGGCAGGGATCTGCTGGTTGCCGGTGACCCCCCAGCCGAACCGCAGCATCATGTTCGAAAACAGCGAATTGTGCGACAAGAAAGATTCCCGCGACAGCCGCCAACCGGCCCCCACCGCCGGGAACGTTCCCCACTGATTCTGCGGCCCCAAGCGGGACGAGCCGTCGCGACGCAGCGTGAAGCTGAGATAGTACTTGTCAGCAAAGTTGTAGTCGGCCTTGCCGAAGTAGGACAACAGCGAAGCCTGCCCGCCGCTACTGGTGACGTTCTTGGTGGTCGGGTCGCACAGCGCATCCTGGATGTAACGCGAGTCCAAGCTCGGGTTGAGGAGGTTCGAGCAGCTGCCGGTCTCGAACCGATTGGTGTTCTTGGTCGCTTCCTGGCCCAACAGCACGGCCAGATTGTGCTGGTTCATCGTGCGCGTATAGTTGAGCGTGTTGCTCCACGTCCACTCGGTGAACAGGTTGTAGTTCTCGTTGATGCCGTTGACGTCGGTCACCTCCGAGTTCTCGGGCGTGGTGGGCGAGAAGCCATGAAATGAGGTCTGACCCAGATTGAACCCGAGTCGCGTCTTTAGAGACAGGGCGCGGCTGGCGTCAAACCCGGCGAACACGTTTCCGAAGATCCGGTCGTTGGTGGTGATGTCGTTCTGGGCGGCCGAAGCGATCTTGAGCGGATTGGTCAGGTTGGAGAGGCCGACGGCCTTGCCGGAGGCGAAGTACCCGTTGATATCGTAGACCGGGACCACCGGCTGCTGCATGATGTTCTTGCCGATGATGTTGTTTTCGCCGAGGCCGCCGTCGTCGAGCCCGCCGTAACTGCGGTCGCGCGAAGCCGTGATGTTCTCTCCAACGCTCGTCCGCCCCATGTTGAACGCGGTGTTGATGCGCACTCCCCCCCGCTGCAACCGGGTAAACGCCGCGGTCCCTTCCTGATCGAGGTAATTGAACGACACGTGGTACGCGTTGTCCTCCCCGCCACCCGACACCGCGAGATTCGCATCGCGGTACTGACCGGACCCGAACACCGCCTTCCACCAGTTCGTCCCGGGGCTACCGGGCATGATGAGCGTGCCGGGGTACTTGTACGTCGTCGGATCCACGACGGTCGTGCAGGTGGGGCCGGGGGCGCTGCAGCTCTGGCCCTTGCCATCGTTCGGCCAGATGTACGCCGGAACGGTGGGGTTGGTGGGATCGCCGTAGATGTTCCTCGGGACGGCGGTTCCGGCATTCTGGTATGCGGTCTTGACGACTTGGAAATAGTCGAGCGCGTTCTGCGTGAGGATGTTATCCATGCCGTTGGTCGGCGTCGCCACACCGGTTCTGACGTCCAACGTGACCCGGCGCGCTCCCGGTCTGCCGCGCCTCGTTTCGATGATGACGACCCCGTTGCTCGCGCGGGAGCCGTAGATCGACGCCGCCGAGGCATCCTTCAGGACCTGGATGGACCCGATCTCGCTCGGGTTCAACCAGTTGAGGTACGTGTCCTGAACCGGAGTTCCGTCCACGATGTACAGCGGATCGTTGTTCTGGAATGAGCTGACGCCCCGGATCCGCACGGTGGTGCGTGAACCAGGCGACCCGCCGGCCTCGACGGTTACCCCAGACACGGCACCATCCAGCCGCTGCAGCACGCTGGTCGAGGTCTGTTTGGACAGGTTTTCGACATCGACGGTGGCGACGGCGCCCGTGATGTCGGCCCGCTTCTGGGTCGTGTAACCGGTCACGACCACCTCGGGCAGCACGGTGACGGCTCGTTCCATCACGACGTCGATGGTGGTGCGTCCGCCCACGCTCACCCCGACGCCGCGATACCCGATGCGATTGACCAGCAGTACTGCATCGCTGGGAGCCGTGAGCGAGTACTTCCCCTGGTCATCGGTGACGGCACTGGTAGTGGTCCCGCGGATGCGTACCGTAGCCCCCCGAATGCGCTCGCCATCGGGCGCGGTGACTTTCCCGGAGACGTCGACCTGCTGGCCTCCCTGTTGGCCAAATGCCGGGCCGCACAGCACCAGTGCCAACAGCACACTCATCGCTACGGCACCGAGGTGGTGCAGCCGGCTCGTCGCGGACCAACGCTTACCCTGCAGCATGTCTCTCATGGGGGCGCCCTCATCCTGCGGGTCGTCGCATGGCCTTCAGGCCTTGCTTGGTGATCAGCTCGCGATAGGTAGTGAGCACTACGTTCCGGGCCTTCACGGCCCCGGCAAACCTGTCCGACGTCAACGCATCCAGCTCTCCCTGACGATTCTTGCTCATCTGGGCGAGCGGCTGGTCGGTGTTCATGTCCTCCAACGCGCCCAGCTCCGCATCGTCTATCCCGACGTGGGTGACCACGACATTGAAACCGGGCTTCAGGCGATCGATCATCGCCACCAGGCTGTCCGCCTTCTGGCGCGGCGCGGCCGAGTACTGAGGCGCATCCATCGTCTCGCCGAAGTATTCCGACATGCCGAGACCGAATTCGCTCGCCAGCCGCTCCGCGACCTCACGAAACTCGGGGGAGCGAGTCGCGGTGCCCATGTGATAGTCGACGTAGTCGATCTTGAGCCCCGACCGCCGCGCCCGCTCGATCTGCGCCCGCAGCTCCTTTTCGACTTGTCGTACGTCGGGATGATTCTTGTAGAGGGCTTCGGAAGACTGGAAGAAGTATCCGTTGGAGTCGACCAGCGTCGGCACGGCCTCGCGGCCCGTGACCGGCCCCCACCGATAGTTCTTCCATTCCGAATTGAGCGTCAAATGAATCCCGACCGCGACCGCGGGATGGCGCTTCAGGATCTCCACCGTCTCCTGGTACCAGGGGCAGGCAAACATGACCGACACGGAGAGGGGAAGTCCGGTGTCGATGAGTTTCTGCAGTGCCATGTTGGCGCTGTGACTGAACCCCGCGTCGTCGGTGCGGATGATCAAGTAGACGGGACTGGGCATACCCACACGTTGCATCGTGCCGGCCTGACCGACGAGCCAAGTCGGCGAGCCGGCGAGCAGCGCGCAACTGTACGCGGCGAGCATTGGTACCGCACGCATATGCCAGTCCTCAGGGCGTCCCACAACCTCTGACGGGCGCGAGGCACGTTGCCGATACCAAACGGCAGCCTGGGCGACGCGACGGGCCGCGCCCGCCTGCGACCGCGGGCGCGGGGAATAAAAGACGCGTCGTCCGCTAACCTGTCAAGGAGACCGACGAGGATTGTGAAAAAAAGCACAAAGGTCGATGGCCTTCGCGAGGGGGCCGACGATCGCCAGCGCCAGGATCGGCGGTGCAGGATAGAACGCGCTGAGCGCGGCCACGTGGTGATCGGCCGCCAGGCGGATCGCGGCCTCCACCACCGCGACCAGCGCGGCTACGACGATCCGTCCCCGCCTTGAGCCGACCGTCGTCTTGGGGTCGGTGATCATGAAGAAGATGAAGAGCTGGTACATCGGGCCCGTGATCGGCGCGAGCTCGGCGAGGAGGGGCGTGCCGCCGATCGCACTGCGCGCCGCGGCGAGGATCAGGTAGCACACGACGTACGTGAGCGTCACGTGCAGCACCCGCACCCGAGAGGCGATCAGCAGCCCGAAGCCCCAGATCACGACATTGGTGGCGAGGTGGTTCCCCCACTGGTGACTCAGGATCGCCACGCTGCCGGGCGCGATAAGAAGGAAGAGGCTGATCGCGAAGTTGCTCGGATTCCACAGGTGCTGGCCGCGATAGGCGAGCACGTACTTCGAGGCGATGGCCAGGAACGCGCCTAGGGCAAACGGCCACAGGAGACCGGCCCGCGGCTTGAGCAGGAGCGCGAGACTGATCCCCGTGACGTACGCGCTCTGGAGCGCGGCGCCGCGGCCCCCCACCAGCCGGGCCAGCGCGAGCTCCGTCGCCATGCACACGCCGAGGCTGATGACGAGGCGGTCGTAGCCGCCCAGAATGCCGTAGCGCGCTTCCCCCACCACGAGAATGAGCGTGATGAGGAAGGACACGAGGTAGCGGGGATCGACCTCGCCCAGCCGGGCCCAGAGCGTCCGGCCCCGCCCGCGGAGCGCCGCGAGCGCGACCGCGGTCACGGCACCGCGCCCGGCTCGGTGATGACGTTGAGGCGGTCCAGGGCGGGGTGCTCGACCACCTGGCGCGCGCCCGAGGGCCAGCGGATCACGACCCGGTCCACGCGCGCCGCGCTCCCCAGACCGAAGTGCAGCCGGCGGTCGTTCTGGCTCGCGAACCCCATGCCGCCATCCACGATCTTCAGCTGACGAGCGCCGCCCGCTTCGAGCGTCACCTCCGCGCCGATCGCGCTGCGGTTGCTCCGCGTGCCCACGAGCTTGAACGCGACCCAGTGGTTGCCCGGCGCGACCGTATTCTTATAGATCAGCGCCCGCTGGTTCTGGTTTGCGACCACCACATCGAGCACCCCGCGGTTGAACAAGTCAACCAGCGCTACGGCGCGCCCGTCGTACTCGTCGGTCACACCGACGGCCGCGGCCACATCGGTCCAGCCCGCCAGACCGCGGCTGACGAAGACGCGCGAGCGCTCGTACCCCGACAGGCTGGCGGTGCCGATGGCGGGCCAGTTCCGGGCGTCCTCGAACACGTTTCCGTTTGCGCCCGCGACCTTCGACATCGCGTACCAGTAGCTTCGGTCTCGGTCTCCCGACACGTAGCCGTTGACGATGAACAACTCGTTGCGCCCGTCGTTGTCGAGGTCGCCGAGCTGCGCCCCCCACGCCCAGCCCGCGTCGGCGACGGCGCCCTCGGCGCCCTGTTCGAAGCGCCCCAGCTCCGGGAGGAAGTTGAGGCGCAGGTTGTTGCCCTGAAACAGGTACGCGCGCTCCGAGATGTTGGTCACGAACGCATCGAGTCGCCCGCGGTTCAGCACGTCGCCGATCGAGGCCGACATGCCGCTCTTCGAGTCGCTCTCGAGGCCCGCCCGGGTCAGCACGAACCGCTTCCCCGAATCGTTGACGAACAGCTCCTCGGGCCCGTAGTCGTTCGCGAGGAACAAGTCGGGCCAGCCGTCGCCGTTGAAATCCCCCGCGGCGACCGCCAGCGTCCAGCGGGTGCTGCCGACGCCCATCTGATCCGTCACGTCCTCGAAGCGCCCGTTGCCGAGGTTGTGGAACAGGCGGTTCTTGCCCCCATTGGTGGCGAACTCGAAGCTGTTGTGCATGATGCGCGTCGTCTTGAGATGCCAGAGATCGATGTCGGAGCGGAAATAGCCCGTGACATAGAGATCGAGCAGCCCGTCGCGGTCGTAGTCGAACCACACCGCCCCATTGCTGTTCATCCACTGGCGCAGCCCCGCGGCGGCGGTCACGTCCTCGAAGTGCAGCCCGTCGAGATTGTGGAAGAGCTGGAGGTAGCCCCATTTGTAGACCAGCAGGTCCTCGAGCCCATCGTTGTCGTAGTCGCCCCACACGGCGCCCATCGACACGCCCTCGCCCGGGCGGTTCAGGTCCGCCACACCCGCGCTCCGCGCGACATCGACGAACGTCCCGTCGCCCCGGTTGAGATAGAGCGCGTTGGGGAACCCGAACCGGCTGTTCGTGAAGTAGAGGTCGGGCCAGCCGTCGTTGTTGACGTCGCTCACGGACACGGACGCGCCGAGCGACGCCACCAGCGGGGCGATGTTGTCGATCCGGGGATCGAGCGTGGGCGCGTGATGTACGAAATCGATCCCCACGTCGTGCGCCACGTCGCGCAGCGAAAAGCCGGGCGCGGCGCCGCCGCCGCCCCCTGCGCCGCGCTCTTCCGGTCGTCCGCGATTCAGCGCCACGACCAAGAAGACGGCTCCGAGGAACACCGTCGTGAGACCGAGCCTCCGCACGCCTAGGGACGTCACGCCGTGAACCATATCGCGTGGTCTTGTCCCCCGGCAAGCGTCGCACGATGTTGCAGGCCTCCATGATCCGGACTGCCCTGAAACATCTTGGCGTGGTCGCGGCACTGCTGCTCGGCGGCTGCCGCGGCCGGGAGCCCGCGCCGGGGGGGGCCCTCGAGCGCGACGCCGCCATCCTCGCTGCGCGGACGCTCGGGCTGGCCTATCTGCAGAAGAACCAGCTCGCCCAGGCCGAGACGTCGTTCCGTCGAATCGTCGCCTTCGCACCCGACCAGGCCCTGGGCTACGCCAATCTGGGTCTCGTGCAGCTGCGGCAGGGTCGCTACCGCGAGGCGGAGACGGCGATCCGCCGGGCGGCGGCCCTCGACACGGCGAACGACGACATCGCGCTGACGCTCGCCAAAGTCTACGAGCTGACGGGCCGCAGCGCGGCCGCGCGCGCCGAAGTGGACCGCGTGCTGCGGCGCAGTCCGCACGATCTGCGCGCGCTGTACGCGCTGGTCCAGCTCGATTCCGCGTCCCGGGAGTCCTACCTGCGGCAGATCGTGGAGCGCGCACCCGTCAACGTGGCGGCGCGGCTCGAGCTTGCGGACCTGCTGCTCGCGCACGGCGCCGCGGACCCGGCGGCGGCCCAGCTCGAAGCGCTCCAGCGGCAGCTCCCCGAGCTGCCGCGCGAGGCCACCCGGTTCTTCGAGCGGGCCCTCGCGCTGGCGCGCGCCGGCCGCGCTGCTGCCGCGGCCGCCCCCGCCGCGAGGTTCCATCGCTTCATGGAAACGACCGCGGCCTACCAGGCGAGTCTCCAGAAACTGCAGGGCGCGAGCGGTGCCGCCCCGCCGGCGGGGTACCCGATCCTCACCTTCAACCCCATCATCACGCCGCCGGCACAAGACGCGCGCGCGATCGCGGCGGCGATTCGCTTCGTCGACGTCACGACCGCGGCCGGCCTCGTGGGCCTGCCCCCGCTCCCCGACACCGCTGGTGGGAGCGCGCTGGCGATCGGCGATTACGACGGCGACGGCAGCGAGGACGTGTTTGTCGGGGGGCACCTGTTCCAGAACGGGCTGGGCCGCGCCGCCGACGCGACCACGCGCGCCGGCATCCATCTGCGCGATCGAGCCATCAGCGCAACCTTCGGGGACTACGACAACGACGGGCGGCTCGACCTGTATGTCGCGACCGCGGGCGGCGGCGTGCTGCTCCGCAACGCCGGCGACTCGACATTCACGGACGTTACCACCGCCGCGGGGCTCGGCGGTGCGCCGCCCGCCACTACCGCGCTGTTCGTGGACCTCGACCACGACGGCGATCTCGACCTGTTCCTCGCCACACCGGCCGGGAACCGGGTGTACCGCAACGCCCTCAACGGGCCGTTCCAGGAAATGGCGGGCCCGATGGGCCTGGGCGGCGGCGGTGCGAGCCGCGACGCCGCCTTCGGCGACTTGGACGGCGATGGCTTCACGGACCTCGTCGTCGTGGGAGGAGACGGGCGGCTCACGCTGTTCCGGAACGCGGGTCAGGGCCGCTTCGAGGACGCGACGGCAACGAGCGGCCTGGCGCAAGCCCGAACGCCCGGCCGTGCCGCGGCAGTCGCCATCGGCGACTACGACAACGACGGGTTCCTCGACCTGTTCGTCGCTTCGACAGGCGGCACCGCGCCCGTCCTCTACCACAACCGCGGTGACGGCACGTTCGAGCCGGATCGCCGCAGCGCTCCGCTCGCGGCGCTGCGCACCCTCGCAGCGCGCACCGCGCTCTTCTTCGACTTCGACAACGACGGCTTTCTGGACCTCATCGTGGGCGGCACGCCCACGAAGGCGGGAGGCCGCAGCCTCTTCTTGTTCCGGAACGACCAGACCGGGCGCTTCGTGGACTATTCCTCAATTCTGCCGACTGGCCTGGACCCCGCCCGCCGGGTGGTGGCGGTGGACTACGATCACGACGGCGACCTCGACCTCATCGTCGTTGGATCGGACGGCCGGCCGCGGCTGCTGCTCAACGAGGGCGGGAACGCCAATCAGTACGTGCAGGTGCAGCTCGCCGCGCTGCGCACCGGGAGCGGCAAGAACAACGCGTTCGGCATCGGCTCGACGCTCGAGCTGCGGGCCGGCAAGCTGTACGAGTCGCGCGTCGTGACGGGGCGCGTGACCCACTTCGGACTGGGCCCGCACCTCAAGGCCGACGTGCTGCGCGTGCGGTGGCCGAACGGAGTCGCGCAGACGGTCTACTATCCGGGGACAGACGAGGACATCCTGGAGCAGCAGATCCTCAAGGGGTCGTGCCCATTCCTGTACGCTTGGGACGGCAAGGCCTTCCGGTTCGTGACGGACGTGATGTGGCGCAGCGCGCTCGGCATGCCGCTCGGCATCATGGCCGGCGGGAGGGACATCGCGTCGGCACCGCCGTACGCGTCCCGGGAGTATCTGCGAATACCCGGCCGCCTCCTCGCGCCCCAAAACGGCCCGCGCGGCCGCTACGTCCTGCAGCTCACCGAGGAGCTGTGGGAGACGGCCTATCTGGACCAGGCGAAGCTGCTCGTCGTGGATCACCCGGACTCGGTGGACGTGTACGTCGACGAGGGATTCGTGCCGCCCGCGCCGGGGCCCGCGGCAGTGCGCCTGTACCGCGTGTCGCATCCCCGGTCCCCCGTCTCGGCGACCGACGAGCACGGTACCGACTGGCTGGCGGCCCTCCGCGCGCGAGATGATCGCTATGTGGCACCACTCACACTCACGCGCTACCAGGGCTTGGCCACGCTCCACGACCTCATCCTCGACTTCGGCGATCTGAAGGGCCTGGACAGCGTCTACCTGTTTCTCGCAGGGTGGATTTACCCGACGGACGCCAGCATCAACATCGCCCTGGCACAGGCGGGAAAGCCCGGCGTGATCTTTCCTTACCTCGAGGTGAAGGACCCTCAGGGTCGCTGGCGCCGAGTCGCCGACGTGAGTTTCCCGTCTGGCAAAGACAAGACGGTGATCGTGGATCTCACGGGAAAGTTCCTGAGCGCCGATCACCGCCTACGCATCCGCACCAACATGGAGATCTACTGGGACCAGGCGTTCGTCGCCGGCGCGGGCGAGGCGAGCGCCGCGTCGACCACCACGCTCGATCCCATGACGGCCGACCTCCACTACCGGGGATTCTCGCGGCTGTACCGGAAAGGCGGGCGCTACGGACCCGAGTGGGCCGCTTACGACGCCGTGTCCCGAGAGTCGCCGTGGGAGCCGATCGTGGGCGACTTCACGCGCTACGGCGACGTGCTGCCGCTCGTGCGCGCGCCGGATGACATGTACGTCATCATGGCGCCCGGAGACGAGGCCACGCTGACATTCGACGCGAGCGCCGCGCCGCCGCTCTCGCCGGGCTGGACGCGCGACTTCCTGCTGTACACGGATGCGTGGCTCAAGGACTCCGATCGGAACACCGCGCTGGGCGGCAGCGTGACTCCCCTGCCGTTCCACGGCATTACGCGCTACCCCTACGGCGCGGGCGAGGCATACCCCACCGACGCAGCGCATACGCGCTACAGGGAGACCTACAACACGCGCCGCGTGGAGCGCACCCGCGCGATCCTAGAGAGCTCGAACAGATTCCCACGCTGAAGCGCGGGCTCGGCACAGCACTGTGCTGAAGCACACCACGCTTCAGCGCTGTGCTCGTCGAGCGATCATTCTCTGCCGAGCGATCATTCTCTAGAGAAGGTACCCGCGCTTCATGAGGGAGCGTCCCGAGGCGGCGTAGCCGTCCGGGCCCGGCAGATGGAAGCTGAGCGAATCGGCCAGCCGGTCGTAGATACTGAACAACACGCACACCTGGATCGCGTCCTCTATGGCCTCATCGCTCACACCGGCGGCGCGGAGCGGCGCGAGATCCGCCGGCCGCACGTCCGCCGGGGCGAGCGTCAGCTTCTCGAGCAAGCCGAGGGCGGCGCGGACCTTGGGATCGACCGGCGCCGTACGCCAATCAGCCAGCACCGCCTCGACCAGCGTTTCGTCCTTGAGGGCCAGCGACGCGACCGCGCCGTGGGCACCGGTTCAGAACACACATTGGTTCAGACGCGACGTGAACGCGGCGAACAGCTCCCGCTCGCCGACGCTCCACGCCGACGGCCCGCGCATTACCGCCTGTGTCCAGTCGCACATCGGGCGGCCGAAGAACTCCGACCGGTAGATCAGCGTCTTCACGACGTCGGGGACGCGGCGTCCGCTGACGAGGCGGATCAACATCAGCTTCAGGCGCTGGGGCAGGCGGTGCCCGCGCTCGACCGCACGGAGGCGCATCTCAGTCCGGCTCCTCGCCCCTGAGCGCGGCGAGGCCGCGCTCCAGCCGGGCCAGGGCGGCGCCCAGCGCCGCGGCGACCGTAATCTCGAACAGAGCGTCATCCGAGTTGCCGGCGCGCTGGAGCGCGCCCAGGTCGGCGTCGGTGACCTCGTAAGCGTGGAGGCTCACCTTGTCCACGTAGCTGGCGAGCGGGGCGGGCACGCCGTCGGGTGGTCCCCCCGGCCGTGCCGCCCGTGCCGCGACGGCGCGGCGCAGCTCGCTCGGCGTATGAGCGGGCCCCGCCACGACGGCGTCCACCACTCGTTGCGTCAGGGCGGCGTAGCGCCCGTTCACGTCTCCCATGTCCCAATCTTGCGTTTCTGAGTGGGGGATCGCCAGTCCTTCCGAACATCGGAAATACGGATATCATAGGCCGCCAATGTTTCAGCGCGCTCTCCGTCTCCCGACATACGTCCTCGGACCTGCCGCGGCACTAGCTCTCGCGGTCGGATGTCGGAGGGGCACACCCGTCTCGGCCGACCGTTACGACCCCGCGCGCGACCTCGGCCCGTTGTTTCATGACGTCCAGCTGTCGGGCATCTTCGCGGACTCGAAGACCTTCGTCGACGCCCGGCCGCGGCTCGCTCCGGCGGCGATCGTGGCCCGCTACGCGTCCGCGCACGGTGCGGCGGGATTCAGCCTGCAGACTTTCGTGGAGCAGAATTTCGAGCTGCCCCGACCGGTCGGTGAGGGCTTCCGCACGGACACCTCCCAGACCATGGAACAGCACATCCGGGCGCTGTGGTCTGTTTTGACCCGGCCCCCCGACACCGCGGATGAGCGCTCCTCGCTGATCCCGCTCCCGAATGCATACGTCGTCCCGGGCGGTCGCTTCCGCGAGGTCTATTACTGGGACTCGTACTTCACGATGCTCGGGCTGATCGAAAGCGGCCGCACCGACCTCGTCCGCAACATGCTCGACAACTTCGCCTACCTCGTCCAAACGGTAGGGCACATCCCGAACGGCAACCGGACTTATTATCTCAGCCGCAGCCAGCCGCCGTTCTTCGCGGCCATGGTCGGACTGTACGCCCGGGCCACGGACACCACCCAGGCGCTCCGCTACCTGGATGCGCTGGAGGCGGAGTACGCGTTCTGGATGGACGGGGCGGAGCGCCTGGGGCCGGCTCAAGCCTACCGCCGGGTCGTCCGGCTGCCCGATGGATCGTTGCTCAACCGGTATTGGGACGACCGGGCCGACCCGAGACCGGAGTCCTACCGCGCGGACTACGAAGTGGCTCAGACGCTTCCCGCAGCCCAACGCGACGCATTTTTCCGGAACGTGCGCGCCACGGCCGAGAGCGGCTGGGACTTCTCGAGCCGATGGATGCGCGACCCGAAGGATCTCCGGACGCTGGAAACGACCGAGCTCATCCCGGTGGATCTCAACAGTCTCCTGTACCACGCGGAGCGCACCATCGCGGCGCTGCGAGCATTCCGCCGCGGGGCGGGCGATGGGGAGGCCGCCGCGCGGCTCACGCAGGCAGCGGAGAGCCGTCGCCGGGCCTTGCTCGCGGCCGCGTATGATCCCGTCAGCGGATTCTTCTACGACGTCCGCTGGAAGAGCGGCGAGCGCGTGACGGACCGCCCTACGCTGGCGGCCGCGTCGCCGCTCTATTTCGGGCTCGCCACGCCCGAGCAGGGTCGCGCGGTCGCCGCCCGGCTGGAGCGCGATTTTTTGAAGCCCGGCGGATTCGCGACGACCCTCATCGCCTCCGGCCAGCAGTGGGATGCGCCCAATGGGTGGCCGCCCCTGGAGTGGCTGACGATCGAGGGCGTGCGCCGCTACGGCCGTGCCGACTTGGCCGATGCCGCACGTGATCGCTGGCTCGCGCTGAACCGGCGCACCTACCGCTCGACGGGCAGGATGACGGAGAAGTACGACGTGGCCGATCTGACTCGGAGAGCCGGCGGGGGAGAGTATCCGACGCAGGACGGGTTCGGGTGGTCCAACGGCGTCGCGCTGGCGCTAGCGGCGCAGCAGGGGAGGGCTACCGCGGCCCTGCAGCAATAGGCCTAGATTACGCGGGTGCGCATCCGTCGGCTCATCCCGTTGCTGTTGGGCGGCGTTGCCGCGGTGCCGCTCGCGGCGCAAACTCGGGCGGCGCGGCCCGCCATCGTGGTGCTCAACCTCCGTTTCGATGGTGAGCACGCCACCGTGCTCGAGCCGGGAGACACGGCCGTGGCGCGCGCCGCCACGAGCCGGCTGCGCGCCACCCTGCGGGCGTCCGGCGGACTCGCGGTCGTTGACTCGAGCGCCGTGGCTGACGCGCTGGCCGCGGTGGCGGCGGACGGCAACCCCTGCGACAGCGCTTGCGCGCGGGCGGTCGCGCGCCGGCTCCACGCCGACTGGGTTGCTGCCGGCACCGTGATGAAGACCAGCAATCTGGTCTGGATCCTGACCGCCGAGCTGTTGGACGTGGCGAGGGGCAAACCGGTGCTCGCCGACAGCTATGAGCTGAAGGGCGATGCCACCCGCATGGGTCCGGCGGGGGCCGATGTGTTCGCGCAGCGAGTCGTGAAGGCGGTGACGCAGCGCCAGGCCGCCGTTGACCCCTGATCGTCGTTTCGTCACTTCTGCTTCGGAGGTCCTCATGTCCCGGCGCGTTCTGCTCGCGGCGGTGCCTATCGCGCTGGCCGTCACCGTGCGGCTTCCGGCCCAGGCTCCGACCGCCCCCGCCGCCCCTCAGACCGCACTCGTCAAGGCGGGCCGCCTGGTCGATGCTCGCGCGGGCGCGGTCCTCACCAACCAGGCCATCCTGATCGAGGGTGAGCGCATCAAGGAGCTGGGGCCGGCGGGCGCGGTGGCGGGCCACGCCCCACCCGGCGCGAAGGTCATCGATTTGAGCGGCGCGACGGTGTTGCCTGGGCTGATCGATTGTCACACGCACATCACCGCCGACCCGGGCGACTATTACCAGCAGCTGTTCCGCCAGAGCCCGATCGACCAGGCCGTCGTCGCCCACGTGTTCGCGCGCCGCACGCTCGAGGCGGGGTTCACCACGATCCGCAACGTCGGCGCGGACGAGCTGGTGGACGTGGCGCTCCGCAATGCGGTCAACGCGGGGGTGGTGGCGGGGCCGCGGATGCTGGTGTCGACGATGCCCTTGTCGGCGACGGGGGGGCACGGTGACGTGAACGGCTTCTCGCCCTACCTCCGGTTCGAGCAGCTCTCCGGCATTGCGAACGGCGTGGATGAGATCCGCAGCAAGATCCGCTGGGAGATCAAGTACGGCGCGGACCTGATCAAGGTGCTCGCCAGCGCCGGCGTGTTGTCGGAGGAGGAGTCGGTGGGCGCGCCGCAGTACTCGCAGGAGGAGCTCAACGCGGTCGTACAGGAGGCGGCGATGTGGGGGAAGAAGGTGGCGGCCCACGCGCACGGGGCCGAGGCGATCAAGCGCGCCGTACGGGCCGGCGTGGCGTCGGTGGAGCACGGCAGCCTCATCGACGAGGAGGGCATTCGCCTCATGAAAGAGCGGGGCACCTACCTCGTCGCCGACATCTACAACGACGACTACATTCTCGCCGAGTACACCCGGCTCGGCTACCCGCAGAAGATCATCGACAAGGAGCGCCAGGTCGGCCGGCTGCAGCGCGAGAACTTCAAGAAGGCGGTGCAGGCGGGGGTGAAGATCGCGTTCGGCACGGACGCGGGCGTGTACCCCCACGGCTGGAACGCCAAGCAGTTCGCCCACATGGTGCGGTGGGGGCTCACACCGATGCAGGCGATCCAGGCGGCCACCGTGAACGCGGCGGACCTGCTGGGATGGGCGGACCGCGTGGGTGCGATCGAGCCGGGGAAGTTCGCCGATCTGATCGCGGTGATGGGCGACCCACTGCAGGACGTCACGGTGCTCGAGCACGTCGGCTTCGTGATGAAGGGCGGCGCGGTCGTCAAGGACAGCCTGACCACGGGTGCGGCGCGGGCACGATAGCCTCGAGCGTCGGAGACCGGGGGGGGACCTAGTCCGCGATGCTCTTCAACAGCCTGCCGTTCCTCTACGGGTTTCTGCCGCTCACGTACCTGGTGTTCTGGCGGCTGAACGGCAAGCAGAGCCGCTACGTCTGGCTCACGCTCACCGGCTACGTCTTCTACGCGTTTTGGAACTACCGCTTCTGCGCGCTGATGGCGCTGTCGACGGTGGTGAGCTACCTGGCGGGCCTGGGCCTCCGCACGTGGACCGACCCCCAGCGCCGGCGGCTCTGTCTCATCGCCCCCGTCACGATCGACCTGTGCCTGCTCGGCTTCTTCAAGTACGCCAACTTCGCGATGGACACGGCCAACCGAGCGGCCGGCCTGCTCCATCTCCCGTTCTATCTGTCGGGCCCCGAGATCATCCTGCCGGTCGGGATCTCGTTTTACACGTTCCACACGATCACCTATATCGTCGACGCCTACCGGCGCACCATTACACCGACCCGCAACTTCTTCGAGTTCTCCTGCTACGTGTCGTTGTTTTCGCAGCTCGTGGCCGGACCGATCGTGCGATTCAGCCAGATCGAACGCGACCTCGAGAATATCGACCGCGGCGACCGTCGTGCGGGCTGGGCGCTCGGCTGGTCGTTCTTCACGATCGGCATGGTCAAGAAGGTGCTGATCGCGGACACCATTGCGGCTGCGATCAACCCCGCACTGGCCGACGTCACCACGCTCTCCACCAGCAGCGCCTGGCTGTGCCTGCTCGGCTACGCGTATCAGATCTACTTCGATTTCTCCGGTTACAGCGACATGGCGGTCGGGCTGGGGCACCTGTTCGGCCTGCGCATTCCCCAGAACTTCAACTCGCCCTACCAGGCGCTCGACATTTCGGACTTCTGGCGCCGCTGGCACATCTCCTTATCGACCTGCTTGCGCGATTACCTCTACATCCCGCTGGGCGGCAACCGCGGTCCGCGCTGGATGGCGTACCGGAACGTGATGATTACGATGCTGCTCGGGGGCTTGTGGCACGGCGCAAGCTGGACTTTCGTCGCGTGGGGCGGCTACCACGGGGCGCTGCTGATGGCTTACCGCCTGGGACGACGGCACTGGGACGCGGCGCCGGCACTGTTACGCCGGGCCGGCACGTTCTTGCTCGTGCTGGTAGGCTGGGTCTTCTTCCGGTCCACCAGCTTCCCCATGGCCATCGACTGGCTGGAGCGGATGTTTGCGTGGCGCCCGGCGCCGGCGCTCTCCGGCGCCTCCCTGTTTCTCCTGGTCCTCGCGGTATCCGCCGCCGTCGCACACTTCGGTTCCAATACGTTCGCCATGCGACACCAGCCGCGGCCCGCGGTCGCGGTGTCGCTCGCTGTGTTGTTCGCGCTCGGTCTGCTCGTCATCTACGGCGGTCCCCGCATGCCGTTCCTCTACTTCCAGTTCTGACGTGACCGGGCCTGCGGCGGCGCCCGCGAGATCCCAGACGCCCTGGCGGCTTGCGGTGCTGGTCCCCGTGACGATCGGGTGTGCGTTCGCGGCCGACCTCACGCTCCGTATGCTGCCCCACGATCTGTTCAGCTTCCGTGCGTGGGAGGCCACGCGCACCCCTGGCGAGGATGCGCCTTTCCTACCGAACCATCGATATCACAGCGATCGCACGTACGGCAACCTCGCCGCGGTCGGCAACCTCCGCGCCTTTCGGCAGTACCGATCCGTCACCTTCACCACCGATGAGCTCGGCTACGCCAATGCTCCGGACCTGGCGAGACGGGGCGGCGCCGCAGCGATCGTCTTTGGCAGCTCATTCGCGGCGGGGTCGGAGCTGGGTGACGACTCGACCCTCGCCGCCCAGCTCGCCCGGCAAACCGGACGGACGGTGTACAACGCCGGCGGTGGCGATCCCAACTTCGCCGAAATCCGTTGGTTGGCCCGGCGTCTGGTTGCCCCCGGCGGACTGGTGATCCTCGAGTATCCAGAGCGCGGAGACGTGCCGTTCATCACGCCTGTGCACGTCACTCACAGGACGGCGCGGTGTCGTGAGGTCATCGCCCCGCGGCTGACGGGCGTCTGCTCGGTGCTGGGTTGGCTGGCCCGACATGCCGCGGTGTCCCCGCTGCAAATTCTGGCGCAGCGCGGCTTGAAGCTGCTGCAAGACGACCGCTGGCTGCCCAATCCCTACGCCGGCACCGTGCTGCAGGCTCGGCTGCGTGACGGGCAGGGCATGTTGTTCTTAGCGCAAGAGCGAGTCGCATTTCATCTTGCGGCGCCCGACGCACCGGCCGTGCGCTACGTCCGTTGGTTGGATCGCAAGCTGGGGCGCGAAAACTTCCGGGTGCTCGTCGTGCTGGTGCCGCGGAAGTACACGGTCTACGCACCGCTGCTCGATCCCCCCGACCCCGGCCCCGACCAGTCCGCACCGTACCTCGACCGAGTGGAGCAGGGGCTGCGCGCGGCGGGGATCCCCGTGGTCAACCTCACCGCGCGGTTCCGTGCCGCTGCGACAGCGGCGCTGGGCCGGGGAGGGGCGGGTGGGGGCTCCATCTACTTTCCTGACGACACGCACTGGAATGCCGCGGGGGCGGCGCTCGCCGCTCGAGACATCGCGCGAACCTGGGGCGGACTCGAACCATGAGCCGCGTCGCACGCCCGGCTTGCCACCCACCGACGGCCGCATTCTCTTTCAAACCGGGTCGTTCTGAGTTCGTCCAACGGACATTCGGAGGCCGCATGCGACACGTTTCCCACTTCACCGTCTCCGCGCTGCTGCTCGGCTGGGTGCTGCTGCCGCCCCGGGTTCCGGCTCAGGAGACGGCGTCCGACAGCCTGCTCACCGTAGATCATTATCTCGATTGGGAGCAGGCGGGCGACCCGCAGGTCTCCCCGGACGGCTCGCAGATCATCTACACCCGCCGCTGGGTCAACAAGCTCGAGGACAAGTGGGAATCGGCGCTGTGGATCATGAACGCCGACGGCTCACATCAACGCTTCCTGGTGAAGGGGTCCAACGCGCGCTGGTCTCCAGACGGCACGCGGATCCTCTATCTCGCTGACGGCGAACCCAAGGGGACGCAAGTCTTCGGGCGCTGGATGGACGCCGAGGGCGCGGTCACGCAGCTCACCCGTGTGGAGGAGACGCCCGCCGACCCCCGCTGGTCGCCGGACGGCAAGAGCATCGCGTTCGCGATGCTGGTTCCGGACTCGACCGCGTGGAAGATCTCCATGCCGCAGGCGCCGCAGGGCGCGAAGTGGACGCCGTCGCCCCGAGTGGTGGACGAACTGCACTATCGGCAGGATCGCGTCGGGTTCATGAAACAAGGGTTCACCCATCTGTTCCTCGTGCCGGCCGAGGGCGGCACGCCCCGGCGGCTCACGTCGGGGCACTGGAACGTCGGGGCGCGGTTCGACGGCCTCTCCGCCCGCGTGGGCTATGATTGGACTCCGGACGGTAAGACGCTCGTCTTCGACGGGCTGCGGGACACGACCTGGGACGGGCAGTACCGGGTGTCGCGCATCTATGCGCTCGACGTCGCGACGGGTGCGATCCGCGGGCTCGTGTCCCGGCCGGGGTTCTGGGCCGATCCCGCCGTCTCTCCCGACGGCCGGACGATCGCGTTCACGGGGTACGATTCCAGCGAGCACACCCATCGGACGTCCGACCTGTATGCGATGGGGATCGATGGCTCCGGGATGCGCGATCTCTCGAAGAGCCTCGACCGCGACCCCGGGGACCTCACGTGGGCTTCCGACGGCAAGGCGATCTACTTCACCGCGCCCGACCGGGGCGCCATCAACGTCCACGTGGCGGACCTGACGGGCGGCGTGCGCGACGTGACGCAGGGCGCACATGTGGTGTCGCTCTCATCCGTGGCGCGCAACCTCACGGCTGTCGGGGTCGAGAGCGACCCTACCCGCCCACCCGACGTGGTGCGCTTTGACCTGCGGAAACCGCAGGGCCTGGTGCGGCTCACCAACGTGAACGACGACGTGCTGGCGAACAAGCGGCTGGCGCGTGCCGAGGAGCTGTGGTACAACTCGAGCGGCGGCACGCGGGTGCAGGGATGGGTCGTGAAGCCGCCCTCGTTCGATGCGACGAAGCGGTACCCGCTCATCCTCGAGATTCACGGGGGTCCGTTCGCGATGTACAACGTGGGCTTCAGCTACATGTTCCAGAATTTCGCGGCGAACGGGTATGTGGTGCTGTACACCAACCCGCGGGGAAGCACGGGCTACGGGGACACGTTCTCCAACGGCATCGATCACAACTATCCCGGCCCGGACTACGATGACCTCATGGCCGGCGTGGACGCCGTGATCGGGCGCGGCTTCATCGACACGACGCGGATGTATGTGTCGGGCTGCTCGGGGGGCGGCGTGCTGTCGAGTTGGGTGATCGGCCACACGACGCGCTTCGCCGCCGCCGCGGTGCGCTGCCCCGTGATCAACTGGATCGCGATGGCGGGGGAGACCGACGTCCCGCTCTTCACCTACAGCTTCTTCCACCAGCCCTTCTGGGAGAAACCGGACGAGTGGCTGGCGCATTCGTCGCTCATGTACGTGGGCCGGGTGACGACGCCGACCCTACTGATGACCGGAGAGCTCGACCGCCGCACGCCGATCCCGCAGACCGAGGAATACTACGCGGCCCTCAAGATGCGGCACGTGCCGGCGGTGATGTTGCGGTTCTCGGACGAGTTCCACGGGACAGGATCCAAGCCGTCCAACTTCATGCGGACGCAGCTGTACATGATGAGCTGGTTCGCGAAGTACAAGACCGGCGGGGGATCCGCCGCCAGCAGTCAGGCCAACCGGTGACTCGGGCGGCTCAGCGGGCAGTGAACGTGAGGCCGAGCCGGTGCTGGCTGCCCAACAGCTGCGAGCCTTCGTAGGCGTAGTCGAGCGACACCTGGCGTAACCGGAGACCCACGCCCAGCGTCACGGGCCGCGTCGCGAAGGCGCCGCCGGCGCTCGACGCCACGCCGAGTCGGGCCACCGCCAGCAGCCCGCTACCGGGGTCTCGCAGCCCCACCTCGAGGCCGCCGCCCACCCGTCCGGGCGCGCCCCGCACGGCCGCGTAGTCGGCCGCGAGCAGCAGATGGAGCCGCTCGTGGGTCGGGCCGAGTGGCTGGAACTCCGCCCCGGCGCGTACGGTTCGGGGGAGCGGTGCGCCAAACCCCGCGACGTTCACGTCGCCCCCCACGTACTGGACGCTCGCTCCCACCGCGAGCTTCTCCGAGACCCGGCCGCGCACGCCCGCCGAGAGACTGGCGGCGCCGCCCGACGCATCGGCGAGCGTGGTCGAATAGTAGTTGAGGGCGGCGCCGACACTGGCGCGCCCCAGCTCCACCGCACCCACCAGCGCGAACGCCTCCTCGTTGGCCGAGAGACTCTGACCCGTCGCGGTGCCGCGTCCGCCGCAGCCGTTGCACACCACCTCGTCCACGCTGCCGAGGTCGAGATAGCGGATCCCGAGGGCGAGACCCACCGAGTGGACCCGCCACCCGACCGCCATCGATCCGGCCTTCGACCCTTCAAACAGCGCCTGGCCGGCGAGCTGCGCCTCGAAGTGCTGGACCGTGGCGGCGCCCGCCGGGTTCGCGAAGATGCTCGTCACGCCGCTGGCGGCCGTGAGCGCGCCGCCCAGAGCCGCCGCCCGCGGCGCGGTGGAGAGCTGTAGGATGGGCGCTCCGGCCGCCCCGTTGGAGCGATCGATCGCCTGAGCCCGTATGGCGGCCGGCAGGGCGAGTGCGAGAGCGACGACGGCGTGACGCGATCTCATGTCGGCCCCCCCCCTCAACGTGACGGACTCAGGATCATGAGACGTTGACGCAGCATCTGTGAACCGGTCTGTACCACGAGGATGTACATCCCGTTGGGTAGCCCCGGGGACTCACCCCGCACGTCCCACGTGAACCCGTTGGCCGGCAGGCCGGTGAAATCGCGCACGCGCAGCCCAGCGAAGTTGTAGAGCGCCATGGAGCGCGGCGTCGAGTCGTAGCTGAAGATCACCCGACCGCTCCGCACCGGGTTCTCTGAGACCAGAAACAGTTCGCCGCCCTGCAGCAGGTCCGCGCGGCCGAGCCGGCTCGCCACGGGCACCGGGATATAGGCGACCGCGGGGCGAGCCGAGGGCGTTCCGGTGCCGAGCACCGCATTCACCCGGAGCCCCAGGGTATCGGCCTGGCGCAGGTGGTCGTTCAGCCGCACGGCGAGCAGGTAGGTGATCTGGCCGCCCGGCGCCAGGTTCGTCCCGAGACCGACGAAGCGCGCAGTGGTGCCGTTCGCGAACGGTGTGGGGAGGGAGACGAGGGGTGCCCCGGACGGAATCGTGCCCGCTCCGGTCGGGTCGGCGTAGAGGTCGAGTTGCGTCACGATGTCCCCGAGTGCGTGATTGCTCGTGCCCGCGACCGTGATCGAGTCCAGCCGGTCGCCCTCGGCCGTCGAGGCCGCCACCGCGAATTGCAGCGCCGCGTTGGCACCGATCCGGAGCCGGAGGCCCGTAGGCGAGTTCGCTCCCGGCGCCGCCGTCAGCGCGGGTGGCGCCTGCGCGAGCGCCGCCTGCACGTCCAGCTTCCCGTACCCCCACGAGGGGTTGGGCCTACCGCCGGGAAACCCGGTCGCATATGAGGTGCCCGTGAAGGGGTCCTGGCGGGCAGTCGTCGTGAGGATCGTTCGCGCCTGCTCCGGCGTGAGGTCCGGCCGTCGCTCCAGCAGGAGCGCAACCGCCCCCGTCACCATCGGCGTCGACATCGAGGTCCCGCTGAACAGGACGTGCACGCCGTCGGTGGCGATGAGCGCGCTTGGTGCCGCCGGGCTGCTCGCGCTCGAGTACACCGAGAAGACGCCCTTGCCGGGCGCCGAGAGCTCGGGCTTCTGTCGGGACGGGAGCACGTTGCGCACCGGGCGCGTCGGCCCGGACGACGAAAATGTGGCGAGGTCGCCCACCTGCTCTCGCACCGTGAACTGGAAGTTCCCCGCCTGCGAGGCCCAGTTGACCCGGTTGACGTGGGCGGCGACGGTGATGGCGCGCGCCGCGTTTCCCGGAGAGTTCACGACGTACGCGTTATCGCCGCCGCCGCTGATCTGGGCACCACCCAGAGTGCTGCTCGTTGCCCATTCCCAGATGTCGAACCGGCCTGTGCCACCGAGGTGGTCGAGCCGGAGCGTGATGACCCAAGTGCCGCTCGCCGGCGCCTGGGCGGCGTTGCCGTCGTACATCTCGATCTCGCCCTGCCGGTCGCCGTTCTGTGCGGCGGGGCCGCCCGCCGCGTTGTCGATAAAGATGCGCCCCTGGGACGCGTCGCTTGAGTCGACCAGGTCGCCGGTGCGCCGAGCGAAGGTCGTGAGGTCCGGGCGTCGCACCGTGACGGTCACGGAATCGCGTCCGTCGTACCACAGGTTGAACAGCATGTAGTCGTTGAACGCGCCGGCGTCGGGAGAATAGGCGGGCACGGAGACGGCGAGCTGGGCGGTGTCGCCGACGACCGCCAGGGTGCGCGTCGCGTGCACGAGGAAGGGCGGTGAGTTGCCCGTCGTCGCCGTCGGATTGCTGCCGTCGTTGCCGGCCGCGATCACGACGATGTGACCCGGGCCCGAGAGCGAATCGATCGCTTGCTCGTCGGCGTCGGTTCCATCGTGCGGGCTGAGCAAGCGGCCTAGGCTCAAGTTCACCACGGCCGGGCGTCCCAGGAGCTCGGCGCGCTTGAAGATGTACTCGACGCCCGTCACGGCATCGAGCGAGGAGAAGCCGGCGTTCCCGCCCTTCACCGCGATGATGTCGGCGTTGGGAGCGACCCCCGCATATTGGTTCGAGCTCCCGCCCGCAGAGCCGTCGCCCGCGGCGATGCCGGCCACGTGCGAGCCGTGCGCTCCGATGTCGCGCTCGCTGCAGCTGCCGGCGTTGATTACCGCGGCGCTGCACTCGTTGCCGGTCGTGAACGCCTGGCCGCCGACGCTTCCCGGAGGGGTCCCGGCCGTGGTGAGATCCCAGATGTACAGGAGCCGTGTGGTCCCGTCGGGGTGCTTGAAGTCGGAATGCGACCAATCGATCCCGGTGTCGAACGTGCCGATGATCACGCCGTTGCCGGTCGCGCCGGTGAACTCCCCGTTGCTCACCGTCCGCACCAGGCTGGCGCGGATGTCTTGCATCGCCAGGTCGTTGTTCGGTTTGAGCCGGCGGGCGGCCTGGATATACTGCACGCGGGAGTCGCCCAGCAGCGCGCGCACCGCCGACAGCGGAACCCGGGCACCGAACAGCGACCCGGCATGGACCAGCACGCGGCCGCCCAAAGCCTCGATCGCGGCTGGCGACCGCTGGTCGAGCGACACGAACACGTCGACGAAGGTCTCGGCGCCGCCGGGGTCGCGCCGCAGCACGACGGCCTCGGGCAGTGGCCGCTGCAGCACCGCGCCCAGCGCTTCGATGCGCGACGTTCTGTCGATGCGCGCCACCACGGCGGCGTCGAGCAGCGGTCGCAGCAATGGATCGAGCTTCTGGGCCGGGGCCTGAGCGCGGACAGGGGGAGCGGCCGCCGCCGCGAGCGCGGCGACGACGAGCGCAGGAGAGACCGGGCGGAATCGTCGCACAGGCTCGGGCCGAGACAGGAGCCCCTAAGATGCCGGGCCGCCGCCGCTGTTGGCAAGTACGCGTCGCGGTGACCGCGACACCACGCGTTGCCGACCGCCTTATTGCGTGCTCGCCAGCGCTTTCTTCAGCCGTTCTCGCAGCGTCCGGAGCGCCTCGGCGAGCCACCCCTCCTCTCGTAGGCCCTCCGCCCTGGTCGAGGCGACCCACGCGGCCATGATGCCAGATCGCTCGACATACCCGACCACGCGGGTGGGCTCGTCGCGCTGCACGACCGGGAGGGCGTCAACCTCATACTCCAGCATCTTCGTCATGGCGTGCTCGAGCAGCTCGTCGGCGTAGGCCGTGATCGTCGGTGGCCCGGTGAGTTCCCGCATCGGTGGCTCCATCACTTCGGCGACACGCAGCACGTGCAGCGGGTTCACGATGTACTCGCGCATCACGTGCTGCCCTCGGCGCGCGAGCTTTTCGGTGAGAATGGAGCGCTTCATGAAGAGCACCGTCACACCCGCCGCGGCCGCGCAGCCGATGAGCAGGCCGGGCACCGCCGCCAGGTCCCCGGTGAGCTCGAGCATGAGCACGATCGCCGTCAGCGGCATCTGCATGGTGCCGCCCACCAGCGCCGCCATTCCGATCATGGCCCAGAGCCCGGGGTCGGGGCTGTGGAGCCAATGGGCGCCGAGCGCGCCGAGCGCGCCGCCCATGATGAGCAGCGGGGCGAGGACGCCCCCCGCCGTGCCCGAGCCGAGCGCGATCCCCCAGATCAGCGCCTTCACCAGCAGCAGCCGGAGCAGCAACGCGCCGACCAGCCGGGCATCGAGCAGGTCGTGGATGACGTCGTAGCCCACGCCCAGGGCGCGCGGCGCGACCAGACCGCCCAGGCCCACGAAGACGCCGCCGATGGCGGGCCACCACATCCAGTGCAGGGGGAGCCGTGCGAACGCATCCTCGACGCCGTACACCAGGGCAGTCACGAGGACGGCGGCGGCCCCGCCCGCGAGGCCGACCACGACGCAGCCCAGCAGGCTCGAGACCGAGAGCGTCGAGTGCGGCGTCACCGGAAACAGCGGCCCGGCGCCGAACAACGGGATGCGGAGCAGCGCCGCGACGCCCGCCGCGCACGCCACCGGGATGAAGCTGCTGGGCTTCCACTCGAACAGCAGCAGCTCGACCGCGAGCAGGACCGCCGCGATGGGCGTCGCGAAGATCGCCGCCATGCCGCCCGCCGCACCGGCGACCAGCAGCGTCTTCCGCTCGGCGGTCGACAGATGAAAGGCCTGAGCGAAGAGTGACCCGAAGGCTCCCCCGGTGGCGATGATGGGGCCTTCCGCGCCGAATGGCCCGCCCGTACCGATCGCGATCGCGGTCGACAACGGCTTCAGCACCGCGACCTTCGGCTCGATGCGGCTGCGACCGATGAGGATCGCTTCCATCGCCTCCGGGATGCCGTGGCCGCGGATCTTCTCCGAGCCGTACCGCGCCAGCAGTCCCACGACCAGCCCGCCCAGCACGGGGACGCCGACCGCCCACGGCCCGAGCGCGTTCGCCCCAGGCGACGCGAAGCTGGTGTCGATCCGGTGAAAGTAGGCGAGGTTCGTGAACAGCCCGATCAGGCGGACCAGCGCGAGCGCGACGAATGCGCTTATCGCGCCGACCACCGCGGCCATGATGGCTAGCGCGATGATGCGTCGGTCCGCGGTGAAGTCGCCGAGCGTGCCGTCCGGTGCGTGGCTGCGCGTCATCAGGGGAACGCGAGCAATGTAATCGGCCGGGCGGTTGTTGAGCAGCGACGGACTCGCCGTCTCATTCTGGCCCACCCCGCGCCATTTCGGTGCACCGTCCCAGGTCGAAACTACCGATTCCGTCGGGACCAGCGGCGGTCGTGGCACAGGCTCCGCCGCGTTACCGCATCAGTCGGTTCGGGCTCTTCACAACTAAAGACACAATCACGCCCATCGAGGAGGCGCCCATGGCCCAGATCGTACGAACCCCCTCCCGCGTGGCGCACGGCGCATCAGCGGCCCTGCTGCTCACGCTCCTGCTGGCCGGATGCGACCAGCGCTCCACCGACCCCGGACTTGGCACTCCCGCGCAGTTCTCCCGCGCCATCAGCCTCCCCGACCTCCACACGCAGCTCACCTCCGGTCCGGCCCGCGTGGACGTGCGGGTCATGCCCGGCGGGCTCATCGCTCGGCGGATAGAGATCAAGGGAGCCGATGAGATGAAGCGGCCCGAAGAGATCCGCAGTCGCGTGACGGCGATCAGCGCGTCGGGCGACCACGGCACAGTGACGCTCGCGCTCGGCGGCCTGCAGGTCGGCTTCACCGCGTCCACCACGTTCCGCCCCGACGACGGCAAGGGCGAGGACGGCGGGAGCATGGCGCTCGCCGATTTCGTGGCGCGCGTCCAAGCGGAGCTCGCGGCGGGGAGCCACCCGGCCGTGAAAGCACAGCGCAGCCCACCGACCCAGCCGCAGGCCCCGGGCGACGCCGCCTTCACGGCGACCCAGCTAAAGTTGGATCACGAGGCCGATCACCCGGTCATCAAGCTGAACATCACGGCCGATAACCTGATCACCAATCAGACGCCACCGCCGGACGGCTGGCTCAAGGTGCTCGGCCTGATGATCGAGCTCCGCAGCGACACGAAGCTGCGGGAGGAGATGCCCGACATCGAGGGCGAGCACGAGTTCGAGGGCTTTGTTCAGTCGGTCGATGCCACCGCCGGCACGGTCACACTGAAGAGCGGCACCGTCATCCGGATCGTGGCCGGAACCGAGATCGAGGGTAAGGAAGGCGAAAGCGACGAGCACCTCGCCTCGCTCGCCGACGTCCAGGCGGCCCTCACGGCCGGGAAGACCGTCAAGGCGGAGGGGGAGGGGCTCGTGACCACCGCCACTCCGTTGACGATCGATGCCATCGAGATCGAGTTCGCGGTCGAGGAGGCCGACGAGGTGCACGCCCTCCCTCCGACACCCTGACGGCGAGCGACGTGAGATTCGAAACACAGCACTAGGAAAGGCTAGACGCACAGACGCGCAGCGGTGAACAGTCTGAGAGAGCAGGTCCTGCTCCCTCCTGGCTCTTCTCCCCTGCGCGTCTGTGGTCTAGTTGTTGCCTGTTCTGCCCACCGCTTCCTGTTTCAAAAGAGCTCCCTTCCGCTGAACGCCCCACCGGTATCCCCCGAGGTCTCCATCTTCCCTCACGACCCGATGGCAGGGCACCACGATGGCCACGGGATTCGCGGCACACGCCCTGGCCACGGCGCGCGTGGCTTTCGCGTTTCCGACCGCACGCGCGACCTCGGAGTACGAGCGTGTGCTCCCGTAGGGGATCTTGCGCAGCGCCTCCCACACGCGCCGCTGGAACGCGGTGGCGCGCACGTCGAGTGGGAGCTCTAGGGTGGGCTGCCGCCCGTCGAGATGGGCGGTGATCTCGGCGACCCAGTGCCGCAGCGTGTCGTCGTCGCGGGCGATGGTGGCGGCGGGGAACTCGGCTGCAAGCCCGCGCTCCAGCGCATCCGCGTCGTCGCCAAGGCTGATCCGGCAAATGCCGCGCGCGGTCGCCGCGACGAGCAGCCGGCCGAGGGCGCACGGGACGACTGCGAACGCGATGCGCGTCCCCGCGCCGCCGCGGCCATACGTGGCCGGGGTCATGCCCAGCTGCGCGTGGGCGCGCTCGTATACGCGGCTGGTGGAACCGTAGCCCGCTTCATAGAGAGCGGGGCTCACCTGCTTTCTCCTTTTCAGCTGGATCTTGAAGCGGTCGAGCCGGCGCTCGTCCCGGTACTGGCGGGGGGAAAGGCCGAGCACGGCGCGAAAGGCGCGTAGCAGGCGGTGCGGGGTGGTGCCGGCGCGCTCGCTCAGCGCCGCGAGCCTCGCGGGCGCGTCCGGCTGCGCGTCGATCGCCCGGCACACCTCGCGCACCAGCGCGACGCGCGGGTCGGCGGGGTTGGCGGCGCTGGGGCGGCAGCGCCGGCAGGGCCGGAAGCCCGCGTGCTCGGCCGCCTCGGGAACCGGGAAGAACGTGACCCGGTCGCGCCGCGGCTTCCGGCTCGCGCACGAAGGCCGGCAGTAGATGCCGGTCGAGCGCACCGCGTATACGAACGCGCCATCGTAGCGGCGGTCGCGCGCCAGCACGGCCCGCCAACGGCGCTCGGACGTCAGGTCGGTAACGGCAGCGGCACGGGTCACGTTGGAAAACTTAGCGTGTCCTCGTGTCGCGATCTATCCGGTTCTGACGGGTGAATCCTGCATCACATCCACGGCTCGCTTGTCGAGCCCTGGGCTCGCGGCGTCGTCCAGTATCTTCCGAAGGTGATCTACACCATCGGGCACTCGACGCGGGACCTCGAGACCTTCATGGCGCTGCTCGTGGCGCACCAGGTGGGTCTCGTCGCGGACGTGCGCCGCTATCCGGCGTCGCGGCGCTACCCGCACTTTGCGCAGCGACCGTTGGCGGCGGCGCTCGAGGCCGCCGGGATCGCCTACCGGCACGAGCCCGACCTCGGCGGGCGTAGGTCGGCGCGCAAGGATTCTCGCAACACCGCCTGGCGCAGCGCCGCGTTCCGCGGGTACGCGGATTACATGGCGACGCCGGCGTTCCAGCAGGCGCTGGCGCGCCTCATCACGCTCGCCGGCGCCCAGGCCATCGCCGTCATGTGTGCCGAAGCGGTACCGTGGCGCTGCCACCGCCAGTTGATCGCCGACGCGCTACTCGCGCGCGGGGTCGCCGTGCGACACATCGTGGGGGCGGGGGAGGCCGCGGACCACCGGCTGTCGCCCCACGCACAGGTACTCGGCGACGGGCAAGTGCGGTATCCTGCGGGGCCGCCTCACCAGTTGCCGCTGGGCTGAACGGCACGCACCCCGCGTCGTCCCGTTATCTTCCAGCCCGTCCCACGCTTCCGAGGTCAGCTATCACGTCACTCCTGGGCGGGCGCTTGGACGCCTGGCTCCGCCGGCAATCGCCCGCCGCGCTGCTCGTCGCCGGCCTCGGCGTGATCGCGGGAGTCGGCTACGTGGACGTGGCGACCGGGCCGGAGCTCACCCCGATCCTCGGCTATCTCCTGCCGATCGTGCCGGTCGCTTGGTACGCCGGCACGCGCCCCGCGGCGATCCTCGCCGGCGCGGGAGCGCTTGCGGCGCTCCTCGCAGAGGTGTTCGCGCCCGGCGGCCATGTGCATGGGCTCGTCCTCGTCTGGAATGCCGCGATGCGGCTCGCCGAGCTGCTGCTGGTCGCGTGGCTGGTGGCGCGGTGGCGGGCCGCCGACGAGCGGGCGCGTGAGCTTGAGCGCACGGACCCGCTCACCGGGGCCGTCAACGTGCGCGCACTGTACGGACTCGCCGCCGTCGAGATCGCACGGGCGCGCCGCTACCGCCATCCGTTCACCGTCGCGTTCATCGACCTGGACGAGTTCAAAGTCGTGAACGACCGGCTCGGCCACGGCGCCGGCGACGCGGTGCTCCGCACGGTGGCGCGCGCGCTCTCGGCCGTGCTGCGCGTCAGCGACGTCGTGGCGCGCGTCGGCGGGGACGAGTTCGTGGTGCTGCTACCAGAGACGGGGACCGCGCCGGCCCGGCTCGCGATCGAGAAGCTGCGCCAGGCCATCGCTGGTATCGTGCCCGCGCACGGCTGGCGTCTCACCGCCAGTATCGGCGTTGCCACATACCTCGTGCCGCCCGAGTCGGTGGACGCGCTCGTGGGAATCGCCGATCAGCTGATGTTCGTCGCCAAGCAGAACGGCAAGAACGCGGTGAACCACGAAACACGGAACGAAGCACCCGCGCTTCCCTGAAGGGCGCCACCGTTCACGGCTGCTGCAGCAGCCGGACCCTTTCGAGGTAGGGCTCGAGCCTGCGCCCGGCGGAATGGAAGGAGTCGGCCAGCAGCACGCCGAACGCCGTGAGGACGGCGACCAGCGTGGCCGCAGTCGCCCAGTGGCGCGGCCGGAACTGCCTCAGCGCGGGCGCCGTGGCCACGAGGGCGAGCAGCGAGCCGATCACGACCACGGCGTCGAAGCTCGCGCGCTGCCAGTAGTCGGCGTTCAGGTGGAGCCACATCCCGAATTCGTCGAAGGTGAGCGCCAGGCCCACACCGTACAGGACCGCGGTGACGGACAGCCACCGGCCGGTGGGCCGGTTGAAAAGGAGCAGGGCGCCCACGCCCGCGAGCAGCACGATCCCGTAGTTGAGGTGATGCAGGTGAGTCCCGCGGAAGTGCGAATGGACGTCCGGGATCCGGCCGGACATGATCAAGAAGACGAGGATGCGCGAGAGAACGAAGGTGAAGGCGAACGCTGCCCAGACCTTGCGGGCGAGCACATGGGCAGGCGTCTGCACTGGCCCCGACGGTTGGGGGGTCGCGCGCTCGGTATACATTCCAACGCACCGCTGGAGCTGGGTTCATAGTGAGACCCCGGCCTCGCCGAAAGGGTAACATGGCGCGACAGAACGTCTCGAGCGGGGCGCCCTGGGAGCCGATCGTGGGTTACTCCCGGGCGGTGCGCGTGGGCTCGACGGTGCACGTGGCGGGCACGACCGCCACCGGGCCGGACGGCGGCATCGTCGGCGTGGGCGACCCCTATGCCCAAGCGGTGCAGGCGCTGCGCAACATCGAGCACGCGCTCGCGCAGGCCGGCGCCACGCTCCACCACGTCGTGCGCACGCGCGTGTACCTCACCAACATCGCCTACTGGCGCGAGGTCGGCCGGGCACACGGCGAGGTCTTCCGCGACATTCGGCCGGCGAGTACCATGGTGGCCGTCAGCGCGCTCGTGGCCCCGGAGATGCTGGTCGAGATCGAGGCGGAGGCCGTCGTGGAAACCGTCGAGGCGCTACATTCGAAGCGGAGGTGAGCCACCGGTGTCCGTGACGGAACTCCACAAGAAAGCCACGGTTGCGTGTCCGTTTTGCTCCACGCTGAACCGCGTGGATCTCGGGCGGCTCGGCGACCGCCCGCGGTGTGGGGAATGCAAGCGGCCGATTCTACTCGACCGCCCGATTGCCGTCACCGATGCCACCTTCGAGCGCGTCACCACCGACACCGACGTGTCGGTGGTGATGGATTGCTATGCCGACTGGTGCGGCCCCTGCAAGATCATGGCGCCGATCCTCGACGCGTTTGCGCACGACCGCGCCGGCGAGGTGCTGGTCACCAAGCTCGACACCGACCGCAATCAGGCCACGGCGCAGCGGCTCGACATCCGCGCCATCCCCACCCTGATCGTCTTCCGGAAGGGCCGCGCCGTCGGCCGGCAGGCAGGCGTCCTGTCCCGCCCGCAGCTCGACGCGCTCGTGGACGCGGCCTCCCGCGCGTGACATGACCGCCGGCACGCCGCTGCGTTACGATACGGGGGAGCCTCCGCGGCACCAAGCCAACGTGTCCGAGCGCTCGCGCGGCGTGGCGTTGGGGCTCGCGGTGGTGGGCGGCATGTTCGGCCTGCACCGCTTCTACACCGGTCGGGTGCAGAGCGGCGTCCTGATGTGCCTCACCCTCGGCGGTTGCGGAATCTGGTACCTCTACGACGTCGTCGTCCTCGCCGCCGGTGATTTTTCCGACGGCGACGGACGTCGCGTGGTCCGCTGGGAGGTGGGAGAAGCCGAGAGCGGGGCGCCGCGGTCGCTACGTCGGGTCGAGGAGCTCGACAGCCGCATGGAGATGCTCGAGTCGCAGGTCAACGAGCTCGCCGAACGACTGGACTTCGCGGAGCGGTTGCTCGCCCAGGCGCGGGAGCGGGGGAGCTTGCCGAAAGGCTAGAACGTCATCCGTTGTCCGTCGTCCGTCGTCCGTAAGTCCCCGTGGCCCACGGACGACGGATTACGGACGACGGATGACGTTGTCATTCACGATTACCAGCTTGAGGCTTCATGAATATCGGGGTCCCGAAAGAGACCGCGGCCAACGAGCGCCGTGTGGCGCTGACGCCGGAGGTCGCCGGCCGGCTCGCGAAATCCGGCTGGGCGGTCCTGGTCGAGCGCGGCGCGGGTGAGGCCGCGTCGTTCGGCGATGAATCCTACGGCACGGCAGGGGCCACACTGGTCGCGGCGGCTGAGGTGTTCGGTCAGAGCGACGTGGTCCTTAAAGTCCAGCCGCCATCCATCGAAGAGACCCGCCGGTGCCGCGAAGGGGCCGCGCTCGTCGCGTCGTTCCAGCCCTCGGCCGAGCGGGAGACCGTGTCGCAGCTCGCAGCCCGCAAGGTGACGGCGTTCAGCCTCGCCCTCCTCCCCCGCATCACGCGCGCGCAGGCGATGGATGTGCTGTCGTCGCAGGCGACTGTCGCCGGGTACAAGGCCGTCCTGCTAGCCGCCGTGGCGACGGGCCGGCTCTTTCCGATGCTCGTCACCGCGGCCGGGACCCTGACGCCCGCCAGGGTGCTGGTGCTGGGCGCCGGGGTGGCAGGACTCCAAGCGATCGCCACCGCACGCCGGCTCGGCGCCGTGGTGTCCGCATTCGACGTGCGTCCAGCGGTGAAGGAGCAGGTCGAGAGCCTGGGAGCGAAGTTCCTGGAGATGGAGATCGGCGAGCACGCCGAGACGGCGGGCGGGTACGCCAAGGAGCTCTCCGACGAGACCCACCGCCGGGAGCTGGCATTCATCGCACAGCACGTGAAAGACGCGGACGTCGTGGTCACGACGGCCGCGATCCCGGGCAAGCGGGCGCCGATCCTGATCACCGCCGAGGCGGTGCGGGGAATGCGGCTGGGCGCGGTGATCGTGGATCTGGCGGTCGAGACGGGCGGCAACTGCGAGCTGTCGCAAGCCGGCAACGACGTGATCCACAACGGCGTCCGGATTCTCGGGCCGGTCAATTTGCCGAGCACCCTGCCGTATCACGCGAGCCAGATGTACGCGAGGAACGTCTCCAGTTTTCTGTTGCACGTCACACGAGACGGCAAGCTCGTCGTGGATTTCGACGACGAGATCATTCGCGATACCTGCGTCACCCACGCCGGGGAGATACGCAAGACATGATCGACAGCTTGATGGCGACCCAGGCTGTGCCGGCCGAGCCTGTGGCGGTCGACTACTGGTCGATGCTGTTCGTGTTTGTGCTTGCGACGTTCATCGGACTGGGGGTGATCCGGCGAGTCTCCCGGCTGCTCTATACGCCGCTCATGTCCCTCACGAACGCGATCTCGGCCATCGCCGTGGTCGGGTCGATCGTCGTCACCGGTGCCGACTACCCGCGGACGATTCGCATCATCGGAGCCGTCGCGCTGTTCGCCTCCATGACCAACATCGTCAGCGGGTTCCTGATCACGGACCGGATGCTGAAGATGTTCAAGAAGCAATGATGTACGCCGTCGCCCAGTTCGCGGCCGTCTTCGCGACGGCACTGTTCATCTTCTCGCTGTATTGGATGAACGACCCGAAGACGGCCCGGCGGGGCGTCGTGGCGGGTGTGACTGGGATGCTGGTGGCCGTCGTGGCGACGTGGGTCCAGCCGCAGATCATCCACCACGGTTGGATCGTCGTGGCGATCGTCGCCGGGTTCATCGTGGGTGTTCCGCTGTCACAGGTGCCGCTCACGGCCGTGCCGCAGCGGACCGCCCTCTCGCACGCGTTCGGCGGGCTCGCCGCGGGGCTGGTTGGCACCGCCGAGTACTTCCTCGGGTTGGGCGAAAATCCGGCGGAGCTCACGGCGTTCCGGATGAGCGCCATCGTCGCCGAGGTGATCCTCGGGTTCCTGACGTTCACGGGAAGCCTGATGGCTGCGGGCAAGTTGCAGGAGGTCAAGTGGATCCCGCAGCGGCCGGTCACCTACCCGGGACAGAACGTGGTCAACATCGGGGTGCTGGTGGTCGCCGTCGGGTTGGGGGTGGTCGTGGTGCTGCACCCCACGGCGCCATGGTCGGGCCACGCCTTCTATGTGATCGTCGGGCTCGCCGTGCTGTTCGGGGTGCTGTTGATCATCCCGATCGGCGGCGCGGACATGCCGACCGTCATTTCCATCCTGAACTCGTACGCCGGCCTCTCGGCCGTCGCGATGGGGTTCGTGCTCAACAACAAGCTCCTCGTGACGGCGGGCGCGCTCGATGGCTCGAGCGGCCTGATTCTCTCGATCATCATGTGCCGCGCCATGAATCGCTCGTTCACCAACGTCCTGTTCGGGGCGTTCGGCACGGTGCAGAAGACCGCGGCGATCGGGGAACAGAAGGAGTGGAAGCAGGAAACGGTCGAGGGGGCGGCGCAGTTGCTCGAGCAGGCGAGCCTCGTCGTCATTATCCCAGGCTACGGCATGGCGGTGGCACAGGCCCAGCACAAGGTACGCGAGCTGTACGACCAGCTGACCAAGCGGGGGATCACGGTCAAGTTCGCCATCCATCCCGTGGCCGGGCGAATGCCGGGTCACATGAACGTGCTGCTCGCGGAAGCGAATATCCCGTACACGGCACTGGTCGAGATGGACGAGATCAATCCCGAAATGCCGCAGTGCGACGTGGCGCTCGTGATCGGAGCGAACGACGTGGTCAATCCAGCCGCGCGCTACAAGAAGGACACGCCCATCTACGGCATGCCGATCATCGACGCGGACAAGGCCAGGGCGGTGTTGGCCATCAAGCGCAGCAAGAACCCCGGGTTCGCCGGGATCGACAACGAGCTGTACGTGCTCGACAACACCTGGATGCTGTTCGGAGACGCGAAGGCGGTGATCGGGGAGGTGGTGAAGCAGCTCGCGGGTGGCGGCGGCCTGCACTAGCTCAGGGGGCTCCCTCCCACACCGAGCCCTTCCAGGGCCTCGCTGTACTCGCGTCCCATGCGTTCCATCGAGAACGCTGTGAGCGCGCGGTCGCGCGCCGCCGCGCCGATGGCGGCCGCCCGTCCCGGATCGGCGAGCAGGTCGCGCACCGCCGCGGCGAACGCCGCCGGATCATGCGGCGGTGCCAGCACCCCGGCCCCGCCCACCACCTCGGGGAGGGCACCGCTCGCCACCGCGACCACCGGGCGGCCGCACGCCATCGCTTCCGCCACGGTCAGTCCGAACGTCTCGACGTGGCACGCGTGCACAAAGCAGCTCGCGGCGTTGTAGGCGGCGGCGAGCTGCTCCGCCGGCAGGAATCCGAGCAGCCGCACCTCCACCCCGAGGCGCTCGGCCCGCGTCCGGACCGCCGACTCGAGCGAGCCGCTGCCGCGGATCACGAGCGGTGGAGCGCTGGGTCCCAGTCGGGCGAGCGCATCCAACATCCAGTCGTACCGCTTCTCCCGCTCGAGCGCGCCCGCGGCGAGCAGGAACGGTCGGTCGCCCAAGCCGTGTCGTGCGCGGAAGGCGCGGCCCGCCGCCGCGTCCGGCCGAAACAGCGCGACGTCCACCGCCTCGTGGATCACGCGACGCGGGGGCCGCCCCATGAACGGCGCGTCCGCCAGGACCTCGCGCTCGCCCGTGTGGGTCCGGAAGATCGTGAGGCGTACGCGCCGATACGCGAGGCGCATGATCGGGTCGCGCGGCGGCACGGCGCGGTTGACGTTGTAGGAGTACACGAGCGCGAACCGGCGCGCGAGTGACGCGAGGGCGCCCAATCGGACATCGCGAGGTGTCTCGGCGACCAGCACGTCGGTTCGCAGCGCCGCCAACGCCCGCGTCAGCCGTCGCGCTTCGGCGAGGCCGGTGTCGTGGATCGGCAGCTCTTCCACCGGCAGCCCGGTGGCAGCGAACCCCGCGGTCACCGGCGGCGTCGTCGAGAGCAGTTGCACCGTATGTCCGCTCGCGGCCAGGCCATGCGCGATGTGCGAGAGACTCACGCCCGACCCACGCCACTCGCGCGCCGACGTCAGTAGCGCGACGCGCAGCGGCCGGGCCGCTACCGCGGCCACCGATTGTTCGCGCGGTCGACGTCGGGATAGATCTGTTTCGGGTCCACCTCCACGCTCACGACCGGTTTGGCCGTCCCCACGCGCGCCGTCGCCTTGTTGCCCAGGTTCCACAGCTCGATCGGGTAGGTGCGCGTCTCGCTCGTCCCATCGGCGAACCGCAGCTCCAGCGTCACGGGCAGCACCATCTGGCCCCGATTCGACAGGGAGATGAGCGTGGTATCGCCCGCGATACGCACCGAGTCCACCGCTTGGTCGAGCCGCGCCGTGGTGTACACCCACTCGCGCCAGAACCAGTCGAGGTCTCTCCCGGCGACGTTCTCGAACGTGCGGAAGAAATCGACGGGCTGCGGGTGCTTGAACTTCCAGCGCGCGACGTACTCTCGGAGCGCGCGCTCGAAGGTGTCCTTGCCGAGCACCGCGTCGCGCAGCACGGTGAGCATCAGCGCGGGCTTCTGATACGCCGCCCACGCGAGGTCGCGTTGCTCCACCGGCTTGTCGATGAGCGGCTGCTCGTTGCCGGGGACGGCCGAAATCTGGGCGGCGCTGAGCAGCTCGCGCCGGACCGTGTCACCGTAGGCCGTACCCCGGAAATAGCCTTCGGCCGAGCCGTAGTCGATGAACGTGTTGAACCCTTCGTCCATCCACGGATAGCGCCGCTCGTCGGAGCCGACCATCATCGGGAACCACTCGTGCCCGAACTCGTGCGTGAGCACCCAGAACTGGTCTTCCCGCTTCTCGATCGACGGTACGAAGGTGAGCATGGGATACTCCATGCCCTCGACGAGTCCTTCCACCGTGGTCGCCTGCGGCCAGGGGTACATCCCCCACGTCTCGCTGAAGTGCTTGATCGTGAACCACGCCATCTTGTTGGCTTCTTCCCACGGGGTGGCGCCGGGCCGATATAGGGTCTGGATCAGGATGCCGTTCCACCCCGACGCGTCCCAGCGGAAGTCAGGTGACGCGGCCCACGCGACGTCGCGCACCTGCTGGGCGCGCAGATGCCAGGTCTTGGTGCCCGGCACCCGCTTCGCGCCGTTCGCCTCGGCCTCCGCCTTCGTGATGATCGGCACGGACGCAGCGGACGCCCGAGCCCGCGCCAGCCGTGCCCGCACGGTCGGCGTCCAGACCCGAGCCGGATTCACCACCGTCCCCGTGGCCGCGAGGACGAACCCCGCGGGCAACGTCAGCGTCACGTCGTAGTCGCCGTACTCGAGGTAGAACTCGCCCGCGCCGATGTAAGGGAGAGGATTCCAGCCGTGCACGTCGTCGTACACGACCATGCGCGGGTACCACTGGCCGATCTCGTACAGGTGCGAGCCGATCCGCCCCATGCGGCCCCCGCCGTACGGCGGCACTGGGAAGCGCCACGCGACGTCGAAGTCGATCGCGCCGCGCGGCGCCAGCGGGCGGGACAGCTCGACGCGCATCATCGTGCCGTACTCGGTGCGCTTGAGCTGTCTCCCCCCCGCAGCAAAGCGCTCGATCGTGATGCCGCCGATGAACCCCTTGCCGGTGAAGTCGAACACCGCGCCGCCCGCGAAGTGGAGCGGCGGCTGGTTGAGCACGTAGGTGATGCTGTTGGGCGCGAAGATGTTCTGCTCGATCTGCACCCACACGAATGCCAGGGGATCGGGGGAGTGGTTTACGTAATGGATTCGCTCCGTCCCGTGAATCGTCTGAGTGGCGGTGTCGAGCGTCGCGTGGATCAGGTAGTCAGCGCGCTGCTGCCAATAGTCGGGCCCCGGCGCGCCCGAGGCGCTGCGGACCCGGCTGGGCGGCGGGAGGGGCAACGACCGGAACGGTGAGGTGTCGCTCGTGACCTGCGCCTGGGCCGCGAGGGCGAGGGCGGCGACGACGTGCAGCATCGGCGGTGCTACTCCTGGATGAACGTGATCTTGAAGCCGTCGGGGTCGGAAACGGCGAACGCCCAATCGCCCCAGGGAGTCTCGGACGGCTCGCGGTCGAGCGGCCAGCCGGTGGCCTTGACCCGCGCTGCGACCGCGCTGATGTCTTGCGCGGTCGACGCCCAGAGCCGAAATCCCTCACCCTTCTTCCGGTCGCGTCCCTTCGCGAAGTCGTCCTGGCCCAGCATGATGTCGCAGGCGCCGGCCTTCATCTGCATGCCGCGCAGCCCGCCGCCGTTGGTTTCCCAGCGCTCACCCGGTGTGAAGCCGAGCACGTCCCGGTACCACGCCACGCTGCGTTGCAGATCGTTGACGGTGAACGACGCCGCGATGGAGCGCAGCCGCAACGATTCGGGCTGCTGGCGCGGCGGGCGGGAGCGGGGGGGCCGCTTGGAGGCGGCGCTCTTCGGGCGCGCGGGGCGCTTGGATTTCCGTTTCGTGGCCATCGCTCGACTCCTTCCTCCAGGTTACACGCGGCAACACCGGCGGCCCTCAAGCGTAGCGTCCTGCGCACCGCCCCGCCAGATTACTGCGCGACCCCAACAACGTCGGAGCATTCCGATGCCAACGAGCCAAGCGTCCGCGGTGTGGGAAGGGAAGCTCAAGGACGGCAAGGGCAGCTTCAAAGCGGCGAGCGGCGCCTTCACCGGACCCTATACCTTCGCGACCCGCTTCGAAGGAAAGAAAGGCACCAACCCCGAGGAGTTGATCGCCGCCGCGCACGCCGCCTGCTTCAGCATGGCCCTCTCGGCGGGGCTCGAGAAGGCGGGCAAGCCCGCCACCCGGGTCCAGACGGACGCCGCCTGCACGCTGGAGATGGTGAACGGCACTCCCACCATCACCAAGATGGAGCTGCGGGTGCGGGGGAAGGTGCCGGGGCTCGATCAGGCCGGATTCCAGAAGGCCGCCGAGGAGGCGAAGACCGGGTGCCCGGTGTCACGGGCCCTGAAGGGGATCCCCCAGATCACGCTCGCCGCGCAGTTGGAATAGGCAGGGAATGGGGAAGGGGGAAGCGGCCAGCGTGTGGATCGTCTACATGCTTCGCTGTCGCGACGACTCGCTCTACACCGGCATCACGAACAACCTCCCGCAGCGTCTGCTCCGCCATACCGGGGGAACGGCGAGCGCCTATACCCGCTCTCGCCGTCCGGTACGCCTCGTCTACCACGAACGCCAGCCCACCCGGTCCGCGGCGCTGCGGCGGGAGGCCGCGCTGCGACGGTTATCGCGCGCCGCCAAGCTGGCGCTGCTCCTCTAGCGGCCTGTGAAGCTCGCGCCGCGCGACGTGGGGGGCGTGCTGGTCGCGCTCGCCGTCGCCATCGGGTGCGTCCGGCTCGGCCTGTGGCAGCTCGACCGGCTGCGGCAACGCCAGGACCGGAACAGCGCCATCCGCGCCGCGCGAGCGCGCCCGCCCCTCGACGTCACGGGCGCGCTGGCGCCGGACACGGCACGGGATCGCCGGCTCCACGCCCACGGCGTGTTCGACTATGCGCACGAGCAGGTGTGGCGCGCCCGCACCTACGAAGGCCTGCCCGGCGTGGCGTTGATCACCCCGCTCAGGCTGGCGGACGGCGCGGCGGTGCTGGTGGACCGGGGGTGGGCACTCTCGCCGGACGCCTACCACGTGGACCAGCGAGCATACCGGGAAGCGGACACGGCGGATGTGCTCGGGCTGGGCATGGCCGCGCCGCGCGCCCGCGGGGACGTGGACCCCGCCGTACTTCGTACCGCGCTGCCGTACCCCCTCCTGCCGTTCGTACTGCAACAGGTGCCGTCCGACAGTCCGTCCCTCAGGCAGTCCGTCGCACTGCGGCGCTGGCCCCCCCTCGAGCTGTCCAACGGGCCGCATCTTTCCTATGCCATTCAGTGGTTCAGCTTTGCGGCCATCATCGTGGTAGGCACGGTGGCGCTGGTCCGGAAACGGGGAGAAACCGGCCCCAAGACCCCCGAGGGGTACCATTAAGACCCGATTTTAGCGATATTTAGGCCGTTCGATCGCCCGCGGCGTGCCACCCGCCGACGCACTCCGCGGGCGTTTCATATGTCCTGCCCTGCGAGAGGAGTCCTGATGCCTGCAGCCGTACCGCTCAAGCACCCCGTCAAGGTCGGTCAACTCGTGCGTCGCCGGTTGCGCGAGCTCAAGCGCACGCCGCGCGAGCTGGCGGAGGCAGTCCAGGTGTCAGAAGACTACATCGTGGATATCGTGGCGGGTCGGCGGAGGCCCCCCGCGCCGGGCCGGATCGATCTGTACGCGCCCATGGCGCGGTTTCTTCGGCTGCACCGCAACGACCTGCCCACGTGCGCGCGGGTCGAGCGCTCGGCCGAGCGGGGCGGGCGCCGGCGGCCGGACCCGGGCGTGTGGAAGCTCGTGCTCGAGTTGTGCGAGCCGGCGAAGGCGCGGGTGCTCGCCCGCCACCTCGCCAAGCCCGACGGGCCGGCGCTCGAGCACCTGATCGTCGGGCGGCTGCTCGAGGTCGCGCAGGGCTTCGTGAACCGGCGGCTCGAGGACGAAGTGGGGATGCGGGTAGCGGCGACGCGCGAGGGACGGTCTTATCTCGACATGCGGATGCGGCTGCTCGAGTTCCTCGACGCCTCGGCCGACACGATCACGGTGGCGGACTGCGAAGACTTCGTGCGCAACCGCATCGTCTTCTGGGACATCGAGCTCGAGACGCGGGCGATGCGGATCGTGCTGCGCTAACCCCGACTCGGTGGGAAAACGCAAACGGCGCCGGTCCCAGTGGGACGGCGCCGTTCGTTTAGGCGGACCCGCGGGCTTTAGAGCTTGACGACGTTCTGCGCCGCCGGACCCTTCTGACCCTGGACGACGTCGAACTCAACGCGCTGGCCCTCGGCCAGCGTCTTGAACCCGTCCGCCTGGATCGCGGTGTGGTGCACGAAGCAGTCCTTCTCGCCGTTCTCGGGCGTGATGAAACCGAAACCCTTCGCGTCGTTGAACCACTTCACGATACCGGTGATGCGTGCCATCTGCTGTACTCCTGACTTAATGGTGTTCGCGGCGGCGAGCGGACTTCACCTTGCGGCGCGCCGCTGCCTTGTCCTTCCGCCGACGTTGAGCGCTCGGACTCTCGTAGAAGCGCTTCCGCTTCATGTCCTGGAACAGTCCGGCTCGGGTGATCTGGCGGCGGAACTTCTTCAGGACGTAGTCCAGTCGGTCGTTGTCGCCCAGCGTCACTTCCATCCGGCCTCTTTTCTTCGGCGCGAGAGCCCGCCAGAAACACGAAGAGGACCACGGGCGGTAGCCCAGGTCCTCGGAACAGTCTCTGGTTCTTATCGCGCGCCGGAACATCGCTGGGGGGGCCGGATTTGTCAACTGCGGCTAGACACCCGAAAGGCGTCAGGTAGAGGCGTGCATGACGACGTGCCACGACAGCGTCACGCGGAGGCGTGGGAACGGGTTACGCCCTCTGCGCGACGCTCCCGTCAAACGCTCTCACTTGACGTCGCCGCGTGACGTAGTTACGGTTCTCTCCGAACCACGAGCTGGCATCCTTCCGTAGGACGGTCCCGCTCAGGAGCGGGTTCCGGCGCTGAACACACGCCCGGTCTCATTCCCCAGGTTCACAACCAGAGTGACGCTGTAGCGCAGTGGCATGAGCCACTGGCGGCGTGCGTGTGTGTGCTTCCGGAAAGGAAGAGATTTCAGAAATGCCATTTACATCCCTCGGGCTCGCGCCCGAGCTGCTGCGTGCGGTAGCCGAGGAAGGCTACGAGCAGCCCACCCCCATTCAGCTGGAGGCCATCCCGCTCGCCCTCGCCGGGCGCGACCTGATTGGGTCCGCACAGACCGGCACCGGCAAAACGGCCGCCTTCATGTTGCCGATCTTGCAGCGCCTCGCGCAGCGCGGCGCCAGACCCGCCCTGCGGGCGCTCATTCTCGTGCCCACGCGCGAGCTGGCGGAGCAGGTCTTGCAGAGCGCGCGCGCCTACGGGCGCCATCTCCACGTCAGCGCGGCAGCCGTGTACGGCGGCGTCGGGATGGAGCCGCAGACCCGTGCCTTGCGGCACGGCGTCGACATCGTGGTCGCGACGCCCGGCCGCTTGCTCGACCACATGGAGCGCGGCCACGTGGACTTCTCCCGCCTCGAGGTGCTGGTGCTCGACGAGGCCGACCGCATGCTCGACATGGGGTTCGCCCCCGACGTGCGCCGCATCCTCGCGGCGCTGCCCGAGAAACGTCAGACGATGTTGTTCTCGGCCACCGTGTCGCCCGAGGTGGATGCGTTGGCGCGCCGCGCACTCGACGGCCATGCCTCGGTCGAGATCGGCCGTCGCGCGACGCCGGCCGAAGGGGTCGAGCACGTGACCGTCGCGGTCGACAAGTTGCAAAAGCGCGGCGTGCTCGCCCGGATCCTGCGGGCCAAGCCGGCGGGGCAGACGCTCGTGTTCACGCGCACCAAGTACGGGGCGGACAAGCTCGTGACCTTCTTGCGGAAGGAAGGGATCCCCGCCCATGCGATCCACGGTGACAAGGCGCAGAGTCACCGCACCCGCACGCTCGACGCGTTCCGCAGCGGGCAGGCGGACGTGCTCGTCGCCACCGACATCGCGGCGCGCGGCATCGACGTAGACGGGATCCGGATGGTGGTGAACTTCGACGTCCCGAACGACCCGGAGGTGTACGTGCACCGAGTGGGCCGCACGGCGCGGGCCGGGGCGCGCGGGCTGGCCTTGACCCTGATCTCGCCCGACGAATGGCTCCTGATGGGAGACATCGAGAAGCTGATCGGGCAGACGTTCCCACGCGAGGTGATCCCGGGGTTCGAGCCGTCGATTCCGCCGCTGCAACCGAAGGCGGCGGTCGCAGGGCAGCCCAAGCCGGGGCGGTCGGTGCGCGCCCGAGTGGGGGGACGCCGGCGGCGGTAGACGTCGCGGGACGTGCTTGCGCGACGCCCTAGCCTCGCTTCTCGATGGGGACGTAGTCTCGCTGCGGCGCGCCGGTGTAGATCTGGCGCGGCCGCGCGATCTTCTGCTCCTTGTCGAGCAGCATCTCCTGCCACTGGGCGAGCCAGCCCGGCGTGCGGCCGATCGCGAACAGCACCGGGAACATGTCCATCGGGAACTTCATCGCCTCGTAGATGATCCCCGAGTAGAAATCCACGTTCGGGTAGAGCTTGCGGCTCACGAAGTAGTCGTCCTGGAGCGCGATCCGCTCGAGCTCGACGGCGATGTCGATCAGCGGGTTCTTGCCGGTGACGTCGAACACCTCGTCCGCCACCCGTTTGATGAGGGTGGCGCGCGGATCGAAGTTCTTGTAGATGCGGTGGCCGAATCCCATCAGGCGAAACTCGCCGTGTTTCACGCGGTCGATGTAAGCCGGGATCTGGTCCTTCGTGCTGATCTGACGCAGCATCCGCAACACTTCCTCGTTCGCACCACCGTGCAGCGGACCGTACAGGGCGGCGGCGGCGGCGGCCATGGCGGAGTACGGATCTGCGTGCGACGAGCCGACGCCGCGCATGGCGCTGGTCGAGCAGTTCTGCTCGTGATCGGCATGCAGGATGAACAGTACGTCCAGGGCGTGCTCGAGCGTCTTGTTCGGCGTGTACTTCACTTCGGTGGCCTTGAACATCATGTTCAGGAAATTGCCAGTGTAGCTCAGGTCGTTGTCCGGGTACGCGTAGGGCATCCCCACCGAATGGCGATGCGCGAACGCCGCGAGCGTCGGCGCCTTCGCGATCAGGCGAAAAATCTGGTTCCAGCGCGACGTCTCGTCCTGGATGTGCTTGGCTTCCGGATAGAACGTGGAGAGCGCCGCCACCGTGCTCACGAACATCCCCATCGGATGCGCGTCGTGGTGGAAGCCGTCGATGAACTTCTTGATGCTTTCGTGGACGATCGTGTGGTGCGTGACGTTGAACACCCAGGAATCCAGCTCCGCGGCCGACGGGAGCTCTCCGTGGAGCAGCAGGTATGCCGTCTCCAGGAACGTGCTCTGGTGGGCGAGCTGCTCGATCGGATAGCCGCGATACCGCAGGATACCCTTGTCACCGTCGATGTAGCTGATCGCGCTGCGACACGCCGCCGTGTTGAGAAACCCCGGATCGTACGTCATCAGGCCGACGTCGTCGGCCGACGTCTTGATCTGCCGCAGGTCGACGGCGCGGACGGTACCGTCCTGGACGGGGAGCTCGTACTGTTTGCCGGTGCGGTTGTCGACGACGGTGAGAGTGTCCTTGGGCACGCGCGGCATCCTGGATTTGGCTGGCGAAAGATAACCACTGCAGGACGGGGCGAGATCCGCTCCCCGTCTTTCCCCGTCCTCCCCCGTCCCCTTATCTTGGCTGCCACATGACCCACCCCGCGCCCGCCAAACCCGCCAGTCTCTACCCGACCCGCTCGGCGGCGGGCGCCCTGCTGGGGCAACAGCTGGCGACCCGGGGCCACATCGGATGCCTGTTGCTCGGCATCACGCCTGAGGGAGTCGAGATCGCGGCCAACGCCGCCCGGGCGATGGGAGCCCAGTTCGACGTGCTGGTCGCCGCCTTCATCAAGCTCGGCTCGAACCTCGCCCCCATCGGGGCCGTCGCCGAGTCGGTGCCGTCAGAGATGGATCCCGACTTCCAGCCAAGCGGCGCGCTGCTCGACAAGCTGTCGGCCGCGATCGACGAGTCGCGCGCCCGCGTCTCCCGGGACCTCATCCTGTACCGCACGCAACGTCCCGTGAAGACGCTCGCGGGCAAAGTCGCGGTCATCGTGGACGGTCAGGTGGTATATCCGTGGAAGGTGCTCGCGGCCGCGAAGGCGGCCGAGCAGCTGGGAGCGAAGCAGGTGGTAATCGCTACACCGGTCGCGACGCAGCCCGCAGCGGACCGGATTCGCGGGCGCCGTTACGAGCTGGTGTGCCCCAGCGTGCTGGTGGAGCCCAAAGGACACCCCGCGCCGTACGGCGACATGACGGGGGAGACGCCGGAGCGGCTGCGGAGCATCATGATTGCGCATCAAGCGGCGTGAATCGCAGATGGAAGGGTGGAACGATGGAAGGATGGAATGTCGAAATGGGTGGAGCCGGCGTCAGGTGCGAGGCGTGGTCTCTTTCGATCTGATCAGCCTGTACAGCCCCCAGGTCAGCCTTCCCGCCTCTGCTCGCAGGTCGTTGAGTTCTTTCCACTCGCCCTCAGAGACGAAGCCGAGCTCGCGTACCCGATCCCTCCGCGAGATTGGCGGCGGCCGAAAAGGCTGCGCGGCGCATTTGGGATACCAAACCGTAGAGCTCAGATTTCGGGAACGAATTCGTAATTCGATACGTGGCGATGGTCAATTGGTGGCAGCTCTGCCACGCCTTGAGGCGTTCGTAGGGCATCATACCGATTCAGTCTAGGCTGTGATCTCCGGCAAGCATTATCAAACTCATCCCGGGAGTGCTAAAAAAGTTCGAGGCGGCTGGTGCGCCGCCTCTCTTACCAACTTTCCATCTGTCCATCGTTCCGCCTTCACTCCAGCTCCACCATCCCCTGCTCCAGCCACCGGTGCTCACCCTGCAACACGTCCTGCGCCACGCGATACGCCGCGACATCCGCGTTGCGCCACAGCTGCTTGAACTTGGCGTCGACCCGCCCGCGCGCCTCGCTGCAGAACAAGTCGGCGAGGGCCACGGGGCGCTGGCCGGTCGCGCCGTCGCGCCGCAGCAGCCACTGCGCCCGCGCGCAGGTCGCAGCGATGGCGAACAGCTCCGCCCCCACGTCGACCAGGCGGAATAGCACCGCTTGGCGGTACTCGAGCTTGGGGCCGAACCGCACCATGGCGTGGAACACGCTGCGGGCGAGTCGCCGCGCGGTCCGGTCGACGTAGCGCAGGTGCTTGGCGAGCGGGCCGAACTCGGCGTGCTTGGGCCAGAAGCCCCAGCCGAGCCAGCGCGAGGGGTACCACCAGCTGTAGAACAGCGCCGCGCGCAGCAGCCCGCGCAACCGCTCCAGGGCGCGCTTGCCGGGTAGCACCACGTCGCCCGCGATCTGGAGGTGCTTGTCCACCGCCTCGCGGGCGATGAACAGGTGCATGATCTCGCTCGAGCCCTCGAAGATGAGGTTGATCCGGAAGTCGCGCATGATGCGCTCGACCGGCACGGGTTTCTCCCCCCGCGCCCGCAGCGAGTCCGCGGTCTCGTAGCCGCGACCGCCGCGGATCTGTACCGTCTCGTCGATGATGCGCCAGCCGGCCTCGGAGTTGTACAGCTTCGCGATCGCCGCCTCGAGCCGGATGTCGTAGCTGCCGCGGTCCGCCATCGCCCCGCACAGCTCGGCCACCGCCTCCATCGCGAACGTGTTCGCGGCCATCGCTCCGATTTTCTGCGCGATCGCGTCGTGCTTGCCGATGGCGCGTCCCCACTGGACCCGCTCGCTCGCCCAGTGCCGGGAGATCTCGAGGCAGCGCTTGCCCGCCGCGACCGAGGAGATGGGCAGCGTGAGACGACCGGTGTTCAGGGTGACGAGGGCGAGCTTCAGGCCCTTGCCCTCGCCCCACAGGACGTTCTCCTTGGGCACGCGGACATTGGTGAACCGGATGACGCCGTTGTAGATCGCCTTCAGCCCCATGAAGTGGCAGCGGTGCACTACCTCCACGCCCGGCCAGTTGGTCTCGACGATGAAGGCGGTGATCTGCCGCTTTTCCTTCCCGTTCGTGACCTTGGATGGCGTCCGCGCCATCACGACCATCAGTTCGGCCTTGGTCCCGTTGGTGCACCACAGCTTCTCGCCGTTGAGGATCCACGCCTGCCCATCCCCGCTCGGCACCGCCAGCGTCTCCATCGCGGCCGGGTCCGACCCGACACCCGGCTCGGTCAGCGCGAACGCGGAGATCGCGCCCTGGGCGAGGCGGGGGAAGTACTTCTTCTTCTGGGCCTCCGAGCCGAACATCTTGAGCGGCTGCGGCACGCCGATGGACTGGTGGGCCGAGAGCAGCGCGGTGACCGAGCCGTCGAGGGAGGAGACGAGCTCGATCGCCTTCATGTACGAGAGCTGCGACAAACCGAGCCCGCCATACTCGCGCGGGATCTTGATGCCGAACGCGCCCAGCTCTCGCAACCCCTGGATCACCGTGTCCGGGATCTCGCCCTCCCGGTCGATCCGATCGGCGTCGACGTGCTCGCGCAGAAACCGCTCGAGTCGCTCGAGAAATGGCTGGGCCCGCGTGATCTCCTCGGGGTCCTGCTCGGGGTAGGGATGGATCAGCTCCAGCCGCAGTTTGCCGAGGAAGAGGTCGCGCACGAAACTGGGCGCGACCCACTCCTGCTCGCGTGCGGCTTCGGCGACTTCGCGCGCCTCGTCGGCGCTGACCTTGCGTTCCGGAGCGGCGGTGATGGTCATGGCTGCCTCCCCACGTAACTTAAGCGCCTTGACAGCACACCGGTTAGGGGGAGATTCGCCTCGCCTCTACAGGAGACCACCGATGCACCGGTCGTTGCGGCTTGCCGTGGCCGTTGTCTGGTGTACCCCGCTCGCCGCGCAAACGCCCAAAGCTACCGCGCCGCAGCAAGTCCTGATCAAGGCGGGCCGGCTGATCGACGGCCGATCCGATGCCCCCCAGAGCGGTGTGGGGATCCTCGTCGAAGGCGATCGCATCAAAGCCGTGGGGCCGCTGGCTCAGCTGCAGGGACAGGCGAAGACCGCCAGGGTCGTCGACTTGTCCTCGCTGACGTTGCTGCCGGGATTCATCGACGTGCACACCCACCTGCTGCTCCAGGGCGATCCCACGGCGCAGTCGTACAACGAACAGCTGCTGTACCAATCCACCCCGTACCGCGCGATCCTCGCGGCGCGCAACGCGCGTGTGGCGCTGGAGCACGGGTTCACGGCGATCCGCGACTTGGAGACCGAAGGAGCGATGTACGCGGACGTGGACGTGAAGCGGGCGGTGAGCCGCGGTGAGGTCCCGGGCCCGCGTATTTTCGCGTCCACGCGGGCCATGGCGCCGACCGGAATGTATCCGATCGTGTCCGACAACTGGGAGCTCGAGCTGCCGCACGGCGTGCAGCCGGTGGACGGGGCGGACAACGCGCGCCTCGCCGTGCGCGAGCAGGTCGCCCACGGGGCCGACTGGATCAAGTACTACTCGGACCGGCGCTATTACTTCGGGCCGGCACCGGACTCGGTGCTGCACAGCTGGGTGAACTTTACCGACGACGAGGCACGCGCCATCGTCGACGAGGCGCACCGGTTGGGACGCCACGTGGCCGCCCACGCGATCGGGTCGGACGGCATCGCGGCCGCGTTGCGCGCCGGTGTGAATACGATCGAGCACGGCGACGGGATGACGGATTCTCTGGCGGGCGTGCTGGCCGCGAGAGGCGTGTACTGGGTTCCTACCGTCACCGTGTCACGCTACGTCGCCGGGCCCCGGGGCGGCCCCTGGGAGGCGATGGCCGAGCATCAGCGGCGGGCGTTCGCCCGCGCCTTGAAGCAGGGCGTCAAGATCGTGCTCGGCACCGACGTGGGCGGGTTCCCCTGGACCGAGATCAACCAGGCGAAGGAGTTCGAATACTACGTGCAATACGGCATGAGCCCGATGCAGGCGATCAAGTCTGGGACGTCGCTCGCCGCCGAGCTGCTGGGTCAGCCGGACATCGGGGTGGTCGCCGCCGGGATGTACGCGGACCTGGTCGCGGTGGCGGCGGACCCGCTGAAGGACATCACGGAGCTCGAGCGCGTGCGGTTCGTGATGAAGGGCGGGGTGGTTTATGTTTCGCCATAGTGCGGCACGCGCTCGGGGTTAGTCTCGCCTGCGTCGTCGGCGCCGTCGGGTCGGTGGCGGGGCAATTCGCCCCACCCGGCACCGGCGGCGTCGCGGCGCTGGCGGGCACCTTGAAGCAGCTCGGGGCGAACAAGCGCGTCCTGATGATCGGGGCGCACCCCGATGACGAGTATTCGGATCTCGTCGCCCTGTTCGCGCGTGGGATGGGGGCGCAGGTGGCGTACCTGTCGCTCAGCCGTGGCGAAGGCGGGCAGAACCTCATCGGCCCCGAGCTCGGCCCCGAGCTCGGTGTCATCCGCTCGGAGGAGCTGCTCGCGGCCCGGCGCATCGACGGCGCGCGCCAGTTCTTCGCGCGCGCCTATGACTTCGGGTACTCCAAGACGCTGGACGAGACTCTGCGGTTCTGGCCGCGTGACTCGTTGCTGCGCGACGTGCTCGACGTGGTGCGCCGCTTCCGACCCCAGATCATCGTTTCCGTCTTCTCCGGCACGCCGAGCGACGGTCACGGCCAGCACCAGCTCGCCGGCGTCCTGGCGCGCCAGGCGTTCGAGATACTGCGCGACTCGAGCTGGGGGCCCGTGAAGTTGTATCGGTCCCTCTACGTCGATACCGCGGCCGCCACGCTCCGCCTCGATGCGGGGCTGCTTGACCCGGTCGAGGGTCGGTCGTATCACCAGATTGCGATGGCCGGCCGCAGTCAGCACCGCTCGCAGGACCAGGGACAGCTCGAGCGACCCGGGCCGAGCCTCGCACGGCTCGCATTTGTGGAGTGGCGGGACCGGGGACGGGCGTCAGGGGATGGGGGCGGCGGCGTATTCGCCGGGGTCGATACGGTGTTCCCCGGCGTGGCCCGCTACGCGGTGCTGGTCGACTCGGCCCGGGCTTTGCTCAACCCCTCTCATCCGGCCACGCTCGTCCCGTTGCTCGCGCGCGCCGCGCGCGAGCTCGGCACCGCTGACTCCGGGCAGCAGGCCATCCTCACGCAGAGCTTCGCCACCGCCGCCGGCGTCGCGATCGACGCGACCGCGGACGACGGCATCGTGATTCCGGGCCAGCGGCTCCAGCTAGAGACCAGCGTGTGGAACGGGGGGGACTCCTCCGTCACACTCGATGGCGTGGACGTGAGCGCGCCGGCCGGCTGGACGATCGAGCGGCTCGACCCCGCGACGTCGCCCGTACCTCCGGGGAGCGTCGCGACGCGTCGCTTTGCGCTCACCGTGGCCTCCGACGCGCCGCGCTCCCAACCCTACTTCCTGCGGCGGCCGCTCGCCGGCGCCTTGTACGACTGGACCGGCGTCCCCGCTGGTTGGCGGGGGCTGCCGTTCGAGCCGCCGCCGGTCGAGGTGACGTTCCGCCTGACGATCGCGGGGCTGCCGCTCACGCTGCGTCGCGAGGCGGTGTACCGCTACCGCGACCAGCGGATCGGCGAGATCCGGCGGCCGATCTGGGTCACGCAGGCGTTCGACGTCGCGGTCACGCCGGACCTGGTGGTTTGGCCGATCGACGGCCGCACTGGGGGGGGCGGTGCGGGGCACTTCACGATCACCGTCACCAACCGCGGGCCTGGCCCGGTCACTGCTCAAGTGGCTCTCACGCCCCCCGCCGGGTGGCGGGCTCCGCCGCTCGAAGACCTCACGTTCCAGCGGGAGGACGAGTCCAAGAGCCTCACGCTCTCCCTCACACCGCCCCCCAACCTGCGACCGGGCGTGTTCACGCTGCGAGTCGCCGCTGGCGCGGCCGGACAGAAGCGGGAGGGCGCGCTCGTCGTCATCGACTACCCGCACATCCGACCGCGCGCCGTGACGCACCCATCCACGGCCGAGATCCGCGTGGCCCGCATCTCGTTGCCCGCGCTCACGCGCGTGGGGTACGTGCGCGGTGCCTCGGACCGCGTGCCCGAGGCGCTTCAGGCGGTGGGCGTGCCGATCGAGCTGCTCGGGCCCGACTCGCTCGCGCGTGGCGACCTGTCGCGCTACGACGCGATCGTGGTCGGCAGCCGCGCGTACGAGACCGATCCGGCGCTGGTGGCGAGCAACGGACGGCTGCTCGACTACGCGCGCGGGGGCGGCCTCGTGATCGTGCAGTATCAGCAGTATCCCTTCGTCAGCGGCAACTTCGCGCCGTACCCGCTCGCCATCGCCCGTCCCCACGATCGCGTCACGGACGAGACCGCACGGGTCACACCGCTCGATCCGGCCAGCCCGGTGTTCCACCTTCCCAACGAGATAGGTCCGGACGACTGGCGGGGCTGGGTGCAGGAGCGCGGGCTCTACTTCGCGCACGAGTGGGATCCGGCTTACACGCCGCTGCTCGAGATGCACGATGCGAGCGGCCCGCCGCTCTCGGGCGGACTGCTCGTGGCGCCGGTCGGCAAGGGCACCTATGTGTACACCGGGCTGAGCTTCTTCCGGCAGCTCCCCGCGGGCATCCCCGGTGCATATCGGCTCTTTGCGAACCTGCTGGCGCTGCGCAAGAAATAGAAATGCGTTTGCTCGCTCGCGTCACGCTGCTCGTTCTCCTCACGAGCGCCTGTACGGGGGACAGTCGCACGCCCCTCGTCATTTATTCTCCCCACGGTCGCGATCTTCTGACCCTGCTGGAGCGCCGCTTCGAGCGACTCCATCCCGACGTCGACGTGCGCTGGCTCGACATGGGCTCGCAGGAGGTGTACGACCGGCTCCGTTCCGAGCGCGCCAACGCGCAGGCGGACGTGTGGTTCGGCGGCCCAGCGACCATCTTCGCGCGCGGCGCGCACGACTCCTTGCTCGAGCCGTTTCGGCCCACTTGGGCGGGCGCGATCGGTCCGCACGGGCGCGGCCCGGGGGATCGCTACTTCGCCGCGTACGAAACGCCGGCCGTCATCGTCTACGCAGAGCAGGCGGTCAAGCCGGAGGAGGCGCCGCGCGACTGGGACGACCTGCTCGACCCGCGCTGGAAGGGCAAGGTGTTGATCCGCGACCCGCTCGCCTCGGGCACGATGCGCGCCGTGTGGGGGATGATCATCGAGCGCGGTCTCAAACACACGGGCGACACCGCCGCCGGCTTCCAGTGGCTGCGCCGCCTCGACGCGCAGACCAAGGAGTACGTGCTGAACGGGCCGCTGCTCGACCAGAAGATCGTGCGCCAGGAAGGGTTGGTGACGATCTGGGACCTTCCGGACATCCTCTTGAACCGCCGTGACGGACTGCAGCTCGGCTACGTCTTCCCGAAGAGCGGCACCCCGGTGATCGAGGACGCGATCGGCGTGGTGCGGGGCGCCCGCCATCGCGCCCAGGCGGACGCATTCGTCGAATACGTGGGCAGCGTCGAGGCCCAGCTGCTGGCCACCCGCGAGGCCTACCGCTTGCCGGCTCGGCTCGATCTCCCCCTGGACTCGCTGCCGCCCTGGGCACGTGAGGTACGACGCGTGATGAAGGTGGCCGACGTGGACTGGGACGTGCTCGCCGAGCGTGGTGCGGAGTGGATGCGATACTGGGATGAGAACGTGCGCGGGAAGGGGGAAGGGAGAGAGAGGGCAGGGCCGTGACGGGGTTCGTCACGCTCGACGGCATCCGTAAGCGGTGGTCGCCGACCGTGACGGTGGGCCCCGCGTCGCTCGAGATCGCGCGCGGTGAGATCGTGGCGCTGCTCGGGCCATCAGGGAGCGGCAAGACGACCGTGCTCCGCCTGCTCGCCGGGTTCGAGCTGGCGGACGGGGGGCGCATCGCGATCGAGGGCGAGGACGTGACGGCGCTGCCGCCCGCGCGGCGGCGCTGCGGGATGGTGTTCCAGCATTACGCGCTGTTCCCGCACCTGGACGTCGGAGAGAACGTGGGCTTCGGGCTGGACCGACTCGAGCGGCATGACCGGGACCGTAAGGTCGCCGCGTCCCTGGAACTGGTCGACCTCGCCGGGTTCGAGCGTCGCAAGCCGCACGAGCTCTCGGGCGGTCAACAGCAGCGGGTCGCGCTCGCGCGCGCCCTCGCCCCCGAGCCGCGGGTGCTGCTGCTCGACGAGCCGCTCTCCAACCTCGACCCGGCGTTGCGCGAGCGCACGCGGCGTGAGCTGCGCGCGCTGATCAAGCGCGTGGGAATCACCACCGTGTTCGTCACCCACGAGCAGGAGGAGGCGTTCGACTTGGGCGACCGCGTCGCGGTGCTCGACCGGGGGCGGCTCGAGCAGGTCGGGGCGCCCGAAGACCTGTACGAGCGCCCGGCGTCGCTCTTCGTGGCCACGTTCGTCGGTCGGGCGAATGTCGTACGGGGGGCGACCGCTCGCGCCCTGGGCGGCCGCGACGGGGAGGTCACGGTCGTTCGGCCCGAGCAGCTGCGGTTCGCCGACGCCGGATTGCCCGGCGTCGTGCGGGAGCGGCGCTACACCGGAGCCGCGGCCTTCTACCAGGTCGAGACCGAGCAGGGCGACCGGCTCGAGGTGTTGGCCGGCCCCGCCGCCGCGCGGGTGGGTGACCGCGTGTACGTGGAGGCCACACGGGTCCTGACGTTCGCGGCGGAACGCGAGTGAACGCGCGGCTCGGCCCAACCGCGGCGGCTGCTCTCACGGTGCTGCTCGCCTGGCTAGTGCTGTACCCGATTCTCGTCGTCGTGGCGGACGCCGCCGCCGGAGGGGGCGACGCCTTCACTCGGTTCGTGACTCGGCCCGGCGAATGGGGGGCCCTCTGGGCGAGCCTGTGGATCTCGCTCGCGAGCGTCGCCCTCGCCGCCGCGATCGGGGTGCCGCTCGCGTTCCTGTTCGAGTGGCTCGAGTTTCCCGGTCGCAAGACCCTGGGGTCGCTCATCGCCCTGCCGGCGGTCTTGCCGCCCTTCGTCGGCGTGATCGCGTTCCTCTTTCTGTACGGGGAGTCCGGGTTCGTGGCGCGGGCGGTGCAGGCAGTCCTGGGGCTGACGCGGCCCCCGTGGCGGTTGCAGGGCGCGGGCGCGATCCTGCTCGTCCACGCGTACTCGATGTATGTGTATTTCTATCTGCTCGCGCGCGCGGGGCTCGCCAAGCTCGATGCGTCGCTCATCGAAGCGGCGCAGGCGCTGGGGGCGGGCCGCTGGGACACGCTCTCCCGTGTGACGCTGCCGTTGTTGCGGCCCGCGCTCGGGGGCGCCGGACTGCTCGTCTTCATGGCGGCGCTCGGCTCCTTCAGCGCGCCGTACGTGTTCGGCGGGGGATTCCGGGTCATGACGACGCAGATCGTCGCGACGAAGTTGAACGGCGAGCTGCCGCTCGCCATGGTCGAGACGGCCGCACTCGCGCTGGTCGCGGTCGTGGGCTTCGCCGTGCTGCGCCGCACCGAGGGCAATGACCCGCTCATCGCGCTCGGCAAGGGGACCGCCCCGCGCCGCCGCCCGATCCGCCGCCCGGGCGTGCGCGGGTTCGCGACCGCGGCGGGGTGGCTGTTCGCCGTCCTGCTGCTGCTGCCCCATCTCACGCTCGCCCTCGTGTCGCTCGTCCCGTACGGAAGCTGGACGACGGAGACGCTACCCCCGGTGCTCTCACTCGGGAATTACCAGCGGCTGTTCGGCGAGCCGGAGCGGCTGCGCCCCCTGGTGAACTCGCTGTGGATGGCGACCGTGAGCACGTTCGCCGCCCTCGTCCTGGCGCTCGCCGCGGGTGCGCTCATCGGCCGGCGACGGCCGCGGGAGGCGGCGGGCCGGTTCCGCGGGGCGATCGAGACGCTCGTCGCGCTCCCGTGGGCACTGCCGGGGACCGTCTTCGCGATCGCCCTGGCGGCGACGTTCAGCGTGTCCAGCCCGATCACGCTGCGGTGGGTCCTCGTGGGAACGGTGGTCCTGCTGCCGCTCGCCTACCTGGTGCGCAACCTCCCCGTGACCGGGCGCGCCGTGCTCGCCGGCTACCGGCAGCTCGATCCGGCGCTCGAGGAAGCCGCCGCGAGCCTCGGCGCCGGGTGGTGGGGTGTGTTCCGGCGGGTGACCTTGCCGCTCCTCCGGCCCGCACTCGCGGCGGGCGCGAGCCTGGCGTTCGTGGCCGCGCTCGGCGACTTCGTGACGTCCATCGTGCTCTACACGTATGACAACCGCCCGATCTCGATCGAGATCATGTCGAGCCTGCGCGTCTCGGAGCTGGGCGTGGCGGCGGCGTTCGGCGTGATCCTGATGGTCGTGAGCGGCCTGGTCCTCGGGGTAGGAGCGAGACGATGACGCGGATGGGGATCCTGATGGCGGTGGCGTTTGTGGACATGATCGGGCTCACCCTGGTCCTGCCCCTGCTCGCGCTCTATGCCCTCCATCTCCACGCTAGCCCGACGACGATCGGCTTTCTGACCGCGTCGTTCCCGGTCGCGCAGCTCGTCGCGTCCCCTGTCTGGGGGCGGGTGTCGGATCGCTACGGCCGGCGTCCGGCGCTGCTGGCGGGGTTGACGGCATCGGCCGTTGCGTACCTGATCTTCGGGCTCGCCGGGTCGCTGTGGTTACTCTTCGTGTCGCGTTTCGTCCAGGGGCTGGGCGGCGGAACGACGGGCGTCGCCCAGGCGTACGTGGCCGACACCATGGCTCCGCACGAGCGGGCCAAGGCGTTGGGCTGGCTGTCGGCGGCGACGAGCTTGGGCGTCGTGATCGGGCCCGTCGTGGGATCGTTCGCCGCCCGCGCGGGCGAGTCGGCGCCCGGACTCGTGGCGGCGGCGCTGTGTGCCGCGAATCTCGTCTTCGCCTGGAAATGGCTGCCGGAGTCGCGGGTCTTTTCGCCGCACGTCACGACGGCCAGCGGGCATCAGGTGCGGGCACCCGAGCCGCGTCCCGTGCGTGACGCGTTGTGGGAGGTGATCCGTCATCCGGGTCGTCCCGCCGCCCACCTCATCTGGATCTACGCCGTCGCGATGCTCGCGTACAACTCCGCGCCGGCGGTGTTCACCATCTATCTCGCGTGGCGCTTCGGCATCGGCCCCACGAACATCTGGTGGTTTTTCACGGTGTTCGGTGGGGTCGGCGTCCTGATGCGCGCCTTGGTCGTCGGTCCGGTGAACGATCGGCTCGGCGAGGTGCGGACGATGCGGCTCGGGGCGACGCTGTACGCGCTCGGCTACGCGTTGTTGCCGCTGGCGCCGTCGGTCCCGATGTTCCTGCTGATTCAGGTCCTGCTGCCGCTCGGGACGGCGCTCCTATTCCCGGCCAACTCGGCCCTAGTGAGCCATCGCGCCGATAAGCACGAATTCGGTCTGATGATGGGAGTGCAGCAGGCGTTGCGTGGTGTGGCCAGCGTGGCGGGGCCGATCTGGGCCGGCCTCGCCTACCAGCACCTCGGGCCCAGCGTGCCGTTCTTCGCGTGCGCCGTGATCATCGCCCTGGCATTGCTGATGGCGACGCAGGTGCCGCGCGGCGAGCCGGTGACGGCGACCGCCCAGGTGGCCTGACCCTCGTTACTTTTCGGCCATGAATCCTGCACTCCTGCTGCTCCTCGCCGCGTTGGGGGCCCAACCGTCCCCCAAGCCGCGCTTGGTCTGCGTGATCACCGTGGACCAGCTGCGGCCTGACTACCTCGACCGCTATCGCGAGCAGTTGAACGGCGGGCTGGCGCTGCTACTGAAGCGGGGCGCCTCCTTTACGGATGCCTACCAGGACCACGCCGTCACCGAGACGGCGCCCGGTCACTCCACGATCCTGTCGGGGCGGTGGCCCGCACACACCGGCATCATTCGGAACACCGCCGGTGTGCCGGACTCGACCGCGCCGCTGGTCGGCAGCCCGGGTCCGGGGGCGTCGCCGGTGCGCTTCCGCGGGACCGCCCTGTTCGACTGGCTCCAGGCGGCGGAACCCGGCGCGCGGGCCCTGTCGGTGTCGGGCAAGGACCGCGGCGCCATCCTGCCGCTCGGTCGCGCGAAGGCGCAGGTCTATTGGTACTCCTACGGTGCTTTCACCACCAGCCACTACTACGCCGACTCGCTCCCCACGTGGCTGCAGACGTTTAACGCCCAGCGTGTCCCCTTCAAGGCCGCGGGCAAGGCCTGGACGCTGCTGCTCCCGGAGCGGGCGTACCACGAACCCGACAGCGTGTCGTACGAGAACAGCGGCCACGACTTCACGTTTCCGCACCGCCTGCCGACCGACAGCAACCGGGCCGCCCTGGCCTTTCTCGCGACGCCCGGGATGGACTCGCTCACCCTCGCCCTTGCGCTGGAGGGGATGCGGGCGCTGCAGCTCGGCGGCCGCGGCGCGACCGACCTGCTGGCGGTGAGTCTCTCCGGCACCGACTATATCGGCCACGCCTACGGCCCCGACTCGCGCGAGATGCATGATCAGGTAATACGGCTCGACCGCAGCCTCGGCTGGTTTCTGCAGCAGCTGTTCGTGCGGTACGGCAGCGGGAACGTCGACGTGGTGCTGACGGCGGACCATGGGATCACGCCGTTCCCGGAGCGCTCACGCGCGCTGGGGCATCCCGGGGCGCAGCGGGTCGTCCCCGACAGCGTCATCCGCGGCGTCAACGCCGCGCTCGATGCGCGGGTGGGCGGCGCCGATTGGTTCGGGTTCGAGAGCGGGATGCTGCTGCTGCCCGACCGCTCGAAGCTCGCGGCCTTGGGGGTCGACGTCGACAGTGTCGTCACCGCCGTGGCGGCGCGGTTGGGTGCGCTCCCGGGCGTGACGCGCGTGGACCGGCCGGGGGACCTCGCCCGCGCGGACACGACCGCCGCCGTGGTGCGCCGCTGGGTCCATAGCCTCCCGTCGGACGCGAGCGTGGAGCTCGTCGTGACGCTCCAGCCGTACTGCATCTGGAGCTACCCGAACCTCGCCATCGCGACCCACGGGCAGCCGAACGACTTCGACGCGCACGTGCCGCTCGTCTTCTGGGGCCCGGGATTCCGTCGCGGAGTCTATCCCGGCCGAGTCAACACGGTGGATATCGCGCCGACGCTGGCGCGCCTGCTCGGTCTCACGCCGAGCGAGCCGCTGGACGGGCGCGTCCTGACCGAAGCGATCGCATCACAGGACTGAGAACTCCCATGGCCACCAAGCTCAGCGCCGACCAACAACGGCGCGTCGCCGAGATTCTCGAGTTTCAGAAAACCGTGGACCACGTGAGCAAGCTGGTCACGGAGCTCGACTCCAACCGCGCGGCAAAGTCGCAGCTCATCAGCAACATCTGCGAGTCGATCGCACGCCAGCTCTCGCAAATGCGCCAGCGCGCGCTCTCGTCGGGCGTCGGGACCATCGCCGACGTGGCCGGGGCGATGTCGGTAATGGCGGGACGGGGCGGCGGGATCGCCATGAAGATCCGGGGCCTCACCGACGGCGTGAACAGCCTGCGCATGCAGCTCGACCAGGCGCTCAAGCAGGCCATGACGCCGGATCCCAAGAAGGCGCCCGAGCCGCCCCATTGAGCGTGGCGGCGATCCGCTGCACCAACCTCGTCAAGCGCTACGCGGACGTCGTCGCGGTGGCCGGGCTCGACCTCACCGTGGACGCGGGCGAGTGCTTCGGCTTGCTGGGGCCCAACGGCGCCGGCAAGACGACGACGATCGAGATCCTCGAAGGACTCACACCTCCCGATGCCGGGGACGTCGCCGTGCTCGGGGTGCGGTGGGGCGGGAGCGGCGCCGCGGACCGGGCGCTGCGCGAGCGGCTCGGCGTCCAGCTCCAGGAGACGCAGCTCGCCGACAAGCTGACCGTCGAGGAGACGGTGCGGCTGTTTCGCAGTTTCTATCGGAACTCGCACACCGTGGACCAGGTGCTCGCGCTGGTCGAGCTGGAGGAGAAGCGGGGGGCGTGGGTGGGCAAGCTCTCCGGGGGACAGAAGCAGCGGCTCGCCGTGGCGTGTGCGCTCGTTTCCCGCCCCGAGCTGCTGTTCCTCGACGAGCCGACCACCGGGCTCGACCCCCAGTCGCGCCGCCAGCTGTGGGAGGTCGTGCTCCGGTTCCGCGGAGCGGGCGGCACGGTGCTCCTCACGACTCATTATATGGAAGAGGCGGAGCGGTTGTGCGACCGGGTGGCGATCATGGACCACGGCAAGGTGATCGCGCTGGGGACGCCGACGGAGTTGATCGCCTCGCTCGGCGCGGAGCACGTGGTCGAGTTCGCCCTTGCGAACGGCGCCGGGCACGCGCCGCTGCCGGAAGAGCTCGCGGCCCTGCCCGGCGTCCAGGCGGTACGCCCGGCGCCGGATCGCACCGCGCTCACCGTGACGGCGGTGCACCGCGCCGTGCCGGCGCTGCTCGCGCTGCTCGAGCGCCGCGGCGCCGAGCTGTCGATGCTCGCCACGCACCACGCCACGCTCGAGGACGTATTCGTCTCGCTCACGGGCCGGCAGCTGCGGGATGCGTGATCATCCGCTCGTCCAGCTCACGCTGGCGCGCATGCGCGAGTTCTATCGCGAGCCCGAAGCGATCTTCTGGGTGTTCGGGTTCCCGCTCGTGCTGGCGTTCGCGCTCGGCATCGCGTTCCGCAACCGCGGGCCAGGCGAGCTGAAGGTAGCGGTGCTCCGGACGCCGGGAGACAGCGCGATCGCCGTAGCGCTCGACCGCTCACCCGCGCTCGTCGCCGCCGTGCTCGACTCGGCTGAGGCACGTGCCCAGTTGCGCACGGGGCGCATCGCGCTGCTCGTGGTGCCCGGAGAGCCGATCGTGTACCGCTACGACTCGACCCGTACCGAGAGCCGGCTGGCGCGGCTGGAGGCGGACGAGGTGCTGCAGCGCGCCCGCGGCCGCCCCGACGTGGCCAGCGTGCGCGACGAGCGGGTCGTCGAGCCGGGCTCGCGCTACATCGACTTCCTGATCCCCGGGCTGCTCGGCATGAACCTCATGGGAAGCGGTCTGTGGGGGGTGGGCTTCTCCGTCGTGCAGGCCCGCACCAAGAAGCTGCTCAAGCGCTTCATGGCCACGCCGATGCGTCGCAGCCACTACCTGACGTCCTTTGTCTTGTCCCGCCTGCTGTTTCTCTTCCTCGAGATCGCGGCGCTCGTCGGCTTCGGCTGGCTGATGTTCCGCGTGGGGGTGCGGGGGTCGCTCGGGTCGCTCGCGCTCGTCACGGTGCTCGGCGCGCTGTCGTTCGCGGGGCTCGGGATGCTGGTCGCGAGCCGGGCGCGCACGATCGAGGCCGTATCGGGACTGATGAATCTGGTGATGCTCCCGATGTGGATCCTCTCCGGGACGTTCTTCTCATACGCACGCTTCCCGGACGCGGTGCAGCCGTTCGTGAAGGCCCTGCCGCTCACGGCGCTCAACGACGCGCTGCGCGCGGTCATGATCGACGGCACCGGCTTACTGCGACTCGGCGCCCCGCTCGCAATCGTCGCGGGCTGGGGCGCCGTGAGCTTCGTCGTCGCCCTGAAAATCTTCCGCTGGCGCTAGGTCACTGGGTGACGGTGATCGTGCCTGTCATGTTGTGGAGCGTGCCGTGAAACGTGCAGTGGTACGCGTAGGTGCCGGGAGTGGAGAAGGTCGTCGAATAGGAGCCACCCGGCGTCGTCGTCGTCCCCCCATAGGGATCCGTGGTGGTGCCGGGAGCGGCCAACGTGCCGCTGTCGAACGCGGGCGAGACGCCCCCGTCGCTCGTAGCGGTATGGGACGTGCCCCCGTTGTTCACCCACTTCACCATGGTGCCGGCCTTGATCGTGATCGCCGCCTGCGTGAAGGCGAAGTCCGTCATGCTCACGCTCGCGGTGGGCGGTGCTGTGGGCGGCGGATTGTTGTTGGTTCCCGTCGACGTCGGCCCGGAGCTCCCGCCGCAGGCCGCCCCGAACGCCAGGAGTGAAGGCCACAGACGAACGTAGCTGCGCATAGGGCACCTCCGGGATCGGGATGGGCGTGCTCACGAGGACATGCGCGGATTCTGTAGTGAAAGCGTTTGTTTGTCAAATAGGGGAGCGTCAGTCACCCCGCAGAAACACCACGAGCCGCCGCAAGAACCCCTGAGCCCGGCGGACCGCCCGCCGGAATTCTTGGGCGCTCGAGTAGCGGCCTGCCGGCTCGCCGGTCACCGCCTTCCGGAGCACCTCCTCCAGCTCCCTGGGCACTTCGCCGCGCGACGCGTGCAGCGGGGGAAGATCGTCCGTGGTCTGCCGCGCGAGGATCGTCTCCGGGGTGGTGCCGTCGAACGGTGGCCGGCCGAGCAGGGCGAAGTACGCCACGGCGCCCAGCGAGTACAGGTCCGCCCGCTGGTCCACGCGCTCGCCCAGCAGCTGCTCGGGCGCCGCGAACTGCGGGGTGCCGCTGCGCGAAGTCGCGCCGCCGTAGCGGACGTCGCCGCGCAGCGCCAGGGCGAGCCCGAAATCCGTGATTCGCAGACGGCCGTCGGGCTCGATCAGCATGTTCTCGGGCTTCAAGTCCCGGTGCACCAACCCCAGGGGGTGCGCCTGCTCCAGCGCCGAGAGCGCTTCGTCGAGCAGGCGCACGGTCCTCTCGACGGTGAGCGGCCCCTGCTTCCCGACGAGCTGCGCCAGGTTCATGCCTGGCACGAGTTCCATCGTGTACCACTGCAGTCCGGCGCGCCCCATGATGTCGTAGATGCTCACGACGTTGGGGTGGCGCAGCTTGGCGGCGAGCTGGGCCTCGCGCCGGAAGCGCTCCACCACGCCCAGGTCGGCGGTGAGCGAGGGATGCAGCACCTTGATCGCGACCTCGCGCTCCAACGCCAGGTCGCGCGCCCGGAACACGCGCCCGAAGCCACCCGAGCCGATCTCGTCCAGCAGCTCGTAGTCGTCGCCCAGCGCGCGCCGCAGGCGGCGCTCGAACCCGGCCTCGACGACCTGCGGTGCCGCGGCCGGCTCCTGGTACACGCCCGCGTCGCGCACGAAATCCTCCAGCATCTCGGTGGCGGTGAAGTAGCGGTCGCCGGGCTGGGGCTGGAGGGCCCGAAGCAGGACGCGCTCCAGGACCGCGGGCACGGCGGGCCGGACCCGGCGGGGCGGGACGAGCTTCGCCGGGTCGGGATCGGGCTCCCGTCCCGTGAGCGAGTAATACACGATCGCGGCGACGGCGTACACGTCGCTCGCCGGCTCCCCCGCGCCGCCGGCCCGCACCTCCGGGGCCGCGAACGCGCCGCCCGCGCCGCGCTCCTCCGGTGGCACCTCGGCCAGACACCAGTTGGCGTAGCGCAGATCGGTGATCACTGGGCGCCCGGAGATCTCGATCATCAGCGTGGTGGGCACGATGCGGCGCATGATCACGCCGCGCGCGTGCGCGTGCTCCAGGCCTCCCAGGAGATCGCGCACCATCGCGTGCGCCGTGGGGATCGGCCGCTGGCCCCGGCGCATCGCGTCGGCCAGGCTCTCCCCCTCGATCCAGTTGGCCGTGCGGTACGCGAAGTCGCCCGCGGTCCAGGCCGCGTACACGTGCCGAATCGCCGCGTGGTCGAGCGCCGCGAGCGTTTCGCTCTCCCGCAGGAACCAGGCGCGGCCCGGCGCGCCGGGCACCAGGTGTACCCGCAGGGCCACCGAGCGCTTCAGCAGGCGATCCCACGCTCGGTACAGCGCGCGCTCGGGCGACAACGCCACGAGGTCGTCCAGCCGGAAGGTGGGCTCCAAAGCCCGCATCAGACTGTCGAGCAGGTCGGCGGGGGGTGTCGGCTGCGTCATGGCGCCGTCAATCTAAGGCTCCCGTGCCAGCGCCGGGCGGCTGTAACGAATCGGGGTGTTGCCGAGTCTTTAATCGACACCTCTCCTTGGAGCGCCGATGCAGCGTCCCAACCTGATACTCGTGCTTGCCCTCGCCGCTTGCGGCCCCGGCGCCTACACGCGCGCGGAGGTGGTGTACGCCGAGCCTCCGCAGTACGTGTACGTCGTGCCGGCGGAGCGCGTCGTCGTCGTGACGCGCGAGGTCCTGGTGAACCGCGGGTACGTGGTGTACCGAGTGGAGCAGGCCGGCCCGAACCGGATTATCTGGGCCCGTCGCGGCGACGACGAAGTGGTGCGGGTGTTCGTCAACCATGAGGGCGAGCGCGTGGTCGTACGCGGCCTGACGGAAAGGCACGACCGCGGCAGGCACCGCGGCTGGGTCCGGAAGGGCCGCGCCGAAGAAGTCATCACGGACGTCGACGTGCGGCTGCGGGCGGAGAAGCACTAGCCGGGCTCCACGCTGGCGGGTAGGTTAGGAGCCGACGCCGACCGCTTGGACGCCAGCCCATGGGCTACGAACCGCTCCCCGACCGCCGCTCGCTCCGCGACCGCCGCCTGCTGGACGACCGGCGCGCGGGTGTAGATCGCCGTTTCGGGCCGGACCGGCGGCGGGACAGCCAGCCGGTCGAGACGGATCGGCGCGCCGGCCTGGAGCGGCGCACGGCGCAAGAGCGCCGCCGGGCGGTGCGGCGATCAGGTGCGCAGCGCCGCCTGCTTCCCGACCGCCGGAAGAGCGCTCACGCGGCGCGGGTGTAAGCCGTTGGATTGACGCGCGGCCCTCGTTGACGCGAGCGGTCTGCTTCCCTACTATCGCCCGGTGCCGTACCTCAAGCTGATTGACCTCGGGACCCAACAGGCCACCGAGGTGCGCGGCGACGTGGCGCGGCTGGGCCGCAGCCCCGACTGTGCGGTGGTGGTGTCGGGAGCCCATGCGGGAGTCGTGTCCGCGCTCCACGCCGAGCTGCGTCACGGTGCCACCGGCTGGCAACTCAAGGACCTCGGCAGCCGGAACGGCACGTCCCTGAACGGCCGGCGACTCGCAACCGAGGCTCTCCTCAAGGCCGGGGACGTGATCGGCCTCGGCGAGACCGGCCCGCGCTACTCCGTGGCGGCGGTCGCCGAGGACCTCGCGACCACGATCCCGGAGCAGCCGGGCCATGCCGGTTCCCCGGAGCGTCATACGCCCGCGGAAGCGCGCGCTTACGGTGTGACGCTGCTCGGGGCCGCCACCGGCCGCCGCTACGAGGCGCGCGGCACGCGCATCCGCCTCGGCCGCGGCCGTGAGTGCGAGATCCAACCGGTCAATCCCACGGACACGATCGTCTCGCGCGTACACGCCGAGCTGACCGTGGGTCCGACCAGCGGCTTGGTGATCAGCGACCTCGGCAGCACCAACGGCACGTTCGTGAATGACGAGCGGGTCACCGAGCCCATGCCGATCCGCCTGGGGGATCGCATCATGCTGGGGGCGGGTGGGCCCGTGCTGATCGTTGAAGGGCTCGGTACCGCTCCCACGCTGCCGGCCGCGCGGCGTCAGGCGCCCGTCGGTCAGAAGA
>Ga0209802_1000055_pt1 | contig 73306 bp, 73 predicted proteins | sample GraSoiAngelo_129_FD_185886 | JGI IMG/M metagenome (GOLD analysis project Ga0209802, IMG submission 185886) | Grasslands soil microbial communities from the Angelo Coastal Reserve, California, USA - 14_0927_12_40cm (SPAdes) (version 2) | ecosystem: Environmental > Terrestrial > Soil > Grasslands ...
ATGCGAAGGCGAGGGTCGCGATTGCGAGGTAGTCGGCACGGAGCCGGAGCGCGGGAAGGGCGATGATGGCGGCGGCCGCCCCGGAGGCGAACATGGCGAGGATCGCCCCAATGGCCAGGGGGAGCGAGTACCCACCCAGATGACCCGGGTACACGGGAATGCCCCCGATGACGATTGGCGGGGCCGGCGCGGTGATGGCGATTGCCATGGTGTAGGCCCCGATGAGGTAGAAGCCGGCGATCCCCGCGTTAAACAAACCCGTGTAACCCCATTGCAGATTGAAACCAAGGGCGAGGACCGCGAAGATGACCGCAATGCTGGCATAGAATCCCACGTTTGTCAGGATTCCCTGCGGCGAAGCTCCGGCCAAGACTCCTGCGAGCACGCCCGCGGCAACGATGCCTGCGACGGCTACGAAAGCGATGATTTCGCTCCACGGCAACTTGCGCCCGGCCGTTTGCCTAGCGACCTCACTGGAACCGGTCGACGCCACGACTCACCGGCCCCCGTTCGCTTCGCCTGCGGACGTCTCGATCGCGCCGCGTTCGCCACCGATTACACGGGTGATTCGCTCGATAAAGAACGACCGTCGCGCGAAGGCCGGCCGACGCCCGGCAATGCCCCAGGGCCGGAAGATCAGCACGATGATTAGAATAATGAACGGAATCGCCACTTTGTAGGCGCTCCCGAACTGCAAGCCGATGACTTCCGGACGTTCGAGCCAGACCAGAAACGGCACCGACATCTCCTGGGAAAGTCCGACGAGGAGGCCGCCCAACATCGCCCCGTAGGGCGAGCCGATTCCTCCCACAATGACGGCCGCGAAGATGAGCAAGATCACGTCGAAACCCATCGTTGGGGTGACTGCGGTGCCGAGTCCGAGCAGGACCCCCGCGGTGGACGCGAACGAACAACTCACGACCCAAGCGGCGTAGGTCACGCGCTTTGTGTCAATGCCCGTCGCCTTCGCGAGCTCGAGGTTGTCCGCCGTCGCGCGCATCGCTTTGCCGAGGTTCGTATACTTGAGCAGGACATGCGCCGAGATCACGAACGCCAGTCCGACCAGAAGCGTGAGGATCCCGGTAACCGGATGGATGCCCAGCCCCGGGACGATGACGATGTTCTGGGCGGCCGGCACCGGATAAATCCACTCGGCGGTCCCCGCGACGGTTCGGATTCCGTTCTGGATGATTAAGCCGACCCCGACCGAGGCGACGATCGGAGGGACCGGGCCGCGGCCTTCGAGGCGGGAAAAGATGACGACCTCGAGGAGGATGCCGACGACGGCGAGGACCAGAAACGAAACGATGGCGCCCCAGATCAGGGAGAGCCCGTTGAGGCTCAGTAGCAGCGCCAAGTAGGCCCCGAGGGTCATCAGGTCTCCATATGCGAAGTTCGCGAAACCCCGGATGCCGTAGAGGACCGTGAGACCGATTGCGGCCACAATCACGATGCTGCTGACCACCAAGCCGCCCATCGCATACTGAAGGATGATGATGCCAAAGACGACCGTGAGGGCGCTAATCACTGCGATGGCGATGACCACGCCGATGGAGGCTTGGACGAATTGTCGACGGAACCGCGCCGTCGGGCGCAGGGCCGCCCATCGTGACCACACGCGACCCGGTCTGGATGGCTCCGACCCTGAGACTTGGGCCATGGTTCAATCTGACATGCGAGGAAGGTCCCGAACCCCATTAACCTTTGCGGGCACCGGTGAAAAGTCTTACAACCGGAGCGACCTTGTCGTCTCGTGCAACTCGATCGCGTCGTGCTTCTCGAGCCTGCCGGCGCGAAGTATTTCGTCGTCCTAGACCGGGAGGTTGTCAACATCCCAGCGGTCGGCGTCGTCCGCGCGGACACGCTGCGCTCCGCCCTGGGCCGGCGTTGGTCCGTGGGAGGCCGATCGTTCCTCGTTCTCACGCCGTCGATTCGAGACGCGGTTGGTTCCGTTCGTCGCCAGGCACAGATCATCGGCCCGAAAGACGCCGCGTCCCTCATCTGGAATTGCGACATCAAGGCGGGCGACTTGGTGGTCGAGGTCGGCGCGGGCTCGGGAGCTCTGACGTTGGTCCTCGCCCAGGCTGTGGGTCCAACCGGGCGCGTCGTGACCTACGACGTACGGTCAGACTTCTTGGACCGGGCTCGGGAAAACGTTGCGGCCGCAGGACTTGGAGAACGCGTCGAGTTCAAGCTCGGCGATGGCCGCGCGGCCATCCCGGAAACCCAAGTGGACGCATTCGTGGTCGACATCCCGGATCCGTGGGAGGCGGTCGGGACCGCGGCGAATTCGCTTCGGCCGTGTGGCCACTTCGCTTCCTACTCGCCAAACGTCGAACAGGTGAACCGCACGGTCGCCGCCCTCCGCGCACGGACGTTCGTGGAGGTCCGCACGCTCGAGATCATCGAGCGCGAGATCGAGGCGTCCGAGTCCGGGACCCATCCGTCGTTCGCTCCGTTGGGCCACACCGGGTACCTGACCTTCGCGCGCTGCGTCCTCGAGACGTTCTGACGGCCGAGGTACCATGGAAGGACGGGTCGCCTATCCGAGCCGCATCGGCTCGAAGCGAGTCGGCTGGATCACTCGGCGGGCCAGCTGGGTAAACCGCTCCGCATGCTGGGTGTGGACCGGCATCACGGCCTTCGCGTCGATCGTGCGGATCATCTCGCCGACCTCGCGTTCGCTGAGGTGTCCTGAGGCATGCAACTGGTGTCGCTGCAGGCCGAAACGATCGAGCCAGTGCTGCAACACCGCATCGTTGACATCGTCCTCCTCGAACGGCTCGCTCTTCGAATGGATGAACGGCGAACCGGGAGGGGGCCGCAGGTCGACGAGTTCGGGCAGGTGCCAGAAATCGAGCTGGACCAAGTACTCCGACGGCCGAGCTGCGATTTGTTCCGCAGTCACGACGCGATCCTTGAGCTTTGTCTGCAAATCTTTCTCCCAGGGATCCGTTTTCCGCATGAGGCGGTCGAACAAGACTAGGTCGCCGGCCTTCGTTACGTCGGGGACTTCGATGTGCGTGTCCTTCTGCAGCGTCAGGAGGAGATGCGCGGTCTTCGCGTTCACGACGAACTTGCGACCGACCGCCTGAGCCGTCTCGAAGAACGTACGTATCCGGTCCACGTCGCGCCCAGGAAAGGTGACGATTGCGAGCTTCTCCTTCAGCGGCGTCAGGAGGCGAATGGCGTCCTCCTTCACGTCGGCCTCGGTCAGCGTGCCCCGCGGATCGTCCGGCGTGACCCGCGTGCCTTCCGTGATCAGGACGACGGGTTTCGCTGCGGCTGCGGCCGCGATGAAGTCCTCCGTCAACACCTTCTTCGGCCCGTGGTGACGGAGGTCCCCGGTGTACGCGATCGTGCCCTCGCTCGTGTGAACGAGGTAGCCGTACGCCGCCGGGGCGCTGTGGTCGACGTGGATGGGCTCGACGTCGAGGCCGTCGACGGTCGTGCTCTGGCCCGAGCGGAACGTTTGGTAGGCGTGCGTCCCGAGCCTCAAGATCGGCGCTCGCGCGGTCGTGTCGAGAGACTCGAGGATGGTCCGCGCGCCCTCCCCCAGGTGGACCGGGATGTTCGGATCGACGAACCGCAGGTGCTGCGTATGGTCGTAGTGGACGTGGGTGATGAAGATCGCCGAGAAGGCGGGCGGCTCCCAGGCCATCTCGGTTGGGTCGAGGGCTTCCGAGGAGTAGAGGCCGGGGATGCGCTTCATCAGGTCGAGGGCGAAGTAGTCTCGGAGGCCGAATCGTTCTCGCGGTTGAAGGAACTCGACGAAGTACTGCTCGCCGAGGTCGAATGGCGCGCCCATGTCGAGCCAGACCCGTGCGTCGCGGTCCTCGACGAGGATCTTGTTCCCGCCGATCTCTCCGACGCCGCCATAGAAAGTGAGGTTCGCCACGGCCGCCTCGGGTCCGCGGTCAATCCGCGAGCTGCACCACGATCACGTCCCGAACCGCCTTCATCGACCGGAAGCTGAGGATCAGCCGTCCCTCGGGATCTGCCTTGAAGAGGCGCGTCTCGACCGTCTCCGCCGGCGTAACGAGGAGCGATTGGATCCGGCCCGTCTTCGTTTCGAGGAGGAAGTCCGCCAAGACCCCGAGGATCTGTCCGTCCTCCGTCATGACGGTCTTGCCACGGAGTTCTGTCGCAAAAACCTTCATTCCCGCCGCGGCGCGTATCCTCGCGTCCTTATTTTTCCTTTCTGGCCTCGGAGGCCGTGACGTCCGTGCGAAACCGTCTGCACCAGAGACAAACGAATTGGCGAGATTGGGGACGGCACTTTCTTATAGAGCCGGTGGCGTTTTCTCGGCCCCTCAACGGAGGCTCCCGCCATGGACAACATCGTTGTCGAACGCAGCGCTTTCGTCGGCCTCGTCACGTCCGCGGTCGAGGCGTACAATCGTGAGACGAACGGATTCCTGGTCGGGAACCGCGGGACCCGGCGCATGAAGCAGCGTCCGCGCGAAGTGACGGTCCTCCGGGCCGCGGTTCCGCTCCAGACGGAAGACCGCAAGCCGAACTGGGTGAGCCACGGGAACGAGAAGGCGTTCAAACGTGCCCGGGGGGCGATCGAGAACCTCGATGTCGGCGGCTATGCAGTGCTCGGCGGCTTCCACTCTCACACGGGCGACGATGGGGCGGCGAGCCTCTCACGGACGGACCTCGATTACGTCGCCGACGAGCTGCGGCGCATCTCTCGAGGTCGACCGGCGGAGCGCGTCAAGTGGCTCGAGGTCGTCCTGGCGCTGAAGCGTCGAGAGTGGTCTCGGAACCACGAACCCGGCTGGACGACCCGAACGTACCGGAGGAAGCTCGGCTGCACGGTGGCCATGGATCCGACCCACGGATACGACATGACGATCGGCGGCTTCTGGGTCGAAGGCGAGCCGGACGGCGAACCGGGTCGCTGGGACGTCGTTGGCACGAGCGAGGCGCGCTTGCTTCTGCCGTGGAACCAGTGACGTCGATCGACTACCGGGTCGCGGGCGGCTGCTGACCCGACGGCTGTTGACCGGACCATCCGCGGCGGCCGAGGCGGCTGCTGAGCAGCTCTTGCACCTGGGCCGGTCGGGGGATCATGTCGAGGTTCATCGTGTCGTCTCCCGTGTCCACCACGATCGTCCCGATCCGAAGGATCCGCTGCCCGAACGACTGTTTCATGTCGACCCGCTCGAGCTGCGTGTAGGGGATCATCTCCGTGTTCTTGTTCAGAATCCCGTCTTCGCGAATGATCTTGTTGTCGGTGATGACGTACCGCGTCGTCTTGCGCTTCAGCTCAGCGATGATGAACGCGACGAGGGCGAGGAAGAGGAAGAAGGCGGCGAGGATCGCGCTGACGGGCAAGCTGCCCAAGGCCGGGTTCACAAGGGTCGAGGAGAACCGCCACGGAAGTTGGAGGAAGAGGGCTCCCGCCACGATCAGAGCGAGGACCACCGCGCTCCACCATCGGAGGGCGATGAGCCGAGTCGGTCGCGTCACCAGCAAGGTCTGTTCGCCCGAATAGGACATGGTCTGCCGTCCGCGTCATTCATCTGGAGAGGTCGATAAAATGGTTTCGACCGGATTCCGAATGCGGCCTCAGAGGAGATCCGGTTCGACAGAAGAAACTTCATATCGTCAGGATTGGCTGACCGCCGCGAGCCCATGACGGTCCTGTTCGGGACGCTCGGGTGGAGGCCCCAGAGCCTCCTGCCGTCGATCCGGTCGACCGAGGATCTCGAGCGGGTCGTCTTCTACCATAGCGACCACGCGAAGAGTCGGGACGCGCGCTCGAAGGTGATGGAATTCTGCCGTGCCCTCGGCGTGACGGCGAACGCGATCGAGGTGAGCGACGCGTTCGACTTGTTGCACGTCGCCGGCCAGCTCCGGGCGGACGTCCGGAAGGAACGCGCCGCGGGGGCCGACCTCCGGTTCAACATCGCCGGCGGGACGCGCCTGATGAGCAGCGCCGCCCTGCTCGTGTGCATCCTGGAGGGCATTCCGGCGACGTACGTCCACGACGAGACCTACCAGGAGATCGCCCTCCCGCTCTTGCGAATCAGCTACGGGCAGGGGCTCACCGCGAAGCAGCGGGACGTGCTCTCCTTCCTCGTCCGAAACCGCGAAAAGGACTTCACGGAGACGGCCCTCGCGAAGGCCCTCGGAGTCCACAAGGCGACGATGAACCATCATCTGCGGGAGCTCGATGCGAAAGGGGCCATCGCCCGCCTTTCGGATCCGGCAGATGCGCGGCGACTGATCGTGAAGCCGACACCGGGCATGGAGCTCCTCGTCGGGTGAGACGGTGGCCTACCGCACGCTGATCGCGACGATGGGCTACGACGAACGTCATGTCCTCCCTTCCTTGCGGCTCCTGCCGTACGACCGACTCGTCCTCGTGGCCGGCCGAGAGACATTCCGGTCGGCGGGGTTCCGCCGCCTCAAGGTCCTCGAACCGGGACTCCGCACCGTCCGCGTCGACCCCTTCGACCTGACGGATGCCCTCGAGGCGATTCGAGGGACGATTCGCCGCGCCATCGGGGATGGTTCGGTCCGGATCAGCGCGAGCGGCGGTACGAAGATCCTTACCAATGCGGCGATCCTGGCGGCGTTCCAGGAAGGAGTCGAGGCGTGGTATTGCGACCCCGATCCGGTGCGGCTGCCGGTGCTCCGAGGCGTGAGCCTCGCCGCGGCGTTCTCGCCCGCCGAGGGCGCGATTGCACTGGCGCTTCACGGACCAATCGGCTACGATCGTCTCGTGGCCGCGGTCGTCGTCCGAGGGTTCGCGCGACGCACCGTGCTCGGCGCGATCCGTACGCTTGCCGCCAAGGGTTTGATCGAACTCGACCGGGACGACGGCACCGTGGTCGTCCGACCGTCGCCGAGGTTCGCCCTGTTCCGCGACCACCTCCGGGCCGTTCCCAAAAAGGCCTAAGAGGACGGAGCCGTTGCCGCACCGAGGGCGGAACGGGATGGTCCAGGTCCGGGTCGAGATTCGGCTGAAAAAGGGCGTCACCGACCCGGAGGGTGACAACGTCCAGAAGGCCCTGAATCTCCTTGGATTCAAAGGGGTCCGCGGCGTCCGAAGCTCGAAGCTCTTCCTGATCGACCTTCAGACCAAAGACGCTCGAGCCGCACGGAAGGAAGTCGAGGAGATGTGCCGCCGACTCCTGGCGAATCCGGTGATCCACGAGTACGCGATCGAGATCGAGAAGTAGCCCGATGGCCCTCACGCGTAACCGCGGATCCGCTCGCGGCGCACCGGTTCCTGCAAGTGGTCCGCGGCCATGAGAGTCGACTTCTTCATTTCCCGCTCGGCCGCGTTTGTGAAGTCCGCCATCGTGATCCGGTGACGCTTGCCGCGTCGGAGGGACGAGCGCATCGCCTGCCGCACGACGTTGAGGATCGAACCCCCGCTCATCACATACTTCTTCGCCAGGATCTCGTAGTCGACGTCCTTCGATAGCGGCGCCTCTTTCGGCACGAGGCGCGTGTAAATCTTTTGCCGCAAGGCCGCGTCGGGGATCGGGAATTCGACCGCGATGTCGACCCGCCGATCCAGGGCCCGGTCCATGACCTTCGCGAGGTTCGTCGCGAGGACGACGACGCCCGGATAGTTTTCTATCTGCGCCAGGAGGACGTTCACATCGCGATTCATCCAAGGAGTCGCCATGAAACCGCGGCGTTGGAAGACCGCGTCGGCCTCGTCGAAGAAGAGGACCGCACCGGCCTCGAGGGCCGCGTGGAAGACGTGTTCGATGTTCTTCTCCGTCTCGCCGACCCACATGTTCTCCAGTTGGGCGTAATTGACGACGTGGAGCGGCCGTCCGAGTTCGCTGGCGATCGCTTCGGCGGCCATCGTCTTGCCGGTCCCCGGCGGGCCCGCGAAGAGGAGGCTCAGGCCTTTCGTCTTCTTCATCACCTTCTTCAGGCCCCAACGACGGTACATGAGGCCTTTGTGCCTCAGCTCCGTCAGGGCGTCGAGCAGACCCTCCCGGGTCGCGTCCGCCAAGACGAGGTCGGCCATCGTGAAGCGCGGCGTGACGCTCTGCGCGACGGGGCGGGGCGCCTCGTGGACATGGGACTCCGGCGGCTCGCGTTCGTCCTCTGCCTGATACACCTCCACGCCGGCATCGAGGAGGTGGATGATCCGGCGGACATCATCGCGGGAGACGTGGCGGCACGACTCGCGGATGCGCCCGCACTTCGGGCACTTCACGATCCATTGGTCCCGGTCCTCTTTGCCCATCCTCGTTCCCCCGAGGCACCTCGGCCGATCGCGGCCGGGCAGGTGTGAGGCGAAGAGATTCGCGGAGCTATTTAAACATCGCCGGGGCGACGGAGGATGGGGTGCGAACTCGCGGGTTTCGCCGCGCCGTCGACGGTCATCGGGAGCCGCGCTTTCGGCTTGGATCTCGGGCCTCCGGTGCGAGGCCCGGAATCGCGGACGCACCTTCGCCTCCGCGCCACGAGGGGAACTCTCGGGCCATCTGTACCGCGAGGTCGAAGTTGTGGACCGAGACCTCCTCGATGTTCACGCCAAGCGGAACCGCCGGATGCGATTGGGCGGCGGCCGCGTGGAGATGCGACCATAGCGTGTGCGCAACGTCCAGCGACGCCCGTCCGGGCGGGCCACCGGGGGAAGGGAGGAGCGCCTCTTCTGTCCTCGGCGAAACAGTGGCTCCGAGCCACACGAGGAATTCGATGTCCTGGTAGTCCGAGACCGGCGCGAAGCTCGGGAGGACGGTCGCGGGCTTCAGGTTCTGGGAGGAACACCGCCGGCCGTACGCCCGGAGGACGGTCGCCATCGGCTCGGCTTCGAACAGGACCTGGGTCGTGAAGAAGTCGCAGCCCGCCCGCGTCTTGTCGACGAGTCGGTCGACCTCGTGATCGCGTTCCGCGATCGTGATGTTCCCGAGCGCGATGTCGTTACGCCCCTGGGTCACGTTTCGCAGGACTCGGTTCGCTTCGACGACGGAAGGGCCGGGATATCGAACGCGACTGCTGTTCCCTCCGACGAGCACGAAGTTTCGGAGGCCATGTTGCTGGAGCGATTCTTGGATCCAACGTCGAAGCACCGACTCGGATGGAACATGCGCCACGACTTTGTTCACGATCGGGTCGACCCCGAGGTCTCCTAGGAGGGCGGCGAAATCGCGCGGATCCAGATCGCGGTAGAACGGTTGTCCGGCGTGGTTCTCCTCGAGGACCTCCGGAATGTTCACCGCATCGAGGTTCTCCAGCGACCGGACCGAATCACGAACCCGCTCGACGAACGTGTTCACGGCCTTCTCGCTCACCCGCCTTCCGGGCGGGACGATTTCGAGGACGACCGGTGTGGAGGCGAGCGCCTCTCGGAACGGCCGACGCATGCAAGCCCGCATGGGTACGCCGAGATACTTGAACGTTGACAATGAACGCGGAGGGAGATTCTTAATTTTTTCCTAGAAAGATGGCTGCAAAATGGCTTTTCCCCATGAGGCCTACGGCTCGGCGGCCGGAGGCTCGGGACTGCTCGAAGATTCTCCCGTTCCCTGGTGGACCGGGCCTCACTTCTACGGCCGTGGGGCCCATGATGCCATTCGGCGATGCGGTCACCATCCAGGCGAACCGAGTCCCACTCCTTCCGGAAAAAAGCTGATTCCTGGTTGTGTGTAAACCCGTCCTCAGCACCGAAACGACTATCCAGTCCGCAGTCCATGATGAATATGCCCACGCAGCTTCGTCCCAGAGTCTGAACGGAGGAGCGGACGAGTCTTTTCCCTTTGGTCCCTTCGATTAGGCCACGAGTGACGGTAGCCATATGCACAGTCAGGCCAGCGCTCAAGTCGCCCAAACTTTGTTCGACGCGTTCAACGCCCACGATCTCGACCGCCTCGAGGCTCTGACGTCGGACGGGTTCCTGGGAATCGGGCCGGATAGCCCCGACCTCCGGATGGGTCGTCGTGGCGGCAGGGCCTGGGCGGCCGCATACTTCACAGGCTTCCCCGACTCGAAGTGGACGAAGGAGCGGATTTTCGGCCAAGACACCGCGTTCGTCCTCCAAGTGATCTACACAGGGACGCACACGGGCGCGTTCGAGGGAGCCGAGACGGTGCCGCCAACCAACAGGACCGTAACGGTCCCCGCCACGTTCGTGGGCATCGCGCGGGATGGGAAGATCGAGGACCTTCGCGGGTATTGGGACCGACTCCTAGTGCTTCGACAGCTCGGCCTCTTTCCGAACGACGAGTGGAAACGCCAGGCCGCTCCGTTGGCCTTGCAACGGACCCGCTCGTAGCTCGGAGAAGCCCGACACCCGCAACCTCGCTCACGCCGACGGGCTTCGGCGCTTCCAGGCCTTGGGCTTCCAGCACGCCGCGAAGCCATCGCCGCCGACCACGTGCTGGTGACGCTCCTTCCCGAGCGCCCTTGAGGGAGTCCATCCCAGGAGCCGCTTCGCACGGAGCACGCTCATACCGCGGCGCGGAAGGTGCATCGCCCGGCAGGAGCGTTTCCGACAGTCTCTCCGAGGTGAAACGAGAAGCATAATGTATCGCGGGCGACTCTCCGAAAACGAGGCGAAGGGTTGGGCGATCGAATCCGGCGGAGGGCCCTCCCGTTCTCGCTCCATGACATCACGCTGGGCGACGCCTCGGCGCACGAACTCGCGGCGATTAGCGAGCGGATGGGGCTTGCGCTCAGCGTCGACGAGATGCGGCGGATCCAGGCGCACTTCCACGACCTCGGACGCGACCCGACCGAGGTGGAGCTCCAAAGCCTCGGACAGGCGTGGTCCGAACACTGCTGTTACAAGTCCTCCAAGGTGATCCTGAAGGAGTTCATCTTCCCCGTTCAAGCGCCGTACGTGATCGACCGAGGGGACGCCGGCGTGGTCGAATTCGACGAGGACCACGCGTACGCCCTGCGCATCGAGAGCCACAATCATCCGTCCGCGATCGAGCCCTACGGCGGCGCGAACACGGGCATCGGCGGGATCTTGCGCGACGTCCTCGCGATGGGCGCCCAGCCGATTGCCCTGGCGGATCCGCTCCACTTCGGCCCACTCGATTACCCGATGGAGAAGTTGCCCCGCAGCACGAGACATCCGAAGTATCTCTTTGGCGGCGTCGTCGCGGGCATCCGCGACTACGGGAACCGCGTCGGAATCCCGACGGTCGCGGGCTGCATCCTCTTCGACGAGGGCTACCTCGGGAACATCGTGGTCAACGTGGCGTGCGTCGGCTTCGGGAAGAAGTCTCAGTTCGTGCGTAACCGCGTCGGCTCGGAGAACGCCGTCTTCATCCTCGGCGGAGGACGCACGGGTCGCGACGGGATCCACGGCGTCACGTATGCGAGCGTCGACCTCACGGACAAGGCGGTCGAGGGATGGGAAGCGGGCGCCGTCCAGCTGGGCGATCCGATCCTCAAGGAGCCGCTGATCCATGCGTGCGTCGAATCCGCGCAAGCCGGGCTTCTGGACGGCCTGAAGGACCTCGGCGGGGGCGGCCTGTCGTGTGTGATCGGCGAGATGGCCCTCGGGGGCGGATTCGGAGCCGAAGTCGACCTGGAGAAGGTCCTCCAGAAGGAGGAGGGACTCGCACCGTGGGAGATCTGGGTTTCCGAGAGCCAGGAGCGGATGATGCTCGCCGTCCTGCCGGAGAACGTGGACCGCGTCTTGCGGATCTTCGATCTGTACGACGTCCCCGCCACGGTCATCGGTCACGTGATCCCGGAGAAGGTGTGCCGAGTCCGCTATCAAGGGACCGTCGTCCTCGAAATGGACCTCGCATTCTACACGGGCGGTCCGGAGTACACGCGACCGTACAAGCCGCCCGCCACTCTCCCGAGTCAAGACCTCCGACTCCCGCGGGAGCCCCAGGATTATCGGTCGACGATCCTGAAGCTCCTCGCCTCTCCGAACGTCGCATCGAAGGAGTACGTGATTCGTCAGTACGACCACGAGGTCCGCGCGTCGACCGTGCTCAAGCCGCTCCAGGGCGTCATCGGGAAGGCGGCCCACGGGGATGCCTCTGTGATCCGTCCTCGGATCGATTCGTGGCGGGCGCTCGCGATTTCGGTCGCCTCGACACCGTACTTCACCGCGATCGACCCGTACCGCGGCGGGGCCACCGCGGTCGACGAGGTGTGTCGCAACCTGGTCGCAGTGGGGGCGAACCCGCATTCGCTCACGAACTGCCTCAACTTCGGAAATCCGGAGAAGCCGGACCGTCTCTGGTTTTTCCGCGAGGCGGCGCGGGGAATAGGTACGACGGCCAAGGCCTTGGGAATCCCGATCCCGTCCGGGAACGTCTCCTTCTACAACGAATCGGCCCGGGGGCCCTGCCCTCCCACGCCAGTCGTGCTCGGCGTCGGAATCGTTGAGGACTTGCGACAGTGCGTGACCTCGGATTTCAAGCGCACAGGCGACCCGGTCGTACTCGTTGGGTCGACTCAGGCGGAACTCGGAGGCTCCGAGTATCTGCGCCTTCGCGAGGGCACCGCTCCCGCTCCCACAGTGGACCCGCTGGGGTTGCGAGCATCGACGGAGCATCTCTTGCGCGCGATCCACGGGGGCACGGTGGCCGCGGCGCACGACCTGAGCCACGGCGGCCTGGCGGTTGCAGCCTCGGAGATGTGCCTCGGAGGCGACATCGGGGCGGACCTCAAGACGACCGCGATGGACCCGATGCGCTGGGACGTGCAGCTCTTCTCCGAATCGAACGGCCGTTGGCTCATCGAAGTCGCGAAAGACCGGTACGAGGCGTTCACGCACCTGATGGAAGGAATCCCGACGACGTACCTCGGCACGACCGGCGGCCGGTCGTTGCACCTCGGACGCGGCCGCCAATGGACCTCCCTCGCGATCCCCGCGATGCGGAAGGCGTGGAGCGAGGCCATCCCCAATCAGGTGGTGGTCTCGTGAAACGCTCGAACGTCCGGGTTGCGGTCGTCTACATCGAGGGAACGAACTGCGAGGACGAGTCCGTCGCCTACTTCCGTCATCTCGGCGCTCAGGCGGAGAAGGTCCACCTGAAGCAGCTGACCAGGGACGCACCGGCGGACTTGCGACGCGACCTCGACGATTACGACATCCTCATGATCCCGGGCGGATTCGCCGCGGGCGACTACGTCCGCGCGGGGACGATCTTCGCGGCCCGCATGCGGTCGAAGCTGTCGAAGGACCTCGTCGCATTCGTGAAGGCCGGCAAGCCCGTGTTCGGCGTGTGCAACGGGTTTCAGGTCCTCGTCGAGGCGGGTCTGTTGCCCGCCCTGGGCGGCGTCATGACCGAAGAACCGGAGGCGGTCCTCGCGACGAACGACTCGAGCCACTACGAGTGCCGGCCGAGCTTGCTTCGGATGGAGAACGCGGGTTCATGCGCCTTCACCCGGACCTTGAAGAAGGGCCAGATCGTCACCTTCATCTCCGCTCACGCCGAGGGCAAGCTCCTGTTCCCGGAAGACCGAGAGAAGCGGATCCTGAAAGAGCTCATCGACAACGATCAGGTCGTGTTCCGTTTCGTCGACGACCGCGGGAAGTACGCCGGATACCCGTGGAACCCGAGCGGGACCACGTTCAATCTCGCGGCCCTGTGCAACCGGGACGGGAACGTGTTCGGCGTCCAGCCGCACCCGGAGCGCTGCTTCTTCCGCCATCTTCGTCCGGACTGGACCCGCGCGGATCAGGGGGACCCGGTGTACGGCGATGGGAAGGCGGTCTTCGAGGGGGTCCTGCGCCATGTCGAACGACGATTCTAGAGCGCTCGCTTAGGTTGTAAACGCGGCCATCGTGAAGGTTGCGACGGTCGTCCGCGAGACATTGCGCTGGTAGTCGGGATAGATCCAGAGGAAGGAGGGGACAACTTCGTATTGCGGACCGGCGAGGAGCGGGCCTCCCGCATCCGTAGTCAGGCCCCAGGGGAACACCCAGCTCCGGGACTCACCCGGCGCGAGGATCTCGTCGGTCAGGACCTGGACACAGCCCCACCACTTCGAGGAGTTGTAGACCGCATGGCGCGCCTCGTCCAGGACGAGGAACTGCACGAAGCACGGTTGGCCGAAATGCATCACGATCGTGTCGAGACCGATGTTCGTGAGGATGACGGTGACTTTCGCCGAGTCGCTTGGGCCGTAGCTCGTCCGATCCGTCCGGGCGGTGAAGGCGAGGTTCGGCCCTGACGGTCCCTGCATGACGAAGATCCTCGTCTCTGCGGATGGTGCCGGAGACGGCTTCGCTGAGAGGACAGCGCCTTGGACGTGGTAGGAGCGGAACGGGAGGACTGGAACTCCTGAATCGGATGTCTGACCCCATGTGAATGCGAAAGCCCGCGCCTCCTCGGGCCGGAGCGGCACGGTTGTCAACATTTGACCGCATGTAGCGTGCGCCCGGTAATCGTAGACGACGGATCCGTCCATGGAGAGAATCGTGTACGTGGCCAGGCATGTGCTGCCGAATTGGATCTCCGCCATCGCGTTGCCTGCGTTCGTCACCTGGACCGTGATGATTACGGGCTCCCTAGGAAGGTACGTCTGCTTGTCCACGGTGACGGAGACCACTAATCGGGCGGCGGGAGCCGCCTGGCTGAACAATGGGGCGGGAGCAAACACGAGGACGGCAACGGGCCATGTGAGGGTCGCGGCGATTGCCACGGCAAGAAGCACCCAGTACGGTCCCATCCGCCGCACGGCCGCACCGGATCACGTCACGGACGATGAAACTGACGGTGTGAGATGCTCTTTGCGGACCCTCAAAGGCTCACGATCAGCTCGACGATATCGCCATCCTTGAGCCCGAGCGAGCCGCGAAGGTAGTGCTTCGAGATCACCTCGAGGACATCCGTGTGATGCGTGCGGATCGGCATGATCACCGCGCAATCGACGTGACCGACGGTCGCGAGGAAACACTTCGCGCCGCCGAACGTCCGTCCCGCGGCGTCGAAGCCGGCGATCTCGATCCCGGGGCTCTCCTGGAGGATCTGCAACTTCGCGAGATCCGGGCCCGCGATCTTCAAGTTCAAGGTGCCTTCGTAGGGCTCGAACCAGAGCTTCTTGCGGAATTGGTCTTTGTACCCTTTCTGCCGCATGTAGAACGCGCCTTCGCGCAACCCGCTCGCGACGGCCCCGGAGATCGTCAGCGTTTCTTTGATTTCAAAAATCCGCTGGTAATCGGCGTACTCCTTCCGCAGGACTTCTCCGCCCCGCGGCGTGAGTCGGATCCGCTGGCGGCGCGTCGCCATGTCGCGCGCGACGAGTCCTTCTCGGATCAGCTCGAGGATTCGCTGGGAAGCGCTCTGCTGACTCACGCCGACCAGCTTGCCGAGCTCCCCCGAAGACAGGTTCACGTACTCTTTCGTCCCGCCGAGGAGGGCGATCGCCTTCAGCGTCTCGACGTGATACGGCTTCAACCGCGCGGGGGAGGACTGGCGCGCCCTTATTCCTTCCGCAGCGTCACAACCCTTCCGCGACGAGATGGTTGCGCGATCGGAGGAAGACGCGCGGAACGCCGGCGGCCTTCAGTCGGTCGAGAAGAGGCTGGTCGTTCGTCACGACGACGGCCCGTCGGTCCCTCGCGAGATCGAGGAGGGCGTCGTCCGCGGAGCCGTGACCTTCGATGGTCCGATAGTTCTTCGCGAGCTTAGCGGCAGCCCGCGCGTTCCGGTCGTGGTCTGCCAACAGGTCCAGCTCCGCCAGGACCGGCGTGGGAACCGCGATTTCGACGTCGCCGACGACCCGGCGGAGCTCCGCATCCAGATGGACCTGGAATTGGAACGGCATGAGCAGGGCGTTCGCGTCGAGAAGGACGAGTCGAGGCACCGTTTTCGTGCATCGATGCCGAAGTATATGGCGTTGAGGTGAGAATGGCCCGGTCGATTTTAAATATAGATCAATACATAGTGTCGCTATGTATGTAGCGAGATGATAACTCGCTGCGAACAGGAACGGGAACATGGTGCGGATAACGGCGGCAGTGTTCGTCGCGTTGGCGGTGCTGGTCGTCCCCCTCGGCCTTGCCGCGACGGCGAGCGCCGCGATGACGGAGCCAAGCCGCAACGTCGCGCCGAGTGTCATCGGCCCCGTGCCGACGGATCGGTTCGGTGGCGGGATGATGGTCGGCGTGCGGGCGGGGCAGACGACGTTTGGTGTCTTCTATGGAACGAGCGACCATCCGAACAACGTGGTGATTTTCGCGGAGGAGACGCGGATCCTCGGCGGTGCGGAGATCGTGGACGCGTCGGGCCAGCGCCTCGCGACGCGAGGCATCCCGGTTCAGACGGTCCTCGCGCAGAGCCTGAATCGGTTCATCGAATTCAACACGACGAACGCCAGTGCGGGCATCAACCTCGTCCCTGACTACACCGGGCTCGCGGTCAACATCCCGGTGAAGACGCTCAACCTGAACACGGCCGGCTGGACGCTGAGCCACATGGTCTACACGTCCGCGGGCAACGTGACGACGATCGACCTGAACGTCACCGCGACGGACATCCGGTACACATGGGTGTCGCCGCTGCACAACGGCTCGGCCGCGGTCGGGGATGGGATGCTCAACACCGTCGCGTTCGACTTTCATCTGGTCGTGACCGTGGAAGACAAGACCCTCACCCTGCCGTGGTACAAGGTCACGGTGAGCGGTCTGTCCCGTGAGATCACCGACGTCACCTTCGAAGGCAACCGGACGGTCTCCGGGCCCTCCGTCGTGATGGGCGCGAAGTACGATCACGTCATCGAAGGCTGGGACTTCGCGGACCTCGGGAACCGACTCGCCCTCGAGACCCATTTGATCTTCGGGAACTACTACCCGGACCGCACCGTGGACTTCATCCATGCCGCGTACTACCGCGATACCGCGAGCGGCGGGAACGATACCTGGCGGGAGGATGCGAGCACAGTGACGAACTTCACCGCCCCGCAGATCTACATCCGCGACCAGATCGTGTTCGACGACCACTGGACGCGTATCGGCCGCTTCGCCTGGGCATCGAACGTGACGGTCGACGGCGTCCAGGAGCGGATGCGGTTCCAAGTCCAGGGCGGGACCCGGCTTCTCGTGAGCCGCGGCGGCGCGATCTTCCAGGGCTTCGCGGTCCGGGCCGCGTTCCTGTATCCTGCGGGCCAGTCGATCATCCACGACCCGACGATGAGCGCGGAATCGTTCATGCCGACCATCGCGTCCGGTTTCAACCTGACGCCGTTCGGCATCCTGCTGATCCAGGTCGCGGTCGTCGGAGTCGCTCTCGTCCCCGCGCTGTACCTGCGCACCCGGGCGCGACGCACGCCGAAGTGAGCGGCGCGTCGTCGCCCTCTTTCTCTTTCTTTTCTTCCCCCACATGATGACTCGATCATGACGTCCACAACTTCGACACACCGGGTGAACGATGTCCGACCTCCCGATCCCGTCGCGCCCCGAACGGCCATATAGCGCGTCTCGGATACGAGGCGAGTCTGATGGCGGAAGTCTCCCCCGAGTGGACCGCAGAGCTAAAGAAGGGCTCGATCCAACTGTGCCTGCTCGCCCTCCTCGCGAAGAAGGAGAAGTACGGCTTCCAGATCCTCCGCGAACTGCGCGAGCGGTCGAACGGGTTCTTCGACCTGAGGGAGGGGACGCTGTACCCAGCGCTCCGCCGGCTCGAGGAGCGGGGGTTCGTGGAGAGCCGGTGGCAGGAGCCGGAGACCGGAACGCCGCGAAAGTACTACCGGCTCACGGGCCGCGGTCGAACCGCGTTGGCGGAAGCCCTCGCGATTTGGGACGCGATGACGGCTGGCGCGGAACGCGTCCTGGAGGACGCCCGATGACGCCGCCGGAGGAGTACCTGGAACAAGTCCGACGCGCGATGTCGGGGATGGAACCGCGAGTGCGGGACGACATCCTCCTGGAGCTGAGGAGTCACATCGCCGAGTCCACCGCCGCGAACGGCGGGAACGTGAACGCATCCCTGGTCGCGGTCGGATCCGCCGAGGACGTCGGACATCACTACCGCGAACTGTACGGGTATGGCCGCTCGTACAAGATCTTGTTCGCCGCGATCGCGTTCTTCCTCGCTTTCCCTTCCGTGCCCGTCCTTGCGGTCGGGACCGAGAGCGTGTTCCCTTACGCCCTGTCGATTGTTTTTCTCGTCCTCGAGGCCGTGTGGATCTTGCGGGTGAGCGTGGCCGCAGGTTCCCGGGCGGGAATTCTCGCCGGCTTCGCGGCGATGGTCTCCCGGCTCGCGGCGTTCGCCATCGCGGCGGTCACCCTGGCCGGTGCGGAAACGACCGCGACGGGTCTGGGCCTCCTGATCGCCGTCTCTGTGATGCTCGTGCTCCTGGGATGGATCCCGGGGACCGCGAAGAAGGCGTGGTCCGCGCCGCGGGCTCAACTCTAGAGGCCGCGCCACACGCGCACGATCTCGTTGTGGTCGAACGCCATCCCGGGGACTGCGGACAGGTTCACGTGGACAATCGCCGCGGCATCGCTGCCCGCCTTCAGGCGCCCGCCCACGGCATCGAGCTCGTACACGATCGAGATGACGTGGCCCCGCGGATCTCGCCTTGGGTCGGAGAAGACGCCGACGAGCCGCTTCACGCGCGTCTCGAGGCCGGTCTCCTCGCGGACCTCGCGGACGACCGCGTCGACCGTCGTCTCGCCCAGTTCGACGAAGCCACCCGGGAGGGCGGGCATCCCCCGATACGGTTCATTCTTCCGACGGACCGCCACGAGCTTGCCGCCATGGAGGACGATCCCGTCCACCGCGACCGAAGGATGCGCCCCCGCCACCATCGGATCACTCGCGGGAGGGCATCCGGATGCCGTGCTCGTCTGCGAACCGGATGGCGTCCTCGTAGCCCGCGTCCGCATGGCGGACAACGCCCATCCCCGGATCCGTCGTGAGCACGCGCGCGATCCTGCGCTCCGCGTCCTCCGTGCCGTCGCACACGAGCAAGGCGCCTGCGTGCGTGGAATATCCGATCCCGACGCCACCCCCGTTGTGGATCGCCACCAAGTCGGCGCCCGCAGCCGTGTTCAGGAGCGCGTTCAGCAAGGGCCAGTCCGCGATCGCATCCGAGCCGTCCCGCATCCCCTCCGTCTCCCGGTACGGGGACGCCACCGAGCCGGCGTCCAGATGGTCTCGCGTGATGACGATGGGCCCGCTGAGCTCGCCCGACGCCACCATGCGGTTGATCGCCCTCCCGAACTGCGCACGCTCTCCGTAGGCGAGCCAACAGACCCGCGCGGGGAGGCCTTCCCACGGGAGGTATTTCTCCGCGAGGCGGATCCACCGAGCGAGCGATTCATCCCGCGGGAACTCGCGCAGGACGACGCTGTCCGTCTTGATGATGTCGTCCGCGTTCCCGGTCACCGCGACCCACCGGAACGGACCGCGGCCTTCGGCGAAGAGCGGGCGGATAAACAGGGGCACGAAGCCTTGGAAGGCGAAGGCCTCTTCGACGCCGGCCTCTTTCGCCTGACCGCGGATGTTGTTCCCGTAGTCGAAGACGACGCTCCCGGCCCGGAGGAAATCGAGCATCGCGCGGACATGGATCGCGATCGACTCGCGGGAGCGACGCACGTATTCCTTGGGATCCTTGGAACGCAGGGTTGTGGCCTCCGATACGGACAGGCCGCGAGGGATGTATCCTCCGAGCGGGTCGTGCGCGCTCGTCTGGTCCGTCACGATGTCCGGGCGGATCCGGCGCCGCACTAACTCGGGATGGACGTCGGCGCAGTTCCCGACCAAGCCGATCGAGAGCGGGGTCCCGCTCGCTATCGCTTCGAGGGCCATCTCCAAGGCCTCGTCGAGTTCGAACACGATTCGATCGCAATATCCGTTCGACACCCGACGTCGGATTCGGGCTTCGTCGACCTCCACGTCGAGGCACACGCCTTCGTTCATCTTGATGGCGAGAGGCTGCGCGCCACCCATGCCGCCCATCCCGCCTGTCAGGACGAGTCGACCTTTCAGGGAACCGCCGAAGTGCTTTCGCGCGCACGCCGCGAACGTCTCGTACGTCCCTTGGACGATTCCTTGGGATCCGATGTACGACCAACCGCCGGCGGTCATCTGACCGTACATCGTGAGACCGAGCTTCTCGAGCTCGTAGAACGTCTCCCAGTTCGACCACTTCGGCACGAGGTGGGCGTTCGCGATGAGGACTCGCGGCGCGTCTCGATGTGTCGTGAAGACGGCGACCGGCTTTCCGCTCTGGATGATCAGCGTCTCGTCGTCGCCGAGAGTGCGGAGGACCTCGACGATCCGATGGAACGAATCCCAGTTCCGGGCCGCTTTGCCAGTCCCACCGTAGATGACCAGCTCGTCCGGCTTCTCCGCGTTCTCGAGGTTGTTCTCGAGCATCCGCAGGATGGCCTCTTGCCGCCATCCACGGCAGCGCAAGGACGTGCCGCGGGCCGCCTTGACACGCTCCACCGGACGGCACAGCCGTTCCGAGCGCTAAACCCTTTCGCACGTCCTCGAGGGATTCTACTCGGGCCGGGCTCTGGCAACCGTGGCGAATCCGAATTCCAAGGCATACCCGTACGGCGTCCTTGGACCCGGTTGAAAGGTCACCTCAATTAACGGCTTCTCAAGATTGACGTTGTCTCGGCTCGCGAATCCGATTGCGCCGCTCGCCACGGTCGGGCCCATCATGAGCGCGGTCCCGAAGTTCGAAGGGCCGGCGTAAGAGTGCCAGCGCCGCATCTGCTTCGTCAGGTCAATCCAGACGGTGGTTCCGCGGGACGGCGTCCCGGCTGCGCCGACAACGGTCGAAGTGCTCGTATCGAAGGAGAAGAGGGGAGCTGTCTCAAACGTCGTTGCATTTTCCTGCCACGTCGTAAGGGTTCGTCCGGTCGTCACGACGACGGGCCAGCTCGGGGCATTCGCATCGCTTACTGTAAGCCGCATCCTCGCTTGCACAACGCGATCCCCGGGTCGGAGTTTTCCAGCAATGTCGAACTGAATCAACGTCCAGTTCTCGTTGCCCCCGACGTGTGACACTTGAAGGACCGGCGCGTTGCCATAAGTGCTCGATGGAGCGTAACTCGAGAGGTAGGTGTCACCCGAGGCCGGCGCGTTGAACGTCCGTGAAGTTAGTTGTAGCGCCGGAACCACGCTAATCGCGAAGACCGTCGCCGCGCTTACCCCGACGAAGATCCAAGCCAGGGAGCGATTGCCGAAAGTGAACGAAGCGTCTCCTCCCGCCGCGGCTGTGCTAGGGGTTTCAGCATACTTGAGTCTTGGCCTGAAACCTCGGTAGTTCCTCCGGGCCCGAATTTAGCGCGGGGGGTCTCACCGCTCGGTCTTGGGGGAATGTCGAGGGGACGACACTCGCGTTCTCGATGGTGCCAGACGGATTTCGCGGGGGCGATGCATAAAAAGCGAGGACGCATTGCATACGAGATGCTGATTCGGTGAAACTCGAGTGGATGCGAGATAAGAAAGCCCACCAGTTGTTCTGGGCGGTATTGGACAGCAAGACGCTGAAATTTCTCGATAGCGCTCCGAGGCCTACAATCCTTGATGTAGGTGGGGATGACGGCAGTCTTACTGGTCCGCTTGCTGAGAAAGGCTGTAGGGTGGTCGTGTTGGATATCAATCGCGATGCTCTGAGGCTGGTCCCTTCAGAAGCGAATTCTGTACGAGCGGACGTCCGCCGCCTTCCGTTCAAAGAGGGAGTCTTCGACGGGGCCGCGGCCAGAGCCGCCCTGCATCACGTGCCCGATGACTTTCGCGAAGCGTTGGCCGAGATCAGTCGGGTCCTGAGGCCGGAAGGTCTTCTCTTACTCCAGGAACCACTCGCTGGAAATCCGGTGTACGCGATGGCCCGAAAACTGTTTCCGACTACGTGGCACGATGCAAACGAACGGCCTCTGAGCTGGGAGGAGTATCAGCGTTCTGTGCAGGAGTATTGGGATCTCTCCGAGGTCAGCCCTCATTTCCTGCTAACGTACGCGGTTCCCTTCATCATCCCGCGCGTACGAATTTCGAGGTTTGCGGGTGAAAGAGCGCTTCGTCATTTCGATGAGCTTGACCGAAGGCTGTTGCGCGCGCTGCCAGGATTGTCGAAGTACGCCGCTTACATCCACATATTCGGTCGAAAGCGCGCGGCGGCCGCCTAGAAATCACGGCCATCTTGGCCATCCTGTGTCTGGGCGGTGGACCGTTAGTCCCTTTCTCAACTCCGACACGCAAACTCGACCTCGTATACGACGAGATTCGGTGTCTCGAATGAGCGCCGATAGCATGCCTGATCATCAAACCGAAACATCCAGCCCGTGTCCTTCCACACTAGGACGGCTGTAATGAACAACTGCCCCGCGATGTTTTTCTCATCAAATTGATGAATGGTTCTTACTGGATCGGTACCTGCCACCGTGATTTCGAAGGAGACCGACGCGGCCTGGGAACGCCGAACCGCGATCGCCGGAATCCCCCAAACCGGATGGGACTCGTAGTACCGCAACGTTGACCCCGAATCGAGAACCGAATAGTTCGCGAAGACCGAGCCCGTCCGGTAAACGACGCGAGTTGTGACGTTGGTCAGCCCGACATCGGTGATCGCCCAGCCGACAAAGTAGGCGGGCCAAATCCACACTTCCCAGTCACCAAGACTCGGCGAGCTCCCCGCCAGGCTGAAGCTCAGGATCACATGGGTTTCATTCAGTTGAATGCGCTCGATGACCACTCCGCTTGAGTTCGTCGAGGGCTGCCTGAATTCGATCGTGTCGGAGCCGACCGTCGGGAGAACCCCCGGGGCGACCGGAGCTGGATAGACGTTGCTCAAGCTATTGAGGTATGCGAGCGGATAATAGAAACCAGCCACATCGACTTGGATTGCAGGGTCCGCCAGATGTCCCGTGGGTGACACCGAAGCTTGGACGGCTCCGTTCTCGATTCCCGCGGCCCCCGAAAAGAAACGCTGGAGGTCCAGTTCTGATTCCCCAACGTTCGCCAGGGTCCATGTCCATGGAGCGCCCGGTCCTAGTGCGGGCCGATTGCTCAGGCCTTCCACGAACCATCCGTTAACTTTCCCTTCATCATAAAGGCCTCGAGACCAGGAAGTGGCAACCGTCCCTTGTCCCGCGTTCAGATATTGGAATGCGGGGAGGTCCTCCGAATGAATTCGCTGATAGTAACTTGAATCGACCTGTGTCCACTCGGTGTAGCCGAAACCGTACGTCGCGGCAATTGGCGCAGCAACTAAGAGGGCTGCCGCACCGATGGACAGGATTGTTCGCGAAACGCCGCGGTCCTCGATAGTCTCGAGCGTCAGCTGCGAAAGGAGGCCAACCCCCACAGCCACCAAAATCGGAAGGAAGTAGACGACCCTGAGATTGTAGGTAATGTCCCATGATAGCAGGAGAGGGATGAGAAACGCGATCGCCGCGAGAGGCACCGTCACGAGGAGCATGACGGACCGGAAAATCTGCAGCGGAAGCGCCAAGGCGAGTAGGATGAAGAAAAGGATCGGAAGGTTGCCACGCGTTCCCCAGACAAGAACGTCCCAGGCCCGGAGCATGTCGAGCGAAACACTCGCGGCCGTGCCCCGCAGGCTGAGATAGTACCCGGCAGCGGTGCCGAACATGAGGGTGACGACGACGAAGAAAGAAATCAAGCCCCGAAGTCCAAGGGCGCTCCAGTCGGCGGAAAAACGTCGGCGCGACACGGCGTGCTCGGTCCAGCGGACGATAAGGACGAGAAACATCCCGGCCGCCATGAACGGATGCGCCATCACAGTAAGGCCCGCGAAAAGTCCGACGTAAGGCCCTTGCTTTCCTTTCTCGCGTAACCAAGCCTCCATCGTCGCAATTGTCAGCACCATCATGTCCAATCCGATGAATGTGGCACCGCCGGCCCACCCTACGAGATCCGCGGTCATTGGCGTGAGAGCGGCGACGGAGCCGGCAATCAAGCTCGGGACAATCGGAAGCCATTGGCGGACCATGAGAAACAGGCTGATGGGGAGCAGGAATATCGCGATGGCCATGCTGAGTTGCGTGGACGAGACGGGGCCAAGCGGTCCGAGGGAAAGCGCAACGAGCAGCGGGAACAGAGGGGCGTGGCGTATCTCCCTGACTCCCACACCGAGGAGTGCCCTGGCATCTGCAACGTATTCTCCGGCATCCGCGGGGAAGTAGAGATCAATCGTCTGCGACAAAACCCACAGGGTCCCGGCAGCGACACTGATAGCCACTAGGAGGATTGCCAAGAGCGCCATGCGGTCATTCAGCGCCATCAAAGGTCCGCCCCGAGGTTCACTCTCGCCCGTAACAACCGGGGACATCCGGGGTAATAACCAGTGATGGTCGTCTCGATGCAGGTTCTCCATCTGAAACTCGAGCCACCGAGCTTTCTCAATGTAAGGAGGAAACGAGATATGAACTTGCTCGCCCACGCGATCGCGCCGAGCTGTGAAGCATCGAATCTCGCTATCAGCGGGCAAGACACATCGATCGCGGTCGGACCGGACAAAAGGACCGCCGAGGTCCCGTCGTCTCCCCGTTTCGAGACTCGAAAAGCGAACTTGCACGACGTGTCTACGGCCCAGCCACAGGGCCGGCGGGGGCCCCGCTTCAGTTCGAGCTTCGGACGGCGAAGATTTCTCCAGGCGAAATGCTGTATCCGTATTGGCCGGGAGGCACTGTGAATATCTGGAGCACCGGCCCGTCCAGAAGTGCGTTTTCACGACTGGCGAACGCGATTCCAGCGTTGGCGGTCCCGGAATCCATGGTTAGCACGAGTCCGAACAGCGTCCTCTGGCCGCTGCCACGCCATGTCTGGAGCTGCTTCGTCACATCGACGAAGACCGTGAAGCCAAGCATCGGCCGCTTGTCGAAAACGGTGTTCGTGGATGTGTCGAAAGACGCCGCAGGTGCGGTATTATAAGTCACGGTGGCCTCGTTGAAATCGGCCAGAAGCCGACCCGTCACCGTCTGTGCGGGGAAAGCCCCGTAGCTTTGGTCCACAAGGAGTCTGATCCGAGCTCTTACGACCGCCGCGCCTGCGGGTAGCTTGGACGCGAGATCGAATGAGAGATATCCCCAGTTCTCGACGGATCCAACCTTCGAGACCCAGACATCGGCGTCTTTCCCATAGACGGCGGCCGGGTTTGCAGTCGACACGTAAGCGTCCCCCGACGCGCTGACCTTGAATGTTGTGGGATCTCCCGACGAAGCAAGCAATGCGAAACCTGAAACGGCGATGAGGCTGAGTGCTACCATGACCCAAGCTACCTTGTAGGATTTGAATGGCATCGCTGCCTCCTCCTATCCCGAACCCGGGAAGGGTTTCATATTTTTAACGATTCTGCTTGGCCCTTCCTGTTTGCAAAAGTGATACGAGTCTCCTCCGAACTAGCGGATTCAAGTGGAGAAGGAATCTGGCTCACAGGTCTTCCGACCAACGCAGCACCTCGCATCGCGTCTCGGGGACGCTCTCTCCAAAATGAACCTTCCGACAAAATGTTTCGGATGAACGTTCCAGGATTTCGTCGATCGAGCAATCTTGAGCAAATCGCTTTGCTCCGGCTCGCTCGCTTCCGATGTGGTTGGCCTCACCTACGCGGAGAGAGTTTCCCATCGCCTGATCACTGCGCGTTATCATTTGCGGGAACATTTCGGAGGACGCGGCGAATGATTTAATACGTCGTCAGCTACTCCGATTCTGCCCAAAAAAAGTGCGTCTCATCAAGGAGGATGAGGGAGGAGTGGGCTTGGGCAGTGTTCGATTGAGGCGCGAGGTTTACCCGGTGAGAGAGCGGTGCCGAAGCCGCCATCAATCCGCGGCGTCTTCTCTGGCTTCGTCTTGTCGGTGTGGTTCGACGTTCCACTCAACATTTCCATTCGCGCGGAACAGTCACCGCGCTGGTTCCTCATGGGAGCTACGTCGGTTCACGCGCTGCTCGGACGGAGGAGGGAGCTCTTGAAGGTCGTCCTCGTGAGTGATTACTACTTCCCGCATGTCGGCGGCGGCGTCGAACGTGTCGTCGAAGAACTCGCCCACAACCTGCTGAAGTTTGGCCACGAAGTCCGAGTCGTTACCTTCAATCCCGATGGCTGGCCCTCTGAGGAAGTGATCGATGGAATCGAAATCGTCCGCATCCCATCCATTAATCTCCAGCCGATGGTCGGCGTTCCCGCGGCCGTGAACGCGGGGCTGGGCATTCGCCGCTTTTTTGAGGATGCAGATGTGATCCACACGCATAACATCTTTTTCCTTCTGAGTTTGCTGACCGCACTGAGTCGTCCGAAGGCACCGATCATCACGACGATGCATGTCGGTTCTCTCGCCAATCTCACCGGATTGACGGGCGCCGTCGGGCGATTGTACGAGCGGACGGTCGGACGGTTCATTCTTCGGAAATCGAAGGCGGTCACCGTCGTCTCCTCATCTGTCGCGGAACACGCCGCAGAAATCGGAGCCGACGCGCCGATTCAAATCGTTCCGAACTCTGTTGACGTGGAACGGTTTCGTCCCGCCGCCACATTGGAGGGAGAGGCGGAGACCGATCGATCCGTCTTGTTCCTCGGGCGTTTCTCGAGGAACAAAGGTCCTCAATACCTCGTCGAGGCAATTCCGCGAGTGATGTCGGAGATCCCGGAGGCCACATTCGCTTTCGTCGGTGACGGGCCTCTCCGGGCTTCGATGGCACGCCGGATGCGGGAACTGGGACTGAATGGGAACGTGCGGATTCATGGGAAAGTGCCCGACGTCGTGCCCGTGATACAGCGGGCCGGCGTCGTGGCGCGTCCGTCGCTGACGGAGGGAATGCCGCTGGCGGTCATGGAAGCGATGGCGTGCGGGAGGCCGATCCTTGCCACACGCGTCGGAGGCACCACGGATCTCATCGCCGACGGCGAAACGGGAATGCTTATGGAGCCAAGGGACGTGGAAGCGCTCGAGGACGGACTGATTCGAGTGCTTACGAATCGAGGCCAGGCCGCAGCCATGGGACGGCGCGCGCGAGAATGGGCCGAGCGTCAAATGACTTGGGAGCGTGTCAGCCGGATGTACCAGCAGGTGTACGAGGAGGTCGCCTCCTGAGGCGCCTCCGGGTTGGGATCGTCGGCTGCGGTTGGGTTTCTCGGCATCGTCATGTGCCCGCGTATCGCCGTTCGGGCCAGGCAGATGTCGTCGCCGTGTACGACCGCAAGCCTGAACGCGCTCAGGCTCTGGCAAGATATGCTGGGGCACGGTCTTACAGCGGCGAGCTCGGCGAAATGCTCGCTCACGAACGCCTCGACGTCGTCAGCGTGTGCACGCCACCGTGGCTCCATGCCTCTCAGACAATAGTGGCGCTCGAAGCGGGCGCAAACGTCCTCGTCGAGAAGCCGATGGCCATGTCCGAGGCAGACTGCCGCGCGATGTGCAACGCAGCAGAAGGCAGCGGACGGCAGCTCTGTGTTTCGCACAACTTCCTCTTTAGTCGCGCGGTGGCGGAGGCGTCTCGGCGTGTCGATTCCGGACGTGCCGGCCGGGTGGAGTCCGTCATCGGATTCCAGATGAGCACGCCACGTCGCCGCCTCCCGGACTGGTACGACGCCCTCCCAGGCCAGTTGTTCTTCGATGAGGCACCGCACCTCACGTACTTGAGCCGCCGATTCCTCGGCCCGCGGGAGCCGCAGGTTGTCCACGCAGAATCCCTGGTTACAGACGTCGCGACGGTTCAGCGCACGCAAAACGTCGTGGCGGTCCTCCGTGGGAACACGGGTATCGGCGTGCTCACGATGACGTTCAATGCATCCCGCGCGGAGTGGGGATTCGGAATCGTCGGATCGGAGGAAAGCTACCTCATCGACCTCTTCCGAGACCAACTTGTGGTGCTCGGCCGCGGCGGAGCCCACACCGCAGAAGAAGTCCTCGGTCAAACGGTCGGAGGGATTGCCCAGATGATCGCGGGCTCCATTACATCCGGGGCTCTCTATGCGACGCGTCGCCAGCTCTACGGACACGGCGAGTTGGTCGGGCAATTCGTTGACGCGGTGGTAACTGGCGCTCCCGTCCCGGTACCAGGAGAGGAAGGGCGTCGCACGATTGCTGTCCTCGAGGCCATTTGTCAGGCGGCGGGTATGGCGGCTATCGTCCCGTCGGCGTGAAAGCGATCGGGCAAACCAACAGAGCGGTGGGTACCGGGAGAAAGGAAAAGAGGGTCCCGCCGGAGCGGGACCGTTTCGTGGCGCGCTCCTACGTCGAGTCGAATCTCCTCGCAGCCACGCGTCCATCCGCAGCGTATGGCTCGGAGGTGGCCTGCGGCGTCGACGACGCCACGCTTTGGGCGGACGGCATCTGTACGCTAGAGAGCGACGGGGCCTCTCGGCCCGACGCCAACGGGGATGCGGAGCCTGTTTCGGCACCTAGCGGTGTTGCGACTGGTGCCGTGACGTAGGTGCCCGTAATCGGCGTCGTTACCCCGGCCGTCACGGTCGCGGTCTGTGCCGCGGGAGTCACGTACCCGGGCACGGCTCCGAACGAAACCTTGTACGTACCCGGAGGCATCGACTGCCACATCCCCCAATCGTCGCGAGGCACCCCGTTGACGAAGATCGTCGCGGGCAGCGCCGGACTCGTCTTCACTTGGAGCGAGCCGTGCACGACGAACGGCGCGTCCCACGTAGTCGTCGCGCCCGCCGCCACCGTGACTGTCTTCGGCGCGGGCGGCGTGTAGCCGGCCCCTTGGCCGAACGACACCGTGTACGTGCCCGGCGCGAGCTTGACCCATGTGAGGCCCCAATCGTCCCTCGGGACCCCGTTCACGAGGATCTGCGCCGCGGTTGCCGGGTTCGTTGTCACGCGGAGGTAGCCGAAGGTCGTCGGATCGGGTCCGGGGGCCGTCGGATTCGACGTGAAGGTCCCGGTGACCGTCGTCGTTACCCCGGCCGTCACGGTCGCGGTCTGGTCCGCCGGCGGATTGTAGGCAGCGACGAGGCCGAAGTGCACCGTGTACGTGCCGGGCGCCAACGCAGTCCACATCCCCCAGTCGTCCCGCGACACGCCATTGACGGAAATCGTTGAGACGACGGCCGGGTTCGTGATGACGCGCAGGTAGCCGTTCACGGCGTAGTTGCCCTGCACCGTCGTCGTCGCCCCATCTGTTACCGTGACTGTTTGGTCCGCCGGTGTCCCGAGTCCGTTCAGGCCGCCGAACGAAACGGTGTGCGTGCCCGGCGCCGTCTTGACCCACGTCAAACCCCACTCGTCGGCCGGCACGCCGTCGACTAGGATCTTGCCGGGGACCGCAGGGTTCGTCGTGACACGGAGAAGACCTCCGGCCGAGACTGTCGTGAATACAGCCTGGCCAGCGGTACCTCCCTTCCCATCGTTCACCGACAGCACAACCTCGAATGTCCCTGTGCTTGAATATGCATGGGTCCCGGTGATCGCGCCTCCGAAGAAGCCGGTCTGCCCGCTCGCAGTCGTACCGTCGCCGAAGTTCCACGTGTAGGAGACCTTGTCGCCGTTCACGTCGTTCGAGGTCGACGAGAACGTGACGTCCTGTCCCGGGATCGAAGAGGGCGGCGAAGTGCTCAGAGCCGTCAGCGTCGGCGCCGTGTTGGCCGCGACGGACGTCGTCACGGTCGTGAAGGTTGTCTTATTCGCCTGGCCCGGCGGCGGCTGGTCCGTGATTGTCAGCTTCGCCTTCGCGCTCCCGGCGGTCGCGTATTGGTACGTTTCGGTCCGGATGACCGGCTGGCCCGGCGAGGTCAACGGCGTAATGTAGGACTTGTCGATAATGCCGTCGTTGTTGAAGTCCCACTGCCACAGGAGGGCGTTGCCCTGCGGATCGCTCACGTTGCCGGTGATCTGCACCGGTAGCGTCGTCCAGGTGGACGAGGGGCTCGACGTGAGGACGTTGATCGAAGGCGCGGTGTTCCGATCCGCGACGACGTTGATCGTGGCCGACGAGGGAACCGAGTGTCCGTGGCCATCCGAGACCGTCACCTTGAGGGTGTACTGCACGTTCGACGTGGTGTACGTGTGGGTGCCCGGGTTGCCCGTCGCCGTCGCCCCGTCGCCGAAGTCCCAGGCGTACGTCAGGACGTCTCGTGTGTTCTGGTCCGACGCGAACGCGGCGAAGCTCTGTGCGGTGTTAACCTGGACGGCCTGCGACTGGAGAGGGGCGAGGAACGGTGCGACGTTGGCAATGACCGGGACGATTGTCGAGGACGTTGCCGTTGCGCCCGCCGAGTTCCTCACCGTGACCTGAGCGGTGTCGGTGCCCGGGGTCCCGTATTGGTGGCTCGCCGTCGGGCCCGTGGTCGTCGTTACCGGGGAGCCATCGCCCCAGTTCCAGGTGTACTGCGTCAGGGCCAGTCCGGCCGGGTCGCTCGCGGAAGCCGCGAGGGTCAAGATGTCGCCCGCGTACGTCGTCGGATCGAAGGGGCTAAACGATACCCCGTTGATTTTGGGCGAGCCCGTGGCCGGTGCGCGGATTGTCACCGTGGTCCGCTGGACCGTGAAGAAGTCGCCGCCGTCTTGGCTCACCCGCAGGGCGACGTCGTAGGTCCCCGCGGCCGCGTAGGTCCATGTCGGCGTGGCCGTGTTGCCGCCCTGGTCGTCATTGCTGAAGATGCCGTCGTTGTTCACGCCAGTGCCGCCCGGCTCCGAGCCGCCCACGGTGCTCGTTCCATCGGCGGATACGTGGCCCGCGTCGAAGTCCCAGCGGTATCGGAGCACGCCGCCCTGCGGATCGATCGCGGCCGCGGAGAATTGCACGGGTTGTGAGACGACGCCTTCGAAGGTCGGCAGGGTGTACTGCGGCGGCTTGTCATCCACCGGATAAACGGTCTGGCCGAAGATTGGCGAGTTCCCGATGTCGGGGGGCACGGCGCGGGATGTCGAGAAGTCCACGAAATTCGTGAAGTGGAGCTGGTTGTATGCGTATAGCTCGTCCCGGTAGAACGGCAGGTTGTACGATGCGTAGGAGTAGATGATCTGCTGCGCTTGGTCGGACAGCGCTCTGCGAGCGACCGGGTCGGTCGTGGTCAGCGTCTGGTTGTACAGCTCGTCGAACGTCCACTTCCCGGAGGCGTCCCGCGCGCAATACCCGTTATCGTTGTCCAGCGTCACGATCCCGTGGCACGTTTGGACAATGAGGAACAGCGACGTGTCGGTAATCGGCGTCCAGACCCAATCCCAGAGCCACACATCGTAGTCCAACCGGTACCAGAGGTTGTACATCTGCGCGCCATTCAGGAGCTCGAGGGTAAACTGGATGCCCGCCTTCTGGGCGTCCGCGATGACTCCACGTGCCGCAGTCTCCCACCACGGCTCCGTGTTGAAGGTCGAGAACCGGAAGCTCAGCGGCTGCGTCTTCCCGGCCTTGCACAGGGGGAATTCCGTTCCGGTCTGAAGATTGCCGGTCGCACAGTCGTACGCCCAGCCCGCGTTGACCAGCATCGTCCTCGCTGCCGCATCCGCGGCATCTCCTTCAGGGAACTGCTCCAAGGCGATCGAGGTAAACGGAGGGAAATCGTACGGACTTCCGTCCCCGTTCTTGTCGTCCGGGCTATATGGCGGCATGGCGTACCACAACGGGGAGGACGTCGGCATCAGCGTGTCCCCCGGCGTCCCGAGGCCATTCAAGGCGGTCTGGATCATCTTGGTCCGGTTCGTCGCCATGTGGATCGCCGTGCGGACGACCTGGTTCTGCAGGATTGGATTCGAGTGACCAAGCTTCAACGGACGGTTCGAAATCGAGGCGAAGTACGCTCGCAAGTCGTCGGGCAGGACGTTGATCGCCTGCTCCGCCTCGAATCCGTCGGCCACGGATTGACGGGTGATCCCGGCCTTCCCGACCAAGTAGCCGGTGTAGTCCGGCGGCGACGGACCGATCGCCATGTCGATCTTCCCAAGGATGAGGTCAAGGGCCATGGCACCGGACGCCGTATACGACTCGTAGAAGATCGTGTCTGGGAAGACCTGCCGGCCCTGGACTTCCTTACCGTGCCAAATCGGGTTGCGATCCAGAATGAGCGGAGGCGGGGTGACCATCGCGAACGTGGTCCCGACGGGGCGGACCATGTACGGGCCGGAGCCGATTGGAAGCGCGTTCGACCAGTCGACCTTGACGTCGACGCCAGCAGGCGACCAGATGTACTGAGGGAGAATCGGAACGCACGTGATGCTGGAGATTGCCGCGGCATATCGACCGTCATACACGATGCGGACGAAGTACGGGTCAGTGGCCGGAGTCGTGTCGACGTGCGCGATATGTTCCGTGCATGGCGCGAAGTACGACGTCTGGTTCCGGTTCTTCTTGACGTAGTCAAAGGTGAACTTCACATCGGCCGCGGTGACGGGGTGACTCGTGTCACAGTTGACGAGGTGACCCCGCGCGTCGGACGTGCACGTGCGCGGGTCCGCGAAGTATGCGTTATGAGCGAGATGGAACTCCCATGTGGCCGGATTCGTGTTTGTTTGGGCCCACTGGACGGCGAGATCCGGTTCGAGCTGCCAGTTGGGACCATAGTTGATGAGGAAGCTGTACACGTCTCCAACGATGTAGTACTCGTCGACGAGCGTGTACTGAAGGGGATTCGTTGTTTGAATTGTCAGCGCGACGGTGCCGAGGTACATGTCGTGCCGGGGGCCGACGGAAGCGACTCCCGGCGTCGGGGTGGACGCGGACGCGGTCCTCAGATTCGCGATCGCGAAGCTCGACGCAACAAGCACGATGACGGCAACGACACTCAAATAACCGGCCCACGCACGCCGAGGCTTTGATGCCTCCCGCGAATCGCCCACTGTCATTCCTCCCGAAACATGGACTGGGAGCGGCGTTCCCCTCCCACGAACCCAGACCGTCAAGGACGAAACCCTGTTTATATCTTGCCCTCTCTCTCAGAAACGCTACCCCATCGACCCTCAGCCGGATACGAAACGCGCTCCGAGAGCGAATCTCGCGAAACACGGATGGTCTGACGGCCGAAGATGAGAATGGGTCCGGTCGCGCTATGTTTTTACGCGAAGGCGCGTTGGCGTCGATAGTCTTCTGGTTGCGAGGCGATCGGCTGCGGAGGAGGAGGCTTCAGGTTCGACCCCGCGATGAGCTCGACGCTTATCGGCCAGTCCTCAGGCGCTGGTACCTGCCCGCGGTCGGCCTACTCGCGATTGTTCTGTTCCTGAGTCCCACATCCCGAGCGAGCAACCGTTCTCCTTCGCCGTTGGCCGTCCCCATGATTGAGAACTGCGAATTCGTCCCCGATCCCCGGGTGAACACGTCCTTCGTCTGCGGGACCGACAATAGCGCCGTGCCTGGCTTCCCGAACGCCTCGATGAGCTTTCGCGTCACTGTCTCAGGTGACACGAACCTAAGCGTCGTGTTTTCGTTCGATTACCTGAACGGAGGAGGCGTGCCGAATCCGAACAGCCCTAATCGGACGGTGCAAGTGCCGTTCCCGGGTCTCGGCAAGAACGCCACCGCACAGACGAACTGGACCTACACGGCACTCAACCACAACTACACCTCCGGCACTTCCTCTACGTATTGGGTCCATGTCGAAGTACGCGACGAAACGGGCCAAGTCGGCAATTGGTCACAGCCATTCTTCCCCGTCATCGTGAATCAAAACTCTGCGCCTTTCATCGATGGACTCCTTTCGCTGAGTTCGGTGAATCAGGCACTCATGTACTGGAACCCCGTGATACCGCTCCTCTACGAGAACGTCTCAGTCGGCGACCCCGATGCGGACCCGGTGACGCTGACATGGGCATGGGGCGATGGGACCCTGACGGTCAACCACACGGGACCTCTCGCGGGACGCCTGGACCTCAGGGTCACGCACCGATATCCTCCGAGCCAGTTTCCCCTGAACGAGAGCCCGCACTACGTCGACATCCCGGTGAGCGTGTGGATCGACGACGGCTTAGGCCACAACGTCTCCTACAACTCGACCGCGGAGTTCTACATTGCGTTCGATTCTCCGCCGAGCGTGCGCGTCGTGCAGCTCTCATCGGCGACCTGGTCTCCCACGCGGGCCGTCGGTTCAGTCTGGAAGGTCGGCGAGAGAGTCTCCATGGTGGGCAACGTCACGGACCCGGAGGGTGATCCCACAACCGCGTACTGGGACTTTGATAACCGCACGGACAGCAATGGCGACGGAGATCCGACGCGGGACCGGGATGCGAACGGCACGACTGCGGCGCACGTGTACATCGCTCCGGGCAACTATAGCATCATTTTCTGGGCTACCGACGCGGAACAGAAGACCTGCCTGAACGCGAACTGCACGAACCCTCCTCCGTACCCGCCGTTCCTGACCCACTGGAGGAACGATACGATTCCGGTCGAGGTGATCAACAACCGGCCGCCTCACGTCGCGCTTTCCAATACGACAGTACAGGTGGAGGAGCCCAGCCCGCTTGGGGCGAAGGTGTTCGACTATGATGGGGATAACATGACCGTCACCTGGGTGTTCGGGGATGGCAGCGCGAACGTCACGAACGTCACGGGCACATCGCCTCGGGACGCGCCCCAGCTTTTCTCCGTCTTTCAGGAGCACACGTATGCTCACTCGGGACCGTACAACCTAACCCTCTACGTCTCCGATGGAAATGATACCGTGAACGATACCAAGCAGGTCTTCGTCGAGTCACTAAACCTGCCGCCGGTCCTCCTGGGCCTCCATGTAAGCCGGGCAAACGGGACGTCCGCGGGGAACAACACCTTCCGAACCAACGAGATCCTCGTGGTCACCGCTCAGATGTACGACAACGAGAACGACACGCTCAACGCTTCGATCGAATGGGGCGACGGGAGCGGGGCGAACGCCACGATCGATCCGAAGACGTCGAACGCATGCTCCGTGGACAACCAGAGCCGGAACTTGTGCTCGGTCTCGTTCTCCCACACGTACGCGAGCGCCGGTCCGAACGGCACTCAGGAATATACCGTCCTCGTGACGATCACGGACAACAAGGTCTACCTCGAGCTGAACGCGACCGGAGCCACGATCACCTTAAGCCACACGAAGAACCAAACCGTGATCGTCATCGTCACGGGCTCCGGGCCGCAGTCGGAGGACCTTGGCCCTTGGGATTGGTGGGACTACAGCACCTTCGGAGCCGCCCTCGGAATCCCGTCAGTGCTCATTGCCCGATTTGCCTGGAAGGTCCATCTCGAGCGAAGGGAGGAATAGGAAGATTCACGACATCCACACCGAGCGCCGGCCCCCGAAGGCTTTTGAGGCCGATTGTGCTTGGCCTTCTGGGGGTAGCCAGCCTTTGGTTGGCGGACCGAGGGGCGACAGTTCGTGAGCGCGATCCAGCGGGTCATCCTCCGTCGTCTCCGGAACGCCGTCATCACGATCTTCGGGATCATCACGCTGAATTTCTTCTTGATCAACGTCATGGGCAACCCGTTGGACCTGATCAACCGGGCTCCAAACATCTCTCCGACCATCCGGACCGACACCTGCATCCGGCTGGGCCTCTGCGGACCGGACGGCCAGCAACTGGACTTGTCCCAGCGATTCATCAGCTATCTGAAGGACTTCTTCACCGGCAACATGGGCACGAGTTTCTACTGGAAGGGTACGCCGGTCATCGACGTGATCCTGCCCGCCCTCGGATGGACGCTCCTCCTGATCGGGACCTCCACGGTCATCACGATCCTGATCGGGATGGTGGTCGGCGCGCTCTCGGCACAGATGCGTGGCCGTCCCTTCGATATCGCGGCGACCGGGCTTGGGCTCTTCTTCTACGGGATGCCTTTCTTCTGGCTCGCCCTCATCATGCAGCTCTCGTTTACGCGGCCGCAGTTCGGGCTCAACTGGTGGCCCGTCTTTCCCTCGAGTCAGGAGTACGACTTCTCGATTGCGGTCTTCAGTTGGACGAAGGTCTCGAACCTGCTGAGTGCCCTCTATCATCTCATTCTGCCGGCGACCACGCTGGCCCTCGGGACCGTGGCCGGCGTGGCGCTCGTGATGCGGAACTCCCTGATCGACGTGATGACGGAGGACTATGTCGTCACGGCACGGGCCAAGGGTCTCCCGTCGAGACTGATCTTGCGGCGCCACGTGTTACCCAACGGTCTCCCGCCCATGGTCACACTCATCGCGTTGGACATGGCGTTCATCTTCGGCGGCGCGTACCAAGTCGAGTACGTCTTCTCGTACCGGGGCATCGGCTGGGTGACGATCACCGCGATCAACGCGTTCGATTTTCCCGTGCTTCAATTCGTCGTGGTGCTCGGAGGAATCGCGGTGGTCATCGCGAATTTTGTGGCGGATCTGATCTTGCTCAAGATCGATCCAAGGATCAAGGTGGCGTGAGGCGTCCCTATGGCGTATCCGTCGAGTTCGGTCGTGTACTGGTTCCGGCGAAGGTTCGGCATATCCGAGGTCCGGCGGGAGAAGCTCGTCCTCACGATGACGCGGTTTCGGGAGATCTCGAGTGCCGTCGTCCATCACCGGATGGGCGGGATTGGAGTCGCCATCCTCGCGTTTTTCGTGACGATGGCCCTGGTTGCCCCGTTGCTCCCGCTGCCGTACTGGGATGCGAGCCTGTTCCCGTCGTTTCAGGATCCGTCGTGGGCCCACCCGTTCGGAACGGACCAAAACGGCCGGGACATCCTCGCCCGCGTGGTCTGGGGCTCGCGGGTATCGCTCCTCGTCGGCTTCCTCGCCAGTGTGATCGCCGGCGTGCTGGGGACCCTCGTCGGCCTGGTCGCCGGCTTCTGGACCGGGTGGCGGGACGAGGTTCTCATGCGGATCAACGACATCTTGCTCTCCCTGCCCTGGCTCGCCCTGTTGATCGTCCTGGCTCAGATTCTCGGAGGCCAGCTCAGCCTATCCGTAATCATCCTCACGATTGGTCTCACCAGCTGGAACTTTACCGCCCGCGTCGTCCGGGCGCAGGTGTTGAGCGTCAAGGAGCGAGTGTTCGTCGAGAGGGCGAGAGCGTCCGGCGCGAGCGGGATAACGATCCTCCGCAAGCACATCTTCCCGAACGTCTTCCCGCTGGTGTTCGCTAACACGATCCTGACCGTTGCCGTGGCCATCCTGTCGGAAAGCACCCTCGCGTTCCTCGGCAAGGTGCAGGTCGGCACGCTGAGCTGGGGGGTCATCCTCCATGAGGCGGAGGCGAGCAGTGCGATCATCAACGGACACTGGGCGTGGATCGTGATGCCTGGGTTGTCGCTCGTCACCGTCATCCTCGGATTCTCGCTCCTCGGCTACGCCCTGGACGAGATCCTGAACCCGAAACTCCGCGAGAGGTGAATGGACGGCCCTCATCGAGGTCGACCACCTCAAGACGTATTTCGATACGCGCTCCGGGACCGTACGGGCCGTCGATGACGTTTCATGGAAGCTCGAGAAGGGCGAGAGTCTCGGACTCGCGGGGGAGAGCGGCTGCGGCAAGACGACGACGGCGCTGTCGATCATTCGCCTGCTGCCGAAGAATGGGCGGATTGTCGATGGCCACATCCGGTATTCGGGGAAAGACCTTGCGACGATCAAGGAGTCGGAGCTCCGGAGGATTCGCTGGAAGCACATCGCGATCGTCTTCCAGGGAGCGATGAACGCCCTCAATCCCGTCAAACGCGTCAGTTGGCAGATCGCCGAGGCGATCGCACTGCACGACAACATGTCCTTCGACGAGGCGCAGGGTCGCGTCGTGGAGCTCCTCGAACTCGTCGGGATCAACCCCGCGAGAAAGGACGAGTATCCGCACGAGTTTTCGGGCGGGATGCGTCAGCGCGTGATGATCGCGATGGCCCTCGCCTGCCGGCCAAAGATCGTCATCGCGGACGAACCGGTGACCGCGCTGGATGTAATGATCCAGGCCCAGATCCTGGAACTCCTCACGAAGTTGCAGAAAGAACTCGATCTGTCGATGATCCTGATCTCCCACGACCTTTCCGTCATCGCGCAGACCTGCGACAGGGTCGCGATCATGTACGGCGGGAAGATCGCGGAATATGGGCCGGCGGAGGAGGTATTCCTCGATCCACAGCATCCATACACACAAGGGCTGCTCCGATCCTTTCCGGACATCTACGGTCCGAGGGACCTGCCTCCGTGGATCCCAGGACAGCCACCGAACCTCCTCGAACCGCCCGAAGGTTGTCGGTTCCACGAGCGATGTCCCCTCGCCTTTGCAGAATGTCTCGTCCGAGAGCCGCCTCTTTACGAGACCCGGCCGGGTCACCTCGCATCGTGCCACCTCCGGGCGCCATCGAACTGAGGGGATCGATTGGTACCGCTTCTTCGGGTTCGGAACCTGCGGGTTTGGTTTGACGTCCGAATGGGTCTCATCGCCGGCTTCCTCGGACAAGAGACGAAGCACGTTCGGGCCGTGGACGGGGTTTCCTTCGACGTGCAACGCGGGGAGGTCTTTTGTTTGGTCGGGGAGTCGGGATGCGGGAAGACGACCACCGGGAAGGCGCTCATCCGGCTGAACGATCCCACGGGGGGCAACATTTTCTTCGACGTGCCGGACGATGAGTGGAATCGGCTCGGGGCGCTCGAAGCGCGACTGGCGACGCTTTATCCTTACGTCTCTGCGCTCGGCCCACGGGAGACCCGCCAGGCGTACGCCGACTGGGCTCGGGTGCAGGCGTTGGCCGACCAGGTCGAGTCGACGAGGCACCCTCGCGGCAGCGCGGGGCGCGTGCTCCGGCGCGAACGATACGAGAAGACCATCGCGTTCCTCAACGAGCGCGAGCAAGCCCTCCAAGACGGAGTCGACACGATGATCAAGCGGTTGACGACCAAGGAGCGGAATCGGATCGAGGTGTTGCAAACCCTCGGCCTTTGGTTCAAACCGACACGGGCGCGAAAGCTCCATCGCCTCGAGGATGAACTGGAAGAAGGACGATATCAGTTGACCCGATCCGAGTCCCTGCGCACTCGGACGGGGCAAAACAAGCGCAAAATCCGACGCCTCGAAAGAAGGCTGGCGGCGATGCGAGAACATGTGGGGACCGACGATCCAATGGTGCGGAGCCGCGCGGAGGCGCTTCGTCAGGAACTCGCGGAGAAAGAGAAGCGTCTCACGGAGCAGGAGCTGGGCCGGGTCCGCGAGGAGCAGAAACTGGTCCGGGGACTGCTGGATCAACTTGGCAGTCAAGGGTCACCCGCATCCGAAGACGAACTCGGGTCCCTCAACGCCTCCATCGCGGGTGTTCGGTCGCAGGGTGGCCCCGGGCTCGACGCGTGGGAAACCCGCGCGGCCATCGACGAAATCCGGGAGCGATACGACCTCTCGACGTGGGGGGCGAAGGGGGCTGCGCTCGTCGGGACCCGTCCCGGTCGCCGAAGGCGGTTGCGCCGCCAGATGCGTGGGCTCCGGCGGCGGATGCAAATCATCTACCAAGACCCGTACGAATCCTTGAATCCCAAGCTCTCGATCTACGACATCGTCTCGGAGCCGCTCGTCGCGAACCATATCACCTCGACGGTGGGCGAGGCGGAAGCCGTCGTGGCGAAGGCCCTCGAGGATGTCGGGCTTCGGCCCGCGAGCGAATACATGTTCCGGTATCCGCACGAGCTCAGCGGCGGTCAGCGGCAGCGCGTTGGCATCGCGACGGCGCTCGTTGTGGACCCGGACTTCATCGTGGCCGACGAACCGGTGAGCATGCTCGACGCCAGCGTGCGAACGGAAATCCTCGCGCTCCTCCTGGAGCTGAAGACCAGACGCGACCTGACGTACCTCTTCATCACGCACGACCTCGGGCTGGCGTGGATCCTCGCCGACCGGATCGCCGTCATGTACCTGGGGAAAATCGTGGAGACGGGGGACGGCCCGGAGATCATCCGGAATCCGCGCCACCCGTATACGAAGGCCCTGATCTCCGTCGTGCCATCCCCGAACCCCTCGGTTCAGCGAGAGAAGATCATCCTTCACGGCGAGCGCCCAAATCCCGTGGACATCCCGGCCGGCTGCCGGTTCCATCCGCGTTGTCCCATGGCCGTCGGGATTTGCGGGTGGAATGCCGAGGAAGTGCGAGACGAGTTGAAGAAATTGCTCAACGAAGACCGGGAGCAGTTCCCCGAGTCCGCTCGCGTCACCGACGTCGGGATGAACGGGCCGCTCGGGCTGACCCTCACGACGTCCGATCCGGGACAGGTTGAGGAGTATCTTTGGAAACGGCTCCAAGCGGTCGCACTCGGTCGGCCCGCCCTCGGGGCGATCCGCAAGGCGAATGTCCAGGCCGGAAGATTAGAACTGATCCTCCACGAACCGGTCGAGCCCCCACTCCGCCAGATCACCCGCAACGTCTCGGTCGCATGCCACTTGGTCGAGCCAGAGAGCGTCATCCAACAGGCCGTTGGCGTTGGCGCTTGAGCTCTAGAGCCGACCTTCGACATATGCCATGGCGGCATGGCCCACGGCGTCGGCTCGTCGGAGAAGGCCTCCGAGACGCGCCTCCGCGTCCGTGCGAAACGACTCATCCCGGATCGACTCGAGGTTGACGCGGGCGTTGAGGCTCGCTCCGCGGGTTGCCGCTTCCGCGAGGAGGATCGCGACCGCGGCATCCGTGACGGCACCCCGATTTCCTTTCTTGGCCGCGGTCTCGGCCAGCTCGAGTGCTTCCAGGCATAGCTCCATCGTCTCGATCGGCACTTCGGTGGCCGTCCGGTACGCGGCTTGCATCGCCTCGACCCGGGACGCCCTCTCGGCCTCCGTCGATTTCGGGAGACGCCGAGCCGCCATCACGGCTTCGTAGGCGCGCGCATCCTCCTCGATCAGCGCCTCGAGACGGTCCTGCACGTTCCTCGCCCTTGCCTCGAGCTGCGCAAGCTCCGACTCGACCCCCTCGTAGCCTTGCTTACCCCGGGCGAGGCCCGCGACCATCCGACTCAGGGCCACGGACAGCGCGCCCGCGAGCGCGGAGACGCTTCCCCCGCCCGGCGTCGGCGTCGGAGCCGCGACCGCGGCGAGGAACTCCTTGAGCGTGCGGTCCTTTACTCCCACAGGCGTGTCTCCAGAATCTGCTCTCGATGGAACCGAACGAGCTTGAAGTATTGGGTCGCTCCGTTGACGAGGGCATCGAGCGGCACCAGGCCGATGATCTCGCTCTCCGCGATCTCGACGCCTTCTCTCGCCGCGAGAGAGCGGATCGCTTCGAAGGCTTGGACGAGCGACGTCTTGCGATAATCCACCATGTTCATGGAGACCTGAACGAGTCCGCGATCGGCGAGCTCGAATCCTTTCGCCCGGACGGCCGGCAGCCCACCATCGCTCTCCCGGATCGCCTTCGCGATGCGCTTCGCCACGCCGACATCCGTGGTCCGGAGGTTCACGTTCCAAGCGATGAGGACGGGCCGCGCGCCGACGATGCACGCCCCCGCGGTCGGATGGAGCCGCGGCGGCCCGAAGTCGGGCTTTCGATCCGGGTTCGTCGCGATCTCGGTCTTCAAGCCCTCGTACTCCCCCCGGCGGACATCAGGAAGAGCGCGGCGATCGGGGCGGGTGGCAGCGGCCTCGTACAGATAGACCGGGACCTGAAGCTCATCGGCGATTCGCTTTCCGACGGACCGGGCGAGGACGACGCAATCGTCCATCGTGACGCCCGCAATCGGGACGAACGGAAGGACATCCAGAGCTCCGACGCGCGGATGCTCACCGCGATGCCGATTCATGTCGATCAGCTCGACAGTCTTCGTCGCGCCTCGGAACGCCGCCTCCGCCACGGACGTGCGATCGCCGACGAAAGTGATGACAGACCGATTGTGGTCCGCGTCCATCTCCTGATCCAGGACTCGAACGCCGGGCACGGAGGCGATCGCTTGGGCGATGGCATCGACCACCTCCTTGCGGCGCCCCTCGGAGAAATTCGGGACGCACTCCACGATCTCCGGCATGTGGGAGCCTGCGGGGCGACGAACGTCCGGGTTCATTAAACTCTTTCCCGGACTCTCCGGTGTGCGATTCAACCGCGGAAACATTAAGTAACGAGAACCTTGTGGCGCGGACCGGTCTCCCTGCGGTGGTGTGGGAATAACGGGCCGCGTTCGGGTGTTCGCGTCCTTCCTCACCGTCGCCACCGTCGCCGCGACCCTCCTCTTGGCGATTCCCGTCGGGACCCAGGCGATTCCGCTTCTCACGGAGGCGGTCGGCGAGACAGCCGTCTTGTGGAACGCTCCGGACATCGCGGTAGCCAACGTCCTCGTTCGCGTCGACGTCGAGGACCCATTGGGCGCGCAAGCGAGTGACACACGGACGGTGAGCCTGACCCTTCAATCGCCGGTCGCCCTGATCATCGCGGTCCTGATCGCCATCGTCCTCGTCCTCTTCCTGCTCTTCGGATTCCTCCGAGCCCGCAAGAAGTCGGCGCCGCCGGCCGGACCGCCGCCGAGTCCTCCGGTCGCCCCGACGATCCTGCCTCCGGTCGGAGCCGCGACGGTCACACCGGGACTCGCACCGGACAAGAAAGTCTGTCCCCGATGCCACACGATGGTGAACGTCATCGACGTGACGTGCTTCTTCTGCGGATACAAGTTCGCGGAAGAAGCGAAGCCGCCACCGTAAGGATATTATCGCAATGCCTCTTTGAAGGTCGCATTCCCATGCGAAAGGACGAAGAGTTCAGCGAGTGGTACAACGAGGTCATCGAGCGCTCGGAACTCAGCGACAAGCGCTATCCGATCAAGGGAATGAACGTCTGGCGTCCGTACGGATGGGCGATCATGAAGCTGATCGACCAGGCGATCCGCGACGAGTTCGACTCGACCGGGCACGGCGAGGTCAACTTCCCGGTCCTGATCCCGGAGTCGGAGTTCAAGAAGGAAGCGGAGCACGTCAAAGGCTTCGAAGGCGACGTGTTCTGGGTTACGCGCGGCGGCTTCAACGAGCTCGACATCAAACTCGTGCTCCGGCCGACGTCGGAGACCGCGATGTACCCCATGTTCAAACTCTGGATCCGCAGCCACGCGGACCTGCCGCTCAAGGTGTACCAGATCGTCCCGGTCTTCCGGTACGAGACGAAGATGACCCGGACGTTCATGCGCGTTCGGGAGATCCACTTCTTCGAGGCTCACACCGCGCACGCGACGTTCGAGGATGCGGAGCAGCAGATCCACGAGGACCTGCAGATGAACGAGCGGGTCATGCGCATGCTCGCCCTGCCGTACATCGTGTCGCGCCGGCCGGACTGGGACAAGTTCCCTGGGGCCGCCTACAGCCTCGGATCGGACACCCTCCTACCATCCGGGCGCGCGGCGCAGGTCGCGACGTTCCACCAGTACCGCGACAATTTCGCGAAGGTGTACGACGTCACGTACGAGACCGAGTCGGGCGAACACAAGTATGTGCACCAGACAACCGACGGAATGAGCGAACGGCTCCTCGGCGCGGTGATTTCCATCCACGGGGACGAGAAAGGACTTATCCTCCCGCCGGCCGCGGCTCCGGTCCAAGCGGTCGTCGTGCCCATCCTGGAGAAGGGTCGGCAGGAAGAGATGCTCCTCGAGGCGCAGCGGCTCTTCCTCGAGCTGCGGGAGCGGATGCGCGTGAAGCTGGACGACCGCGACATTCGGCCGGGGGAGAAGTACTATTACTGGGAGGCGCGCGGTGTCCCGCTCCGGGTGGAACTCGGACCTCGGGACCTCGCAAACCAATCGGTCACCGTCGTCCGACGGGACACGGGCGAGAAGAAGGAGCTGCCGCGAGAATTGCTGCCGGACCGCCTGCGATCCGTCCTCGAGCTCATGCAGCTCGCCATGTGGAACCGGGCCGAGAAGATCCTCCAGGACAACACCTTCACGATCACGAAACTGGAAGACGCTCGAGACGGATTCAACCGGATGGGCTGGTGCGGCAAGGAAACCTGCGGAAAGGCGATCGCCGAACGAACCGGCATGAGCGTCCTCGGGACCCCGTTCTATCCGGAGCCGTTCGAGGGCAAGTGCATCGTTTGCGGCGAGAAGACCAAGCAGGTCGTTTACGCCGCCAAGGCGTACTGAACGCCGGGCTATCGCAGCGTCCCGCTGTACAAGATCGTCGTCGAGGAAATCAGGACTTGGTAGTCGGTCGGGTAGCGCACTGCGTCGACGAGAAGGCGGTCACCGGCGACAATCGCCGTTCCGTTTCCGAAATATACGGCGCCGTCGGCGGGCCAGTTCAACGTGCTGAATGTTTTGTACACCGCCGTCTGGCCCCCTGGAGCGATGAGTTGGAGGTGCACGGTTGCCGGGCTCAGACCGAGGGGTGTCGAGGCGATCTCGAGGCTCCAGTTCTTCCCGTCGCCGGTCTTGCTGAGGACGACCCCCATGATTTGGGGCCCGTTCCCGGCCGGCGTCAGGAGCCCGGAGACCATGACATACAGGACCGCGGCGAGGACCACCGTGATGGCGACGAGCAAGATCGTCGCGATGACGGGCGATACCGCCTGACGGTCGCATCGAATCGCCGGTCGCATGTCGACTCCCAGGAACACGAAAGATTCTCCCGACGACCCTTAAGTCCTCTCTCGCCCGTATCAAAAGGGGAAATGTGACGGCGGCCTGTGAAGGTCCTCACTTCCGATAGAGGAGCATGCCGACGATGCCGAACCCTACCAGGACGATCGTCACCGCATAGGCGCCGATCCACTCCGGCCGCAAGAGGTTCCACGAGCCGTACGTGAATCCCCAGATCAGATAGAACAGGATCCCCGCGAGGAAGGCGAGGGCGTAAAACCAGAACGCGACCGCCCGGGGGAAGGCCACCTCGGCCATGTCGCGAGCAAAGGTCCACCGAGTAAAAACCTTTCTCGTCACGCCTTCGGGGGGCTTCGGCGCCGGAGCGGAGCGATCGTTCGGACCAGCCGCCCGCGGGTTCGCGCCCACCACGCGTCGACCCTCGGGTATGACCCGGGGTTCTCCTCGACCCAGAAGAGGAACGCGAAGACAAGGAAGAGCGCTGCGAGACCGATCAACAGGTAGAACGGCCAGCGTGGGATCGGTTCTTTCACGCCGAAGGCGGAGTCGGGCAGGAGGCCGTCCACACCGAGCACCGTCAGGTTCACGTTCCCTCGACATGCCGGCGGCGTGCACGGATTCGTGGCGTTCGCGCTCGTCGCGAGATTCCACTGCGCATCCGTGAAGAATCCCCGGGAGGCCATCCGGAACGGCGTCATCGTCCCACTCACGTTGCCTGCGAAGTCGACCGAGAACCGGACGAAGTAGCTCGACTGAGAGAAAATCGATCCGTGCGGCATGTCCCGACTATTGACGGCCGTCGCCACGGTGAAGTTCAGCAGCCGGGAACTCCCCGGGTCCACGCGGGAGGCGGTCCAACTCCACGCCCGCGTCCCCGTCTCCGATATCTTGGGATACGCGTACGGCCACGAGGAGTCGAGGGCGACGCTCTCGTCGATGGTCGCGTAACGGTAGATGCTCGCATTCAACGCCACATTGATCATCGGCTCGGTGTACGTCGAATTGAAGTAGAACTCGAATCGCCCACTGTCCCCGGGGGCCAGTTCGGGCGACGCTCTGACCGAAATGAGTTTGGTCACCTTGCCGACCGCGCCCCAATCCTCCGCGGTCGCCGGCGGAATCAAGACCACGGCGAGGACCAGGAAGGCGAGGGCCAAGGCCGGGGCCCGCATGATGCGCGCCGAAGCGGGTCGCTCTTCATATAGGTATCGCGAAGTGTATCGAAGAAAAGAGTGAAACCGAGTCCGCCGTTCGCCGAAGCGTTGCGCGCGATCGCGGTCCCAAGAGAAAATGCAGAGGCGCTGCTCCGCAAGTTGCTGAGTGAACGTCTCGTCGACCGCACGATGAAGACCGAGAAGCGAGACGATGAGGTTTTGATTCCGGTCCGGGCGGCGCCCGCCTTCGACCTCGGCCCCTTTCGAGCTTGGATAGAGGACCGCCCTTCGCTTCCGATCCGCGTCACGCAGCGCGACCCACGTCAGGAAATCCGCGAACGATTGCGTGCGGCGGGCATTCCGGTCGAACGTGCGCCTCGGCGGTGGGAGCGAATCGGAGACGTCCTGGTCCTCCGATTTCCACCGGGTGAGCCGAGGGAAGCTCCGACAATCGCGAAGATCTTCGGCACGGTCCTCCGTGCCCGAACGGTCGTTCAGGACGTCTCGGGGATTCACGGGCCTCTGCGCGTCCCCGACGTTCGCCTGCTGTGGGGAAACGGGACGGAAACGGTGCATGTCGAGGGAGGCATCCGATACGCGCTCAACGTCGCGCGCGTAATGTTCTCGTCCGGGAACCTCGCGGAACGAATCGGCATCGCGGACCGCGTGCGCCCGGGCGCGGTCGTCGTGGATCTGTTCGCGGGAATCGGCTACTTCTCACTCCCAATCGCGGTTCGAAGCCGCGCGGAAACCGTATACGCGTGCGAGCTCAATCCGATGAGCTTCCGATACCTGGTCGAAAACATCCGGCTCAACCGCACGACGAATCTCGTGCCTTTGCTCGGTGACTGCCGGGACGTGGCGCCGCCGCGGGTCGCGGACTGGGTCATCATGGGCCACTTCGACTCCCGAGAATATCTCGATGTGGCCTTCCAGACGCTCCGAGGAAACGGAACGATCGTCTACCACGAGCTGTGTCCGAAGGAGCAGTATCCGGACGCCCTGACCCGCAGACTCGCAACCGCTGCACGGGCCCACTGGATGGACGTCCGCGCGATTCACACGCGGATTGTGAAATCGTACGCCCCGGGAATCGTCCACTCCCGAGCAGAAGTGGAGGTTACACGCCAGAGTCGACCGTGACCGACCGAAACACTGATAGGGGATGAGTTTACTCGGGACGTCGGTGATGGGAATGAATTGCCACAAGTGTGGAACGCTGCTGCCCGCGGAAGCGGCCTACTGTCCGTCGTGCGGCGCGCCCCGCAGTGAGATCGACCACTTCGTGCGCGAGACGGAACGGGCCGTGATCCTGGCCCTGACGACCGGCACCGAGGCGTTGGACCGTGCGGTCAAGGACCTCCAGCCCGCGTTCGACAAGGCGGTCCAGACCTTGCGGCCCGCGGTCGAGGCCGTCGGCAAGGCGACGAACGACGTGGTCGTCGCCATGACGCCCGCGGCGGAGGCCACGGTACGGGTCGCCCGAGAGGTCGCGGACAAGACGATCGCGGCCGTGAAACCCGCGGTCACGAAGGCCACGGAACGCACGGGAAACGCCGTCCACAAGATCCGGGAGAAGGTCCGAACCGGTCGGCAACCCTGACGATCCCGGGAGTGCCATCCAAACCGTTTTCTACGCATCCGGGCCTAGTGGATACGTGGGTCGGAGCGCTGGAATTGGACTCTGTGGAGTCCTCATCCTATTGCTGACGGCATTGACCGTCTCCGCCGGACCGGCCACGGCGGTCGCGCCGCGCCCCCTCGCGAGTCCGGCGGGTGCGCTTCTGGTGACGTTCGACATCCAAGTCGACGCCGGTGCGGCCGACTACGTGCACCGGGCCGCACAAGCCGCCATCGCATCGAATCAGGATCTCGTCATCGTGATGAACACGCCGGGTGGATTGCTCTCGAACATGGTCCAGATCATCAATTCCACGCAGGAGGTCCAGAATCACGGGCTCGCTGTCTACACGTTCGTGCCGCCCGCGGCGTTCGCGGCGTCTGCCGGGAGTTACATCGCCCTGGCGTCGAATGCGATCTACATGGGGAATGCGTCGGTGATCGGACCGTCGACCCCGTACATCATCGGCGGGGACCCGAGCCAGGTGCAGCACGTGCAGAACTTCGCGAGGGCCCTCATCACATCCCTCGCCCAGGCCCACGGGTACAACGTGACCGCCGCGATCGACATGGCCCAAAACAACACGGCCTTCTCCGGCACCGAAGCGGCCGCAATCGGCCTCGTGACCGGGATGGCCCAGAGCTTCAGTGACTTCCTCGCAAAGGTCGGCTTGAACAGCGTTCCGGTGACGCCGTTCGAGGAACCGCTGTACGACCGGTTCCTCAGCTTCCTGAGCGATCCGACGGTCGACGGCCTCTTCATCCTCATCGGGATCATCGCCCTCGTCCTCGACCTCTTCCACCGGACGCTCTTCCTGAGTGTCGTCGCGGTCATCTTCATCGCGCTCGGCTTCCTCGGTGCGCAGGTGATCGGCGCGTCCGTCGTTGGGATCCTGATCCTGATCATCGCGGCGGCCCTCGTCATCCTGGAGGTGAAGGCAGGCCACGGATTCTTCGCGATCACGGGCATCGTCCTCGGTCTCGCGGGGACCTACCTCCTCGCATACAATGTGGAGTACTCGCCCTCCCCGTATGGGGTCACGCAGTACGTCATCCTCGGAGGCACGGGCGCCGCCCTGGTCGTCGCGTTCCTGTACCTCACTCGAATCCGAAAGGCGCTGATGGCTCAACCGAAGCTCATCGATCCCACGCGGATCGTCAACATGACCGGGCGCGCCGCGACGGACCTGGTTCCGGGGAAGGATGGCGTCGCGAACGTCGGGGCCGAGGACTGGACGGCGCAGTCCGATCAGTTCATCCCGAAGGGCACTTTGATTCGCGTCACCGGGTACGGCGATGGGAAAATTCAGGTCACGGTCGCCACGCAGGAAGGACCCGAACCTCCGAAGTCGAACGAACCCTCGCCGGCGCCGCCTTCTTCGCCGTAGGCCGCGCGTTCAAGTTCGGTGCTTCCGAACTTTCAGGGTGACGTTGTCCGGATCGACCGCGGTCACAATGACCGGCTCCCCGCGGGCGATGTCCTCCTCCGCGACCGCGCTCCACGATTCGTGCTCGACATGCACGACCCCTTTCGCGGTGGCCTTCATCGGGACCAAAGCGCGACCGGTCTTGCCGACGAGCGTGTCGCCGGAGAAGTAGCGCTGCGTGATGACCTTCGTCGTTGTCTGCTGAAACGCGAAGGCGAGTCCCACGCCGATCATGACAATCAGGATGCCCGAGGCGAGGTAGTCGAAGCGGGTGACGAGCCATCCGTGGACGATCAGGAAGATGCCGAACGCGACGACGGCCAGGACGACCAGGACCGAGCGGATGCCGTAGAGGAAGAGCCGATCGAGGAGACTCGATACCGGCACGTCCGGGCTCTTACTTGTCATCCCCTCTCGCAGCTCCCTCGGCCGAGGCGAGCACGCCCCGGAACGGCCGGATGAGCTCGGTGAATTCGAGCGGCAGGATGAATTTCGTGGCGGGGCTGTTCCCGAGCGCCTTGAGGGCGTCCAGATACTGGAGCATGAGCGTTTTCTCGTCCACACCCTTCGCGGCTCCGAAGATCGTCGAGAGGGCTTGCGCGTAGCCTTCGGCGTTCAAGATCGCGGCTTGTCTCCCGCCTTCCGCACGGAGGACAGCGGACTGCTTGTCCCCTTCCGCGATGGTGACCGTCGCGGTCTTCCTCCCGTCGGCTTCGATGACGACGGCACGCCGGCTCCGCTCGGCGGACATCTGGAGAATCATCGCGTCCGTGACGTTCTTCGGAGGCAGGATCTCCCGGATCTCGACGTTCGTCACTTTGACGCCCCAACGGGTCGTGACCTCGTCGAGCTTCGTGCGGAGGAGCGCGTTGATCTCCTCGCGCTTCGACAGCACCTCGTCGAGGATGATATCGCCGACAACAGCGCGGAGCGTCGTCGTGGCGATCCCCATCGCGGCTCCCTCGAAGTTGTTCACCCGGATCACGGAGTCCGCTGCGCTCGCGACCTTGAAGTACACAATGAAATCGACGTCCACCGGGGCGTTGTCCTTTGTGATGCACGTCTGGTGCGGGATCGTCAGGAATCGTTCCCGCAAGTCCACTCGGACCGGCTTGTCAATCCCCGGAATCACGACGACGATCCCGGGCCCCTTCTCCGCCTGGGCTTTCCCGAGTCGGAAGTTCACGATCCGCTCGTATTCCTTGACGACCTTGAGGCTGGCGAAAAGAAGGATGAGGACAATGATGACGAAGACGAACGCGCCGACCGCGGCGCCAACGAGATCGGCGCCCTGGAGCGCAGTCACCGAACCGAGGTCGAGCAGGCTCGCAAACCCCCACATACCATATCCCCGGGGTATGATGCCCGCTCCCCGACTTAAGGCCATTGTCGGACTTCCGCAACCCTTCGTGCGCGCGAATTGAAACCTTTATCTCGGGGTGCAAGCGGGTATTGAAAAGCCTCTCGCTTGGGCGGCCCGGTTGGGTAATTATATAGAAGTCCACACGATGAATGACTGATGAAACGCGACCGGGTCCTCGAAGAGACGAGGATCGCGGACGGTTACGTCGGAGGGGGAAACGGAAATTCAAGCGAGTAGAAGCCCCGGCTACGCAACCCGTCTCGCGGACGTGCTACAGCGCGCCGATGCATGGGTCGTCCGGGTAGCGCAGAACGGATATGGGGTCGATATTTCAGGACACACGCCCGATCACCTCCGCACGGTGGACAATTTTCTCGGCGAGCGCTTTCGCGAACGCCTCATGCAAGATCCACAGCGATACCCAGATGCCGTAATCGCGCTAGGCAGCTACCTGGGCGAGGTCTTCGTCCGGAGCTTGGACGGTTGGTGGCATTTTCCGGATTCCTTCCAGATGATCGCTCTCTATTTGTCGTGGAACCTAGCGAAACGGACGGAGCGCTACTGCTACGTTATGGTCCGTGGGCAACGGATTTACGTCTTTGGGGCAGCGAAAGCAGGCATTCAGCGGACATCGAGTGAGTTTTCCCTCTATGAGTTTTATCAGGGCTGGGCTCGGTATCTTAAAAACAAGCCCTTTCCCCCGAACAATCGTTAGATGCGACAATTTAAGCCCGCACCTATATCGCTATGCGCGGAATCGTTGGACCAAAATCCGAGAATCCCAATTTTGGCGAAACGGGGAAATCTAGCGTTTCCATCCCTGACCCCCCTTATCAATGCCTGCTAGCTCGCATGGCTACCTTTATCCTGTTTGGGTAGGTTCGGTGGTTTGTGTCCCCGGAGGACCGACTCCAGACCGTCTTGCACGGCTCCGAGGAGGTCGTCACCCGCGAGGAGTTGCGGACGCTCCTCGATCGAACCGACACTCCGCGGGCGTACGTCGGACTCGAGCCGTCCGGGCTGATGCACATCGGCACCGCGTTCGTCATCGGATCGAAGGTCGGAGACCTCCTTCGCGCCGGCTTTCACGCGATCATCTTCCTCGCCGATTGGCATGCGTACATCAACGACAAACTCGGTCGGAACCTCGAGAACCTGCGCATCTGCGCGGAGTACTTCAAGGACGGGTTCCGGGCGGTCGGCGTGCCGGACTCCGTCGAATACCTCTACGCGAACGAATTCGTCCGCCACCCGGAGTACTGGCAGAACGTGATCCAAGCCTCGAAAGCCTCGACGGTTGCCCGGATCCGACGGGCGCTCACGATCATGGGCCGGAAGGAGGAAGAGGCGGACCTCGATGCGTCGAAGCTCATCTACCCGGCGATGCAGGTCGCCGACATCCACTGGATGGACCTGGACCTCGCACTCGGCGGCATGGACCAGCGGCATGCGCACATGCTGTACCGCGACGTGGCCCCGAAACTCGGGTGGAAGCAGGTCGTCGCGCTGCACACGCCCCTCCTCCCCGCCCTCGATGGCGGCGGTCGCATGGACCTCGTCGCGGGGAAAATGTCGAAGTCCCGACCGGACGCCAGCATCCTTCTGAACGATGGTCCGCGCGAGGTCGAACGAAAGATCGGGAAGGCGTTCTGCCCCGCCAAGGAGCCGGTCGGCAATCCGGTCCTCGAGATTGCGCGACTGATCCTCTTTCCTCGTCGAGGGAAGTTGATGATCCCGAGAGATCCAAAGTTCGGCGGCGATGTCGTCTACGAGTCAGTCAACGAGCTCGCGAAGTCGTACGCGAACGGGGAACTGCACCCGAAGGACTTGAAGGCGGGCGTCACCGCGGGCCTGAACGGCGAGCTCGCACCCGTGCGGAAGTACTTCGAGGCACACCCGGAAAATCTCGAGGCCGTTCAACGGATCACGCGGGCCGGGTGAGCCGCTGCGGCGGAACACGCAGGCCGCGTATATCGCGGGGCTCGCCAGCGCGTTGCTCCTCGTCAGCGGTTGGACCGGCGCACGGCCGGTGAACCGCTTCTTCGTCCTCCTCGAGGACATCTTTGGGACGAGGCCGTTCCTCATCATCCTGGCGTACGTCTTCGTGGGCCTCGCCTCTCTCGGTGGGGTCGCGGTTCTCCTGGGCGGCTATCTAATTTGGATCGACCGCGTCCGAACCGGACGGATGCTGATCTTGATCGGCTCCGGTGCCGGATTCTTCACCCTGTTGTTTTTCGTCGTCTCGAACCTCCGACGGGAAGAATTCTCTCTCCTCTTGAGCGTCCTCCCGATCGTGCTCGGGATCGCGATCGGAATCGTCGCGCGATTCTGGGCCAAGGCGACCCCGATCCTGTGACCACTTAAAGAGGCGGAACCGAGGACGCCGCCGTGCCTCGTGGATTCGCCACTTGCCCGCGGACCATCACGAGGAGCACGAACCCCAGGAAGGCGAGGGCGGCCGCCAGGGTGAACGGGACCGACGTCTCGAACGCGATCGTGGGCCCGAACGAATCGGCCAGGAGGCCCGCGACGAGGAGGCCTACCGCCCCGCCCAGCAGCTGGAAGGCGAAGATCAGTCCGAACGCCGCGCCTTGAAGCCGGCGGTGGCTCGACTCGGCGACGAATGAGAAGAGCGCGGGATACGTCAGGAAGAGAGCCGAACCCAGAGTCCAGAATGTGACGAGCACGACGCGCAGATCGTTGACGAGCGCGCCGACCAGACCCGCGATCGTGAGGGCGGCGTACGATGCGACGAGCGCTCGGTATCGCCCGAACCGGCGGCTCACGCGTCCGAAGAAGAACGCGGCCACGCTGCCTGCGAGGATCCAGAGGGCCACCGCGACCCCCGACAAATCACTGGGCAGCCCAAACTTCTCGTGCAGGAGGAGTGGGCCGAAGTAGCTGAAGATGTTGAACACGGCCCCGCCGAGGGCGAGCGGAAGAAGCCAGAGACGGACGTCCCGCAAGACGCCGAGGTAATTCCGGGCCGACGGGACGGGCTGAGGCGGAGGCGAGGACCGACCGCGGGCGAGCGACAGACCGACCGCTACGGCGAGCAAGTTCAAGCCGCCCCACAGGACGAATGGCGATTGCCAGCCGATCGCGACGGCCAGCACGGCGCCGCTGCCCAGTCCCAAGATGACGCCCGCATCGCCGAAAGCGCTTTGGAATCCCATCGACCGGTCGAGTCCGGGGCCCTGGAACTCGCGGCCGATCCAGGAGATTCCGACGGGATGGTAGAAGCTCGCGCCGATCCGAGAGACGGCGACGAGGACGAGCAGGGTCCAGAAACTGGAGGACAATGTGACGAGGAGCGAGCCGAGGCCGAGGATTGCGATTCCGATCGGCAAGAAGCGAGATGGATCCCGCCGATCCGACATGATGCCGAAGAGGAATTGGAACACGGCGGTCACGACGAGGGCGATGCCGCCGAGGAGGCCGACCTCCGCGGGCCCGAAACCTCCGAACTGGGATTGCAGGACGACGATCTGGCCTGCAAGCATTGTGACGGCGCCGTCGTTCGTCAGGTGGTAGATCGAGTTCGCGAGGAGGACCCGGCGGTCGCCGCCCACCCGGCCGGCGATGCACGCTCGGCTTATAGGATTAGCCTCGAACAGCCCTGGGCGGAGCGCGGTCCCGGAATGTCGCTAGTTCCAAATAGGCCCACAAGGATGGCGCGGCCGGCCAGGAGACCGCGGACGGCCGACGGTGACCCTTCGGGGTTGCTGAGGAACGTCCCCCCTCCCCAGGTACGGTGGCCCCGCGCAAGCGGAGGGGCCCGAGAGGGCCGGCAAGGGCGCAGAAACGACACAGCCCGCGTCGAGGATGAATCGCCCGGCGAGGACGTTGACGCGGGATCTGGTGAGACGGCGACACCCCACCGGAGCAAGTCCAAGCAGGCGCAATGCGCCAGGTAGGACGCTCAGTCCAATGCCGTCAGAACAGAAGGGGGCGTACGGCGGCCACCTGGCCCTTTCTGATGTCCGACACGGAGAGAACGATCCCAACCAGACGGCATGTGTTGCCGCCGGGATAGGACCCTCCAGAAGGCCCGTGCGGGCATCTCTTCATAGAACAACAGAAGGCCCGGCGTCTGATTAGCCGTATCGTGGGACCTCTGGATCGGGCTCAGGATCCCTGAGCCCGTCTTCTTGGGTTTTACGTCAACGGATAACTGAGACGACGGCCAAGACAACCGTTGCGCCTGCGAGGACTACGGTGGCAAGGGCGAGTAGTCGAGTTGCCTTCGCCGTTTTCCGCATCTCATCGAGGGTTTTTTCCGAAGACGCGAGCACGAGATAGCTCTCGAGACCCGTGACGTGCTCTCCTAACAGTCGAGTCTCAGTCGTTCCCGATGGAGACTTCACGAATGTCCTCACGAGTTCGAGCAATCGAGCCCGAACCTGCGAATCGATGTCCTCGTTCATGAGGCCGAATCGACAGGAAAAGTGAAGTATCCTCGTCTACGGGTGCATCTCCACTCACTCACGGATCGCGCCCTTCGATAGCCGGTAGATACAGATCCGACTCTGACTGGATCCGTCGAGCCTGCCGGCTCGGGACCTCATTGACCGCGGCGGCAGGTCCCGTTTTCAGTCATCTAAGAGGCCAGCGATGGCGCCAATGATTCCACCTACAATCGCGCCAACCGGCCCGCCCACGAAGAACCCGACCGTCATGAAGCCGGGGATCGTGAAGAGGACTATCTTCACGGGCTATTGACTATGGGACAACTCTGCTTAAGTTCTTGCAATGGGTCGACGAAAGTGGGCCGCGCTCGCGTTCCTTCGACAACTTCAAGCGGCCTCGAGGCGTTCCGAAGTCGACAAGCATCCCTCCACAACGGGCCGCCCGGCTTGTCGGTACATGCAGGCGGCCTTCTTTCTCCGGAAGGGTGCCGTGGAGGCAATGACGTGGACATCACGTTCATCGGTCCGATCGTCGGTGGTGCCCTTGCACTCGGCGGCACTGCATATCTGGCGTTCTCCGCGAACAAGCGGGACTCAGTCGCCGCTGCGGAACGACAGCTGCAGGCGTGGCACAAGATCGCAAGGTCGCCGGTTCGATCAGAGGCACTGATGAAGACATTCGAGGTCGTCCAGCCTGTCCCTTAATACGATTGGTCCGAGTTCATCGAACAGGGCCCGTTCCTATCTGGCGATGAGGAAGCATCCTTCGAGCACAATGCGCTTTGCGACTACTTCCAAGACCACTCCACGATGGACTCGAATGACGTCCAGGAACGGTTCCGGAAGCTGAAGGAGACGGCGAAGGCCCGAATCAGCCAGTTCTCGAGGATCGTCGAGGACATGAAGCGGCGATCTCCATGGACATTCATCCGCGCCGAATATGTTTCCCGGCCCGGTACCTACCGCTTCCGTGTGCTCCAATGAGCGTCTGAGTGTGGCATTGGGGTCACGCCTTCACCGACCTCTCCCACCGATACCACGACCTTCGACGGGCCTTCGTCTTGTTCATGCGCGACGAGAAGACGATCCAGACGAGCCTCGAGCAGCTTCGTGGTCAGTTCCTGCAGTGGGGAACGCCCGATCTTCAGGTCTTCGTGATATCACGAAGGACTCTGGCTTGATCCGGGCGCTTGAGTGTGCGCTTTGTAACGCGGGTCTCCCGCTTCGATGAATCTTCCTCAGCTCTCAAACTCGAGGACAACGCTGGTCGGATCGCGGACGATCTCCTCGAGGCGTTTGATTGCCAGCTCTCCAGCCGCCACGGACGTCTGGCTCGCTCGCCTCATGGCCTCTGCCGAATCCAGAGCTCTCAATCGGGCAACGAGTTTGTCCAAGGCACTGTCTGATTCGCTTGGCGTCACTCCAGGGATTCGCAGGTACATCTCGTGGAAGCGATCGCGGGTGTTCCGCACTCCGTCTTCCCCGAGGTCCATCGCACCCCAGACGAAACGATCGGTGGTCATGAGGAGATTTGCGATGTCCGATGTCGGGGAGTCTCCCTCGGGCTGTCCTGTCATCTCGCGAGCCGCAATGCGTGATTGACTGTACAGGTCAGTTCTCGCGGCACTCCACGCTCGATTGTAATCGGGCAGAGTGGAGTGGAAAGTAGACAGGAGGTCGCGGAGCTTGTCGTCGACGAACAGTCGGAGTGGCCCCTTCATCATCCGCTCGTATCCCCGCTTCCAAATCTCCTGCCGTTCCGCGTCACCATATCTCATTTCGGCCCACTCGTACCGTCCGGCGGATTCGATCAGGGCCGCAGTCTCATCCCACAAGGGGACGTAGATGTCCTTTACTCGGGTGAGAGCATATTCTTGCCGGAGCTGCCTGTTCTCGGCCTTGCGATTGACATAGTCGTAGACCCGAATGTAGACGATCGCGCCGAAGAGGAGCACCGCGAGGCCTGTGGACTCCGGCAATATCGGTCCAAGCGGACGTAACGAATCGTAGACCGGGGCGCCGAAAGTCACCACGACCCATACGACAACATCGAGCGCAAGACCCAACCATAGCCACGGCTCTGGGTTCGGTGGTTCCAGCCGTGTTCTTCGGGCCACGGCCGTGGATACGGAAGTGCCGTCCTTGAAGATTCTGCGGGAGAACCCATGCAAGGTCTTAGCTCTCTATCGGTCGGAAGAATGACGCATCGGTTTCCCAACACACTCCGGACAGTCGGAGTCTCTTCGAGGCGGTGATTTCCAATCCGCCAGGGCGCTTCACAGCCTTGAATTCGAACGAATCATGCGTGACCGGAGCAAATGAAACGGTTGCGGTCGATGGTGGGCACGAAAAAAAAGTTAGCTGTCCCGCTTCTACGTCGAGATGCCGGATCGCAGAAGCTGGGGCGAATCTCGAGGTTCCAGGAACCTCTTTCGACTTCCGCCAGAGGCGAGCGTGAGCCTGTCCATCAGGAGTGAGGCTGTGCGAAAGCACCGTCCCCTCGAACTCGGGTTGCACTCTGTAGTAAGGTGGTTCACCCGATTTTTGGAGCCAAACGATCCATGCGGGGAACGCATCCAAGGTGGCCCGTTTCATTCCTTTCTTGGCCATGAATCCGAATCTCGCTACCTCTTCAAAAGCGTAAGGTGCCCTTCCCGCGGGCGGGCTTGCGTGGCGAACGAGGGCTACAACGACATGACCCGAACCGACGGGCGTCTTCCGCAGCGAAACCGGAGCACTCGCAGGCTCTATTGCAAACGGTCCATGTTGGCAATGATATCTTTCAACCTGCGTTGGAGGGCACGGGCCTCGATTCGACTGGCGCCGAGTCTCGCGTGGAACTCCCAATCGTCGACTGCCTCACAAGCCTCGTTGATCGCGTTCGCCAGCAGCACCAGTTCGTGAGCCGACAGTTGAACCGCTGCCTCGGTCTTCGACAGATGATCACCTCTGTTTCCGCCTGGCGCGGCGGCTTTTGGAAGTCCCAGATGCGATCAATGGATAATTGAAGGTGCCGCGCCAACGTTCGAAACCGTCATGGTAAAGTGCCCGCATTCTCCGAGGGCGAGCTGAGTGGGGAACGAGGGCTACGACAACGTAATCCGAACAGAAGGGGGCGTTCTCCGGCGCGAAAACAGCCTTCCGTCAAGCTGTGTCGAGCGGCTTGTGTACTCAGCCCATGATTCTTTCGCCCGCGTCTTCGACGAAAGTCATGTCGAAGTTCGCCGGAGTACCTCCGACGCGGCGGATAGCCTCGGTGATGTCGGTGAGCGTCCGGTTGCAATGGCGTTTCGTCTGCGCGCTTGCCTTCGCAACAAAGGGGGGGACTTCCCTGTCCCTGTCCAAGAAAAGTCCTCCCGATGAGACTTCTGGTCCGACGTAGAGCGAGTGCGGGTGCTCTCCCTCGTTGCGATCAGTTTGCTCGAGCGAATGCTGTTTTCTGAACCACTTGCGCAAAGGGAACTCGTTCGCTTCGAGCCACTGTAGGCCCTGCTCGTTCTTGGCCGTAACCCGAACGATCCATACCACACTGAGACCGATGGCTCCCGGATAACAAGAATCTTCTCACCAGCCCCATAAAGCGGAAGGTGCCCGCCCTTTCGGGCGGGCGTGGGTGGGGAACGAGGGCGATCTGGAACGACATAAGCCACCCCAGAACAACATAATCCGAACAGCAGGGGGCGTACGGCGGCCACCTGGCCCTATTCTGTCCTTCTGAGAGGACGGAAACCGCGAACTCAACGCAGCGTACGTGGCGAGCGGCGGATCGCTCGCTGAGTGGCGACCCTGAGACGTTTCGCCCTACTCCTCGGGCCAGTTCCCGGTGGTTAGGTCCAATGTCTGAATGGCGGCGATCTGTGCCTTCGGGACGACCCTGACGGGGAACCGATCATAGGAATACAACTCCGAGATTCGAATAGACTCGGAATCCTCTCCCGGGAAAACCCCAACGAGGACTTTCAAGACTCCGCGCTGAAGCCTGATCCGAACGAGCTTGCCCGCGAACTGGTCCGGCTTGCCCTCATACATTGGATTCGCCCCGGGAACGGATGGTGATCGCTAGGCATCAATCCTCTTGGACTGCGAGACATCCGAGATACCGACGACGCGCCGCACGACCGGGACCGGGACGCAAGGCGGAAATGAAAAGCCCGAGATGACGGAGCGATGTCGGGCAAGAGCTCCGGAGTTCGCCTTCGTCCGGCGACCCGAGAGGACATCCCCGATATCGTAGTCATATCGAATTCTTCGGTAGACGACAAGGAGGATATCGGGTTCGGCACGCCGCGCTCCGAGTTGGTCTTCAGTGACGAGAATCGGCTCTCGGCCGCCTGGGAGGATCCGAACTTCGTACGGGAAGAGGAGGTTTGGTTGGCCGAGCTCCACGGGCGCGTCGTCGGCTGCGTGACGGTCGAGGATCGTGGCGAAGCCTTGGAGTTGATCAACATCGACGTTCCTCGAAGTCTCCAGGGTCGAGGGATCGGCACACGGATGGTTCGACTCGTCGAAGACCGAGCCCGGAGAGAAGGCAAGCGGTCGATCACGCTGGGGACGAGCCGGAACGCGGCTGGACTGGCCTGGAAGTCGTTGCCGTGGTGGCAGTCTCGCGGCTATCGCATCACCGGCGAGGAGGAGAACGATTGGACCCGGTCCATCGGGGCGGGGGTCCGGGAGATTCGGATGGAGAAGAAGATTTCTCAGACCACCGAGATCCTCTTGCGGGACGTGACGGAAACGGACCTCCCGATCTTCTTCGAGCACCAAACGCGACCCGGCCGCCAATTTCATGGCCGCGTTCACGTCCCGTGACCCTGCCGATAGAGATGCTTTCGCCGCGCACTGGAAGCGAATACTCAACGACGACACCGTCGTCGTGAAGACAATCGTGTTCGAGGGGCGCGTGATAGGAAATGTCGCGAAGTTTGTGGATAGAGAATTCGGCAAGCCGGAAGTCACCTATTGGATCGGAAAGGAATATTGGGGAATGGGCTTTGCGACCAAGGCGCTCTCAAGGTTTCTGAGGGACATACAAGTACGCCCTATTTACGGCCGCGCGGCCAAGGATAACGTCGCCTCGATCCGAGTCATGGAGAAATGCGGGTTCGCCATCTCTAGATACGGCAAAGGATTTGCAAGCGCGCGCGGAAAAGAAATCGAGGAAGTCATCTTGGAACTGAGTGATCCCGCTGCTTCCTGACAATGTGTGTGTCCGTCCAATCACGCCGGCAAAACCGGGGACCGGGACGCACCCCGGAGACGCAGTTCTTCGTAGCCCCACAGGAAGAGCGCGAGCCAGAGGGTGAGGGACAAGAAACCCGCCGTTAGACCGATTACCGCGACGCCATCGCTTTGCGTCGTCCTCCAGAGGACGGTGAGGCCCGAACTGATCGAGCCGATGACGAGCGCGACGACTCCGGCGGTGCGGGCTTGCCAAACGCCGACGCCCAAGAGAAGCCAGTAGAACGTCAGGTCGAGGGCAATCGCGAAGCCCACGTCGACAGCGCCGAGGGCCCCACGGAGGCCGGGGGCGTACACGAATCCGAGTACGACTCCCAACGAGGTCCGTATCAGCGCGCCAACAACCGAGGCGGCGAACCCAAGCCCCGCGAGGCCCATGAACGCTCGTTGGCTCGGCTCGAGGCACGCGCGGTCTCGCCACACAATCAAGAACCCTACGATCAACACGGCCGCAGTCGCCCCCACAAGCAGCGGGCCACTCAGCGGAATCCAGAGCGTGTGGAGGCCTAGGTAGAATGACTCCTGCCCCCCTGGAACCGAAGCCGGCAACAGGTAGCCGACGTACTGGAAAACGAAGGAGAGGAAATGTAAGCCAATCGCGCCTGCGATGAACAGAAGTCCGATTCCGAAGCGCGAAGTTAAAGGCATGTTAAACCTCCCTGCCTTGAGCGGGGGAGAGCCTCTCAAACGATGAAAGTTACGTTTCGTCTGGAGGCCGGGTTGTCGGACCCTCCATCTCAGCTTCGTACTCGATCCCGATCGCGAAGCCGTCTGGTCGGACATGAAGAGGTCGCTCCTGTTGCTGAGGTAGTTGCCGACCAGCAGCGACTCGTACCTCTCACCGCGGATTGGTCCCCTCCGGGGGCGCGAAGAACACCAGGACCGCCAGATTCTCCAGGATATCGTGGAACCGGTGTTCGGCGCGGGCGGGGACGAACACGACGCTCCCTGGACGGACCTCGCGATCCTCTCCCCTCACCCGAATTCGCGCGCGACCGCGGACGACGTAGTACACCTCGTCCTCGGCATGGGCCGATTGCTTGTCCTCGCCGCCTCGGGGGAGTTCGTACAGGCCACAACTCATCGACGCGACCCGCAGGAACTCGAGGTATGCCTCGCCTCGTCGCCGGCGCGCCTCGAGGAGATCCGTGACTTCGTGAGCTTCCATCCAAAATGCCTCGCCACCGGGCAACGAGTCCTCGGATAAAGCCGCGTCGGCGAACGCAGTATCATTAAGTAGGCCGGCATATTGGCGAAGTTGTCCATGGCCGACAATTCATCCGACGAGGATCAAAAGAGACGGCAGACCCCGCCACCCGTTGAGTTCGTGCGGCCGTCGGAGGCCCAGGGACCGGCCCCTCCGCGAGACCAGCCGCCCGCGGCCTGGGTGCCGCGACCCGAGGAATTCGGTCAGCCGCCGCAGCAGCCCTTCCCGCAAGCATGGCCGCAGGTTGCGCCAAGGACCGGACGACCCATCATCGGAGGCGTCCTCCTCATCCTTTCCGGATTGCTCGGGATGGTGAGCACGTACCTCATCTTCATCCGACCGCTGGCCCCCTCGGACGTCTCCGCAATTCAGAACATGACCGCGGGGGATCTGACGGCGAACGCGCTCCTCGTCTTCGCCGTCGTCTATGCGCAGGCGTTCGCGATCTTGGGCGGAATCATGGCCATCCAGCGGAAGAATTGGAAGCTCGCGGTCGTCTGCGGCGTCGCCTCCCTGCTCAACTTCGGGTTTTTCCTGATCGGCACGTTCCTTGGTCTGGCGGGCCTCATCGCGATCATCACCGCCCGTCGGGACTTCATCGGCTAAATCCTGGGCAGAATCGGGTCTGAGTCATCCACTGGAATGAGCCGCGGCTAATCCCGCGCGAGACCCCGGCGACGGATGAGGAATCGGCACACCGGATCTCCGGCGACGACTCGGTGAGAGGTCTCGACATCCGCATGAATCAGGTTCTGAAACATTTCCCGCTCGACGCCGCACGCCTCCGGAAACGCCTCGGCAACCGCCATGATCGGGCAGTTGTGCTCGAGCATCTCGACGACGTTCTTCCGGGCGTTTCCCATTTCGGCCATGTAGCCGCCCTCGTCCCGGATCTTCACGAGCTCCCCGACTCGGTCTTTCAGACCCGAATCCGGAATTCGGTTGCGGTTCGCATCGAGGACCTCTTGCGCCCGCTGCTGGAGGAGCCGCACGACGGCGTCCCGCCCGAGCTTTTCCTCGATGAAATTCAGGGCGCAGAGGGTCATGTGCGTGTACGCCTCCGGGAAGAGGGTCGCGGAGCTCTTGCTCAGGTTGAAGAACGCCCGCGGTCGGCCACGGCCACCCGCCTTGAACGACCGCTCGACGAGGCCCTTCGCCTCGAGCACGTTCAGGTGCTTCAGCGTGGCCATCTTGGAGATCCGGAGCTCCTCCGAGATGTCCGAGAGCGAAACGGCCCCGCGGAGCTTGAGGGTCAGGAGGATCTGTTTCTTGGCGGACGAGAAGCCCGCCTCGAGGCCTCCGGCGTCCACCTCGTTGACCGGTACCATGGACTACCGAATGGCCCTCCGATATCATATACCTATTCGTTTACAAAATCGAGAGTTCGAGGTATCCTTCGCCGAGGCTGAGAAGATTCGAGCGGGACGGCGATGACGCCGCCCCGGTGCGGATCAAGGCGGAGGCGGACTGTCTTTCCTCTTCCGTCGGATCGCGATGACCACCACGAGGAGGACAATCGCAATAATCACGACGGCTCCGATCGCCGCGACGAAGAGACCTCCGAAGGGTCCCGTGGCTCCGGGTAGCTGCAAGTCGGCCTGGACGTCGGTCGTCACCGTCGGGTCGTGAACGATCGAAGCGCCACCGAGGAAGCTCAGGCCGGCGAGCAGGGCAAATCCGACGAATGCGTTGCCTCGTTCGCCGATCGCCGCAAAGCGGACGCCCGCGACGATCTGACCGTAGACCGGGACCGTTGCGCCGTCGACGGTACTATCGCTGACCCAGAGGAAGCGGCCGATGCGCGTCCAGTTGCCGCCGAACTCGACGTAGGGACTCTGCAGCCGGCGGGCGAGCAGGTAGGTCCCCGTCGTGTCGTTGGCAGACTCCGTGCCGGTCGCCGTCGTGAATTGCGCGGCGCCGGTCTCACCCATCCGGGCGAGCACGCGGCTCTCGAACCAGGCATCCACGATCGCGGCGGGGATCAGGTTCCCCACGATGACGCCGAGCTCCAAGAGAATCCGACGGGACGCCGCCGGGTTGTTCTGTGCAGCGAACGTCCAGCCCTCGATGTCCTGGTCCCATTTCAGGTCGTAGTGGAGCGCCTTCCCGCTGACGATCAGGTCGTTCAACCGCGAGATGTTCGTGACGACGATTCGGCCGCCAATCTGGCCGACCGTGACTTGCCACTGCGGGACGGTCGCGTTGTCCACCTGGGTAAGGGACGCGTTCAGGTGGAACGTGAACCGGACGAGCGGCAAGGTTCCTGCGACATTGCCCGTGTAGTTCGCGACGGCGGCGTAGGGGAGGTTCTGCGCGCTGAGGTTGAAGGTCCAGCTCCGGTACGCCGTCCCGTTTGACTGGACAATCGAACCGGCGGTCCAGCTCGTGTTGAGGTCGACCTTCTTGTACAGAGTATCGGCCCGGTCGATGTAATCGCTGAACCGGTCGGTCGTGGTGTCGTACACGCGCGCATAGTTCGCGATGCCGTTGCCGTTCGAATCTTTGAACTCGACGAGTGAATCGAGCTTGACTTCGGATTCGCCGACGTCCCGTACACGACGCCGAACGCGGCGTCCGAGCCGAACCGGACGAACACATGGTCGCCTCCGCCAAGGGCCGTCGTCGGGCCTGTCTCCTGGACGAGCTGGCCGTTGATCAAGGTCGCGGCTCGGGCTGCGGGTGTCACCAGAACGGCCATTCCGACCGTCGCGACCAAGAGCAAGCCGATCAGAATCGCCTTCGCGTTCATGAGGAATCGAACCTCTTGAGAGTCCTCGGCTCGCGAGCGAGCATTTGAAACGTTCCGCGCAATTGTCAATCCCGACTTCGTACCAAGTGTTCGAGCATTGGGCTTCGAAACCATTCTGAATCGAGCCTGGGAGCCCGCAGGATTGCTGCGCAAGGTTCTTAGAACACAGCTCCGTACGCGCGCGGGATGAAGGCTCGAATTCTCGGTCGCACGGGGCTGAAGGTCTCCGAAATCGGGTTCGGCGCCTGGGCGGTCGGCGGGAATGCGCACGGGAACTCGTACGGTCCGACCGACGACTCGGAATCGATCGCCGCGGTCCGGCGCGCCGTCGAGCAAGGGGTGAATTTCATCGACACTGCGGATGTGTACGGATGGGGCCATAGCGAGGAGATTCTCGGCGAGGCACTCGAAGGCCACCGCGACGACGTGCACATGGCGACGAAGGTTGGCGGGGATTTCTACCACGGTGGCGTGCGGATGAACTTCGATCCCGGATACATCGCATTCGCCCTGGAGCGGTCGCTCAAGAGGCTCCGCACCACGCATGTCGACGTGTACCAACTCCACAATCCGCCCATGGAGATGATGGGCGATCCCGAAACGTACGAGGTCCTGGAAGCCTTGAAGGCGGAACACAAGATCGATCACTACGGGGTCTCCGTCCACGAGCCTGCAGAGGCGACGCTCTGCCTCGAGGCCGGGTCGCCGGAAGTCTTGCAGGTCCCCTTCAGCCTGTTCCGTCAAGAATGGATTGAGGAAGTCTTCGACGCCGCGCGCAAGGCGAACGTCGGGATCATCGCCCGCGAGCCTCTGGGAAACGGCTTCCTCACCGGGAAGATCCGCCCCGACGCGCGCTTCCCTCCGGGGGACATCCGTCACCACTGGCAACCGTCGATGATCGCCGGACGAGCAGCGGCGGCCGAACGACTCTCGTTCCTCACGGGATCCAATCGCACGATGGCCCAGGCGGCGTTGCGGTTCGTCCTCGCCTTTCCTGAGGTCTCGGTGACGATCCCGGGCGCGAAGACCGTCGCGCAGGCCGAGGAGAACGCCGCCGCAAGCGAGGCGCCACCGCTCTCGAAGGACGAGGTCGCACGAGCCCGCCAGCTCTATGCGAAGGACTTCGGGATGTGACACGCGCTACTGAAGCTTTTTAGCTAACCCGTCATTAGCTTCCTCTGGAGAACGGCGCAGATGTGGGCCCGACAGGACCTGGTCGCCGAGCTGAAGGGGCTCGGCCTTCTGCGCACGGACGGACTCGAACGTTCGTTCCTCCGCGTCCGGCAGGAATCGTTCCTGCCCGAGTTGTTCGGCCCTCTTGCGTACGCAGACATGCCGCTGCCGCTCCATGCGGCGGCGAATCCGGCGACGATGCCGTCCGCGCGGTGCCTCATTGCCGCGCTCGACCTCCTGGATCTCGAGGACGGCCTTCGCATCTTGGTCGCAGGCTGTCGCGGCGGCTACCCCGGAGCGCTGCTTGCGGAAGTCGTCGGCCCGGAGCGCGTCGTGGTCGTGGAGACCGACCCGGAGCGCCGCAATCGGACAATCGAACGCATGCGGGCGGCAGGATTCGACCGGGTGCGCGTCCTTCCATCAATGCCGGACGAGACGTTCGATCGAATCCTGGTGCTCGACGCCACTCCGCCCCGACAACTGTTGTCCCGACTTGCGGATCCCGGTTTTCTGATCGCGCGCGGTCGGGGCGTGCACGATCTCGCGTTCGTGAAACTCATTCGGAATTCGGGGGAGACGCTCCAGATCACGTTTAATGAGGCCCCGTCCCCGGTCGTCGAAGGGTCGCCGGACGACCGGACGCCGGTGGACTTCGGTCGGCTTTTCGCGGTCGAGGACCTGCTCGCCCACGCCTGGGAAGGCCGCGTGACCGGTCATTACGACCAGCACTTCCGGGACGTCGTGGTCGACACGTTCGCGGGGGGTCCGCTCGACCTGAATGCGTTCGACCCGGCACAGGAACCTTGCAAGGATGCTGCACGGCGTGCGTTTCAAGCCGCGTACATCCTCCAGAGTGCCGGGGAACTCGAACGCGCCGCCGATGCGTACGAGCGCTCGATTCGGCTCGCGCCGTCCGGAGAGGCCCACACGTTCCACGCATGGACGTTCAGCTTCATGGGCCGCTACGACGACGCGATCGAGGAGTGCAAGAAGGCGATCGCGGTCGATCCATCGTTCGGGAATCCGTACAACGACATCGGCGCATACCTGATCGAGCTGGACCGCCTAGACGACGCGATTCCGTGGCTCGAGCAGGCCATCTCCGCGCCCCGGTACTGCTGCTACTTCTACGCCCACACGAACCTCGCGCGGGTGTACCTACAGAAGGGAATGCGCGAGAAGGCGCGCAAGTCGCTCCTCGCCGCGCTCCGCGTGAACCCGGAATACGAACCCGCGCAGGAACTCCTGCGGCGAATCGACGGATCCGCGGGCTACTTCGCCTGACGTCCGAGGACGGCATCGCGCAAGACTGCGAAGTCGGCGTCGGGAAGGGTCGGATCGGGCCCTCGGGAAACGAGGATGTCCTCCTGCCCGTTCGCGGTCGTCAACAACAGCCGGTCCTCAATCCGGCGGTTCCCCACCCCGTCGACCGCCCCCCGTACGGCGTGTTCGATGGCTCGGACGGATCCGCGGTCGATCGACCGTTGAATCATGTATCCTTGGAACTCTTTCACGTTCCATGCGCCGTGGACCTCGAGGTGAGCCCGGAGTTCCAACAGACGGCGGTCGGTGACCAGGAGGGTGCCGCCTTGCACCGGAAGGATGACCAGGGGCCGCTCGTCGGATTCGAGGTGGGCGCCAAACAGGGAGAGTCGATACGGATCCCGCTTCGCGGTCCGGGCCGTCCCGAGGAACACGACGCCGTCGAACGCGTCCGCGTCTTGCATCCGGCCGCCGATGGACTCGCGGGACATGAAGGTTCGCGAGAGACGATGAGTGGGGCAGCCTTAAGTGAACGGCGCCTTTGGTACGGGTGACGTGACCTCGACGAAAGTGGACGAGGCGAAAGCGGCCCTCGAGCGCGGCCAGTTCGACGCGGCGTTTCGTCTCTCCGAGGAAGCGCAGACGGAACAGCCCGAGGATCCGGCCGCGCGAGAGATGTACGCAGTCGTCCACCTGGCACGGGCGATTCGTCTCTCGGACCGCGCCCGGGAGGCTCGCCGCCAGGACTTGCTTCGTCGGGAGATCGAGTACGACGAGGAGTTCCAGGATAGCCCGGAAGTCGCGCGAGCCTACGACGAGGCCGCGGCCGCGATCGACGATGTCCTGCGGGTCGCGCCCGACAACTGGAAGGCCCGCATGCTGAAGGCCGCCCTGGTCTTCCGCCGGGATCGCGAGTCGGGCCGGCCGCAAGCGCTCGAAATTCTGGAAGCCCTCGCCGCCGCCGATCCGACGAACAAGCAAATTCCCTTCACAATCCGAAAGATCGAGCGCCCCTGCGCCCGGTGCAGTGACACCGGCTTCTGCCCGCATTGCAAGGGCCGCGGACAGCGGCGATTCCTGCGGATGGACCGCAAATGCGAACAATGCTACGGCCGCGGCATCTGCCCGGCCTGTGGCGTCCTGTGATCATTCCTCTTCGTCGTGCTGGTCCGCGAGGGCGGGGTCCTTCCCTTCGATCCACTCGACCCGGTCGGCTCGGCCGATTTCACCGCAGACGAGGCATTCCCACCCGAGCGCATAGTCCTCAAACATGACGAGGCCGCGCTCCTCCTTGGAGCACTTCGGGCACGGCCCCGGCACGTAGCCGCTGACCCGGAACGCGCGGATGACCACTTCGGTCATGGACGAACCCCGGGTGGCTCAGTCCTCGGGGGCGTCGTCTTTGCCGGTCGGGTTCATGTACCAGTCGGGCACACCCTGGTCGCCGCCGAGGTCGCACTTCGGGCAGACGTAATCGAGGATCGGATAGTTTCCGTGGGAGTGCTGGACGAAGAAGACCTTGTCGGAGCCGCACTTCTCGCACTTCTGGGGCTCCGAGCCGATGTTCTTCCGGCTGAACATTGTCCGCGCCACGCCGACGGGCGGGCATAAAGTTGCCGGTCTCGGGGTTCGGGACCTGAATCTCCCTCGACTCGTCCCGGCCCACGACGTGATCGCGATGTCGCGGCACTGAGGAAAGTTTATCGCCCGACTCTCGGGTCTCGTGAATCATGGAGAACGGCACGGTCCGAATCGGGTCGATCGTGATCGACGTCGATGACTTCAATCGAATGATGTCTTTCTGGCAGGCGGCGCTTCGCTACGTACCCGGCCGGCCGCCGCCCACTCCTGGCGATCCGTTCGTCATCTTGAAAGACCCGGAGGGAAAAGGGCCCAACGTCTCGATCGATGGGATGCCGCCCGAGCGGGGCCGATTGCATCTCGACCTGTACACGGACGACCAGGAAGGAGAAGTCGAACGGTTGCTGGGCCTCGGAGCGACCCGCTATCGGCCGAGGGAGCCGGGCGAAGACTTCGTGGTCCTCGAGGATCCCGAGGGCAACCTGTTCTGCGTCGTCGACACGAAGGGCTCTTGAACCGCTCTCCGCAAGGTCTTTGAGAAGCGGCCGCCGTCCGCCGGACATGTTCCTCCGGTTCTCTCGCTTCCGGTTCAAGGAGGGCAAGGAGGCCGAAGGACTCGACATCTTGCGAAGACATTCGGCGGCGATCAAGTCGGCGCCTGGCTGCCGAGACGCCTGGCTCGCGCAGGGCCAGCATCCCGCGACGGAGTGCATCGTCGTCGCCTTGTTTGAGGACGAGGACTCGTTGCGGCGTCTCGAGGGACGCCTTCGTTCCGATCCGCTCCGCGGTGGCGACTTCTTCTCGCTCCTGTCCCTGACGACGCAGCCTCCCGAGGTCGTGCAATACGAAGTCCGTTCGTAGTCGACGGGCGGTTGACGACACGCTTATGCTCGATGGACCGCATCCGCCACCGGGGAGAGTACATGGCAGTCGGTTTCGCGGCTCTGGACAAACGAATCATTCGGGATACCGAAACGCTCCACGATTTCCTCTGGCATGGCGAGAAGAAAGACGAAACCTCCCTGAGCGCCAAGCTCCGCAAGGACGGGCGGGACGCCGACGCATTCTTGCATCTGGGCGGTCGCCTTCGCAAGAACGCCGAGTCGCTAGCGCAAGACCTGACCTCCTCGGGCAAAGGCGAGTCCCTGTTCGAATTGCTCGAGCACTCGTGGGGCCTCGCCGCCGCCACCGTCCTCCGAGCAAAGGGAAATTACCGAGGCGCCGCAGAACGCGCCAAGGCGGTGGTCTCGAGCGCCAGTATCGGCGTTTGCGCCAACGCGGGCTGCTTCGAATTCGTCCAGGAGTGGGAAGCGGGCAAGATCGACTTTGAGACCTACACGAGTAAGCTCGCGGACTTCCTGGAACCGAAAGGATACATGGACTCGGGTCAGTTCAAGAGGCTGCTCAACGCGGTCTACGAATTCGGGATGAACTGGAATGCCGTGGCAAACAAACCGGAGCAGGCGTTGGCGGCGCGGACATCCATCGAAGCCGCAGCGTGGTGTCTTCTGACCAGCGTCGCGATTCGTGAGCTCCTGGGCGTCCCTCCTAAGTTCCCGACGCGCGACTTCGCAGACATCGTCGAACGTATCATTGACCGGCTCTAGTCCTCTCGTGGCGTATCGGTGGGCCTGCAGTTCACCCAACCCTTAGATAATCTTATCACGTAATCGACAGAGCTCCTCAGGGAGACTGAGACTAAAGAGTCACGGACAGCAATGACTTATCCAGAAACCAGATATGGGTGGGAATCCAGATGGAGCTGACAAAACCCAAAGTCATCAAGATCGCAGAGACCCGGATTGACCGAGATGGTGTCGATGCGATGCTCCAAGCTCTCGGCGTTTCCGCGAAAGGGAAAGAACGGTTTTCGCTGATGGCGGACAACGGGGAGATGCTTTGCGAACTCGCGGGCCGGATGTGCTACCAGTCTTTCGAAATCGGCCTCAATCCAAATGTAACGAAGATCCGCGAGGATTCCAAAGACTATTTCAAGAACTTGCTGACGAAGGGTGACGGCAGTGTCAGCGAACACGGATCGGTAAGCTTCGCCTTCCTCGGTGTCTCACGGATCTTCACGCACGAGCTCGCACGACATCGAGTTGGCATCGCGATCAGCCAGGAGTCCTTGCGGTACGTTCGGCCAAAAGAGATTCAGATGTGGCTTCCCAACGATTTGGACCCTGCGCTGCGGGACGCGATGGTGAAAGTCGCGGAGCGGACCGAGGACGCCTACCGCGAGCTCGAGAAGTCGATCCCGTGGGCTGAACTCCAAATGGACACGAAGAAACGATTGACGTCCGCGTTGCGCCGGATCTTGTTCGACGGCATCGCAACGAACGTCGTGTGGACTGCAAATTTCCGAACGTTGCGGTGGGTCATTGAGATGCGGACCGATCCATCCGCCGAGGTCGAGATCCGACTGGTCTTCGACCAAGTCGCCCAAATCTGCAAGAAGGACTTTCCCTTGCTGTTCCAAGACTTCGAGCGAAAGGAGCTTCCCGACGGCACCGGATCTTGGCGACCGTTGCTGCGCAGTAAGGTGTAATCGGCCCTCGTGGCCCGGCTAGAGCCATCGGAAGAGGACTTTCCAGAACTCGGCCTTCTCGGGCTTCCGGACGCCCGCCAGGACGGTCTGCTCGACATGCTTCCGTTGGACCTCCGCGGTTTCGTATCCGGCAGACATCGCGTCGTAGTGGGAGAGACGGTCCAGAGTCGTCCTCTCGACGAGGATCGCCTGGCCTTCTCCGACGACCTCGTCCTTGAATTTCACGACGAGCCGATTCCCCGGGACGAGGGCGATCCGATCGTGTTCCTGAGACGACAAATAGGTCTGGTACACGTATTGCTTGCGAATCTTTTCCTCCGCCCCGGGATAGGCGATCACGATCGTCTTCGGCGGCGCGGCGTTTGGCGGGATCATCGGCGTCTCGGTGTCGGAATCGACGAGCGAAGATGAAGCTTTCTCCGATCAGAGGGCGGCGAGGACCTCGTCCGTGTGGCCCTCGACCTTGACCTTGTGCCAGATCTTCGCGATCGAGCCGGCCTCGTCGATGAGGAACGTGGTGCGCTCGATCCCGAAATACTCCCGGCCATACAAGTTCTTCAATTTCCACACGTCGTATGCAGTCGTCACCTTTCCGTCGTCGTCGCTCAGGAGTGGGAAGTTGAGGTGATACTTGTCTTTGAACTTCACATGGCTCTTCGTGTCGTCGCGGCTCACGCCGAGCACGACCGCCCCCTTCGAGGTCACCCGGCCGAGATTGTCGCGGAAGCTGCACGCTTCCTTCGTGCATCCGGTCGTGTCGTCTTTCGGATAGAAGTAGAGGACGACTTTCTTGCCACGGAGGTCTTTGAGAGACACCTTACGTCCGTCGTCCGCGGGCAATGTGAAGTCGGGCGCGCGATCACCTACCGCCAACATTGTGCACCGGGGCCACGCACGCCTCCGCGCGATTTAACGTCACCGATTCGCCGAATCGGCCGTGCGGAGACCGCAACGCCCCTCTCCGTCCCATATAGTATCAAGTTTGGTATTTCTCAACGTATCCTTTATGTAAACGGACCCGGTTCGTTTTTGTCAGCCCTCCCAGCCGAAGGTACGGACAGGCATAATCATGGCCCGTAAGGCGTCTTCTCGAAAGCCGACGCTGGCGCTGCCCAAGCCGTTTGCCCGGTCGCCGACCGCGAGGGGGAAATCCGCCCGGGGCCTGTCCGCGCCCGAGGCCGCCGACGCGGCCCAGCAGGGCCTCCTGCAACTCTCGTTCGCTCGGCACGCCCACGGCTACGGATTCTTGGCCGCGGCGGCGTTCCTGCTCAACGCGGTCCTCTTGCTGACCCTTGGCGGTCAGGCCCAGGCCCTCCCTCTTCCTCGCAGCGTCACGACCAACATGGTCCTCTGGCTGCTCCCTGCGGTCGCAGGCGCGCTCGCCTCATGGGACGCGGTCCGACTGAAGCGGGAGCCATACCGTCGGCATTACGTGTCGACTCATTTCGGAACCTCGGCGGCGGGGATGGTCCTCTTCTTCATCGTCGCGTTCGCGATCATTCTGCTCATGCAGCAGAGCCTCCCCGAAGCCCTGGTTCCCTGGGTATACCCGCTCACGGTTGCGGGCATCCCCCTCACAATCATCTCGATGGGGATGACCTGGCAAGGCCTTGGGCTCCGCAAGGTCGGGAGTTTCGCGGCCGCGCTCGTGATGCCGATTCTGATGGTCCTCCTCGTGCTCGGTGGCGCGCGGATCACGGACCCTAGCGGAGCCCCGGACCTGGGCGGGATCCGCCTATTCGTCCTCACGTTTGTCATCGGCGCCCTGACGTCGGAAATCGCGGGCTCCCTCTTGCACCTGATCGCATCCTCCACGAGCGTGAATCAACGGGAAATCCTGAAAGCGGACAACTCGAAGGTCGCGCTGATCCAGCAAGACTACCAAAAGAAACGGGAAGCACTTGACTACAAAGAGCGCGCCCTTCGCGGACGCGAGGCCCACCTGGAGGCGTTGCAACAGGAGCTGGAAGACCAGGCCAAAGAGCTGAAGGGAAAGTTCTCGGACGTCACCGCGCGCGAGAATGCGATCGAGAAAGGCACGAAGGACCTGCGGGACATCGACCGGAAGGTCGCCTCCGCCCGGGCGGAGATCGAGGCGAAGGCCGAGGAGATCCGCCTCCGCGATGCGGACATCTCGACGCTGAAGACGGAACACGAGAAGATGCGTCAGACGCTGAACGCGCGGGAGGCCTCGCTCGCGGAGCGCGAGAAGGAGGTCAAGCGGACCTCGATCGAGCTCACATCTCAACTCCGTTCGTCCGAGACGAAGGTCAAGTCGGTCGAGGAACGCGAGGCCCGGCTCCAAGAACTCGAGAAGTCGTTCGACTCGAAGCGCACGTCGCTCCTGAAGAAGGAAAAGGAGCTGGAGCTGAAGGATTCGGAACTCCGGCTGAGAGGCGAGCAGGTCGAGGCGACGCACGGTGGAGCCGATGCGACCCGGATTCGCGAACTGAAAGAATGGGAGAAGAAGATCCTCGCGAAGGAGAAGGAACTCGGGAAGCAGGAGGTCGAACTCAAGACGATGGAGACCCGCCTCAAGGAGCGCTACGAGAACGCGACTCGGGTCGAAAAGCAGTTCCAGGGTCAGCGGAGGATGTTCGACGACCGCGAGTCGGAATACGTCTCCCGGGAGAAGAAAATCTCCGACCAGGAGGCGGCCTTGCGGGAGCGTTCCACCGAGATCGAACGTCAAGCCTCGGCGGTCGAGGAGGCCCAGCATCAGCTCGACGACAAGACGAAGAAGTACGCGGAGCTCTTCAAGGACACCAAGATGAAGGAAGCGGCCGCGGGATCGAACGAGGCGGACACCCGCCGTCAGAAAGAAAATCTCGATTCTCGGGAACGGAAGCTCCACGAGATGCAGACGAACCTCCAGGCGGAGATCAAACGTCTGAACGAGGAGAACCGCAATCTCCTCGAGAAGGCCAAAGAGATCGAGGAGCGCGAGTCGGACCTGCAGTTGAAGTCCCTCGAATTGGAGAACAAGACACGGGAGGGACGCGCGCCCGGCATGCGGGACATGGGGCGCGAGGGGCAACTCGAGGAATGGGAACGCCGGCTACGGGAACGAGAAGAGGATCTCAAACGGCGGACCTACCAGAAGGAGAAGGAGATGGAGATGCGGGAAGGCGCCGTGAAGGCCCGTATTACGACGCCCGCCGGCGAGGCCGAGGCCGAAGAGGCCATCGCGGTCGAGAAGAAGGCGGACCGCGTGAAGACCGGCACCCCGCGCCTCGACGATCTCCTCTACGGAGGGATTCCATTCAACTCCAACGTCC